>Ga0256880_1000193_pt1 | contig 15264 bp, 1 predicted proteins | sample MC6MC0438MT_FD_186348 | JGI IMG/M metagenome (GOLD analysis project Ga0256880, IMG submission 186348) | Metatranscriptome of enriched soil aggregate microbial communities from Iowa State University, Ames, United States - MC6-MC0438-MT... | ecosystem: Environmental > Terrestrial > Soil >... | reverse complement strand
GGGAAACGAACGCTGGGTTAGCGGCAAGGCCTTCATTTCCAGTCTGGTAGCCAGTTAGTCTTCGTCGTTCCGTTTTCCCGGGAACATCCCCTGTTTTTGGTAACCGTTTCCGCTTGTCCGTTTGGCGCCATGAATCTCGACGATCGGCGTGTGGAATGGCTGCAAGAGATTGTGGTGACCGGCCTCAACTCAAGCGCCGACAATTTCACCGATCTCTACGACAACGATGCCGACTACATCACCCACTTCCTCGAACGCAGCTTGGCCGGTGCCGCCCTGCTGTTTTATACCAAGCAAGGGCCCGATGATGAGCAGAAACGATACAAGTTTCACTCGCAAGAGATCTTTCTGGCCCGTCAAGGCCATTTGCCCGAGCGTGCCGGTGTCAGACGTGCTGTGTATTTCATCAAGAACGTCGACGGCGCCATCCCGAAGACGCGCACGGCGGCTGATGGCAGTAGCGTCATGCCCAACTACTGCGAGTTTGGTGTGCTGTGCGGGCCGGCGCTGGTGATGTTGGAGCGCGTACTCAAGGACGTCTTCTTGCCCATGTCCGATCCGGACAGCTACCAGCTCTTTGAGCGCCAACGCGCCGCCGAAAACTCGCAATCTCAGTCGGCTTCCGATAACCAGTCACAGTCGGCCTTCTCGGCTTCGAGGCGTCTGTCGTCGGCCGGTGGCACCAGCATCATGGGCGGTTCGCGTCTGCTAGCCACCCCTTCCGAACGCGGTGGCGCCTCAGCGTTTGGTTTCCCGTCGTCGCCCCACCATTCGCACCACCTCTCCACCACCATGAGCCTGGGTGTGCCCGGCGAGCGGGAGAACAACAATAATCGCTTTGAACGCGAGCGTGACATGAAGCAGGGCGGCGCCAACGGCTTGGAAGAGCTGTCGGACAGTGCCAAGACCGAGTTTGCGTTGAGCGCGCATAAGTTTAGCAGTCAGTTGTCGCATGCCATCCAGCAGGTGATGGGCAACGTTCAACTGCCTTTACCCGACGTGCCGCTCGACGCCCACGCCGACGTCAGCCAGTTAGCTCAAGACGACGATCTGGTGACGCAGCTCGAAGGCATTCTGGACCAGTGGATCGCGCTCATCAATCAGGTCATCGATCAGGAGGGACGCAAGAAACCCGTGGGCGAGGGTCCCATCTCGGAGATCAATTTCTGGCGCGAACGCAACGCGTCGCTGTCGGCGCTCTACGAGCAGCTCAGCCTCGACCGCGTCAAGCACATCATCAAGGTCATGGAGCTGGCCAAGCTGACGGGCATCCCGCTCTTCAAGAAACACTTGCAGGAGCTGCTGAAGCTGTACATCGAGGCCAAGGACAATGTCAAGTTTTTGTCGACGCTGGAACGCCACTTCAAGAACCTCGCTTCGGGCCACCTCACCACCATGCTCGAAACCATCCCGTCGATGCTCAACTCGCTGCGCATGGTGTGGATTATTTCGCGTCACTACAACCAAGACGCGCGCATGTACCCGCTGATGGTGTTGATTGCCAAGGAGATTGGCGATAAAGTGGCCCAACAGCTCAATGTGCGCCTGCTGTTTCGCAAACCGGCCAACGAGGTCATGAGCAGCATCGAAAAGGGCCGGGCCGTGCTGAGCCTATGGCACGAGGCCTACATGCAAACACGGGCCAAGATCGAAGAATCGCAGACCGAGAAGCGCTGGGAATTTTCGCGCGCCAAGCTGTTTGACCAGACGCAGTACATGGTCCATATCTGCGACAACCTCTATGCCGTGGCCGAGACGGTGGAGCAGTTTGGACGCTTCCTCGGACCCGAACTCAAGGCTGTCACTGGTGACCCGCATGCCATTGATCAGATTATCGGTCAAGTGCGCGGTCTGGTGTCGCCTTTGGAGACGCTGCCGTTCAACCCGTTTGACCCGCGCAAGCAGAGCCAGTGGGACCAGGCCTTCAAGGACTTCCAGGCAAAGGTGGAGTCGATCGAGCAGCAGACCACGCAGTTTATTCGCGATTCGTTCCGCTTTCTGCGGTCGGCCGAGGGCGCCTTCGACCTCATGCACAACTTCCACAACATTCGCTCGCGCGAGTCGATCGAGCGCGAGATGCGCACCAAGCTGAGCGACATCCTCGAGCAGTACGGCCACGAGGTCGAGCGCGTGCAGGCCATCTTCCACACGCATCGCCACGCGCCACCGTTGTCCAAGAACCAGCCGCCTGTCGCCGGCGCCATCGCCTGGAGCCGCGCGCTCTACCACCGCATCAAGAAACCCATCCTCAAGTTCCAGACGCAGCCGTCGCTGCTGGCCACGCCCGAGGGCGAGGCGGTCAAGAAGCAGTACCTGGCCGTGGCCAAGGCCATCGATGCGTACCAGACGCAGTTGTTGTCGGAGTGGTCGAGCCGGGTGGAGGTGGCCCATCGTCATCTCAAGGCCAACATCTTTGCTCGCGTGCCCATCCAGCCGCCCGCGAGCGACAAGACTGCCGCCGAAGGCAAAGACAACAAGGACTCGGTCACAGCCCAAGCTTCGAACGCCAACGCCAGCACTGCCAACGCCAACGCCAACGCCAACGTCGCCAACGCTTCGACCACCAGCGGCAGCAGCAGCGTCCACAGCATCACCAAGGCCGCCTCTTCGTCCTCGTCGTCGTCGTCGACTTCGACGCAGAGCCATTTGGCCGGCGGCGGGCCCAGTAAGCGCTCGATGTTCATGAGCCAGCGCACCAAGCGCGTGCGACCTGCCGGCGAGCCTGCGCACGAGACCAAGTACCAGCCGCCCAAGGATCGCATCGTCGTCAACTTCTCTCCGGAGCTCAGCGAGGTGATTCGCGAGGCCAAGTACCTGGAACGCATGGGCATCGACATTCCCGAAAGCGCGCTCAATGTGGCGCTGCAGGAGAAGAAGTACTTGCAGCAGGTGGAGAAGCTACAAGCGGTGCTGGACGCCTACAACGGTGTGCTGGCGCGTTTGTCGCCCGAGGAACGCGAGCTGATGGCCCAGAGCACGCACAAGCTCGAGACCGTGCTGCAGCCTGGTTTCGGTCCGCTGAACTGGTCGTCGCTGGGCATCGAGGAGTTCATCGCGCACTGCGAACGCGCCATCGCTTCGTTCGAGCAGCTGCTGAACCACGTGCAGAAGTCGGCGGAGCAGGTGGAGAAGCTGGTGCTGGCGCTGCGCTCGGCCACCATGATTGATGTGCGCCCGTTTGTGGAGCGAACTGATGTGATGACTCTGGAGGAATTCCAAGAGCGCGTCGAATCGCACCGCACGGCCGTGGTCGAAGAGATGTTGCGCAGCTACAAGAACATTGCGCCGTTGCTGACCATCATCGAGCAGCACGTGTTCGAGACCGAAACCAAGTGTGCGCCGGCCATGGCGTCGTACTATCGCTACTGGGAACGCAAGGTCTTCCAAGCGCTCAGCCATGCGATTGCGGCGGGTATGACCGCGTTCCAGGCCATTCTCAAGGGTCCGCCGCTCAAGGCTCACGGCACCTCCAACGCTTCGTTGCCGCTGCTGCGTCTGACGGCGGAAATGCACCCGCCCAACATCACCATCACGCCCAACATCCAAGACGTGCACAAGACCATGGCCAAGATGCTCAAGAACGTGCCCGAGAGCGCCAAGCAATTCGTGCGCTGGATGGACGGCACGTGCGAGGAGTGCAAGCCCGTGGTGATCAAGGAGGACGAAGTGGTGGTCTACAGCTTCTACGACGACCTGTCCAAGACGCCGCTGGCCATCAACATGATGATGGCGGTGACGTCGGCCATGCAGTCGGTGATCCAGAGCGCCGATCGCTACGTCGACAGCTGGAACATCTATCGGGACAAGTACGCCTTGTGGAACCCCAAGGAGCTGGCGGCGCTGGATCGCCTGCGACAGCGCGTGCGGGCCACCGAGTACTTCGATCGGCAGCTGGAGAAGTACACGCAGTTGGCCCAGGCGGTGCAGGCCATGTCGCCCAACAAGGACCTGCGTTTCATCCGCGTCGACTGCTACGCGCTGATCATTGCGGTGCGCGCGCAGGCCGACCGATGGTCGGCGCTCTACGGTGACGTGCTGCGTGACATTGCCGAAGCGCAGCTGGAACGCGTGGAGCAGCGTATGAGCGACTTGCGGGCGCGCCTGGAGAAGGATCCCAGCCACTTGGCCGATCTCAAGTTTGTGCTGCAAACCGTGTCGGAGATCCAAGGCTCCGGTATGGAGATGGAGCTGGAATTCCAAGAGCTTATCGAACGCTTCCGCACCCTGCGCCGTTTCGGCCTGCGTCTCAAGCCCGGTCAAGCCGAGCAGGTCGACAGCATCACCAACCGCTGGAACGCGTTGCTGGTTGACGCGCGTCGCCGCGATCACTCGCTGCTGCAGACCAAGGCTCAGTTCACTAATCACACGCGCGCCGAAGTGGCCAAGTTCCAAGAGCACGTGCGCCATGTGCGCGTCGAGTTCGAGGCCCATGGACCCGGCTCGGCCGATGTCGATCTGGAGGCCGGCTTGCAGCTCATGGCCACCTACAAGGAACGCATTGACAAGATGGTGGCCGAGCGCGACCAGCTGGCCCTGTCCGAGAAGCTGTTCGGTCTGGTGCCGTCGTCGTTCGCCGACCTGTATTTCTTGAGCGACCAGATGGATCAGCTGGGCCAGTTGTACGAGCTGTACCGCGTGCATCGCGAGGCGATTCAGAGCTGGTCGTCGATGCTGTGGTCCGAACTCGAAATCAATGTGCTCAGTCGCGGTGTTGCCGCCCACGCCAAGCAGCTCAAGCGTCTGGCCGCTTCGTTGCATGTGGACAAGCAAGTGTCGTCTGCTTCGGGTGCGCCCGGCTCCGCTTCGGCTTCTTCGTCGGTGTCGTCGACTTTGTTGGTGAGCAAGCGCCTGCAGGCCAAGATTTCGGGCTTCAGCGACTCCATTCCGTTGTTGACCATGTTGAAGAATGATGCGCTGCGAGATCGCCACTGGAAAGAGCTGATGAAGGCTACTGGCGTCAACTTCGAGTTGGATCTCAAGAGCTTCACGCTGACCAAGTTGTTTGCCATGGAGCTGCACCGCTTCAAGGACATCATTGCCAGCATCACGGCCAACGCGTCGCAAGAGGCGCGCATCGAACGCGAGATCAGCAAGATTGCCCGCGTGTGGTCGGCCCAGTGTTTCCAATTGTCGGCATACGAGGGCGACGAGTCGCGCGGCTGGCTCCTGCAAGACTGCTCCGAGATTCTCACGGCCCTTGAAGATCACGCGCTACAGGTGCAAGCCATGGGCAATTCCCCATTCGCCGGCCCGTTCAGCACCGACCTACGTCACTGGGAAACGGCGCTCAATCACATTGCCGAGTGCATTGCCGTGTGGATGGTGGTGCAGCGCAAGTGGATGTACCTCGAGGGCATTTTCATCGGCTCCGATGATATTCGCATGCAGCTGCCGGATGCCGCCAAGAAGTTTGATCGTGTGGACACGGCCTTCAAGAAGATTATGGCGTTGACCGCTAAAAATCCCAATGTCATCCAAGCCTGCCAGGCCGAGCAGCGCATGGACGACCTGCGTTCGCTCTCGCACGAGCTCGACAAGTGCCAAAAGTCGCTCTCCGATTACCTGGAACGCAAGCGACACGCCTTCCCGCGCTTCTTCTTCGTCTCGGACGAGGAGCTGTTGTCGGTGCTGGGCTCGTCGAACCCCACGTGTGTGCAACAGCACATGCTCAAGCTGTTTGCCAACTGCAAGGAGCTGCGCTTTGTGCGCGGTGACAGCGCGGTGTCGGGTATGCAGGCGGTGGGCGAGGAGTACTTTGATTTCCGCGCGCCGGTCTTGACCGAGGGCGCCGTCGAGACCTGGATGCACAACATCGAGCTGGAAATGCAGCGCAGCCTGCAGCAGCTGTGCAAAGAGGCTGTGTTCCACTATGCCCGCTCGTCGCGTCTGGAGTGGATCGGTAGCCAGCTCGCCATGGTCGGTATTGTCGGCTCGCAGATTTGGTGGACGTGGGAGGTGGAGGACGCCTTCCAGCGCGTCAAGCACGGCGAAAAACACGGCATGAAGCACCTGGCCACCAAGCTCACATCACAGCTCAACGACCTCGTGCACGCCATTCGCGATGTCAATCTCAGGCCCAGCAAGCGTCACAAACTCAACACGCTGATCATCATCGATGTGCACGCGCGTGACATCATCGACCGCTTTGTGCGCGATTCCATCTTGGACGTGCGCGAGTTCGATTGGGAGAGCCAGCTGCGCTTCTACTGGGACAAGGACCTCGACGACATCGTCATTCGGCAGTGTTCGGGACAGTTCCGATACGGTTTCGAGTACCTGGGTCTGAGCGGGCGCTTGGTCATTACGCCGCTGACCGATCGATGCTACATGACGCTCACGCAGGCGCTGACCTTCCATCTGGGTGGTTCGCCCGCCGGTCCCGCTGGTACGGGTAAGACCGAAACGGTCAAGGACTTGGCCAAGGCCATGGGTCTCGTGTGCATCGTCACCAACTGTGGTGAGGGTCTCGATTACATGGCCATGGGCAGCATCTTTTCGGGGCTAGTACAGACCGGTGCTTGGGGCTGCTTTGACGAGTTCAATCGTATCAACGTCGAAGTCTTGTCCGTCGTTTCGTCCCAACTCCAAAGCATCCAGTCGGCGCTGTCGGCCCACAAAGTCAAGATGGAGTTCCTGGGCAAGGAGATCAACCTCAAGCCCACGGTGGGTTTCTTCATCACCATGAACCCGAACTACGCCGGCCGTACCGAGTTGCCTGATAACCTCAAGAGTCTGTTCCGACCGGTCACCATGATTGTGCCCGATATGCTCCAGATTTGCGAGATTATGTTGTTCTCCGAAGGTTTCAACCAGGCGCGCACGCTGGCCAAGAAGATGACGGTGCTGTACCAACTGGCCAGCGAGCAGCTTTCCAAGCAGTGCCACTACGATTTCGGCCTGCGTGCGCTGAAGTCTGTGCTGGTGATGGCCGGCGCGCTGAAGCGCGAGTCGCCCGAGTATTCGGAAGAGGTGGTGCTCATGCGTTCCCTGCGTGACATGAACGCGCCCAAGTTCGTCTTCGAGGACGCGCCGCTGTTCTTGGGGCTCATTTCCGACTTGTTCCCTGGTATGGACTGCCCGCGTGTCATGCACCGCGCGCTCAAGGCGGCCGTCATCGAGTACTTGGACAAGGAAGGCTACAAGCATCACGACCAGCCCACGTTTGACTTGCAAGTGGACAAGGTTGTGCAACTCTACGAGACCCTTCTCACGCGTCACACCGTGATGGTGGTGGGTCCCACCGGTGCCGGTAAATCGCTGGTCATTCAGACGCTGGCTGCGGCCCAGTCCAAGGCTTTCCGGCTGCAGACACGCCTGCACACGCTCAATCCCAAGGCACTCAAAGTCGATGAGCTCTACGGTGTGCTGGACCCGGCCACACGTGACTGGAGCGACGGTCTGCTGAGCAAGCTGTTCCGTGAACTCAACGAGCCGCTCAAGCCCGAGCAAGCCGAAGCACGATACTTGGTGTTTGACGGTGATGTCGATGCGTTGTGGGTCGAAAACATGAACTCAGTCATGGATGACAACAAACTGCTCACTTTGCCGAACAACGAGCGTATCATTCTCCAGGAGCACGTCAAGCTGCTGTTCGAGGTGGCCGATCTGCAGTACGCCTCGCCGGCCACGGTGTCGCGTTGCGGCATGGTCTACGTCGATCCCAAGAACCTCGGCTATGCGCCGTACTACTCGCGCTGGCTCAACTCGACCGCCGGCAACGATGGCAACATGATGGAGCTACTCCACGCTCTATTCGACAAGTACGTGCCCGCCTGCGTCGATTTCGCGCTGGGCGGTTTGGTGGATGGCAAGGTGCACAAGCACGGCCCGCCCAGCCAAGTCATCCCCATCACGGCCCTCGGCATGGTCAAGCAGCTGTGTGCGTTGTTTGCCGCGCTGCTGTTGCCGGCGGAGCAGACCACGGTCACCGTGCAGCCTCAGTCCGAAGTTGAAGCCAAGGCCGAGTCGAAGGACAAGGACAGCAAAGAGGCCAGCAGCACGACGGCCAACCAGCCCGAAGCCGGTGATAACGAAGCTGATGCCGATGGCACTGAGATTCGGGTGCTCCTGCCGGATATGGAGAATGATCCCGATCACCCCAACAGCAAGGACAAGACCGCCGCCGTGCGCGACCACGAAATCCTCGAGTCGCTGTTCGTGTTTTGCCTGGTATGGTCGGTCGGCGGCTGCCTGACGGCCGAATCGCGCGCCCGTTTCGATCGCTTCGTCAAGGCGCTGGCCGGCAAGCCGTGTGTGGCGCAGCCCGTAAAAGGCCAGTTGCCCGAGGAATCGCTGTACGAGTACCAGCTGCAGACTGAGACCGGCAAATGGACGCGCTGGGACCCGGCGCCGTACGTGCCTCCGACGCCCATGGAGTTTTCGCGCGTGCTGGTACCCACGGTCGACACGGCCCGCTACACCTTCTTCCTCGAACGCATGCTGGCGGTGCGCAAGCCGCTGATGCTGGTCGGCGAGAGCGGTACGGCCAAGACGGTGACCGTGCGGCATTTCATGGCGCATCTGGATCCCGTGCGCTTCGCGTCGCTCGTCATCAACTTCTCGTCGCGCACCAGCAGCTTTGATGTGCAGAGCCACATCGAGAGCAACGTCGAGAAGCGTAGCGGCCTGACTTTTGGTCCGCCGGCCGGCAAGCGTATGCTGGTCTTCTTCGACGATCTCAACATGCCCAAGCTCGACGAGTACGGCACGCAGCAGCCCATTGCCTTGCTCAAGTTCCTGATCGAGCGCGACACGATGTTTGACCGCGGCGGCGACGACAGCAAGGGCGAGCGTCTGGCCAAGAAGACGTTCCGCGACCTGTTGTATGTGGCCGCCATGGGACCGCCGGGTGGTGGTCGTAATGCCGTGGACCCGCGCTTCGTGTCGCTGTTCAGCGTCATGAGCGTCAACTTCCCGGCCGACGAGGCGCTGCACACCATCTACCACTCCATCATCATGAGTCACGCCGCCTCGTTCCCCGAGGAGGTTCAGGAGGTGTGTGGCACCCTGGCCTCGCTGACGCTGAAACTGTACAAGGAGCTCGTGACGCGTCTGCCGCCCACGCCGGCCAAATTCCACTACGTCTTCAACTTGCGCGACTTGTCGCGCGTGTTTGAAGGCCTGTTGCTCGCCTCACCCGAGCGCTTCGGCACGCCCGCGTCCATTCTGCGTCTGTGGCGCAACGAGTGTCTGCGCGTGTTCCACGATCGCCTCATCGAAGAGCGCGATCGCAAACTGGTCAAGGACGACCTCATTGGCGGACTCATTAAAGAGCGCTTCGCCAACACCAGCGGCCCCGTCCTGTCCGACCCTCTGGTCTTCGGCGACTTCCGCTACGTCAACGCCGAACACGACGACGTGCGCTTGTACGAAGACCTGGGCGATTACGAGCTCGTGCGTTCGCTGTTCACCGAGCTGCAGATCAGCTACAACGAGGAGCAAGAACGCAGTGGTGGAGCCATGGGCGGCGGGGCGTTGGGTTTGGTCCTGTTCCAAGACGCGCTGGAGCATCTGGTACGTATCCTGCGCATCATTCGTTTACCGCGCGGCAATGCGTTGCTGGTGGGCGTGGGCGGTTCGGGCAAGCAGAGTCTGACGCGGCTGGCGGCCTACGCCGCTCAGTACAAGGTGTTCCAAATCAACCTCACGCGCACCTACAACGAGAACGAATTCCGCGAAGATCTCAAACGCCTCTATGCCATGCTCGGCGCCGACAAAGGCGGCAGTCCCGTGGTGTTTGTGTTCACCGACGCGCACGTCAAGAACGAATCGTTCCTCGAACTCATCAACAACATGCTGACGTCGGGCACGGTGCCAGCACTGTTTTCGGAAGACGAGAAGGGCCCGTTGATGGAGAGCGTGCGCGCCGAATGCAAAGCGCGCGGTCTGCCATTGACGAGGGAGGCATTGTGGGCCACGTTTGAAGCCAAGTGTCGCGATCACTTGCACGTGGTGCTGTGCATGAGTCCTGCTGGCGATGCCCTGCGTCGTCGCTGCCGCAGCTTCCCCGGCCTGGTCAACAACACCGTCATCGACTGGTTCTTCCCGTGGCCCGCGTCGGCGCTGCTGGCGGTGGCCGAGCATTTCCTGTCCGACGAGCTCGTGCCGCCCCAGCACTTGCCCGCCGTGGTACAGCACATCGTGCACGTGCACTCGTCGGTCGGCCGCTACTCGGCGCAGTACGCACAGGAACTGCGCCGTACCAATCACGTCACGCCCAAGAACTACTTGGACTACATCCAGACCTATCGACGTGAGCTAGCCAGCAGTCGCGAGCGCAACCTCAGCCAATACAACCGTCTCGACGGCGGCCTCAAGAAGCTCATCGAGGCCAATCAGGCGGTGGAGGTGTTTGGCGAGGAGCTGCACGAGCGCAAGATCATCGTCGATGCCAAGAGCAAAGAGTGCACGGCGATGATCGCCCAGATCCGCGAGCGTTCGGCCGAGGTGGAGAAGAAGCAGAAGATGGCCGTCGAGACCGAGGCGCAGCTCAAGGAAGACAACCTGCGCATCACCTACGAAAAGGCTCAGGCCGAAAAGGCCCTGGCCGAAGCCGAACCGCAGCTGGCCGCTGCCGCTGAAGTGCTGAAGCGACTGAAGAAGGAGGATATTGCCGAGGTGCGCGTCATGCCCAACCCGCCGCTACCCGTGTTGGCGGTGTGCCAGTGTGTGCTGGAGCTGAAGCCGTCGGGGGCCGAGGACCCGTCGCAAGGCTGGAAGGCGGCCAAGGCCATGATGTCCGACCCGAACTTCTTGGCCAAGCTGCGTGGCTATGCCAAGGACGACATCACCGACCGCATGATCAGCAAGGTCAACAAGATTCTGCGACGCAAGGCTCAGGATCCCAAGCAACGCATGACGGCCGATAACCTCCAGCGTATCAGCAGAGCCGCCTACGGTCTCTACCAGTGGGTGGTGGCCATGGTCAACTACAACAAGGTGGCCAAGAACGTGCAGCCGCGCCGCCAGAAAGTCAAGAAGATGGAGCGCGAAATGCAACAGAGTCAGGACGATCTCAAGACCATCGAGACCGAACTGCAGAGCCTGCAAGCCCAGATCGGCACGCTGAGTACCACCTATCGCGAAAAGAGCGAAGAGCTCGCCGAACTCCAGGAGCGCGCGGACACCATGGCTCGCCATCTCATGGCCGCTTCGCAACTCATCAACGGCCTCGGCTCGGAAAAGCAGCGCTGGGGCCTCGAGAAGGAACGCCTGGTCTCCACACGCTCTCGTCTCGTCGGTGATTCGCTGCTGTCAGCGGCGTTCTTATCCTACACGGGTGCCTTTACCTTCGACTATCGCAAGCGCATGCTGGAGGTCGATTGGCAAGGCGACCTGCAAGCTCGCGGTGTGCCGCTCACCAGTCCGTTCAAGGTACACGAACTGCTCACCACGCAAGTCGAGATCTCGCGATGGGCTTCCGAGGGCCTGCCGCAAGACGAGTTGTCGATCCAGAACGGTATTCTCACGACCCGCGCTTCTCGCTTCCCGTTGTGTATCGACCCGCAGATGCAAGCGTCGCGTTGGATTCGTACGCGCGAACAGCGTGCCCTGGAACGGCCGCGCGACTCCACCGAAAGCCTCCGTCCGGTCAAGAATTTCAAGCGCGAGGCCACCGATGCTGCGTCGTCATCGCTGACGGTGAAGAACAATGGCGCTAGCGACCGTGACAACGAGCTGCCGTCGCCTGGCGGATTGGATTCGCCCCCGCGTTCGGCGCGCTTGGCTGGCGTTGCCGCCCTGTCGACCGAACGCGAGGTCCGCGTCCGCACGTTTAACGATCCGGATTTCATGCGTCTGCTGGAGATCGCCATCCAGTTTGGCCAGCCGTTCATCTTCGAGAACGTTGGACAGGAGCTGGACCCGGTTATCGATCCCGTTCTGGAACGCAACTTCGTGCACTCGGCATCGGGCGGCAAGGCCATTGTCATCGGCGATACCACTGTCGACTGGAACGAAGACTTCCGCCTGTACATGATCACCAAGCTCTCCAATCCTAAGTTCAGCCCCGAGGTGGCCGGCAAAACCATGATCATCAACTACAGTGTGACGCGCTCGGGCCTGGAAGAGCAGCTGCTCAATGTCGTCATTCAGCACGAACGCGAAGACTTGCAACTGCAGCGCGAGGACCTGATCCAGACCATTTCTCGCCACAATGTCACGCTCAATCAGCTGGAAGACGACATCTTGCGCGAGCTCAACGTCAGCAGTGGCAACATCTTGGACAATGCCACCTTGATTGCCACGCTGAAGGACGCCAAGGCCAAGTCGGTGGCGATCGCCGATTCGTTGGTCGAAAGCAAGGCCACGGCCGAGGAGATCGAGAAGGTCACCGATAGCTACCGCCCGGCGGCTCAGCGCGGTGCCATCTTGTTCTTTGCCATGTCGTACTTGTCCAATGTGTCGTCGATGTATGAGTTCTCGCTCGCTTCGTATCTCGAGGTCTTCCTCAAGGGCCTGACCTTCTCGGCCCGCGACCCCTCGGTTCCGGTCCGCGTGCAAGCCATCATCGACGAACTCACGCGTGCCGTCTACGCCTACACCTGCACCGGTGTCTTCGAGCAGCACAAGCTGCTGTTCAGTTTGCAGATGTGCCTCATGATTCGCGAGGGCCAAGGTGAGCTGTTCCGTCCCGAGCTCGACTTCTTCCTCAAAGGCAACACCTCGCTTTCTGACCCTGCTCGCCCCCGTCCTGCGCGCGCCGCTTGGCTGCCCGAACGCGGCTGGAAGGATCTCACGCGACTGGCGGAGCTGCCTTCCCCTCCTCTTCCTACTACTCCAGTGGAGACGAAGGAAGAGAGCGAGACCAAGGAGCACGAAGAGAGCAAGAGAAAGCGGGCGGCGGATGAGAGGGAGAGCGAGCGCGATTATAAAGAAGATGCAGTGGTGGGTGGTGCTGGCGTGTTTGCCAACATCCTCGACGACATCGAGACCCATCTCGACGAGTGGAAGCAGTGGTACGACCTGGAACGCCCGGAAGAGGTGACCCTGCCGTGCTCGTATTCCACGCGCCTATCGCCATTCCAGCAATTGCTGCTGTTGCGTTGCTTCCGCCCCGATCGGGTCTACAGCGGCGTGCGCTCGTTCGTGGTGAGCGAAATGCAGAGTGACTATTTCGTTCAGCCGCCCGTGTTGGAGCTCGAACGCCTCTACAAGCAGAGCTCGCCTCTGTCGCCCGTCGTGTTCATCTTGTCGCCGGGTGCCGATCCGCGCTCGTCGTTGGAAGAATTGGCCAAATCGCACGGCGTTTATCCCACGCGCTTCAAACCGCTGGCGCTGGGCCAGGGACAGAGCAAGATTGCTGAGCGCATGCTGGAGCTCGGCTATCATCGCGGCCACTGGGTGCTGCTGCAGAACTGCCACCTGTTGACTTCATGGCTCAAGACGCTCGAAAAGATTCTCGGCGGCATGGTCAAGCCGCACCCGGACTTCCGCTTGTGGCTAACCACTGACCCCACGCCCGATTTCCCCGTGGGTATCTTGCAACGGGCGCTCAAGGTGGTGACCGAGCCTCCCGATGGCCTGAAGCTGAACATGAAGAGCAGCTACGCCAAGATCAAACCGGCCGAACTCGACGAGTGCCCGCACCCCGCTTTCCGACCCTTGGTTTATGTGCTCAGCTTCTTCCATGCCGTGGTGCAGGAACGTCGCAAATACGGCAAATTGGGCTGGAACGTCCCCTACGACTTCAACGACTCGGATTTGAGCGTGTCGCGCCGTCTGCTCAGCATGTATCTCACCAAGGCCCACGTCAACAAGGACGAAATGATCCCGTGGTCATCACTGCGATATTTGATTGGCGAGGCCATGTACGGCGGTCGTGTCACGGACTCGTTCGATCGCCGCATTCTCACGACCTACCTCGACGAGTACATGGGCGATTTCTTGTTCGACGACTGCCAACCCTTCCACTTTGCCAAGCAAAGCGAGTACAAGTACAGCATCCCGGCCTGGGGTCCGCTCGAAAACTACGTGGCTGCCATCGAGCAGCTTCCGCTTTCCAACAGCCCGGCCGTCTTCGGTCTGCACGCCAACGCCGAAATCCGCTACAACACCGATAGCGTGACCCAGTTGTGGCGCGCGCTGACTGAGATGCAACCGCGCACTCAGAGCATTTCCGGTGGGCTGTCGCGCGAGGAGATGGCGGCGAAGGTGGCGCTCGACTTGCAGAGTAAAGTGCCCGAACCATTTGACTTGCTTCTAGTCCGCAAGGAAATGCTCAAGGGCGGCAAGTCGGGCCTGCGTGCTCGCGTGGTCGAACAGAAGCTCAACAGCAGCGACAGCGACGCTCCGGGCCAAGGCGTGGAGTTCGAGGTGTTGGATGGCGAGGATCGCAAGCACGCGCCGCGCCTCAGCCAAGACTACCAGTCCGTCGACCAGGACCTCGACGACGAAGAAGAAGAAGGCCTGAGCCCGACATCGGTGGTGCTGTTGCAGGAGCTGGAGCGATGGAACCGCTTGGTGCGTCGTATGAGCGACAGTCTCAGCGAACTGCACAACGCGCTGGCAGGTGTGGTGGGCATGAGCAGTGAGCTCGACGACTTGGCCGAAGCGCTGGTTGATGGTCGCTTGCCGAGTATGTGGCGCCGCCTGGCTCCGCAGACCGAGAAGCCGTTGGGTAGCTGGATTAGTCACTTCCAGCGCCGCTATGCGCAGTACTCGCGCTGGATTGCCGAGGGCAAGGATCCCAAGGTCATGTGGCTGTCGGGTCTGCACATCCCCGAGTCGTACCTCACGGCGCTGGTGCAAACCACGTGCCGTCGCTGCAAGTGGCCGCTGGACAAGAGTACGCTCTACACCAAGGTCACAAGCTACACATCCGAGTCGCAGATCCGCGACAAGCCCGTCGACGGCTGCTATATTACGGGCCTGCACCTCGAAGGAGCGGCGTGGGATCTGGAGCGCCAGTGTCTGCGCAAGCAAGACCCCAAGGTGCTCGTGGTCGATTTGCCGATCCTGCAAGTCATCCCTGTCGAAGCCAACAAGCTCAAGCTGCAGAATACCTTCCGCACGCCAGTCTACGTCACGCAAAACCGTCGCTCGACTTCGGGTGTCGGTTTGGTCTTCGAGGCCGATCTCAGCACCAAGGAGCATCCAAGCCACTGGATCCTGCAAGGCACGGCTCTGGTGCTCAATACCGACTCTTAATTCATATTCCTTTTGCCTGTTTAGTTGAGGTTCTTGCTTTTTTCCCTTTCTTTCCTGTACATTCTTTGTAAGTTTTTTCTGCCCTTTTATTTATTCGGTATATTCTGGTTACTCTCC
>Ga0256880_1000174_pt1 | contig 15599 bp, 12 predicted proteins | sample MC6MC0438MT_FD_186348 | JGI IMG/M metagenome (GOLD analysis project Ga0256880, IMG submission 186348) | Metatranscriptome of enriched soil aggregate microbial communities from Iowa State University, Ames, United States - MC6-MC0438-MT... | ecosystem: Environmental > Terrestrial > Soil >... | reverse complement strand
CGCATCACGGTGACCTGCTCGACCTGATCCTGCGCCCGTACGGCCAGCTCGACACGGTGGTGATCGGTCCGGATTGCCTGCTGACCACCTCCTACCAGCGCATGAAGCTGTATGACGTGTCGCAGCTGCCGGTGATGGACGGCGAGCAGCTGGTCGGCATCGTCGATGAAAGCGACGTGCTGCTGCACGTCTACGGCGACGAAGCACGCTTCCGCGACCCGGTGGCCACCGCCATGGTCAGCAAGCTGGACCGGCTGGACGTGAAGTCGCCGATCGAGGCGCTGCTGCCGGTGTTCGACCGCGGCCAGGTGGCGATCGTGATGGATGGCAATGCCTTCCTGGGCCTGATCACCCGCATCGACCTGCTGAATTACCTGCGCCGCCGCGTGCAGTAACCGGCCGATCACTGCAGATCACCGCTGAATCCCGGTTTATCCGCGTCAAAGCTCGTTAAGGCCGCGCTGATAGACTCCCGCTCCTTCGACGGCGCCGGTCATCGGCGCCATTCAGGAAACGACATGTCCAACGCTTCTTCCCCGGACCGCGCGCTGGCGCTGGCCACCCTGGCCATCCATGGCGGCCAGTCGCCCGACCCGAGCACCGGCGCGGTGATGCCGCCGATCTACGCCACCTCGACCTACGCGCAGTCCAGCCCGGGCGAGCACCAGGGCTTCGAGTATTCGCGTACCCACAACCCGACCCGCTTCGCCTACGAGCGTTGCGTGGCCTCGCTGGAAGGCGGCACCCGCGGCTTCGCCTTCGCCTCGGGCATGGCCGCCAGTTCGACGGTGATCGAATTGCTGGATGCCGGCAGCCACGTGGTGGCGATGGACGACATCTATGGCGGCAGCTTCCGCCTGTTCGAGCGCGTGCGTCGCCGCACCGCTGCGCTGGACTTCAGCTTCGTCGACCTGACCGATCTGGCCGCCTTCGAGGCGGCGATCACCCCGAAGACCAAGATGGTCTGGATCGAGACCCCCACCAACCCGATGCTGAAGATCGTCGACATCGCCGCGGTCGCGGCCATCGCCAAGCGCCATGGCCTGATCGTGGTGGTCGACAACACCTTCGCCTCGCCGATGCTGCAGCGTCCGCTGGAGCTGGGCGCCGACCTGGTGCTGCACTCGGCCACCAAGTACCTCAATGGCCATTCGGACATGGTCGGTGGCATGGTCGTGGTCGGCGACAACGCCGAACTGGCCGAGCAGATGGCGTTCCTGCAGAACTCGGTGGGTTGCGTGCATGGCCCGTTCGACAGCTTCCTGGCGCTGCGTGGCCTGAAGACCCTGCCGCTGCGCATGAAGGCGCACTGCGCCAACGCGATGGCGCTGGCACAGTGGCTGGAAAAGCACCCGGCGGTGGAGAAGGTGATCTACCCGGGCCTGGCCTCGCACCCGCAGCATGAACTGGCGGGCAAGCAGATGGCCGGCTACGGCGGCATCGTCTCGATCGTGCTGAAGGGTGGTTTCGACGCGGCCAAGCGCTTCTGCGAGAAGACCGAACTGTTCACCCTGGCCGAGTCGCTGGGCGGCGTGGAAAGCCTGGTGAACCACCCGGCGGTGATGACCCATGCCTCGATCCCGGTCGCGCGGCGGGAGCAGCTGGGCATCAGCGATGCGCTGGTAAGGCTGAGCGTGGGTGTTGAGGACCTGGGGGATCTGCAGGTGGATCTGGAGAGGGCGCTGAGTGCTGAGGCCGCTTGAGATGGGAATTCTGTCGGTCTTCGGGAAGAACCGCTCGCTTGCGTTTGAACTGACCCAGCGTGAAGTACTGGGGAGATACCGCGGCGCCAGTTTTGGTCTGCTGTGGTCTCTGATCAGCCCGTTTCTTATGCTCCTGGTATATACCTTGGCGTTTGGCTTCGTGATGAAGGGGCGGTGGCCAGGCTCGAGCGGCTCGACCACCGATTTCGCCCTGATCCTGTTTGCTGGCCTGACGGTGCATGGCTTTTTTGCCGAGTGTTTCATCCGCGCGCCTCAGTTGATCGTCGGCAATACCGGCTACGTGAAACGGGTGGTATTCCCGCTGGATATCCTGGTGTGGAGCATGACGTTCTCGGCGCTGTTCCACCTCGCCATGAACTTGGTGGTATTGCTTGTTTTGTATCTCTGCGTGAAGGGCAACATCCACGCTACCGCATTGTTGCTGCCTCTTGTATTGGCGCCGCTGGTGATTCTGACCGTGGGTGTGGGTTGGGCTGTGTCTGCGCTGGGTGTCTACCTGCGTGATATCGGCCAGATAGCCGGTGTGGTTGCAACGGCGATGCTGTTCCTGTCATCGGCCATCATTCCGGTCGAGTCGGTGCCGGAAAGCTACCGGATCGTATTCGAGCTCAATCCACTGACCTTCATCATCAATCAAGTGCGTGAAGTGGTGATATGGGGCCGTCTGCCCGACTGGTGGGGGTTGGCCGTCTACACGGTGATCGCCTGCGCTGTGGCACTCATCGGTCATCGCATTTTCAACAAGCTGCGTGTGGGGTTTGCCGATGTCCTTTGAGATCACACCGGCCGAAACTGTCATCGATGTTCAGGGGGTCGGCAAGTCGTACCACATGTACGAGCGACCTTCGCATCGCCTATGGCAGGCGCTGGCCGGCAAACGCAGATCTTTCTATAAGGATTTCTGGGCGTTGCGTGGCGTCAGCTTCTCGATTCGTCGCGGCCAGACGGTGGGAATTGTCGGTCGCAACGGGTCGGGCAAGTCGACCCTGCTGCAGATGATCGCCGGTACCTTGAATCCCACCGAGGGTCATATTTCGGTGAAGGGCCGGGTTGCCGCGCTGCTGGAGCTGGGCAGCGGTTTCAATCCCGAGTTCACTGGCCGCGAGAATGTGCTGCTAAATGCGACCATCCTCGGTCTCAGGCGCGATCAGATCGAGCAGCGGATGGAGAGCATCCTCGCCTTCGCCGACATCGGCGAGTTCATTGATCAGCCTGTACGCAGCTATTCCAGTGGCATGTCGGTGCGCCTGGCGTTCGCGGTCATCGCCCACGTCGATGCAGACATTCTGATCATCGATGAGGCACTGGCGGTAGGTGATGCGTTCTTCTCGCAGAAGTGCATGCGCTTCCTGCGTGAATTCCAGAAGCACGGCACTCTCCTGTTCGTCAGCCATGACGCCGCCGCCGTTACCAATCTCTGTGAGAACGCCGTGTGGCTGGAGAACGGCAAGATGCGCCTGGCCGGTACCTCGCAGGAGGTGGTCGAGGCGTATATGACGGAACAACATGTCGTGGGGCGTCGCGAGGCCGCTTCTGAAGACATCGTTGTGGCCACCAAGAAGAAGCCGCGTAGACTATCCAGCGACCATGCCGACTTCCGCCAGGACGCCTTCAAAGAGGCTGGCGTACAGAATCGGATGGCCCTGTTCGAATTCGATCCGGACAATGTCGGACAGGAGTTCGGTGCAGACGGCGCGCGCATCGTCGATGTCCGCATGACCGATGCTGAAGGTACGCCGCTGTCGATTCTGGAGGGGGGCGAACTGGTGCGTCTGGAAGTTCGTGTCGCCATGGCCGTAGCCTTGGACAATCTGATTGTTGGTTTCTACGTGAAGGACCGCCTGGGCCAGCGCCTGTTCGGTGACAACAGTTACTTTGCCTACAAGGACGCGCCTGTCTCAGCCGCCGCAGATGAGACGGTGGTAGGGGCCTTCGTATTCCGGATGCCGATCATGCCGTCTGGTTCCTACATGATCGATGCTGCTGTGGCCTCCGGTGACCAGCACGACCATACGCAGCAGCATTGGGTTCATGACGCGCTCGAGTTCCGCGCGCTGGATGAGACCATGCGCTTCGGCCTGATCGGCCTGCCAATGCTGGCCATTGAAATTTCAAAGGAATAGTGATGATCGAGTTCACTGGCGAACGATTCGTTCCCACCGAGCAGGGCGTGATCAGGCAGGAGCACCTGCATCGTTATGCATGGTGCCTGCCCCTGGCGGAGGGAAAGGACGTACTGGATGTTGCCAGCGGTGAGGGCTATGGAAGTGCCATGCTGGCCGGGCGAGCCCGTTCGGTAGTCGGAGTTGATATTTCGCATGAGGCGGTCGCGCACGCCTCGTCCCAGTATCGGAGCATTGGCAACCTGCAGTACATCCAAGGGTCTGCTGCGGCAATTCCCCTCGCCGATGACAGCGTGGACATGGTGGTCTCCTTCGAGACCATCGAACATCTGAATGAGCAGGAAGAAATGATGGCGGAGATCCGGCGCGTTCTGCGCCCGGACGGTATCATGGTGATGTCCTCGCCGAACAAGGAGGTGTACTCCGATCAGGCGGGTTATCACAATGACTTCCACGTCAAGGAACTTTATCTCAGCGAGTTTACCACTCTGGTAGCGCGCCACTTTCCCGCTTGGCGGATGAGCAGCCATCGCATGGCGGTCTGCTCGACCATTACCCCGTCAAGCAAGGAGTCGTCGCAGATCTCTTACCAGGCGCTGACCGATACGGGCCGCGAAGTGGAAGAGCGCGTGGCTGATATTCCGGATGCGGTCTATTTCGTCGTCGTTGCAGCGGCCAATGACGCGCTGCTGCCGGCCATGCCGGCATCGATTCTCTACGCGGAGTCCGAAGACCTTTTCGCTCACCATCGGGAGGTCGCGAGATGGGCGCAGGCGCAGGATGCGGAGATCGAATCCCTGCGCGAACACGTGCGCCGTGAGCAGGCCGAGGTCGCGCGTCTGCATGGGGAAATCGGTGGTGAGCGCGGCGGTGTAGCCGCGCTGCAAAATGCCCTCACGCAAGTCAGGAATGATTACGCCGTGCTGTTCAGTGCGGGTGCGCTCAAGGATGAGAGAATCAATGTGCTTAATAACCAGATAGAAATGCTGAAGCAGGAGGCTGAAGCTGCGGCCTCCGAGAAGTTGAATTCCAGTCAGCTCGTTTCCCTGCAGGATCAGCTGGATTCGATGTTGGCTGAGAAGCAGTCCTTTGCTGAGCGTCTATCAGGTATTGAAGAAAATCTTGAAGCCGCAGAGGTACGGGAGGGCTTGCTTAAGCTTGAGCTAGACCAAAAGCGCTCGGAGCTGGCGTCGCTTGAAACCTTGTTGGATTCGCTCGAACAACGCCGGGTTGCCGAATTGGCCAAGGCGGAGACATCGCTGCGGGACAGTGCCCGTGCTGCAGAGGCGAAACGCTCTCAGGATTTTCAGGAAGCTGGCGACCGTCACCGGCTGGAGATCCAGTCGTTGGGCGACCGCCTGCAGGCCTTGCTGACGGAGGCAAGCGATGCCAAAGAGCGCGCCGGTTTGTTCGAGGCGCGCGCGCGGGTCGCGCAGGAGCAGGAGCGGGGGCTGAAGGTGGCCATTGATTCGCTGAATGCCGAATTGACCCGTGAGCGTGATAGCGGGCGCGTGCTCGCTACGGCGATGACTGAGCTGTGGGAAGTGCGTAGGAAGATGCAAGAGGAGCGTGCGCTTGTGGCCGATCTGACGGACGCCGGGCATGCCGAGCTGATGCATCATCGAAAAGAGATAGAACAGCTGAGGGGTAGGGTAGGTACTCAGGCTCCCAGTGTGACTACGGAAGACGGTAATGCAGGGCGCCATGATGTAGCGCGTCTGTTGCACCATTACAGGGCAGAGCTGGACGCACTGCAGAAGCTCACTAGCCGTTTGTTGCAGTCGCGCTCCTGGCAGATTACGCGGCCGCTCCGTTTGTTGGGAAGGATCATGCGCGGTGAGTGGGCCAGCGTACTTCATTCTGTGCGCGCGTCTGGCTTGGCACGACATCCGTTGGCGAAGCCGTTCGTGCCGATGGTCAAGCGCGCGTTGTTGCGTCACCAGGAGGCAAAGGTCGAGCCCGTAGAAGGGTTGGCATTGCAGGTGGTTCAAGACAATCCTGACGAGACTCTGCGCCAGGTGTGTTTCCCCGTTGTGGATGCACCAACGGTGACGATCGTCATTCCTACATACGGAAACTACGAGCAGAGCCTGGCGTGCTTGGCATCTATTGCCCGCATCGGCGCGGATGTAACGTATGAGGTTCTGGTATTGGAGGATGCGTCTGGCGACGCCGATATTGGCAAGCTTCAGTCGATCCGTGGACTTCGTTATCACCTGAACCCGACCAACCTCGGGTTCCTGCGTTCGTGTAATCAGGCGCTCACGTTGGCAAAGGGGGAGTTCGTTTGCCTCCTGAACAATGACACCGAAGTCACCGCTGGCTGGCTCGATGCATTGGTTAGGGTCTTCAAGCAGCGTCCGGATGCTGGTCTTGTCGGCTCAAAATTGATCTACCCGGACGGACGGCTGCAAGAGGCCGGCGGTATCGTGTGGGCTGATGGCAGTGCGTGGAATTTTGGACGGCTGGATGATCCTTCCAGGCCTCAGTACAACTATCTCAAGGAAGTCGACTACGTGTCTGGCGCTTCCATCATGATGCGCGCAGATGTGTTCCGGAGTATGGGTGGGTTTGACGATCACTATGCGCCAGCCTATTACGAAGATACTGACATCGCATTCCGCGTCCGCGAGCGTGGGATGAAGGTCTACATGCAGCCGGCATCGGTGGTGGTTCACTATGAGGGCGTATCCAGCGGGACGGATGAATCATCGGGGGTAAAGGCTTGGCAGGCGGTTAACCGTGTCAAATTTCTTGAGCGTTGGGGCGACACATTGCGCGCCACGCAATTTGACAACGGGCAGCATGTGCTGCTCGCGCGTGACCGTTCGCGACACAGTCGGCGCGTCCTGGTGGTCGACCACTACGTTCCACAGCCGGACCGCGACGCTGGTTCGCGTGCCACTTGGCAGGTGGTTGAAATGCTCGTGGATCATGGGTTCCATGTCACGTTCTGGCCAGCAAATTCCTACCATGACCTTACCTATACGCCCCCGCTGCAGCAGTTGGGGGTGGAGGTACTTTATGGCTCGGAATATGTTGGGCGGTTTGATGAATGGATGTCCGAAAATGGAAGCTACCTTGAGGCCGTAGTTCTCAATCGCCCGCACATTTCCATAGATCTCGTCTCCAGTGTACGAAACCACTCAAAGGCAACGCTGATTTACTACGGGCATGACATTCATCATTTGAGGATGCAGCAGCAGCTTGCACTCCAGCCCGATCGACAGTTGGAGGTGGAAACCCGGCGTTTCCGCGCTTTTGAGCATGCGTTGTGGCAACAGGCCGATGTTATCCTCTACCCCTCCGCCGACGAAACAGCCCACGTGACACGTTGGCTGGATGATAACGCTCCGGACGTCAAAGCACGTGCCGTTACCATTCCTCTCTACGCCTACGATTCAGTCGATGACAGCCAGGTCCCAGGTCCAGATCTGCGCCGCGGAATACTGTTTGTAGCTGGATTCGCGCATGCGCCCAATGTGGATGCCGCGACATGGTTCATCAGCGAGGTTCTGCCGATTATTAAAGCGAAGGCGGGGCATGTGGAAGTGTTGCTGGTTGGTTCCAACCCGCACCCTGAAGTACTGGCCCTTGCTGGTGATGGAGTTCAGGTTACTGGTTATGTTACTGATGCTGCTCTGTCCGAGTACTATCGGCTTGCCCGAGTATCCATTGCGCCGCTTCGCTTTGGTGGTGGTGTCAAGGGGAAGGTTTTGGAGAGTCTGCGTTGCGGCACACCTTGCGTAACAACATCTGTCGGCATGCAGGGATTGGGGGATGCTGCCGAGTTCATGCCGGTAGCCGATGATGCTGCCGGAATGGCTGAGCACATTGTGGAACTGCTGCGCGATGATTCGCGATGGCTGGAAGTTTCATCAGCCGAGCGGGCTTTCATTGATCGGCATTATTCTCGCGAAGCCCTTTGGAGAGTGCTGTCAGACGCAGTCACCCCGCGGATGCTCACCTCCTGAGGATACCTCTGCCACGTTCTCTGGTCGGGCGATGGAGGTCAGAGCCGAGGCGAAGCTGGCATGATGATAGCCAAGCAAAAAATCATATAAGCTAGCGATACTTTGCCAGGATAAGACCGGCAGAGCGAAATTTCGTGCCCTACCGGGCCTCCATGCCTAACTCACCCTTGAACTAAACCACCATGAGCATCGTTCGTAACAATCCTTTGAAGTTCGTTGCCGTTCTGAGTGCGGCTGTTGTAATGGCCAGCTGCTCAGCCGACAAGCAGCCTGATTCGGCCTCCCAGTCGCCGACCCAGGCCGCTTCCCCCTCGGTCGCGCCTGCTGCTAAACCGATCGAGGCGCTGAAGGGGCTGAAGATTGTGGCGTATGGTCCCAGTGCCACCAAGGCGGGTGAGGCTTTCAACACGCAGCCTGATGGGGCCTCGGCGGTCTGGGCCAAGTCAGATAGGAATCTGGAGGGCTACGATGCTGCGATCTGGCTTGATGGAGTGCGACTGGGCAATGCGGGTATCTCCACTGAGACAGTTACTGGCACGCTGCCCGCAGGCGAGACGTTGCGAGCGGGCGCGGTGAAGCTGGAAATTCGTATTGGCCAGAATGGGGAGCTGTTGTCGAGCGAACCGGTATCGATTACGGTCGAGTAAGCACAACGCCGGTAGCGGTGTGTGCAAGAAATTCCAGAACGGAGGGGGGGGGCAATAGGCCTCCCTTTTTCGTTCTATCTTGAGACAAACAGCATATGGCTGCTCGGCCATCCTTGCCCGCCGCAAGGGTTCGCCTGGTTAGTCGGTATGTCGTGTCTTGATGATCACGCGATGCGGCATGGCCGCTCCAAAGTCCGAAAAGCAAGGACGAGACCAGCGCCGCTCCGAGAGCAAACTGCTTTCCTTGGTGATTAGCAGTTTCTTGGTTTCAATAGTCTACAGCGCCTCGGCAGGCGCTGCAGTTGACAACTTCCGATGTGGCGCCAGCCGACTTGCATGAACATAAGCGAATGACGAATGGATTGCGCTGTCGGTTGGTGGACACACAGCAGTGTGTTGCTATCGCGCCGGACACGCACCTAATGCCAGTTCGGCCTGGTCGAGCACTGTGTTCGTGCCATTCGCTACAAGTGTGAGATGGCTATTATTAGGCAGGCTTCGACTGATCGTCATCTGGCTCTGCTTAGGGTCAACTGTATGCAGTAGTTGACGCTGGGCACCCACCGCTTCCAGCCATAGCTGTGCCCCCCGTGCGGCCAATCCCTGCAGCCGGATATCAATGACGGTTTCAACCAACGAGTCGTCGTTTGCGCAACCCATTTGATGATCAATTGATAAGAGCACAGGGAGCGGCGCCGCCCGCAGTGCAGTCTCCAGTTGAATTTGTGCCGCGTTATCGGCCGCAAAGCCCGGGATCGAATCCATATTCGGGTAGATGCGGTTGCGCATCTGGAATGCTGGCGAAAATACGTTCAGCTGTCGCTCGGACAGCATGCCCATGAGGCGCTCCCGCCTTTCAGGCGAATACTCACAGACGGACATGATGTCGGAGCACTTCCCTGGATCCGCAAGAGGTGCGTTCGCAACGCGCTGCATATCCAGGGCTGTGTTCTGCCAATACCCCGTCAGATAGTATGGAACCTTCCATGCTTCTCTCGAGACGGCCATCTGCACGATGAGCAATGTGAGAACAAGTACCAACAGGAGGGCGGGCTCAGCAATGCGCGCCAGCGGCCGAAAGCTGCTTCTCAGCAGCGTTTCAGCAATCATTGTAGCGATTGCAACCAGCGAGATTTCATAAGTAAGTACATAGCGCGGCTGATGGAGATAGTTCCAGTCAAATAGGGGCACCCTGCCGATAACGATTGCTGCAGTCAGGCCGTATGCCATCAGCATCAGGAATACCGCCATGGCAGTAGTCCTGTAATAGTGGAAATTACGCCATGCCAAGAAGGCACGGGCCCAGAACCAGACATGCAGGGTGATTGCCGCCAAGCCGGTGAACGTGCTCAGCTGTGCGTACGATTCAGGGAACCTTCGGGCAAGATGCTCGATGTGCACGAGGCTGTCAGAAAACGGAATCAACAGACCCTTAAGCGTGCCAGGTTCAGTCAGGAGGCTGAAAATCGAGCGGCTCGCCTCTTCTGTGTTGGCAATACTGTTCGCACTGGTCAGCGCCCACAGCACTAATCTCGCCAATAGCAGCGCCGCAATGGCTGCTGTGACCTGCCGGCCTGCGGAGCGCCAGTTGATGGGTGACATTGGCAGCAGGGCCAGCGCCATGGCGATAAGTACCACTATGGCCTGTGTGTCTATAGCAAGTCCCAGAAAAAGACTTGCGAGAAATACCATCAGCGCGCATGGCCTGTTCCAGGCGCGCATCAGCAGCTTGAAATAAAGCGTGCTGATGAACAGGGTCATATAACCCAGCGTGACCAGCGGCCAGGTGAATACGTTGGTGCTGTTGAGCGACAGGCCGATCGCGAATACAAGAACGATCGCCAGCCCGCGAAGTGCCTGATTGCCAACAGAAGCACTCTTGAAAATTGAAATCTCACTGGATACAACGTAACACCAGGCGACTCCGAACAAAGCGCCGATCAGTCCTTCCACACGGAAGTCCATGTTGAAGAAATGGGTGTGGAACAAAAGCACCAGCTTCTGCAGTGGTTGCGAATGATCAGTTGCCCCTCGCTTCATGAAAAGGTCGGCGAAGGATAAGGTTCCGTCAAAATACTTCGGCAAAAATGATTCCAGGAAGTACCAGCCGTCTGCCTGGATCAACGGCGTCGCTGCAGCCAAGCTGTACAGAACCGCATTGCCGATGCAGAAGGCTGTCAGCAGCAGGAATGCGCGATAGAGCCACTCCCCACGTCCCATTCCCGAATTAACTATTCCTGCAGACTGCAAGTCTGGAACACTGGCTGGAGTGGCTGCGTTCACCGCGTGCCAGCCAATGCGCGATCAGCAGCATCGAAGATGGCGGGCAGATGTTCTTCCACGCCCAGCCAGAGTGGCATCCGGACCAGTCGATCAGAAAGATCGATGGTTACCGACATGTCTCCGTGCGCGCGCCCATAACGCTGTCCCGCAGGGGATGAGTGCAAGGGAATGTAGTGGAATACCGCCTGCACACCCTGTTCGCGTAGTGATGCGATAAAGCGTGTCCGCTGTTCGAGGTCGGGCAGCAGCATGTAGTACATATGCGCATTGTGCTGGCAGTGATCCGGGACTGTTGGCCGGATCAGACGGCCCGCCTTCTCATGCGCATCGGCCCATTGGTTATAGCGGTCCCAGATCGCCAGCCGGCGCTGGTTGATCGCATCGGCCTCTTCCAGCTGGGCGCAGAGAAACGCAGCGGTGATCTCGCCAGGGAGGAAAGAGGAGCCGACGTCTACCCAGGTGTACTTGTCGACCTGTCCCCGGAAGAAGCGGCTCCGGTTGGTTCCCTTCTCGCGCAGTATCTCAGCGCGCTCGCCGAATCGATCATCCCGGCACAGCAACGCGCCGCCCTCGCCAGAGATGATGTTCTTGGTTTCGTGGAAACTCAGTGCGCCCAAGTCGCCAATGTTCCCCAGTTGTCGTCCCTTGTAGGTGGACATGATGGCCTGGGCCGCGTCTTCAATCACAGTCAGGCCATGTCGTCTGGCGATTTCCATGATGGTGTCCATCTCGCAAGCAACACCCGCATAGTGCACTACGCATATCGCCTTGGTGCGTGGGGTGATGGCACCCTCGATCAGCCGTTCATCGATGTTCAGCGTATCCTCGCGCACATCCACGAAGACCGGCACCGCTCCGCGGAGCGCGAATGCGCTGGCGGTAGACACGAAGGTGTAGGAAGGCAGGATCACTTCGTCGCCCGGCGCCAGGTCAAGAAGCAGACCGGCCATTTCTAGCGCGGCGGTGCAGCTGAGGGTCAATAGCGCGTGTGAGACATCCAGTCGCTTTTCCAGCCACTTGTTTGCGCGCTTGGTGAACTGTCCGTCGCCGGAAAGATGGCCGTTCGCATGTGCTTGGGCTATGTACGAGAGCTCTCGGCCCGTCATGAACGGCTTGTTGAAGGGAATCACGAATCTACGCTCCTGAAAGAATTGTCATGGTCACTCACGCCGAGCGCGAAACGACGATGACGCCAAAAATGATGATCAGCGTCCCCGCGATCTTGAAGCCATCCAGCTGTTCGCGGAACAGCCACGCGGCCATCAACGCGACAAGGACGAAGTTGCAGGACATGAATGGGTAGGCTTTGCTGAGTGGCAGTCGGCTGATCGCGGCCATCCAACAGAGCGACGCGGCAAATGCGGCTGCAAAACCAGAAATGACCCACGGTTTGAGTAGCAAGGTGACGATATTCAGTAGCGAAAACGGCGCAGAGATCAGGTGGGGATGCTGCCCGACCTGCCACTTAAGCACGAGCTGGCCGTAGACGGTCAGCAGAATCGTCAGGGCGATGAAGATGTATGCCATATACCAAGTACCCCAGAGCGAAGAGGATCAGCGGTTGTTGCGCCAGCCCCAGATGAAATCGGGAGCGGAAGGGCCAGTGTTGAAAAGTAGGTCAAGTACGCTGACCGCGTGTTCAAACTCACTGCTGGACTGGGGATACTTGGGATAGCCGCTGTAGTCCTTATAGGCCAATTCTATGCCGGCCTGCTCGAACTGTTCGGGTTCGATATAGGCTCGTGCTGCCGGACCGGAAAGATAGTACGTCGCATCCAGCTTGCGGCAGACATCTACCAAACGCTCGGTCTTGCTGCCTTGTGCGTCGAGTGAGGCTGAATCGACGAATCGCACGTTGATGCCCAGCAGGTCGCACAGGGTACGAGTCATATGCTGGTTGAATTCCGACAGCGAATCCCATTTTTGAGCCATGTAAACCGATTCAAGCGCATCCGCGTACGTTTTGAAATAAGGGCTTTTGCCGTAGGCGTGGCGGATGGTGGTCCAGTGCTTGTCCTGCCAACTATGGTCGGCCAGCTGCACCTCGTTGATCAGTCGCTTGGTGTCGCTGCCCGCTGGAATGCTCAGCCAGATCGGGCTGCCATTGGAAATGACACGATTGCGCGAGCGCCAGTCGCGAGTGGTGTATTGGACATCGTCGAAGAAAACAAACGTGTCGACATCATGGATGATGTCGAAGAAGCCTTTCCACGGAATATAGCTGGACTGAAGGATGGCGACGCGGTTTTGGGGGTTCATGTTCTTTGCTTCTTGCAATGATATCGAGTGGCTGCTTTCACGAAACTAGAAGGTGCCAGCGTGGATCCGTCAACGAGAGTGCTGTTGGCCCCGATGAAGGAGCCAGGCCCCACGGTCACAAACCCGCACAGGGTCGCGGCAGGGCTGATGAAGGTATTCTGGCCGATGACGCTGTCGTGGCTGACCACCGCGCGGGGCCACAGCACACATGCCGTGCCGATTTCGCTGAAGGCATCCACATCTACACCGCCCATGATGAGACTGGCATCACCAACCTTCGAGTGATGGCTGATCCGCGCAGTGGGATGGATCAACGCGGGGAAGTGAAATCCGTCAGCGCACAGCCGGTTGAACAGATCCAAGCGCGCCTGCTGGTGCTTGTAGCCGATCGCCAACACGAGGTCATGGTCGGACGGTTTCAGGACTGTCCCCAGCGTTTGTGTACTCCCCAGAATTTCGGGCCCGCTGTTCCAGTCGTCAATGAAGCCAGTCACGGTATGGCCGCATTCTTCCGCGAGGACCATCATCAAACGGCCGAATGATGAGGCGCCGATGATGAGCAGCGGCTTCAAGTGCTGCACTCCTGCTCAATGAGGAACAGCGGCATGGATGCGGTCTTGAAGTTTATGCGCGCGATATACTCGCCGAAAATGCCGAGGATGAGAAGTTGCAGTCCGCCCAGGAATGTCATTCCGGCCATGATCGAGGCGTAGCCGCTTACGTTCACCGCGCCAAGAAGCTTTGCGACCAGGATCGTCATGCCCCACAGCGCGCCACCTACCGACGCGCCGATGCCCAACCAGGTTGCGATCCGCAGTGGCAGGTCGGAGAACGTCACAAAGATATTCAGCATGTGCGCCAGAAGCTTCCGCAGGTTGTAGCTGCTGGGATGCCGACCGAGGTCATGCGGCACGATAACCGTGGCGTAGGTGTTGGTTATCCACGAGATATAACCGTCGATGAAGGTGAACGGCGACTGGAAGCGTTCCAGGCCCTTGGCGACGGTGTGGTGGATAACGCGGAACGAGGTGTATTCGCGGTTCAACGAAGGAATGGCGAACTTGAAAGCGCTGCGCCCCAATTCGGAAGTGATGTTGCGCCAGCGCGCATGCGAGCGCCGCTCGTTTACCCCATACACTACGAGGTGCCCTTCCCGTGCCTTTGCAAGCATTTCAGGGATGGACTCCGGTGGCTGCTCCAGGTCTTCGTCGATGGTGACAATCCATTCGCCTCGGGCACGAGCTATGCCGCAAAGCGTGGCGGCGTGCTGGCCGAAGTTGCGGCTCAGGCGGACACCCATCACTCCCGGATGCGCCTGGCTGAGTGCAACGATCGCGGGCCAGTTCTCGGGACTTCCTCGGTCGTCGACAAACAGCACCTCGATCCGCTCACCGGACCCGTCCAACGCAACATGCAGGCGACGGTAGAGCTCGGCAATGGAATCGGCACCCCGGTAAACCGGGACAACGACCGAGACGGTGGGCGCCGCAGAAGATGGAAGACTGTCGCTCATGAAGATATTTCGCTCGTATCAAGGCGAGATGTTAACCGCCTTCCATCAAAATGGGGGGGGGGGGCGGCCCGAGCAGAATCCGGGCCGGCCCCGCGGGATCAGCCCAGCGCCGCTTCCAGTTCCGGCAGGATCGCAAACAGATCCCCCACCAGGCCGATGTCGGCGATCTCGAAGATCGGCGAATCGGCGTCCTTGTTGATCGCCACGATCGTGCCGGCGTCCTTGATGCCGGTCAGATGCTGGATCGCGCCGCTGATGCCTACGGCCACGTACAGTTCCGGGGCGATAATCTTGCCGGTCTGGCCGACCTGCAGGTCACTGGGCACGTAGCCGGCGTCCACCGCGGCGCGCGAGGCGCCGACGGCGGCACCGAGCTTGTCGGCCAACTGGAAGATCACCTTGAAGTTCTCTTCCGAGCCGACGCCGCGGCCACCGGAGACCACGCGCTTGGCGCTCTGCAGGTCCGGGCGGTCGCTGGCGCCGGCGGCCAGGCCGACGAAGCGGGTATGGGTCGGCAGGGCGGCATCGACGCTGGTGGCTTCAACCGAGGCACTGCCGCCCTGGGCGGCTTCCGGCCATGATGCGGCACGTACGGTGGCGACCACGATCTGGTCGGCTGGCACTTCGACGGTGATGATCGCATTGCCGGCGTAGATCGGGCGCTTGAAGGTGTGGCTGCCTTCGACGGCCATCAGGTCGGAGACCTGGTTGACACCGAGCAGGGCGGCCACGCACGGCATCAGGTCCTTGCCGAAGGTGGTCGACGGGCCGAACACGTGGCTGTAGCCCTTGGCCAGCTGCGCGATCTGCGGGGCCAGTACCTGGGCCAGGGCTTGGGCGTTGGCGGCGTTGGCCACGGTCAGGACCTTGGCCACGCCGGCGATCTTCGCGGCTTCGGCAGCAACGGCGGCCGGGTCGGAGGCCAGCACCAGCACGTCGATACTGGCGCCGCTGATGGCGGCGGCAGCGCTGACGGTCTTGGCGGTGGCGGCATTGAGCTTGCCGCCGTGGTGCTCGGCGATGACGAGAATCTTGCTCATTACAGCAGCCCCTTCTGCTTGAGTGCGGCAACCAGT
>Ga0256880_1000156_pt1 | contig 16520 bp, 1 predicted proteins | sample MC6MC0438MT_FD_186348 | JGI IMG/M metagenome (GOLD analysis project Ga0256880, IMG submission 186348) | Metatranscriptome of enriched soil aggregate microbial communities from Iowa State University, Ames, United States - MC6-MC0438-MT... | ecosystem: Environmental > Terrestrial > Soil >... | reverse complement strand
TTTGGTTTCAAACCGAATCAAGCTTGTGGTCGATTCTATTACCCAGTCATGGCTGGCAAGACCGAATGGGAGGATGCTTTGATCAAGCATGGCATCATGCAGGCGCCTGTTGTCGGCCCGACAGAAGATGAGCTGCACCTGGAACACGTCGAAAAGCTCAGGACCAAGGACGTTCACGAGGACAAGAGCCTCGACGAGCTGGACGAACTCGAAGACGATCTCGACGACGACCTGATGTCCAAATACAGAGAGAAGAGGCTTGCTGAAATGAAGGATCGTGCCAAGCGAGAGATTTTCGGGCGCGTGGTTTCCATTGGACAAACCGAATTTATCAAGGAGGTTTCCGAAGCGAGCAAAGAGCACTGGGTGCTGTGTCACCTCTACGTGTCTGGCAAGCCTGAGTGCCAAGTGCTCGATAAGTGCCTGGAGCGTCTCGCTGCCAAGTTTCGTGACTTAAAGATCTGCAAGATCGTGTCGATTGAATGTATTCCGAACTATCCCGACAAGAACTGCCCTACTCTGCTTGTCTATCACAAGAACGACATGGTGAAGCAAATCGTCGGTCTGGGTGATTTTGGTGGCATGAAGGCCACTCCTGAAAGTGTTGAATGGAGCCTGGCTCAGATCGGCGTGTTGCAGACCGAGCTGGAAGAAAGCCCGCTAGTTCGCCTAGCCATGAACGTGCAGCGCAAGGGCCAAGTCAGGAGTAGGGCCGTCGACTCCGATGATAGCGACTCGGACTGATTCGCTGCCATGGAGCATCTCTCCGAGTCTCGCGTCTATGAATTGAATGCTTTTGAATGCTTTGCTCTTACGAAGTTATCTTTCGCTGTTTGGCTGCCTTTTCTTTTTTCGTTCTTCTGGCTGTGAAAATTACAAAAATTTATCAAGGCTGAAAATGATAGATTGAATGCCAAACATTCGATCGATCATGAGTCGTTGGTTTGACAGGGGCACATGATCGCGGCCCGAAATAGGCAGACCTTTGACGGTTGTGACCCGGCCCTTTTCCTTTGTTTTTATCGAGCCAACAGATTTGGAGAGAGGCATGGCGACAACCCAGGATTCGCTGCAGTTGTTTGACTCGAATGACGTCGACCTTTTGCTGGCTGATCATGATAAATTGAAGAAGGTGGTCGAGTCTCTGGGTTATGTTATCCCCGCTGCCGAGGAGCCGCTTGTGGTCAAGTCAGAGGCAGGCAAAATCAGCGATGTTACGACGAATTTGGCGAACGACATGGCGCGCCTGAATCCTCTGGACGATAAGCACACACAGCACCTGCTGCATCAGCTGTACTTCCTCAACACCTTCATTCTTGATGTGCAGAATCGTACGTCGCAGTCCACCTCCTCCGACGGCTCGCTCTCGGGCGGCTCGGCCTCGTCTCTGGCCGTGTTCACCGTGCGCACCCTGCTCCCTCCCCTGAGCGCCCTGCTGCAGTGCGCCGCCGAGCAGCCTGCCATCCGCCCTCACGTGCTCACGGCCATGCGCACCACGTGCTCGCAGCTGAGCGCGCTGCCCCGCGTGTCGCGCGCCGACCGCATGAGCCTCTACTCGCCCGACATCGACGAGGCCGTGGCTCCGCTCGTCAAGCAGCTCGCAGACTTCGCCACGGAGCCCTCTCACGATCTGGAGTGGTCCGTGGCGTCCGGTCGCGCTGCGCTGTTTGTGCTGATGGGGCTGGCCACGGCGCGCGGCTCGCTCAAGGACCTTGTACATACGGCACACATCCTCGCACAGTTCAGTAATGTGGAAGTGCCAGGCGTTTCTCTTTTCCTCAAGCGCCTCCTGGAAGAAAATCCTGAAGAGTACGTCATCCCAACTTCTTCCTCTTCTTCCTCTTCTTCCTCTTCTTCATCTTCTCCTGCCTCTTCCTCCTCGCCTTCATCTTCTTCCAGTTCCTCCTCGTCATCTGAGCAAAAGGAAGAGAAGGAAGAGAAGGAAGAGAAAGAGCAAAAGGGTGAAAAGGTGGAGACGGAAGAGAAGGAAAAGCCTCTGTCGCTGCTTGTCGATGATGTCGTTCAGCGTTATGCTGCCCAACTCGAGAGCTCCTCTGCGTCCGCGCCCTCTGTTTCGCCTCCCCCTTCTCCTTCCGCTTCCTCGTCCTCTGCGGGCGGCGTGGCCGGCAACGTGTCCGCGCTGCTGATCCTCTCCAAACTCAACGACCTCTCGCGCAAGTTCAGCGCCGTGCGGGACTTCGCTTTGGCCGAGGGCGCCAAGCTTCCCACGAAGTTTGTGCTGCGCTCGGGCTCTCGTGTGCTGAGCTACACCGACAACAACGGCCTCGGCGTCGGCTCCTACAACGAAAACCCTTCGTCCGGCGAGATCTGCAAGGGTGAATGGATCTCACCCAATCAAGTCTCTCTGACGCTTAACGGTCGACACATCGGAGCGCAGCGCGATGGCATGGACGCGTACGATGCGGACAACGTCGACCCTGTGACGCAGGAGCAGCGGCGCACGGCCATGGCCTTCACGCTGGTGGGCGGCTCCTCCTCTTCGTCTTCGTCGTCCTCGCGCCTGAGCAAGGTGGCGCTGCGGGGCGGCTCGGGCATGTTCCTCACCTTCCCGCCGGGCGCCAACTACATCAACCTCACCCCCACGCCCTCCACCTTCTTCGACTTCGTGTCGCTGGGGCCCAAGCTGTCTTTCAACGTGCCGACGGAGGTGGTGTTTGAGCCGCTGTGCGTGGAGATTCACGGCGAGACGTTCAGCGCGCTGAGCCGACTGGTGGAGGAGGCGAGCGTGCGTTTGTTTGGCCCGGCGAACGGCAAGGTCGACGTCGACGTCGAGGCCTCCGTCCTCATCGCGGCGCTCCAACTGCTCAAGACGCACCTGTCGTTCCTGTCGCTGTTGGCGATGCAGCGTCGCTCGTCGGTGCTCGGTCAGGAGCGCGCCCAGGCACTGCGGGCACTGCTCGATGCCGTCGACGCCAAGGCCAACGCTGCGGAGAGCATGGCCCCATCGATCTTGGCGAAGGTGAAGGAGGCTGTGTCTGAGACGCTGTCTGCGGGCCTCGACGTCTTCTTTCCTTCACTCACTGCACAGCTGGCCTCGCTCGTGCCCGCCCTGTCCTCGCCCTCCTCATCGCCTTCGTCGCCCTCCTCCTCGCCGTCCTCGGTGTCGCGTGCCATGGAACGCTTCGGCTCGTTCAAGACGCTGCTGAAAATGCTGCAAGAGATTCAGTTCCTGAGCAACGACGAGGCCGGTTTGAAGGCGATGGTTGGCGACCTGCAGGCCTTCCTCGACGCGCTGTTGGCGTTCGTTGTGCGCTCCAGCCAGAACGCCTTGAAATCAGAGGGCGAAGTGGCGAGCTCCGCGGTGTTTGCCCTCAACCAGCTGACGCGCGCCATGATGATCCTGGCCTCCTCCGCTTCTTCGCCGCTCTCCCTCCTCCCCTTCCTCACCCGCTACTTCTCCTCCCTCTTCGCCGCCATCTCCGCCTTCATCGAGGAGTTCAGCTCGCACGCGCTGTCCCTGCCTCGTCCTTTGTCATCTCAAGACGTGTCGAGGCTTCAGTCCATCTATGGTTCTTCCATCCTGGCTGCCGCCCGGCCCCTCGTCGTTGCCCTGAGCGCCCTCACTTCCTCCTCGTCCTCTCGCTCCCCTCTGCGTGCCCAGCTGGTGGCCTCCGTGCTTCCGCTGTCTGCTTCGCTGGCCGCTGCGTTGCTCAAGCTGGACAAGGCGGCCCGTGTCGGCCCCGCTCCTTTATCTTCTGCCTCTTCTGCTTCTTCCGCCTCTTCGACCTCTTCGGAAAGCGCGTCCACGACCGAAGTTCAGGCGCCCTCGGCCGCTTCGGCTTCGGCCGCTCCAGCTTCCGCTGACAAGCCTGCTGACAAGGCTGCTGACAAGCCCGCTGCCGAGGCCGATCCTTTTGCTTTAGGCATGGAGGTGATCAACAGCGTGTCGGCCCTGTCTGCGTCCCTGGCCCCGCTCAGCGCCGTCGACCGCGCCCTCTGGGAAACCAAGGGCCTCTACTCGCGTCGCCACGAATGGCGCGCGCTCACCGCACAGGTGGTGCCTCTGCTGGCTGCGGTGAAGGAGGCCAAGCGGCGGCTGAGCAAGGCGGCCAAGGCGTGGGACCAAATGGAGGAGAAGTGGGCGAAGGAAGACGAAGAAGAGAAGGAGAAGGACGAGCAAGAGAAGAACGGAGATGATAAGGAGACGGGCGAGCAAGGCAAGGAGAAGGAGAATGCTGAAGTAGAAGCAAAGAAGGAGAATGAGCCTGAGAAGGCCGACAGCGGCAAGGACAAGCAGGATGACAAGCCGGATGACAAGGAAGAAGTCAAGGAGCAGAAGAAGGAGCAGAAGAAGGAGAAGAAGGAGCGGGAGCCTCTGGGTTCGGTGTGCGGTCGTTTGCTGCAGTTCCTGGTGGACCGTTCCGGCCTCGACCGCGACAAGGCCGAGCAGCTCCAAAAGCGGGTGGATGCCGACATCGAGAAGTGGGACGAAATGTTCAACGAGTGGCAAAACACCCCGGCCTTCCTCAACCACATGGCCGACCGCGTCAAAATGACACTCAAGCTGGAGGGTTTGAGTTCTCTGGAGGCTTACTTCGAAGCAAGGAAGGAGCACGACGATGAGATGGCTCAGCTCAACAGCTCGCTGGAAAAGGGAGAGCTGACGCAGGCGGAGTACGAGAGCAAGAAGGCCGAGCAAGTCAAGGAGCGTCAAACCGGAGAGCAAAATGTGTTCACTAGCTTCATCAGTGATCATACGGATTTGTTGAACGACGAGCTGTCGAGCTGCTTATCGGATGCGCAGGACCACCTCAAGCGCAAGCAGGCCCTCCTGAAGCGCGCCAGGGGAAAGCCGCCCAGCCAGGAACTTATCAGATCCGCTCTCAGCGACCTGCTGGAAATGAGCACGGACTACAACATCGACCACTACCTGCAGACCTTCTTCGAGATGCTCAAGGGCAATGCAGAGGGCGTGGTCATGAGGGACGACCAGAAGGAGCAGCATTCGGACACGGGCTTTACTTATAATTGGACCAAGCTGTCGACGCTGGTTGGCGGCGATCCGAAGCGGGTGTCGATCTGGGAGGTGCTGGCTGCGCTGCCGTTCCCCGTGCCCGCCGACGACATCGCCGTGCTCAAACAGGCCTTCTCAAAGTCTGGTTATCAGCTTCCCGATGCGTCTTCCGGCTCTTCTTCCCCGTCTTCGTCGTCCTCGGAGCTGTCGTGGCTGGCGGACGGCGTGCGCGGGCTGCTGGTGTCGCTGTGTCAGATGAGCGGGCAGGCGGCCACCATGGCTTTCGCTGCTCCTCTCAAAAAGCAGCAGCAAAAGCAGGACGACAAGGCCGACAAGAAGGAGCAGGTTGTCGCTGACGAGGACGAGGAGGCTTCGGTGCGTTGGCTGCAGTCGCGGTTGTTTAACGGTGGACTGATGGACGAGGCCGAAGCTCAGGTCTCTGAGGTTCGGTTCTTGAATGCTTTGATGAGTGCTCCCCCCATTGCCACGCTTCAGCAAAACCAAGCCTCAGGATCCGATGCTGATGTTGACGAGCCGACCAAACTTGCGCATCGACTTCTTGTCAAATTGTCTGGTGTGAGCGAGGCGGTTCGACTTCGTTCGCTGATTCCGCTGGTGTGGCGGGCCGCCGGCTGCCTGTTCGCCGTGCTGCTTCGCCACGCCCACCCGTCGCTCGCCTTGACCGCCGCCGCCATGGCCGAGGCCGCCGCCGACCAGCCCGTCACCAAGGAGCTCAAGACCATCTGGGACAGGGCTTATGCGATTCGTCAAGTTCTGCAGCGTCGCAAGGCCAGCGGGCAGGACGTGGAGGCGGTGGTGGCGGGCATCGAAGGCAAGGCCAAGTGGCTCATCAGCCGCGTCGCCCAGCGCGAACTGCCGCCCGTGGCCCTCACCGCCACTGCCATCACGGTGGCAGACGTGGCGGCTGTCGTTGCTGCTTCCCCCTCGCCCTCCCCTTCCCCTGTGCAAGAGGAGGTGAAAACGCCTGAAGTTGTCAGTCCAACTCCATCTGAGATGGGTGATCTGCCTCCTCCACCTGCCCTCAAGCGTCAGCTGTCGCAGCGTTCGAAGCGCGTGGCACAGACCCTCGTCTCCGTCATCTCCAAGACTATGGCCGCTTGCTCGCAGATCAAAAAGTTGATGGTGGCTCGCAAGCGCCTGGCGGCCCCGATGGGACGCTTGGAGGACGCGTCGGACATTAGCGCGTCGATCCTGGCCTTCCTGGAAGACTCCAAGGCGCAGGCCGCCGTCATTGATCGAGCCCTCGCCCAACAACGCTCCATTGCGGAGAATCGTTTGGCTGTGCTGCGTCACGTGTCGTCTCAGTTGTCGCTGCTGCAACACGCCGACGACAGCGCGCCGTTGGTGGCCGCCATGCTCGGCGCCCTCGGCCACGCCATTCGCAAGTCCTCCTCCTCCTCCTCATCGTCGTCATCCTCAGGCGCCAATTCTTCTGAGGCTCCTGTTGCCACTTCGCACTTCCTATCGCACCTGTCCTCTGTGGGCCCCTCGCTTTCTTCCTCCCTCTCCGCTGCCTACTACGACCTGCTTCGCTTGCTGCTGCAGAACCCTGCCTTCACCTCTTCCTCCCCTGCGCTTCAGTCGGCCGTGCTGCTGTTGTGCGACATTGACCTCACGCCCGCGGATTTGCGAGAGCTGAGCGCCTTGGGCGTGATGTCGTTCGTAGCCCCTTTGATTTCGTACGCGGTTGATAACCTCGGCCTCAACGAAGACCAAGCGGCCAAGATCGCTGAGGGTTCTGGCGCTTCTGCTCCTTGGAACGTACGCTTCAGCGCTTTTTCGCTGTTCCGTCTGCTCAGCTACATCGCAGTCTCGGCCAATGATCAACAAGCCGCCAGCACCCGCGCCTCGGTCTTGAATGAGCTGTGGCGCCAGATGGAGGCGGCGGTGGCGATGCGAGCCGAGGCCATCAAGGCAAAGCACGAAGAAGAAGCCGACAAGGCCAGGGCCAAAGAGCAGAACGAGAAGGAGAAAAAGAAAGAAGACAGCGAAGAGAATGACGAGAAGGAAGAGAAGGAAGAGAAGGAAGAGAAGGAAGAGAAAGAAAAGAAGAAAGAATCCGATCGAGACAGCGAAAGCAGCGGCAGCATCAGCGACGATTTCGTTGACCTCGGCAGCGCGCTCGACGAAGCCGATGAAGGCGACCAAGGCGACATGGATGAGAATGAAGAGTCGATGGGCTCCGTGGGCTCGGATGTGGGCGACGAGGACGATCGCAGCGATAACGATGACGATGATGAGAATGATGATGATGATGATGATGATGACAACGGCAGCGATGATGACGATGGCGATGAGAACGACGATGGCGATGAGAGTGACGATGGCGATGAGAATGACGATGATGCTGATGGTGGCCTCGGCGAATCAGATGACAAAAATGGTCCTCTGAGCTGGGAGCAGGTGGAGCAGAATACCCATCTCAGCGAGGCTGACGTTGCCTGGTATTCGCGGGAGATGGAGAACTCCGGCCTTACGGGCGCCTCCTACTTCCGCCTGCCCGCTCGCTCCCTGCCGTCGTCCTCCTCCGCCTCTCTGCTGCCCAAGGCCAACGTGTCCGAGCTCAACCTGTTCATGAACCAGTTCCTGTGGGTGTTGCTTCGCAGTTGCCGCGAGGACCACCTGGCCCACGCGTCCGCCTCTTCCCCTTCCGCTTCCCCCTCCACCGCCCCGCGCTCCTCGCTGTGTGCCGCCGTGGCCAGCAGCGGCGACTGGATCGCCTTCCTCATCTCCGCCGCCGACATCCCCCTCCACCCCTCGCTCAATACCAAGGTGGTTGTGGAGCAGCCATCCAGTTTGACCCGCACGCTTGCCTCGTCGATCTTGCGCTTGGTGCTTCCTCTGTCCCCTCTGTCCCTCTTCCCCGAAGACTCTGCAGAGAGCCTGGTGAAGTCGGTGGTGGACATGATCGGATCGGCCTGCCTGCCCGCCGTGCCTTTGCCTTCGTGCATCTCAAAGCCTGTGAGCTTTGCCCAGCGTTCGGAGTTGGTGTTCCTGCTGCGCACGCTGACCGCCGGAGCTCCCAGTGCCAACACCATCGGCGGCCCCATCGGCCCCCACTGCCTCGCCCAGCAGCCCAAGCGCCGGGCCAGCGTCCAACTCTCCGCTTCAAACTCCAACTCCAATGAGGAGGACCAAACCATGGCTCCTGACATGCTCGCAAGTGCCATTTCGCAGCTGAACATTGATTCCCAAGCTCGTGCCGATTGGAAGCTCCTGAGCTGCCGTGTGGTGAACGACGCCCTCAACTTCATCGCCGACCTGCCCGCCTTTTTCGCCCAAGCCAGCCAGCAAGCCAAGAGCGCGGGCAAGGACGGCGGCAAGGACGGCGAGGAGGCTGCGGCTGCGGCGGACGTGGCGCGCGCGGTGGGCGGCGTGGCCAGGCTGCGATCGGCGAGTGGCGCGCTGGCCGTGTGCGGAGCCCATGTCGAGACCGTCAGGGAAGGAGGACGCGTGGCATGTACTCACCCATCCTCGGACGAAAGCTGCGAGGGTGTACTGTTGCGCCTGGTGACGGGGTCGCCGACTGTCAAGGACAACAGCAGCAAGTGTCTGGTGCGCCTCGACTCGGGCGAGGACATCTTCATCGAGCATTCGAAGGATTTGCGGAGCGTGGACGAGGTGCCCGCGGCGCTGTCGTCGTTCTTCGCGTCCGCCGAGGCCGTGCAGGCGCTGGTGGCGTTCTTGGTCGAGAGCGCGTCGTTCCCGTCGCCTTCCTCGTCTGCTCCGCTGCAGCCCTCCTCCGTGCTTCAGGTCTTCTCGCCGCTGTTGGCCGCGCAGATCACCCGCCGCGCCATGGCCGTGCTGCACAAGATCTACCAGGTTCCCGAGCTCGGTTCCGCGCTGTCGTCGTCGGTGTTGTCTGTGGTGGGCCCGCTGGCGTTGACGCTGCAGAAACACGATACGCCGCTTGACTCGCTTCGCAGTGCGCCGCTTTCAGTGGCGAACATGGAGCTTCGGTTGGGCGCCGTCGAGGCGTTGCACCCGCTGGCCAATCACATCGCCGTGGTCGACGAAGCAGGGCAGATCACCACCACCTCCGCGCAAAAGAGTCAAGGCAGCGCCGATGAAGGTGGCGACGCATGGAAGGCCGTGGCTCCGCTGTCGTTGCATCAGTGGAAGAACATTCGTCTCGGACCTGACACGGTGACGCTGGAGCTTCGCCCTCGTCGTCCGATGTGTTCATTGTCGAGCGACGGCAACGCCCCCGGAGATACGCGCGCCAACACGCTTCGTCTCGATTCTCCGAGCTACCGTGCTATTGCCAGATCCAACGTGTCCTTCGTAGCAGGCTGCTGGTACTTCGAGGCTGAGATCATGACGAACGGCACTGTGACCCACGCGAGCCAGATCCAGGTGGGTGTGGCGAGCTCGGCCTTCAATTTCGTCCACAGCGATTACCTCGGATACGACCCCAACACGTGGGCCTTCGACTGTTCCGGACCAAATTTCTTGGCAGCAGGCAACCATCAAAATTTCGGCCGCCAAGCCAAAGCTGGTGATGTGGTTGGCTGTTTATTGAGGATTGGTCAAATGAAGCCCAAAAATGCAACGGAAAAGTCGCAAAACACGCTCACCTACTTCATCAACGGGCGCAGCCTGGGCACGGCCGCCATGTCGATGGACATCAAGGACCCCATGCACTTCGCCGTCACCTCGCGCTACTCCGGAACAGTCAGGGCCGTCTTCGACGTGCAGCACATGAAGTACTTCGCCAGTGTTCAGGCCGCGTTCCCCCATGTGTGCATTCGAACCCCCGATCTGCCTCCCGCCTTCTTCGGCATCGACCAGCAACTGCCGCCTTACCCCACCTCGGCATTCATGATGACTGCGCCTCGCGAGTTCCCCGTACTTTTGCGCGACAGTCAGCCGGAAGTGTCTGTGTTCCCCGGCGGCGCGACCGCTGATCTCGTGTCCGGAGCCAAGGCCAATGTGCTTGTCAAGAGCAAAAAGCTCATGTGGCAGGAGCTCTCTGCTTCTGATTTGAGTCCTGTGATGAGCGAGCGCGAAACGGATCTGGGCTTCCCGTCCGAGGAGGCGTTCGTCTACCCTTCCGTCAGCTTCCCTGGCCTGACACTGTCGTGTGCCTTGGGCGATGCCGATCCCAAAACCGGCGCACGTGTGGCTTCATCCGCCCAGTCCCAGTCCAGTGCCAAGAACAAGCCCGCCTCCGTGTCGAGGGCTGCATCCGCCAACGACGATATTGATGACGGGCCTTCACTTTTCGGTTTGTTTGACGACGAACCCGAACAAGAAGAAGAGCAGAAGCAAGCCGAAGAAGTGAAAGAGGAGATCAAAGAGCCGGCGAAGGACGAGGCGAAATCGGAGACCGAAGAAGCCAAGAATGAACCCGAGCAGGAAGAAAAGGAGGAGAGTGATCCCGTGCCTCAACCGGTCGTTCTCTTCTCGTTGGGTTCGTGGGATGACGACGTCTCTTCCTCGTCTTCTTCGCTTCGCTTGCGCCTGAGTTCTGATGCCAGCCATGCCCGGTTTGTGCTGTCTGCCTCCACCGGCGCCGGCCCGCTCGTCACCTCCGAGTTCTCCAGCACGGCGCTCCAGTCCCAATGGGCTGTCAAGCACGCCTCAACTACCGCCGATGCCGATTCGAAGGAAAGTAAAGATAGTAAAGACGACAAGAGCGATGACGATGCCAATGTCGACTCCTCGAACATTTCTTTTGACACCGACAAGTTCTACTATTGCCAAGTTCACAGCCACGCGCTTCGCAAGGTCAACCAGCGATCTCGCTGTTCCAGCTGTAACGAAATGCAGCCGGAAATGCTCAACTGCAGCCCATGCCGCGTCTTCTTCTGCATGGACTGCACTCGCAAACAGCCCGTGTCCCCAGTGCCGGATGGCGGCAAGACCTCGGGCCATCGCCACGAGCTGAAGTTCAACGGCTCTCTCTACGGCAACAGCTGTGACAAGTGCCGCGTCACCGGCCTCAGACAGGCCTTCCGATGCGACCAATGCGATTTCGACATGTGCCCTGATTGCTTTGACGCCAATGTGCTGGACAAGTCATTGCGCCGTCCTGAGATCAAGCTGAAGTCTCTGCATACCCATGCGACGCAAAAGAATGTGGCGCTGGTTATTCTGCCTGCCGATCGAGATGGTGTTCACGAGGCTGTGGTGTATTTCAACGGCTCTGCGGTGCATCGCCTGCCTTTGCCTCTCTTCTCGACTCTTTCGTTCGATCTGCATAGCCCTCTCACTGTTCAGGGTCTGCAAGGTCCGTTGAGCGAGGTTGGCGTATGGCGACGCGGGCTGGCCGAGGCCGAAGTGGAGCTCCTCGCGCGCTCCGGCCTCCGCTTCATCGCCGAAAACGACCAGGGCGATGTCACCGGGCCGTTTGAGAAGCCGGTCAACCAAGCGGCTCTGCACCACATGGCGTACGTCGGCCGCATTTGCCAACTCAAAGGCTCCTCCAAGGTTGCCGACGCCCAGAAGGTGTTGCTTTGGGTGGACAAGAAGTCTGGTACTGTGGAGTGTTGCCGTGCCGACAATTGGAAGCGCCGCGCTCCTCGTTTGGAAGTGGCCTCGCAGCCCTTGGCGCACGTCAATGTGGTCATTCGAGTCAACTCGCAAACGATCAAAGTCGAATTCCATGATCCGGTGAGCTGCGCCAAGAGCAGCCTGCTGTTGGAGATGGAGACAGCGGACGAGGCGGAAGCTTGGCAAGACTTCTTCAAGCTCTTCGACAACAAAATCAAGTTCAGACAAAGCGCGCTTCAAGCCAGCACCCACGACTGCGTGCTGTTCTTCGACCCCAACAGCCGCAGCTCGTGCGCGGTGTGCTCCGCCGTCCCCAGAGACCGAGGCCTTTACGCCTGCTATGACTGCTCGTACTTTTTGTGTCCCGATTGCGTCCCGGCTGTTTCATCAGTTACAGAGGAAGTGCCGAGCCCGTTCGACGCCTACGCTTCGCTGACGCAGTCGGGCGTGGGCTCGTCGGTCGTGGCCTCCGCGTGCCGCGCGTTCGGTCTGCGGGAGCCGCCCATCATCCCGTCTCGACGCCTCAGAAGGCAGATTGCCGATTGGGCGCACTTTAACAAGGGACAGGTTGCGGTGGACATCCCCGCCTCTTCGTCGTCGTCGTCTGATTCTGCGGCGGCGCCGGCTGCTCGCTTGTTGCCCGCTGCCACGGCGCTGTCGGCGTGCGGCGCGCCGGTCGACATGTGCCTCGACGCCATCAAGGCCGCCAACGGGAGCGTCGAGCAGGCGGCCATCACGCTGTTGTCGTGGCGCCCGCCGCAACAGGAGGAGAATAAGTCCGAGTCTGTTGAGGAGAAGACCCCGTCCTCTTCTCTCGCTTCAAGCGCTCCCGTTTCTCTGAAGCCGCTTGCCTACTTCGAGGTCACCATTGAGTCGTTCACGAGCCACCAGTCAATCTGTGGCGTGGGCTGGAGCCCTCAGGGCCGCACTGAGCGATTCCCTGGATGGGACAACAATACCATGGGCTTCCATGGCGATTCCGGCGAGGTGTTCTTCGATACCAACGCGGAAGACTTCGCCGAACCGTTTGCCCAGGGCGATGTCATTGGATGCGGTTTCGACCCCAACACCAATCGCGCCTTCTTCACCCGCAATGGCACGCTCATCGGATTCTACAAGGAGGACATGCCTCGGATGAAGCTCTTCGCGTGCATCGCGCTGCAGGCTGGCGGCGAGCAGGTCCGCATCAACTTCGGCGCGCATCCGTTCAAGTATTGCCCCGACGACCTCTACTCGTCCGCATCAGCTGCCAAGCTTGGCTTCTCTCGTTTCAAAGGCAGCGTTCCCGTGTTCGACGATCAAACCAAGACCATGTCCATCGATGTCAAACACGAGCCACTGCTGCTCACCAAGGAAGATGATGGAACCTTCGTCCTCTCCTTGTCTGATGAGGAGACTTCCTGTTGCTATTCTTCAGAAGCGTTCGCCGGCTGTGTCGAGCCGCGTTCGTCTGGCGTCTCCAAATCCAAACCTAAGAAATCGGGCGGCAAGCAATATCCTGCTTCTTTCACCTTGGCCGATGCCTCGATGAAGGACACACAGGCGCCGCGTGCTGCGCTGCGTGCGGACGCCTCGGATCTCGGCCACCCCGCCAAGAAGTCGTTCGTCCATGTGCTGCTTTCCACAGAGTCGATGCTGAGTTCGGTGTACGCGCGCTCTGTGGTGCTCGCCATGCTCGACCGCATGGCCGCCTCCGTCCAAGCAACGCACAAGGCTGACAAGGAGGAGGAGAAGGAAGAGAAAGAGGTCAAGGAGAGCAAAGAGAGCCGCGACCAGTCATCTGATTCCGTGCTGTCGAGCTTCCTGGCTGGTGTTGAGCCGGCGTTCTTGGGTCGCCTGGTCCGCCTGGTGGTGGTGGGTCGTTCCTCCTCCGACCTCGACCGCCTTCGCGCCGCTCTGCTCCCCGTGTTGCGTGCCGATCTTCTGACCTCGCTCTCCAACGCTTCGGCTTCATCGACGCCAACGATGCCGTCCTCTGTGGCACAGCTGCTCAGCGAGGTGCTCACGCAGTTCGCCCTGGCCCTCAACGATGTGGACAAGGCCACGTCCTCGTTCGACGAGCAAGGCCACATGACTGCCGCTTCAGTCAACGACTCGGCGCTGCTCGACTCGGCCGTGCCCAACCTCGCCGTCGTCACGTGGATCATCGAGTTGTTCTTCGAGCTGATTCGTTCCATGTCGGCCCACTCCGCTGCCTTGATGCCGCTGTTGTTCCCGCTGCCTGTCGTCAACCTCCTCTTCGCCTTCCTCACCTCCAAGTCCGGCATCATCGATTCTTGCCTGCCCCTCATCCAAATCATCACCAACATTGCTGACCTTGGAGGTGTGCTGCCTCCTAGCCAAGTGGATCGCTTGCAAGCTGTAATGATCAGCACGTACGGCGAGCAGCCGCCTATCAACCACTTGCCCAGTGCGTGGGGCGGCTCCGACAGCACCAACAACCGCCTTCACTCGGTCGCCTTCATCGCGCTCGTCGAGTTCGTGCTGGCGGTGCGCAGGCGGCAGGCGGAGACCGAGGGCTACGAGGTCGACAACAAGGAAATCGAGGCCGAGAAATCCGAGGAGACTGTCATTCTTGAAAAGATCCTGAACGAGAAGAAGAAGATGGAAGAAAACAGCCAGAAGAACGAGGAGGCCAAAGAGAGTGACGAGAAGAACCAAACCAAGGAGGAGGAGAATAGCGAGAAGAAGCAGGAGGAGAATAGCGAGAAGAAGCAGGAGAATGAAGAGAAAAGTGATGAGAACAAGCAAGACAGTGAGGAAAACAAGCAAGAAGGACTTTCCGCAGAAGACCAAGAAGCTTTGGACGCGCTTGCTCTGTTTGGCGCGGCGGATGCCTTGGCGAGTTCGTTCGACGACGATGAGAACGACGATGATGAGACGCCAACTGCCCCGACGACTTCTGAGGGCGACCCAGTGTGGTTCATGAACTTGATTGATCTGGGTCGCGCGGCTCGCTGGCTGCTGGCCTCCTCTTCACAACGCGTACCGGCCTTCCTTCGTCGCGTCATCACCGCCCACATCAACACCACCAGCGCCAAGTTTGTGCCCGCTCTGGTCTCGGCCTCGGACAAGGCCGCTATGACCGCCACCGAGATCAAGGAGGCTGAAAAGCGCGAGCTGCTGCTTCGTGTGTCCGCCTTTAGTCACGCGGCCGACTGCGAGCTCATGGCTTTTGCGAACCACAACAAGGCGCGGGGCGAACAGGCGATGCACCAGCTCGACAAGCACATGCCCAACTGCATGCCTCTCGCTCCTCATTCTCCCTCCGTGGCCCAAGTTCGCTTCGACGTGCTGCAGCACGTGCACAACCTGGTGCTGAAGGCCCTGCCGCTGGTTCCGCTGCAGCGATCGGACGACGAGTCGTGGCTGGCCCGAACCGTTCGCTCGTTGAAAGGCGTTCTGGTTGCTTCTGACATAAACGAGCTGGTGAACTGTGCGCTGAGCGCCACGGTCAGCAAGTCGCACCGCGAAAACGACGTGCAGCTCAACATGTTCGACAGCACGGCGCTCTTTGACCAGAAAAGGACGGATTTCAAGCTGCGCGCGTCGGTATTCGGGCAGCTGCTGCACCACTTCGCCGCCCTCGACTCCAAGAAGCGCGTCGACGACCTCTCGCCGCACCCGCACCAAAAGGCCTTCAACGTCATCATGCTCGGCCTCAACGCCCAGGATGCCGGCGGTCCCTACCGTGAGGTGCTGGAGGTGATGTGCAGGGAGCTGATGTCCCCCGTGCTCCCGCTGTTCGTGCTGTGTCCCAACGGCAAAACCAACTCGGGCGAGAACCGCGACAAGTTCGTGCCCCGGCCTCTGCCCGCTTCGGACGCCAGCCGCGACCTCATCGTCCGAGCCTACGAGTTCCTGGGCCAGATGTTGGGCATGGCGTTCCGAACCAAGGCGGCCCTGTCGCTGCGCTTGCCGTCGATCGTATGGAAGCACTTGGTCAGGGAACAGATCACTCAGGACGATGTTCGCAGCATCGATCTGCTCTCCTTCCAAATCATCTCTGATATCCAGGCTTTGGAGCAGAAGGCCGGCCTGACGCCCGACGTCTTCGACTCGGTCATGGCGGACATGAAATTCGTTGTCTATGCTAGTGATGGCAAGGCCTACCCGTTGGTCCCTGGTGGCGAGGAGATGTCCATCACTTGGAACACCAGGAAGCAGTTCACCGAGGCCCTTGTCAAGTACCGTTTGAACGAGTTCTCAGTGCAGTGCGAGGCCATTCGACGAGGAATGGCGACGGTGGTGCCGATGGCGTTGGTGTCGTTGATGCCTTGGTCCCAACTCGAACAGCGGATTGCCGGCAGCAGTGTGGATGTGGACATGCTCAAGAAGCACACCAACTACCGCGGCTGCAGCGAAAGCGATGAGCATATCAAGTTCTTCTGGCAGATGTTGCGAGAGCGTTTCGACGAGGAACAGCGGGCTCGCTTCATCCAATTCGTGTGGGGACGATCGAGGCTGCCCTCATCAGATGAAGACTTCAATGATGATTTCCGCATCGAAAACTACCATGGCCCGCGCGGTTCTTCTTCTTCTGACGACGACCTCTTCCCTCTCGCGCACACTTGCTTCTTTTCCGTTGAAATGCCTCGCTATTCCAACCTCGACGTCATGACCGAGCGCGTGATCTACGCCATGATGAACACCGGAGCTATTGATGCCGACTCCTCCAGACAACACGCCGCCATCGTCAGTGCGCTCGATGATGCAGATGGCGGCGCCTCGCTCTTTGTCTAAGCTAACGCGCCACTTGGATATGCTGCATTGTCCTTGCTAGTGTGATATACTGCTACCATTGTATTCTATTGTTAATGTATTTGTTTGCCGAGTTTCATGATCGAAACGTTTTTTCCGTTCAGTAAAATGTTTTGCAACTGAACAATCAAAGTATTCGAAAACATCAATACAACTTGGTGCGCAGCTTGTCAGGCCTGCATACGCGCTTTTGGCGCTTGATAAGCGAAAAATATTGTGCCAAACGCGTTTCTAAAATTAAAATAATTCTCGAAACAGCAGTTGTGGG
>Ga0256880_1000148_pt1 | contig 16727 bp, 9 predicted proteins | sample MC6MC0438MT_FD_186348 | JGI IMG/M metagenome (GOLD analysis project Ga0256880, IMG submission 186348) | Metatranscriptome of enriched soil aggregate microbial communities from Iowa State University, Ames, United States - MC6-MC0438-MT... | ecosystem: Environmental > Terrestrial > Soil >... | reverse complement strand
TTGAAACAATTTGCATGGAAATGGGGCTACGCGACGAAAAGAAAAAATTTTGCAACAAACGCACCCCAGCAAAGCCACCGCACGAGCAATCGCACGGCGGCACTAAGCCGAAGAACGCAGAGGAAGGGACAGGGAGGTGCACTGGCTAGAAGCTGTGCATCGCCGAAGGGAGAAGAGTACAGATACGGCAGGGGGGTGAAACAGAAGAAAATACGTCAAAGCCAATGGCGAGTAAAATAAAGTGGAAAGGGGAGCGTGAGGGCGCACGGGATTTACTCCTCGTCCTCGTCCTGCGCTGCGGCCGCCGCGCCAGCAACCTTCGCTGCTGCGTGGTTCGCCGCGTCCGCGTCCTCGTCTCCCTCGATCTGCCTGCTTGCGTGCTGCACGTTGCGCAGGCGGTAGATCGTCTGGTCCTTGTGGCGGCTGAGCTGCGCGAGCACTGATTGCTCCGATTGGATCGCGCCCTCGAGCTTGGACAATGCAGCCTTGTCCGCGGCGGCTCCACCGGCCGACGCGGCCCTCAAGCGAAGGTCGCGCGCGTCGCGCTCCGCCTGGTGCAGCGCCTGCGTGTGGGAGTACAGCTGCTCCGCGATGCTGCTCAGCTCGCCCGTGAGGTCGTCCTCGAGGTCGCGCAGCTCGGCGAGACCCTGGGGCCCGGCGCCCGAACGAGGCACGGGCACTTGCCAGCTCTTGTCGTCGTTGGGCGTGGGAGGCGGCACGCCCTTCGCGGCGCGCTGGCGGAACGAGCGCGCTTCCTTGATTTCGCGCGCATGCTCCCGTGCGCGCACGTTCTTCTCCAGCTCCGTGAGGTTGGCCTTGAGCTCCGACGCATGTTGGAACGCGTGGTAGTCGTCCATGCGCTCCAGCATACGCGCGGTGTTGTAGGCGCTGGAGTGCAGCGCGGCGGCGCCCGCGAGCGAGTCGCCCGAGGGGTGCACGCCGGAGAGACCCGAGAGCGGGTGCAGGTCCAGCAGCTCGTCGATGGCCAGCTGGCGCACGCTGCTGCCGAGCCACGAGGCGCTGTCCTCGGGGGACAATCCCTCGACCAGACCGCGGGCACCCTTCGGCACGCCCTCCTGCGACTCGTCCGCCCCGGGAGCAGACAGCATGATCGGCGGCGACGACAGGGGCTCCACCAGCGGCAGCACGTGCGGTGCAGCTTGGAGCGCCTTGTTCGCGTTGGCATAGAAGATATCCGCGCAGATAAACTTGAGGCACCGGTGGAACACCTCGACGAACGCCGGGTTGCGATCGTCCCATCCTTCGATCACGCCGACGGAGGAGGCGCCTGCGGGGGCCATTGCAGCGGGGGCACTGGGGTGCAGACCGGCGTGCGCCGCGCGCGCCGAAGTGGAGATGTGCGCCAGGCAGTGGCACAGCACCAGCAGGAACTCTCCCACGTCCTCCAGGCGCTCCTTGCGCAGGAACAAGATGTTATGTTGGGCATCAAAGGAGAAACTGTTGTGGAACGCGGTTTGCTTGTGGGGGTTCGGCGGAAGGGACGATGCGATCAGCATGTGCACCGGTGTGCTATCCCCGCGCGCATCGACGCCGTTCACGGGCGCCTGGACCACCCCCCGCGCGAACAACACCTCGCTCAGGTGCACGCCGAAGCGGTACAGCACCATGGCCTTCGCATCGAGTGCGCTGACGGGGCACACCTCCACGGCGCTCCCGCGAGGCTGGTACGCCGGGTCGGTCGCGTCCTTGCCATCCACGAAGATCTGGCCGCGCCATTGGTCGGCCTGTCCTTGGATCTTCTCGACCAGGCCTTCGATGGTGCGCAACCGGGTCAGCACCTCCTGCTTCTCTTGCGCCTCCTTGCGCTCGGCTTCCTCCTTCGCGAGGCGCTTCTTGTGCCGCGCAACACCGTCGTCGCTGTCGTAGCCGGCGCCGCCGTCCTCCTCGTCCAGCTCGGCGATGGGCAGCCCGCCGAGCGCCATGCCCGGCACACCGCCGGCCGCACCGCCCATGGCTGCCGCTGCGCGTGCGCGCCACATGTCCGTGGTAGCGCTGATGCTTTGCTCCTTGAGCTTCTTCATCATTTTCTTCTGGATGCGCTTGGCCATCTGCTTCTCTTGCAGCTTCTCCTTCTCGAGCGCCGCCTTGCGCTTGGCCTTGAGCAGCGCCATCTGCCGGCGGCGCTCCTGCAGCGACTTCTCGAGCAAGCCGGCCTGCTTGACGCGCTCGTTGTCCACGGCGCGCTCGTAGTTGCGAAGGTTGAGACGGTGCTGGTTGAGGATGTCCTCGCGCTGGCCCTCGCTCAGATCGGACAGGAGGTCCAGCTCGCGACGACGCTGCTCCTCCTCGAGCGCGGCGCGCTTGGCCTTGCGTGCGGCCTCCTTCTGCTCGAACTCGAGCTCCATCAGGCGCATCTGCTCTTGCTCGGCGGCGAGACGCGCCTCATGCGCCTTCTGCGCCTTCTGCTTCGCGAGCGCCGTCTCATCGCTGATGCGCTGCAGCTCGCGCTCGGTCTCGTCTCCCTCCCCGTCGCCTTGCTTGAGCTTGTTCTTGCTCGTGAGTGCCCTGCGGCGCGCGGCGTAGTCCGCCACGGCGTCCACCTCCTGCACCACCCACTCCTCCCCGCCGAAGTCCTCGTCGGGGTACATGACCGCGTAGGCCGATCGGACCTCCGAACGTTGCTCCGCAACCTTCGCCGCGACGGCATGGGCGTGGGGCTCGTCGAACTTGGCGCTGGCGTTCTGTTCGATCTCGATGAAATTGAGCGGCAGGCCCTCGCGCTGCAATCGCTCCACTTCCTCCGCGACGAACGCCATGCGCTCCTCGAGCTGATCGCCCATCATCTGCTCGATCTCCCGGGCGAAACGGGGGGCCATCACGACTTCAATGACGCGCTTGGCCATCTTCCTGCGGGACCCCTCGTCGGTCACACGGAGCAACGCCTCGCGGATCTTGCTGTCCTCCTTGGAGCGCACCAGGCCCTTCGACGCTTCCTCCAGCTTGCGCTGCTCGGCGCGCAGCTCCATGTCCTTCTTCTTGCTCTGGCGCTCGGACTGGGCCTTCTTTTGCGCGGCGAGGCGCTCCTGGAGCTTCTTGCGCTGAAGGGCACGTTCGCGCTCCTGCGCGGCGTCGAGGTTCGCGCGCTCGTTGTCGGCGTTCTTGAGCACGTCGCGCAGCTCGTCCTCGGTCTGCTGCTTGCTGTCGTCGCCGGAGGCCTCCTGCTTCGCGCGCAGGCGACGGGCAACCATGAGCTCCTGGCGCATCTCGAGGCGCGCGTACTCGTACGCCTCGGTCACGGCGTTGCGCGCCTCGCGATCCAATTGGTCGCGGCGGTAGCGGCGCTCGATCAGCTGGCGGTTGCGCTCGAACTCCGCCGCGCTGGCCGGGTCGAGGACCACGAGCTCGGCGGTGCCGCCGGAACCATCCTCGCCCGTCAGCATGGTCGCAGTGGAGGCGCCGTGCGCACCGGGCTCGCCGTTCTTGCTGTCAAACGCCTTGAGCGCCTCCATCACCACCTGCAGCTCGGACGCGTCCTTGATCTGCTCCTGGAGCGCCTGCTTGGTGGCATCCTCCGCCTCGCGCGCCGCCTCGGCCTCGGCGGCGTGCTTCTCGCGCAGGGCGGCCAGACGCTTCTCGCGCAGCTGCGCGCGCTTGGTGGCGTGCATCTCGGTGATGCGCGTCTTGATCGCCTCGTCCGACGCGCCCTTGTTGCGGAGATCATTGATGACGAACTCGAACTCGTTGAGGAACGTGCTGCCGGCGCCACCACCGACGTTGCCGCCGGAGCTGCTTCCGCGACGACCCATCCCGCTGCCCGGGTAGCTCGCACCTTCCACCTCGGTCTCCACGGCCGTGTCGTCGTAGGAGCCGTCTTCGAGCTGGATCTTCTTGTGCTTGCCCCTGCGAGACGCCACGCCGGATCCTGCGGCCCCATCGCCGGACTCCTCCTTGATCTCGTCGAGGAGCGTGTTGAAGTTGCTGATGTTGACGGCGAAGGAGTCGTCGGCCTCGGCGTCCTCGCGGTCGAGCTGCTTGAGCAACGCGGCTTCCTCCGCGCTGTGGCTCGACTCGAGCGCAGCGAGCTGCTGGTGCTTGGTGAGCAGGTCCGCCTTGAGCTGCTCGATCGCCGCCTCATCCAGCGCAAGTTCATCGGCCCGATCCTTCTGCCCGCGGTCGAACTCCTCCAAGAGCGCCTGGGTCGAGTCTCCGAACACCTGCTTGAGCGTGGCGAGCTCGGCGTCCAAAGCGGCGAGGCGCTCGGCGCGCTCGGAGGCGGCGAGGGTGTCGTCCTCCTCTAGCTGGCGGCGCTTCTTGTCGAGGCCCGCCATGGCGCGCGCGCGCATCTCCTCGCTCGAGGTCGGTACGGCGGTGCTGTCGTCCTCATCCTCGCCACCGTCAGCACCGGCGCCGTCGGTCGAGCCGCCGGCAGCAGCGTCCTCGTCGTCGTCCAGGCCGCCCTTCTTGCGACGGCGGCCGCCAGCGCCCGTGGCCGTGTCGTCGTCGCTGTCGAGGTCCGAGTCGGTCTTCTTGTGCTTCTTCTTGCCGGTGACCGAACCATCGCTCTCCTCGCCGTCGTCCGCGTCGGTCTTGCCCTTCTTCCGCCGCTTGCCCGTCTCGTCATCGCTGTCGCTCAGGTCGCTCTCCCCCTCGCGCTCCCTTGCGGCCTTCTCGGCAGCCTGGTAATCAAAGATGGTTTCGAAGGGGTCCGAGGGGTCATAGGGCACCTTCGGTCCGAAGCACCCGGTGAGCGGATCGACGGCCAGGCCGCCCTTCATGCCCAACAAGCCTGTCAACACCTTCGCCAGCTCGGGGTTGATGCCGCGGAACAGGCGGCCCTCCGTGGGGTGCAGCAGCGCGGCCCAGCGCGCCTCGAGCAGCTCGCCCTGCACGTGGACCCAGACCTGATGCGTCTTGTCCTCCATGTCGCGCAGGCTTTCCAGGATGGGCGTGAGGTTCTCATCGAGGTACGAGAGTTGCTGCTGGATTTCCTTGGCGAGGCGACACAGGGTCAGATGGTACTTGTTGACTTCCAGGGTGCGCTTGTCCGTGGCACTCTCGTCGAGCTTCTCCATGGCCGTGGCATGCGCCTGCTCTTCGACGAGCATCTTCTTCGTGGCGTCGAGCACCGCCTGCTCGTACAGCTTGAGGGCGTCCATGTAGCTGTTCTGGACCCCCTCCTCGGCCAGGTCGGCCTTGCTGAGGGCGTCGACGATGGGTCGGCCGACGATCTCGGTGTGGGAGGCGAAGATCTTTCGGCGGTTGCGCTCTTGCTCCAGCCCGCGCTCGGCGTACTGGATGTGCTCGCTGCAGAGGCGCACCAGCTCCTTGATGGGGTACAACTGGTAGTCCTCGTTGAGGTTGCGGATGGAGGTGACCAACTGCTCGAGCGTCTTGGTGAGCTCCATCTCGCGACGGCGGTGCAGGTCCTGGAACGCCTGGCGCGCGAGCAACTCGCCGGACACCAGGCGATCCACTGCCTCGCTCATGCCCTCCCCAGTCTTGTGCAGTTGCACCTGCATCTTGACCGCGAGCACGTTCTTGAGATGGTCGATCTCCATGGCCATCCTCTCGTAGAACAGGCGAAGTCCGTCCTCTTGGTGCTCGAAGTGGCCCTCGACGCTGAGACGGGTCTCGTCGAGCATCTTGTACAGGGAGTGGAAATCGAAACCATCAAGATCCAGCTGCGAGGAGAGCTCGTTCATCCATTGGTCGTTCGGATCGGCCTTCTCGCCCAACGCGCCCTGGGCGCCATTCTCCCAGGTGCTCAGGGTGCCACTCATGAGCGAGCCGAGTCCGTCGTCGCCCGCGGCGCCGCCGAAGCCCGCCGAGGCCACCCGCGCACTGCCGGTGCCGTCATCGGCCTCGAGGCCCATGCCCATCGCGCCCGGGCGGCGCGACGCAGTCCCCGTGGCCAGTCCCGATGCAGCCGCATCTCCCTGACCCGATGATGCCGCCGCGCGGAGGCTGATGAGCCCCTTGCTGACATTGTCGACGCTTCGGATAGTTCCCTTGCTCGAGAACATGCTCCATACATCCAGGTCTTTCTGGAGGGCGAGCTTCTTGTACCCCGGGATGACCCCGACTCCGGCGGACCACGAGTGCGTCTGGAAGAAGTACAAACCGGCGACGATCAAGGCGACCAACAGGGCGATCAAGGCGACCATGATGCCGAGCAACGCCCAGTCCGGCGTGATGACGATCTGCTGGTTGCGCTGCACGCCGTTCGAGATGAGGGCCTCGAACAGGAAGGGCTGGATGCGCGCCAACGGGTCCCCGTTCGGAACCGGGCACTGCTGGTCCACCTCCACGACGCGCACGATGCTAATCTGCTCCGTGTCGGCCTGGTCCGCGAACACGTACACTCCCGGCGTATGGAACGTGAACGCAAACAGGCTCACGCCCGAGGCGTTGGATGCCACGGCCGAGGAGAGGTTGCGGAAGTAGCCGTAGTCGAACTGGGGGTTGGAGTTCAAAAGGGAATCCTTCAGGTACACGGGGTAGTGGCCACTGGATGCCGCGCTGACGTCGAAGAGCAAACCCTCGCCGCTCACGAGGCAGATCACCGAGGGGTTGAGCGTCGCGGTGGCGCCATCGTACAGGGTGCTCTCGGAGAGACTGCGCCCGGCGCGGGAGGCAGAGGGTGACTCGCTCATCAGCTCGTAGTGTCCGTAGGCGCCCTTGCTCGCACTTGCCTGCGTCACCATGCCATTGATGCCCTGGCTGCTAGCGTATCCGGTCAGCGCGGGCGGCGCGCCGTACATGCCCCCAACACCGCCTTCCCGCACGACCACCGAGTAGAAGTTGCATGTGGAGACGCGGCAATCGGGTGCACCAATGAAGCCGGGGATCGAGGACAGGCTGACGGAGTAGGAGGAGTTCACGCCGGAGGTGCCGACCAAGAGGGGGTTGGTCACCGTCAAGCGATCGTTGCTGAAGGACAGCTTCGCGGTGCTCGCGCGACAGTCCGCCCCGCACACCGTGTCGAGCGACGGCTGGCCTTGGCACTCGCACACGCCCAACGGCACGGAGAACTTGCCCGGGGAGCCGTTGCACTGCGTGGTGGAACAGTCGGCTCCCTGTGCGTCGACGCAGCGACCCTGGGAATCACGGGCCTGGCCGCTGGCGCAGCGGGTGTAGATGATCGGCTGGCAGTCCACGACGTCATCTTCCTCGCTCAACCGGTGCGCGTCGGAGATGAACTCGAAACCGGGCCGGCAGATGCAGCTCTGGTCCGAGGACTGGAAGGCCCTGTTGGCGCCGATGCACGCGCACTGGGTCGCTCCTGGAGGCGAACCACTCGAGGCCGTGCAGGGCTTGCACCCGCTCTGACCCGCCAAGTCCTGGAACGTGTTCTCCGGGCAAAGCAAGCACGCCGCGAGTGACTCCCCGCCCACAAGGGCATTGTAGCTGCCTGCAGGACAAGGCATCTCGATCGGCGAGGCCTCGGGGCAGTAGTGCCCCAAGGGGCAGATGTAGCCACCTTGGGACACGGTCAAGGGACGGGGGGAGCTGGAGGCACCCGTGCAGACATAGCCGGCGTCACAAGCACCACAGGAGCTGTTGCGCGCGTCGGAAGAATAGTAGCCCGCTTCGCACGCGCGGCAGGACAGCTCGAGGGTCGAGCGGTTCGCGATGGACAAGGAGATGAACCCGGTGGAGCAGTACAGCGGCTCGGCGGAGCCGGGAGGGCAGTACTGACCCGCCACGCAGTACAAGGGGTTCGTGCTGTTCGCCGGGCAGTACCATCCGCCGGGGCAGGTCAGCGGGTAGGCCGTGCGGCCGGGACAGTAGCTCGTCGCCGGGCAGGGGCGGGTGAACTCGCTCCCCGGCGGGCAGTAGGTGCCTCCTTGGCACTCGTTCTGATGTGACGCTCCCAAACCACACCAGGTTCCCCCGTCGCACTCCAGGCAGTCCTCGCGGACCGTGGCCATGGATTGCTCTCGGAACGTGCCGGGAGGACAGTAGGACATGTTGCCTTGGTTCGCGGGACAGTACTGTCCGGGAGGACACGGGTACGTCTTGTAGTCCGCCACCCCGGCATCAACGCACGAGTAACCAGCCGGGCAGGTCAAGCAGCTCGCGAGGTTCGTCTGGGCCAGGAGGGGCTGGTACGTTCCTACGGGGCACAGATGCCGCACCCCGGTCGAGGGACACCAGGAGCCCGTCGGACAAGGTTGTGCGATGGGATCGCCCGACAGACAGGTGTACCCCGAGGGACACACCACGCAGTCGGTCGGAGCAGCGGCACCGGTCAGGTTGCGCAAGGTGTCGGCGGGGCAAGGGATCGGAAGCTCCGTGCCCGCGGGGCAGTAGCTGCCGGCGGGACAGAGGCCTCCGACATCGACGAGCGGGAAGGCTCCAGAGGGTTGCGGCACCGCGCTTCCAGAGCGACACCACCATCCCGCGCTGCAATTTCCTCTCACGGCACCGTTGGTGCAGTACACCCCCGCGGGGCACTTGGCACACTCGGACGCCCGGGCGAGCGATCCAGCGTCTCCCGTGGAGAAGGTCCCGTCCGGGCAGGGCAAAGGAAACGCCGTGCCCTCGGGACAATAGAACTGCGCGGGACAGTCCGCGGGGACCAGCGGAGAGTTGATGCAGAACTTCCTCTCCGGGCACGCCTGGCACGAGCCTTGACGAGGCTGGTTCGTGTAGGTTCCATTCGGGCATGGCGCCGACACCGCGCTGCCTGCCACGCAGAACTGCCCGGCGGGACAATCGACCTCGTTCGGGGTGGAGGATCCCAGGGGGCACGTGTAGTTGGCCCAGCAAGGACCGCTCGGTTGCGCCAGGCCGAGACCACCGCAGTACATGCCCGGCGTGCACAACAAGCAGTCGTCCCCCGAGGACGCGCTGGAGTTCGCAGGGAGGAACGTGCCGTTCCTGCATGGTTGAGGCGCCAAGGTGCCTCCAGGGCACCAATGGCCAGCAGGGCATGGTCCACTGAGTCGTCCCGATCCTTCCAGGGTTCCCGGTCCGTCTGGACGGGCCGAAGCCGATCCGAGGTCGCAGAACCACCCCGGAGCACACGGGGCTACATTCGACGAGGAAGCGGTCAGGTTCGTGCCGGGACAATAGGAACCCACGGGACACAAGGTGCATTCCGAAGCGTTGCGCAGGCCGGTGCTTCCGCCGAACGAACCCACGGGACATCCGTAGGGGATGGTCGTTCCGGTGGGGCAGTAGCTGCCAAGGGGACAAGGGTACCCGGCGGTCTGTCCGTAATCACTGCAGAAATAACCGGCTTCGCAGGGAGGGCAACTGGAGTTCCCCACGGTGGGGTTCGCCGTGCCCGGTGGGCAAAGCGTCGTGTTCCTCGCCCCCTCAAGGCAGAACGTCCCGGCCGGGCAGGGGAAGCCCGTGATGCCATCATGAGGGCGCGGGACGAAGGCACCGGAGACGCACAGGTATCCCGCGGCGCAAAGAGCGCCCCCGGCCGTGCTCGCACCGGTGCCCTCGCAGTACTGCCCCCGCGGGCACGGCATGCACGCGTCGGAGTTAATGTTGCCCCGACCGGAGGCGAAGGTGCCCTGAGGGCATGGTCGCGAGGAGTTGGATGCCGGAGGACAGTAGTTCCCTTCGGGGCACTCGTCGTTCACGAAGGTGCGTCCGTGGAGGGTGACCACCTGGTTGACAGGCCGGTCGGAGTTGCTGGCCCCCTCGCAGTAGAAGCCCTCCGCGCAGGGGCCGTCGCCCTGCGGGGTGGTCGCACCGGCCGTCATGCAGAAGTAGCCCCCCGCGCAGGGTTGGCAGTCGTCTTCGCTGGAGGCGCCCTCCCGGTCCAGGTACGTGGTCGCCGGGCACAAGTTCGACGCGAGCACACTGCCCTCGGGACAATACGCGCCCTTCGCGCACAGCTGTGGCTCGATGGTGCCCATCGTGCAATTGTACGACGCCGGACAGATGGGACAGAACGCCTGGGCGGTTTGGTTTTGGTAGTGGCCCGCAGGACAAGGTGTCGCGCTGGGAGAACCCAGGGGACACTCGTGTCCACGAGGGCACTCATCATCGACGTCGGGGATCACCGTGCCGAGGGGGCAGGAGTACCCCTCGCGACACAACACGGTCGCAGAGGACAACGCGTACCCGGCGCACTCGAAACCGGCCGTGCACGGAAGGCACGCGCCGATGGTGCTCGCCTGCAGCGTCGGGTTGTACGTGCCCGGAACACACGGCACCGGCTGCGAGTCGCCCGGGCACCAATGTCCCACGGGACACTGCACCTGCCTCGCGTTCGTGCTGCCCGTCGGACAATACCACCCGGCCTCGCAGGTGGCCCCCGTGGCGGACATGCCCGGCGAAGGACAAGAGGTGTTCGCCAAGCACGGCGTGGGGGCCGTCGAGCCCGAGGGGCAGAAGGTTCCTGCAGCGCAGCGGGTCAGGAGCGGCGTGGGGGAAGTGTTGTTCCCGGGACAGTAGTACCCACCTGCGCAAGGGCCCGACAGATCAGGGGCGCCCGCCAAGCAGTAGCTCCCCGGCGGGCACACTTGGCACTCCAGGGGCGAGGTGCGGTTGAGCATGGGCTGGTACGTTCCTGCCGGACAAGGGTGCGTCGTTCCAAGCGTGGAACCCGCGGGACACCAGTAGCCCTTGGGGCACTCCTGCGGGGTCATCTGGGCGCCCAAGCAGAAAAATCCCTCCGGGCACCCCTTGCACACGGATTGGGCAAACTGGTCTTGATATGTGCCAGCCGAGCAAGCCGTTGGAGCCACGCTGCCCAACGGACACTTGTAACCCGGAGGACATTGGTCCCCTCCTGCGGGTCCACCGCCGAGCGGGGTGGCAGAAGAGCTGTTCGAGGTGCAGTAGTAGCCCGGATCACAAGGACCCGATGGAGCGAGCATGGCCTCCGCGCCGCAGTACTGACCAGGAGTACAAGGAGCACAGGTCTCCACCGCCGTGCCACCGGTCGCGTTGCGCCATGATCCCACAGGACAGGGCAAGGGCACCGTCGCGCCCATCGGGCAGTAATACCCCTTGGGGCAAGAGTACGCCACGGCGTTCGATACGTTCTGGGTACCGTGCGGGTCCGTGGCACCGATGGGGCAGTAGAACCCCGCGGTGCACTCATCGGTCGGCATGATGGCGTGCAATGAGGAACAGTAGTGGCCGGGCGTGCAGGGGGCGCAACCTTCCTCGTAGTCGCGGGCACCATCCTTGAGTCCATAGGTTCCCAGGGGACAAGGATATTGTCCCGGAGACTGCGTTCCCGGAAGGCAGACATACCCCCTCGAGCACGAGGTGTTCCCCGTGCTGGACGCGAAGGGGCACACCGCTCCGGCAGGACAAGGCAGGCACGACCCCTGGGCCGGAAGGTCGGTGTACGTGCCGGCCAAGCAAGGTCGAGGAGCTACACTGCCCGAAGGACAGTAGTACCCCGGTGGGCAGGGTCCGCCCGTCAGCGACCCGTCGGAGGCGGTGCTGTTCGCCGTGGGGCTCGAGGCGTTCCCGGTGCAGTAGTACCCCGTTGCGCAGGGCTGCGGAGCACTCGGGAGGAGCGACCCCATCCACGGCGTGATGGACCCGTCGGAGACCGTGTTGAGCTCCTGGGCGCAGTACGATCCCGCGGGACAACCGGTGCACTCGCTCTGGGAAGTCAATCCGTTGCTCGCGCCGTAGGAACCTGGAGCGCAGGGCAAGGGCGCCGGAGTGGCCGCGGGACAGTAGTACCCCTTCGGGCACGTGACTCCGCCAAAGACTGCCCCGGCGGGCGCGGCGATGACCGCGCGCCCGGCACAGAAGAATCCCGCTTGACAAGGTCCGCTCACCTGGTCCAAGCCGTAGTCCGCACAGTAGTACCCCGCGGGACAATCGATGCACGCACTGGCGTTGTTGGATCCCTCGGAGGGGTTGTAGCTCCCCGGTTCACAACTGGTCCCGAACGGTGCCCCCCGGGGACAGAACGATCCTTTGGGACACACGGACATGAAGATCGTGCTCTGGTTCGGGCAGAAGTACCCGGGTTCACAGTCGAGGCACATGGATGCCGTCGGGCCCGGAGCGTAGGTCCCGACGGGACAAGGAGTCGGACCGGCGGAACCGTTGAGGCTGAAAGAGCCGGCCGGGGTCGCGTGCTGGATCGGCGAGTCGCTCGCGCCCGTGCAGTAGTACCCGGGGTCGCACTCGCCCGACGGGCCTGCATTGGCCGTATTGGCACAGTAGTACCCCGGCGGGCAGAGCTGGCACAGCGTCTTGTCGCTCGCCCCGCTCACATTCAGATACGTCCCTGCAGGGCAAGGGCGTCCTTCGAAGCTACCTTGCGTGCAGTAGCCTCCGCGAGGGCATGGACCGCCCGTGGAGTCCAAGCCGGAGGGCTGGGAGGACGTGGCGCCGGAGGAGCAGTAGAAACCCGGATCGCACAACCCGGAGGGCGCTGACAAACCAGCTTGGTCACAGTAAGAACCGGGGTCGCACATCACGCAGGCGGACTCGGTGGTCAAGCCGGAGATGTTGCCGTACGTGCCCTTGGGGCAAGGGGTGGGCACGGGCAACCCGGGGGTACAATAGAATCCCACGGGGCATTCGAGGCCTTCGACACTGCCGCGCGGACAGTAACGCCCCTCGGGGCACCCGGCGCAATCGGATGACGCCGCGGCGCCCGGTGTGGGCCGATGGTACCCCGCCGGGCAGGGCACGGCGTAGGGGGTGGTCGAGTTCATCGGACAGAAGTAGCCGGGGGCACAAGGATCCGACACACCTTGTTCTCCTTCGTTGCAGTAGCTCCCCGCCGGGCACGACCGACAAGCAGAGAGGTCGCCCGAGCCATCATCGGGGTTGTACGACCCCAGAGGACACTTCAACGGAAGCACCGATCCCAAGGGGCAGTAATGGCCTTTGGTGCATGAAGGGAGCGACGAAGCGATCCCAGAGCCCGACGGACAATAGGATCCAGCAGGGCAGGGCTTCGGGGGGTTCGTGCCCCCGATGGCCGTGGTCTCCGTCACGTCGCAGTAGTAGCCCTGGGGGCAGGCGATGCACGTGGCCGAACCAAACGGAGAGTACGACCCGACACCGCAGGTCACGTCGGCGGCACCAAGGCCCGTGCTGGTGCATGCCTTGCCGGCGGGACATGAGGCACAGGAGGGGAACGAGGAGGTCAAGCCGGTGGACGCCACGCGTCCCTGGTTCGTCGTGTACTGCTGGTCCGTGTACGTGCCGGCGGCGCAGGCGATCGGCGCCGCGACTCCCACGGGACAGAACGATCCCAGCGGACACGGCTTGCAATCGCCTTGCTTGACCCCCGTATCCAGGTCCAGGTAGGTCCCCGCGTCGCACGGGAATTGATTCGACGAGTTCGTTCCGGAGGGACAGTAGAACCCCGCGGAACACCGTCCGGACACCCCGGGGTTCCCGACTCCCGAACAGAAGAACCCCTCGGTGCACAAACCGCAATCACCGATGTCATCCCCGTCCGTCCCCGGGTACATCGTGCCCGCAGGACAAGGGTACATGGTTGGCGAACCGGTTCCAGCAGGACAATAGTGTCCCGGAGCGCAGGAGACCACGTCGACCGATGTAGACCCAGCGGCACACGCCTTGCCCGCCAGGCACACATCGCAGTCATCCAGTTTGAAGTTGTCGGTCGCATCGGAGTAGCGACCGGCGGGACAACGGGTGTCCTCCGGGTGGACCGTGCCTTCGGGACAGTAGTGCCCGAGAGCACAGTCTCCGTCCGGAGCCGGAAGACCGAATGTCGAACAGGATCGTGAAGCGTCGCAACGACGACACGCACTGGCGAGGTAGGAGTTGTTCGAGGGATTGTAGCTGCCGGGGGGGCAGGGTACCGGCGCCGAGGCTCCCGAAGGACAATATTGACCCATGGTGCAGTTGGTGCACACCGAGTTGTTCATGGCCCCCATCGTCGAGGACCACGTTCCCAACGGGCAGGACACCCCCTCGACGGCGATGCTGCCCACGGGGCAGAACGTGCCGCTTCGGCAGGGCAACGGGTCCGCGGTGCCCGAGGGACAGTAGAATCCCTCCGGGCAGGGAAGGCAGTCCTGCGGTGCCGTCCGAACGAGGTGCCAGGAGGGCATGTAGGTTCCGGGCAGGCACGGGTAGGTCCTCGGGTCCCGAGTGGCGGGGGGACAGTAGTGCCCATCGGCGCAAGGCTGGGGCACGATGGTGCCCGTACCGGCCGGACACGAGTAATTCGCAGGACAAGCCCAGCAATCGCTCAGGAAAGCCCCGCCGGTCTCGTTGCGCCACGTGCCAGCCGGACAAGGTGTCCCGGTCGGACCAGTACCTCGTCGACACCAGTACCCCGCGGGACACAGCTCCGTTGCATTGGCGGTACCTTGAGGGCACAACACTCCCGCGGGACACTCGATGCACGCGGTCAATCCTCCAGGCGAATACGTTCCCGCCGCGCAGGGCAAGAGGTCCTGTCCGTCTCTCGAGGGACAACTCGATCCTTCGGGGCACAAAAGGCACTCGAAGGCCCCGGCGAACGAGTACCACCCCAATGGACAGGGGAGGGGAGCCTGTTGCCCGTCGGGACACTGGAATCCCGCGGGACAACTGGCGCAGGTCGCCGTGGTCAGGTCGGTGCGGAAGGTTCCGGGGTCGCACAGCACCGGCGCGACGGTCGGGTCCAAGCAGCTCGCGCCCACCATGCACGGCGTGCACGCCGTGGCGTTACCGAGCGAGTAAGTGCCGGTGATGCACGGGAACGGCGCGGAGATACTCGGGGTAGGACAGGCGAACCCCGCGGGGCACCAGGTGCACTCCGAGGATCCGGACGCGGCGTACTGGCCCGAGACACAGGAGGAGATGCTGACGCCCGAGCTGCCGCACGCACTGCCCGCGGGACAAGCCAAGCAGCGTGTGGCGGCCCCCAGTGCGTAGGTGCCCGAGGCGCACACTTGCGGCGCCATGCTCGCGACGGGACACGCGTGCCCGATGGGGCACGCCGTGCAGAACTGGTTGGAGCCCGCCAGGGAGTAGTAGCCGGCCGCACATTCCTGTACGAGGTCTTCGTCGGGGTAAGGGCATTGCGAACCGGCCGGACAAGGCAGACACCCGTACCTCGCCCCCCCGTTATAGGTGCCCGCCGTGCAGTTCACCCCGGTGGGCCCCGAGAGCGCCAAGCACGTCTGACCAGGGGGACAAGGGGTGCAAGCGATGTTGTCGTTGCCTGAGGCGAAGTAGCCACTGGCGCACACAGTGCCGGCGACGGTCGTCGAGGGGCATGCGTAGCCGGGCGGGCAGGTGTGGCAAGCGACATTGTTGGTGGCCACGGCGTAGCGACCCAATGCGCATGCCACCGGCGCCGAGGCCGGGTCGGGGCACTGGTGTCCGGGCGGGCAGTCCGTGCACGAGGTATCCGCGCCAAGGCTAAAGCGTCCCGTGGCGCACGGAGTGGGATTCGCGTCGGGGAATGTACAGTTTTGGCCCGCGGGGCACGTGGTGCAAGACGTGCTTCCGGTGTTGGCGGCAAACGAGCCAGACGGGCACGGGATGGGGTCCACGAAGGGGCTCGGGCAGAAGAAGCCCGCGGGACAAGCCGTGCACACTCCCGCGAGGGAGTACTGGCCGGACACGCAGAGAGTGGTGGAGCCTGTGGTCGTGCAGGCGGTACCCAGGGGGCAGGTGGTGCAGGTCAACGAGCCCTGAAGGGCGAACGTTCCCGCGGCGCACACGACGGGCAGGGCGGTCGTCGAGGGGCACGCATAGCCCGCGGGACACTGCGTGCAGCTGCTGGCCCCTTCCTCCGCATACGATCCCTCCGCGCAAACCATCGGAGCCCCCCCTCCTCCAGGACACGCCTTGCCCGCCGGACAAGGTGTACAAGAGGACGACGCGCTCGTCGCCAGGGAAGTGGACCCGGCGGGGCAGGACGAGCAGGAGCCCGCCGTGGAGTAGGTGCCTTCATCGCAGGCGACTGGCGCAGCCGAAGGGTCCAAGCACGAGTAACCATCAGGGCACGCCTCGCATGCGGAGCTCTGCGCGTTGCTCCAGGTTCCCACGGGGCAGGACGAGCAGGTGCTGCTCTCGCCCAGGCTGAAGGTGCCCTTGGCGCAGACCACCGGTGCCAGGCTCGGATCGAGGCACTGGTGTCCGGGCGGGCAGGGTGCACAGGTCGCTGCTCCCGACGCATCGGCGAACGATCCCTCGGCGCAGGGTGTGCAGCTCGACGAGTCCGCGGAGGTGGCAGTGCCGGGGTCGCACAACACGGGCTTCGCGTTGCGCGCGGGACACTTGCTCCCCGCCGGGCACGATTCGCACCCCGTCGCGCCGCCAAGGCTGTACGTGCCCAGGTCACACTGGACCGGCAGGGTCGTGCACCCCCCCGCGCAGGACGATCCCGCCGGACAAGACATACAGGGCTGGCTGTCGTCCAGGCCGGGCAGGTACCAACCGGCAGCGCAGGGAGAGGAGGGACAGAAGCTCGAGGGGGCTGCGGAGACGCTCAGAACACCGCTGCTGCCATTGCTGTATTGGAGCAGGTGGAGGAGCGCGGGCAGGAGTAGCAGCAGGGACAGCACCGGATGGGCCCGTCGCAGCCGTTGCCGCTGCTGCAGTGAGGGGCGGCATCCGGCGCCCAGTGCGCCAGCAGCGCGCGCATCCGCTGCTGCGGCGCTCATTTTTAATTCCCGCCGCCGACGCGCTGCAGGTGAGTTGCGTGCAGTTGAATGGGGGCGCGTGCAGGCGAGCGCCAGAAGCGGCAACGGGCGGAAGGGAAGGGGAGCCCAGGCGCAGGGGCACAGTGGGGCAGTGGCTCCGGCGCGCGCGGAATACAAGGGGGGCGCACCTGAATAACCGTC
>Ga0256880_1000136_pt1 | contig 16961 bp, 4 predicted proteins | sample MC6MC0438MT_FD_186348 | JGI IMG/M metagenome (GOLD analysis project Ga0256880, IMG submission 186348) | Metatranscriptome of enriched soil aggregate microbial communities from Iowa State University, Ames, United States - MC6-MC0438-MT... | ecosystem: Environmental > Terrestrial > Soil >... | reverse complement strand
GGCAAAGTACAGCAACGAGCAAGCAAGCCGCACCGGTCCACCGCGGGGGGCGTGTCCAGCACCCCAGCACGCGGAGGACCCAACAGTAACCCGCGAAGCCTCCCTGCGCCGAAGAACCAAAAAGAAAGCATGTGCAAACACTGGGAAAGAAAGGGGGAAATGGAGAAAGGACAGGGGGAGTAGTGAAAGAGAGTGAGAAAAGGAGGGGGAGAAGGGGAGACAATGGGCTTCAATGTTGAGGGTGGCAGGAGCCGCGCTGCTGAAGCAGCGTGGGCTCCTCACTGGAAGAAAAAAAGAATGAGGAAAGACGAAGAGGAAAGGACGTCCAAAGACGGCGACAGCACAGGTTTTCCGGCACTTAAGCTTACTTTGCCAGTTCCGCCATCTTCTGCTTGTACTTCTCCTCGACGTGCTCGATGCGCTGGTTGAGGGCATCCTTCTGAATGTGCAGCCTGCGCAGGCGCGCCTGCACCTTCTTGCGCTCGCTGTGCGCCTCCACCAGCTGCGGGGCATCGGCGGGCACGCGCGCCGCCTGCAGCTTGCTGATCAGCTCCGTCAAGGCGAGCAGCGACTCGCTGACGGGGGCCATGGCGCCGATGACGCCCAGGAGCTGAGAGTGCAGGGAGTCGCTCTCCTCCAGCAGGCGCTCCGTGGACTGACGCAGCTGGTCGCGCTTCTGCTGCGCGGCCTCCTTCGCGGACACGGGGGCGGCGATAGCCGAAGCGGAGCCGCGGCGACCGCCCTTGCCGACCGCACCGGCGGCAGCGGCGGGATCCTTGTCCCCGACGGTTCCGAGCTTGGGCATCAGCTTGTCGCGCTGTTGGTTGACGCGGTGCTGCAAGTTCGCCTCCTGCTTGCTCGCGAGCGCCTGCTTCTCCAGCTCGCGCAAATAGGTTTGCAGCGGCTGCGAAGCGCTGACGAACTTGTACTGCTCCATGCGCTGCATGAGCGCCGCCTCGGAGAACAGGTCGTCCGCGCCGGAGCCCAGCTGGTGCAGGTCCAGGAACTCTCCGACGACATCCTCGCGGAACTCCAACGACTTGGCCAACCCGAAGAGCGACTGGAGCTCCTTGTACCCGATGCCCTCGGCCGGAGGAACAACGTCGTCGCCGAGAGCAGCGGCAGCGGCGATAGAGGCAGCGGAAGCAGAGACGGCCTCGCCGGGCTGCAGCAACAACTGCGTCTGCTTCTTGTTCGCGAGCTGCGCCGCCGCGGGGCCGGCGCTGCCAAATCCGGCGTATCCCTTCTTGGTACGCGCGAAGAATAGCTCGCTGCAGATGCACTGCAGCGCCTGGTGGAAGCACTCGTGGAACTTGGGGTGCAGGTCGCTCCAGCTGCCCGCCTGCACGTGCGCCATGCAGTGCACGAGCAGCAGCGTGAACTCGCCCACCTCCTCCGTGCGCTCCAGGCGCACAAAGAGGATGCGCTGCAGCGGGTCGAAGTGGAACGAGTTGCGGAACGCGTTCTCCAAATACTTCTGCGCGTCCACCTTGGCGGGCAGAGACTTGACCAGCAGCAGACGCAGCGGCGCCACACCGGCGGCCTCCGCGAGGAGCTCGAGCACGTAGAGTCCAAAGCGGTACAGCACGAACTTCTTGGGCGACAGGTCGAGCAGCGCCACCTCCTGGATGCGCGTGCCCTCGCACACCAGTTTGTCGTCGCCGGGCGCGTGGAACGGCAGCAGCTCCGCCTGGAACATGCCGTCGTGCCCGCTCTTCAGCAGCTTCGACAAAGTGTTCTCAATCTTCTCGAGCTTGTTGAAGAAGGGCTGGCCCGCCTCGCCCGTGCCGGGGAAGGGCATGCCGATGCCCAGGCCCATGCCCATCGGAGCACCGACACCGCCGGCAGTGGCACCGGGCACCATCACGCCGCCCTCACCCGCAACCGCGCCGCCGCCACCGATGATCGGCATGCCCGGCTGCAGGGGCACCTGGAGCATCGTGCCGGCCACAGGACCCGGCACCAGTGAGAACTGGATGCGACCCTGCGCGCGCGCCTTGTCGTACACCTTCCTGATGCGGCGCACGGCGACCTTGACTCCGATGTCGCGGTGGTCGGCATAGGCGCGTCCGAAGCGGATGAATGCGCGCGCCGCCATCAGCAGCACCTCCTGCTTGCGCTGCTCCTCCTCCTCGCTGGCCTGCTTGAGCTTCTCGGCCGAGGCAGCCATGTTGCGCTTCTGCTGCTCCATGCTCTTGTTGTGCTCCTCCTCCAGCTTGGCCAGCTCGGCCAGCTTGGCTTCCTGCGCGCGCAGGGCGAGCTTCTGGGCGTGCTTCTTGCGCTGACGGGTTTCCTCGGCCTCCTGCTGGCGCTGCGTCTCACGCTGCACCTCGGCGAGCTCGGCAAGCATCTCCTTCTTCTCCTCGGCGATGGCGTTCTTCTCGGCGCTGATCGCGTCGGCCTCAAGCTTCGCGCGCGCGGCAGCAGCGGCGGCGGCCACGGCCTCCTCGCCCGACACGGCGGCGGCTTCGAGCTCCGCAGCCAGCTTGGCTGCCTGCTCCTCGCGCTGTTTGGCCTCGCGCTCGCGCTGCTCGAGCGCCTCCATCTCGACTTGCAGCGCGCGCTCCGCCTCGCGCTTCTGCTGCTCCTCGAAGTCCTTCTTCTTGGCAGCCAGCTGCGCCTCGAACTCCGCCTGCAGCCGCGCGTTCTCCTCCTCCATCTTGGACTCGAGCTCCTGGAGCCTCGCTTGCTTCAGCGCCTCCAGCTGTCGGATCTGCTCGGCCTCCTGCACCTCCATCTCGCGCACCTTCGCCGCCATCTCCTCCTCGGCCTTCTGCTTGCGCGCTTCGGCGTCGCGCACCATCGCGGCCATGTCGACGGTCTGCTCCTCCATCGCCCACTCGGCGCCGGAGAAATCCTCCTGGGGGTAGAAGCGCTTCATCAGGTCGCGCACCTCCTGCTGGTGGGAGCGCTTCTGGAGGGTCAGCTTCTCGTTCTGCTGCGGCTCGAGGTATTGCAGCGTGCTCTGCTTGATGGCGGCGGGGTCGACCTCCTGCTCAACGAGCTTGTACTCGCGGTCAGCCTCCTCTTGCGTGATCTCGTGCGCCTGCAGCCTACGGTCGATGTCCTCGCGGTGCTGCGCGGCGAGCTCCATGGACTTGTCGAGGTTCTCCTGCAGGCTCAAGGCAGTTTCTTTGAAATTATCCTGGATAAGCATGGAAATTTCCTTGTGCTGCCTGGGACGGATGAGCTTCTCGATCAGCGCCTTCGCCTTGCGATGGTTCTCCTTGGTCAGGAGCAGCGAGAGCGCCTCGACCTCCTTCTTCTTCAAGGCGGACTTCGAGATGTTGGCCAGCTCCTGCGCCTGCTCGAACAGCTCCTTCTCCGTCTCGAGCTGGTGCTCCGCGCGCAGCTTAGCCTCGCGCGCCTTGCGACGCTTGGCCAACGCGGCGTTCAGGTGCGCCTTCTGAGCGGCCTTCTCGGCGTCGAGTTGCACACCCAACGCGCGCAGCTGGTTCTGGTGCTGGAGCATCAGTGCTTTCGCCTGCTCCTCGTCGCCGAGCGAGTCGCGCTCGAGCTTGAGGCGCTGCTCCAGCTCGGCGATCTCAGCCTCCTTGCGCGCCTCCATTTGCTTCTCGAGCAGGTCGAGCTCCTTCTGCCTCTCGCGCTCGTTCTGCTCGGCGAGCTTGCGCTCCTCGGCCTGCTGGCGCTTGGCGATGTCCTGCTGGTTTTGCAGGTGGAGGTTCTGCAGCGCCTCCTGCTTGCGATTGGGCGCGGTGGCCGAAGCGGCCAGTGCGGCCTCGATGGCCTTCAGGTCGACTCCCTCGATCTTGACGCTTTGCTCCTCGATCTTCCGGTCGACCTCGTCCTTCACCTTGTCGAAGTCGGCGCGTGCAGCCGCCTCGCTCGCGCGCTGCTTGGCGCGCATCTCCTCCTTGGCCTTGCGGAGCTTGCTGCGCGTCTCGTCGTGGATCTTGTTGAGCGCCTTCTGCGAGTTGAGCTTGTCAGCGCGAAGGGACTCCTCGAGCGACTTGAGCTGCACCTGGTGCTCGTGCGCGATCTCAGTCTTCTCGCTCTCGGAGGCCGCGAGTTCGTTGCGGCGTGCCATCTCCTCCGCGAGCTCGCGCTTCTTGCGCTCGATGTTCTCCTCCACCTTGCTGAGCGCGGCAATCTCTGCACTGATGCGCACCTCCTCGTCGCTCTTGATCTGCGAGTGGAGCTGCTCCTCCTCGCGGCGGTGCTCCTCGACGAGCGTGTCGAGTAGGTCGCGCGCCTTGCCGAGCAGCAGCTCGTCGTTGGCCTCCATGGCGGACGACTTGAGCAGCTCCTCCGCGAGACGTTTCTGGCGCTCCTCCTCCTCGCGCTGGAGCTTCTCCATCATTTCCTCGCGCTGGCGCATGGTAGCATACAGCTGGCGCAGCTCGTCGACGGACATGTCCTCGACGCCCTCGAGCGCCTGTCGCCGCGCGCGCTCAGCTTCCTCGTCGGCCGCGGCGCTCAGCGCGGCGGAGGTGGCCTCCACGACGTCGGACGGGGCCATGCCGCTCTCACCCTCCTCGCCATCGGTGCGCTTGCCTCCCGCGGTGCCCGTGGCGCCTTCCGCTCCGCCGGCCGGTCCGAAGCCCGTGGTGCCAAACTCTGCCTGCCCGAACGCGCGTCCGAGTGTGAGTCCCTGCCCGCCGGCCATCATGGCCGCCTGGTCGAACGCCGCCTGCATCGGCAGCAGCTCGCGCCTGGCCTGGAGCAGGAAGAACTTGATCGCGGCCGCCAAGTCCTCCTCGAGGTCGCGGAAGATGCCCGTCTGCACCTGGGCTTCCACGTCGAGCTTGCGCTGCTCCAGCACCTCCAATGCCTCGTTCTCGTCCTCGACCGTGCTTTCGCGCGACTGCTTCAGCTCCTCGTGCAGGCCGGGCAGCAGGCCCAACAGGCGCTCCAGGTCGATGCTCAGTCCGGAGGCCAGGTCGCTCACGCGGCGCTGCGCCTTGAGCGTGGCGCTCTCGGCAGCGGCATGGTTGCGGCGCTCCTGCAACACCTTGACCTTCTCGTCGAGCTCGGCCTGCAGCTCCGCGACATTGTTGCGGTACTCGGTGGCCTGCTCGTGGAACTGCTTGAGCTTCTGCAGGAAGCCGTTCTCGCGCCCTTCCTCTTCGAACGCATGCTCCGTCAGCTTCTTCACGATTTCGTCGCCGATGATACCGGCGTTCGACTGGAGGTGCCTCTTGCGCAGGCGCTCCTTCTCGGCCTCGCGAATGACGTCGCCCAGCTTGGTCGAGACGGAATCCACTTGTTCCTGCACCTGCTGCGTGGGGATCTCCAGCACGCGCTGCTGCTCTGCCAGCTCGTTGCAGTCGTCCAACATGCGTTTCAGCGTGTTCAACTGGGAGAACATGTCGGTTTCCCTCCTGGCCTGGCGGTTTCCGTACGAGTTGCGCGCGGTGAGCTCCTGCAGCAACAGGTGGATCGCCGCGTCGACGAAGCCGCGCCCATCGGTCATCTTCGTGGCGAGCAGGGCCTTGACCTGCTCGGTCTCGGCGCAGATACGGTCGCACTCCGAGCGGAAATGGTCGCGCTGCTTGGAGAACAAGGCGCGGTGCAGGCGCTTCTGCTCGCGAATCTCCAGGTACAACTGCTTGAAATCACTGCGCGCCTGTGAATCATCCTCCGCAGCCAGCGCCAGGTACCTCTGCGCCCTGCGCTGCTTCAGCTTGGCCGTGATGGCGAGGACGACCACCAAACCGAGGAAGGCCCCCAGGAGCGCCCAGATCAACGTCAGGTCCGGCGCGGTCATCGGGGAGAGCACCGCACCGACTCCCAGGGGCTTCAACGATGCGGCAGAGGTGGGCAACACGCGGTTGCCCGCGGGACAAGGCTGGGCCAGCGGCAGCACGCCGATGATCGTCAGGTGCTCGTCATTGGCGGCATCCGCGAAGACGTACGTGCCCGTCGCGAAGAACGTGAAGGCGAACGATGCGATCGGCGCGCCCACGGCCAATTGGGCACGGAGCTGCTCGAAGACTCCATAGTCGAAGTCGCCGTTGGAGTTGAGGAAGTTGTCCTTTTGGTACACGGGGAAGTGAGCGGGGTCATCGATCTGCCAGAAGACGCTCTCGCCCTCCTGCAGGCACAAGGTGGGATTGTAGTAGCCTTGCAGCGTCTGCAGGTAGTCCAAGGTGGGCGCGACCAGGTAGGGGTTGGCCGAGGACTGGAGCAGCGAGCGACCGGCGCGACCGGAAGGAGAGGACAGCGAGGCAGCGCCGAAGCGCGTGGAGCGGGGCAAGCGCGCACCGGGGCGCAGCAGGCGTCCGGAGGGCTTCAGCGACGATCCCGATCCGAGGAAGGTGTCCTTGGACAGCAGGGACAACAGGGTGTAATGCTCGCGCTCCACGCCTTCCTCCTGCATCTCCTGCTCCTCCATCTCGTCCTCCTCGAAGGCGAAGGTGCTGAACGCGCTCCGGGCCCCGGACTCCGTAGAGTAATTGCACATGCTCACGGTGGAGACCTGGAGGCCCGCGAGGAGCGACATCACGGGCGGGGCACCCATGAGCGCACGGTGGCCCGAGGCGGCCGTCACGATGCTCGTCATCTGGCAACCGCTGCTGCGGGTGCAGGCCAGTTGCGGCGCGAAGAGTCCAGCGTTCTCCAGCAGCTCATCCGCGGTGAACGATGTGGCCGTGTTGTCTCCGCGGTTGACGATGCTCACCCCGAGGTCCCTGCTCAGGGTCAGGGTGCTCTGGTTGCGCTTGCAGTTGTCGTCGCAGTAGGCGAGGATCGGGACGTTCGCGCAGGTGCACACTTGCGTCACGACGTCCAGCACACCGTCGGGCTGGGACAAAAGCGACTTGTCGCACATCGCGTTGGCGAGGCGCAGGGCAGAGCCGGCGCAGGCGCGCTCGCACGCCTCGACCTCGTCGCTCACGCAGTTGCCCTGGCTGTTGCGGTTCCGCTGTCTGCACTCGCTGTACACGATGGGCGTGCAGTCGAAGGGCGAGTCCCCGTCGAACAGCGCGTGGCTGTGGTCGTAGTACTCGTAGCCCGGCTTGCACTTGCACGTGCCCTCGCTCAGCTGGTACGCGCGGTAGGTGCCGTTGCAGATGCAGTTCGTCGCGCCCAGCCCTGCGTACGCCGAGGAGCCACAGGGCACGCACGTGGACGCACCCTCCACCGCGGAGAACGAGTTGTTCAAGCAGGGCAAGCACGCCGCGGCCGTTCCGCCGCCCCAGCTGGGATTGTACGTACCGGGCTGGCAGTACTGCACATCCGTCGATCCCTCGGGGCAGAATTGCCCAGGACCACACATGTACCCCTTGTCGCGCGTCACGTTCGTCGGAGTGGCCGTGTTGGTTCCCTGGAGACACACGTAGCCGGGCGTGCACGGCTCGCACACGGGATTGTCCGGATCGATCGAGTAGGTTCCCGCGGGACAAAAAGCACAGTTGGCTTCCTGGGACGTGCGGTCGTTCGTGCTGACGTTGTACATACCCTTGGGGCAACTGGAGGGCGACGGTGATCCTTCGGGACAGAAGTAGGGCGCCACGCACTCGAGCATCATCGTGCTGTTGGCCGGACAATAGAATCCCGCCGCGCATATACGCGGGATGATCGGGTTGCTACTCAGGTCCGACGCGCAGTAGTACCCCGGAGGACACCCCGTGGGCACCGTGGACCCCAACGGACAGAAGGTGCCCGGCAAGCACGGCTTGGCGGTCACGCTGCCCTGGAGGCACGAGTACCCCGCGGGGCACACATGGCAGTCATCGGGCGACTTGCCCCCGACCTCCGGGCGATACGTTCCGCCCGGGCACGGGTACGAGTTCTCAGATCCCGTCGGGCAGAACTGGCCCGGTGCACAGGGTTCCAACAGGTAGTCCGACATGTTGAACTTGTTGCACGTGTACCCGGCCTGGCACGGCAAGCAGGACGACAGGTTGAACCCTCCCTGGGCCGGTCCGTACGTCCCCGGCGGGCAAGGTAGGGCGGCCGTGTTGTTGATGGGGCAGTAGAAGCCCTGCGGGCAGAGGACAGGGATGTTCGCCAAGCAGGTGTAGCCGGCGATACAAGGACCACAGTCGGCCTTCTGCGTGCCGCGGGTCGCCAGACGCGACGTGCCCACCGGACAGGCGATGCCGTCCTCGACGCCCTCAGGACAATAGAATCCCGCAGGGCACTCTCCACCGTTCTCGCGTTGACCCGCCACATCGAGCGGTCCCGGGGGGTTGGCCACCGAGTTGCCCGAGCGACAAAGGTATCCCGCCGTGCAGTTGCCCGTGATTTGGCCGGAGCGACAATACTTGCCCGCCGGGCAGAACGCACATTCGTCATCCGAGTGCAAGCCGGGAATCTGGCCGTAGCTGCCCTCGGAACAAGGGGTGGGCGGCTGGCCCAGGGCGCAGTAGTAGCCCAAGGGGCACAGGGCTTGCTGCGAGGTGGTCGAGCCGTTCGTGCACGTGAACCCCGGCGCGCAAGGCGAGCAGCTGCTCTGGCCCTGTTGGGAGTTGTAGCTGGCGTCAGGGCAGAGCGTCGGGGCCGCATTGCCGCCCGCGCAGAACGATCCGGCCGGACACAGGTTCTCCTGCGGCGTGGTGCTGCCCGCTTGGCAGTAGTAGCCCGCAGCGCACGAGCCGGAGTAGTTGCTCAGCGCTTGGACCGCGCAGAAGCGACCAGCGTCGCACAGGGTGCAGGCGGCCTCGTTCTGCAGTCCGACGACGGCGCCATAGCGACCGGCGGGACAAGGTGTCGGGGTGGTGATCCCGGCAGGGCAGTAGTATCCCCGAGGGCAAGGAGACGCCACCGGGCTCGGGTCGGCCGCCCCCGATGCGCACAGGAAGCCCGCGTTACAGTCGCCCGTGCTGGTGGTCGGGTCGGACCCGTCGCAGTAGCGACCAGCCGGGCACGGCGCGCACTGCGACGCGGCGGTCAAGCCCTCCGCGGTGGAGTACGTTCCTGGAGGGCAAGGGGTGGCCACAGCGTTGTTGCCGGGACAGTACGCGCCGGCAGGGCACACCGTCGGGGTGATCGTCCCCAGTCCGGAGCACACGAATCCCGCGGGACACGAGCTGCAGCTACCTTGGCTGTACTGCGGGTTGAACGATCCGGGCAGACACTTCAACGGCTCGGTCTGGTGGCCCGTCGGGCAGTACGTTCCGGGCGGGCAGGCGATTCCGGTCACGTTGTCCGTCGGAGTGGGCGTCGTGGCCGCCAGGATGCACCACCATCCCGCCTTGCAGGGCGCCACGCCGCTCACGCTCGAGGCGCAGTAGAAGCCGGGGGAGCAGGGCACGCACGCGGCCTCGGTCTTCGACCCGAGGGAAGCTGCTTGCTTTCCGGGGGGACACGGTGTCGGCGCGGCCGAACCCACTTCGCAATAGGCGCCAAGGGGGCAGATGTCGCCCGTCACCCCGTCGGTCGGCATGGAGGTGTTCGCGCCAAAGCCGCAGTAGTAACCTTCGGCACAGGGCTTCAAGGGGTCGGACCCCGTGGTCGCACCCCAGGTATCACAGTAGAACCCCGGGGAGCACTTGGTGCACCGGGAGATCGAACTGGCGCCGGTGGAGTTGAGGTACGTGCCGGGGGGGCAGAGGAAGGCTACGGGCGAGTTGGAGCCCGAGGGGCAATAGGAACCTGCAGGACAGAGCGTGTAGGTAGATATGCCCGCCGACACATCCTCGGTGTAGGAGTAGTACCCGGCGGGGACGGTCTTGCAGATGCTCGATCCGACGGTGTCCTGGTACGTACCATTGTTGCACGGCACCGGGGCGGACGTGCCGCCGGGACAGTAGTGTCCCAGGGTGCACTGGTGGCTCCACGGCGACACGGTTCCCTCCGGGCAATACCACCCGGCCGGGCAGGGCATGGCCCACGAGGACACACTGGCGGTGCGGTTGCAGTACATCCCTCCCGGGCACGGGAGGCACTCCTCGATGGACGTGGCGTTGATGAGGTCGCTGAAGGTACCTTGGGGGCAAGGCTGGACGCCGAGGGTCGTGCCATTGCAGTAGCTACCTGCGGGGCATGCACGCGCGTAGCGGTCGGAGTCACCGGAGAGACAGTACGCACCGGGGCCGCAGAGTCCGTCCTCCACGCCCTTGCCGCCGCTGCAGTAGTAGTTCGTCGTGCAGGGCCGGGCATACGTCGTGCCGCTCGGACAGAACGTTCCGGGAGGACAAAGGTACCCCGTGGTTCCAGCAGCGGGCGACGTGGGCGCCGGGGTCGACGAGGCGCGGACACAGAGGTACCCCGCTGTGCAGTTGCCCGTCGGCGCGATGTTGCCCATGCCCGCGCAGTAGAGTCCCGCCTCGCAGTCGGTGCACTCACTGACGGCCTTCAATCCGCCAACACCCGAGTATGTTCCCGGAGGACACTTTGGCGGCGGGTCTGCCGAACCGGTCGGACAATAGCTTCCCGCCGGACAGAGCCTTCCCGGCGGCGTCGGCTCCACCGAGCCGATGATCGGGCCCGAAGGACAATAGTACCCCTCGGAGCAGTTGGAGCACGAGGAAGCACCCGCCACCGAGCTGTAGGTACCGGGAGCGCAAGGGGTGGGCTCCGAGCTGCCAAGCGGGCAGTACTGTCCGGCGACGCACTGGCCGTTCTGGGACGCGTCGAAGAAGGGGTCGGAGGGAGATGGCGTCGCGCTGGAGGAATTGCCGCCGCAGTACCATCCCGCCGCGCAGAGGCCCGTGGGCGCCGTCGCACCGGGCTTTGCACAATACATCGTCGGCGGGCAACTCGTGCAGTTGCTCACGTACCCGGCCCCGACGCCCAGGGCGGCGAGGGTGTTGTTGTACGCCATGTACCTTCCGAGCGGGCACGAGGTCGCCATCCCACCCGCGGGGCAGTAGTACCCGTTCGGGCAGGGCACGCGCACGGAAGGAGTGGCGAGCACGCTGCCGTAGGGATTGATCGCGCTGCCGGCGCACAGGAACCCCGGGGCGCACGCTCCCGTCACATCGGCCAACCCGCTGGTCGCGCAGTACGCTCCGGCGGGACATGGCGTGCACTGGTTGACGGCGCTCCGACCCGGGAGTCCGTACGTCCCCTGCGGGCACACGCCAGACCGCGGCGCATCGACCGTGGGGCTGATGGCGCCTGCCGCGCACCAGGATCCTCCCGGACACAAGGTGCGCGAGGTGGCTCCGGGGCAGTAGTACCCCGGCTGGCACGTGGTGCAGATGGACGCCCCGGTTCCGTTGCTGTACCGCCCAGGTGCGCAGCTGATCGGCGCGCTGTTGTTCCCCGCGCAATAGGTGTTGATCGGGCAGGCGCCCATTCCGCTCGGCGAGGCGCTACCTTGGGGACAGTAGTATCCCGCGGCACACAACCCTGCCGGGGCGGACCCCGAGGACTCCGAGCAGTAGCTCCCCGCCGTGCAGAGCACGCACGACCCCGGGAGAGACTGCAAGGTCAACGGCTGGTAGTACCCGACGCCACAGGGAGTGGGCGTGCTCGAGGCGGCCGGACAGTAGCTGCCGACGGGGCAGGAGACCCCGTTGGCGTTCGTCTGGTTGCCAGGGCAGTAGACGCCCGGACCGCATAGCACCTTCGCATTGGTGCCGCCGGTACAGTAGTACGACAGGGGGCACGGCGTGCACTCGTCCCGGGTCTTGAGGAGGGGCCGTTCGCCGATGGTGCCCGGAGGACAAGGAATGTCCGCCGCGCTGCCCTCGGGACAGTAGCTTCCTACAGGACAGTCGCGGAAGTTGGTGGCGTTCGCGGCGTCGCAGTAGAATCCTGCAGGGCAGAGCGTGCACGCGACGGCTCCCGCCGAGATCTGGAACTGGCCGGCAGGACAAGGGGCCGGAGAAGCATTCCCGCCTTCACAGAAGAAACCCGGGGTACACTTGACCGCCTGCGCCGTCTCGGAGCCCGCCGGACAGTAGTAGCCCGGAGCGCAGGTGCCCGTGACATTATTGGTGCCCGTGCCCTGGCAGTACGATCCGGCGGGGCACTGGGTGCACTGCAAGGCGTCCGCAAGGCCGATGGCATTGCCGTACCTTCCGACAGGGCACGGGGTCGCCTTGGCGCTTCCCGTCGGGCAATAGCCTCCCAACGTGCAGGGACCGCCCACGGCGGGCTGGTCGAACGCCGTCGGATTATCCGCACCCTTGCCGCAGTAGAAGCCGGCCGTGCAGTTGCCCGAGGGGTACACCAGGCCGGGCGAGGCGCAGTACATGCCCGGAAGGCAGCCGGAGCAAAGCGCGGCGGCTTGCAGACCCATCGCGGGCCCATAGGTGCCCTTGGGGCAGTCGATGCCATGCGTGCTATTGGGGAGACAATACTGGCCCGCGGGGCAGAGGACCGGGATGGCCAGACCGGGCGTGTCGCAGAAGTACCCGCCGGGGCACCAAGCGCACGAGGACAGCGAAGTGCCTCCCAAGGCGGAACGGTACGTGCGCACAGGGCATGCAAACTGCGTGGGCGTCGATGCCTTCCCGGTGCAATAATAGCCTGCACTGCAGTTGCCCGAGGGCGTCATCTCCCCTCCCGCGCACCAATGCCCCTCCGGGCAGTCAAGGCACCCTCCGATCGTGGAGATGCCCACGGAAGGGTTGTACGTCCCCGCGGGGCACGCGACGGCCACAGCGTTATTTCCGGAGCAATAGTGGCCCACAGGACAGAGGCGCGAGGCGTTCGTCAGTGGAGCCGCCCCGACACCCGCCTCGCACACCGCCGAGGCCGGGCAGGGGTACCCCATCATCCCATTGAAGCTGGTGGTCTCATTCGGGCAGAACCACCCTGCCCAGCAGGTGGGGCACACGGTCACCGTGGAGGACGTGTTGGAGTACCTGCCGGTTCCACAGGGGTACGGCTCGGTCTGCGCGGCGTTCGGGCATGTCGATCCCGCCGGGCAGGGCTTGCACGCGGCGATGGTGCCCTGGGACGTGGCGTTGGAGTACCTGCCCGCCAGACAAGATGTCGGGGACGACACGCCCGCCGCGCACCATGATCCGGCCGGGCAAGGGTCGCACTGCTCCACACGCGCGTTGCCCATGCTCGGACCGTAGCTGCCCAAGGGACAGAGCGGCTCGGAGCCCTGCGAGGTGCCACGGGGGCAATAACGTCCGCGCGGGCAGAGGGTCGTCGGGGTGGTGGCTCCCGGAGCGCAGGACCATCCGGCCGTGCAGGGCAAACAGTCGCTCGCCAGTGTGTTCGTCGTTGCATTGGAGTAGGTACCTGCCGGGCAGTTCGTTCCGGCGCTCACTCCCGCCGCGCACCATTGGCCGGCCTTACAGGGGACCGGTGGGTTCGCCAACCCGCCCGTCCCGAAACCACACGTGTACCCCTTGGGGCACGCCATGCAGTCCGTCAGCATGGACGCGCTGAGGGAGTCCGTGTACTTGCCCGGCGGACAGGGAGTGTCGGAGGGGTACACGGTTCCTTGGGGGCAGTAGTGGCCGGCGCTGCAATTGGAGTTCGGCGCGAGCAGTCCGCCGAGCGTACAAGCGCTCCCGGCGTCGCACAGAAGACACGTGCCCGAGTTGATCGCCCCAAAGCTCGGGGAGTAGGTGCCCGGAGGACACGGGGTCGGGTACACGCTCGGGGCCGGGCAGTAGCTCCCGGCCGGGCAGGTCTCACATTGGGAACTATCGGACAACCCACGCACGGGGGAGAACGTTCCGGGGAGACACGCCTTGGGAGGGGTGGTGTCACACCCGCCCACCCCGCCCGCCGCGCAGAAATCCTGCGTTCCCGCCTCACAGAAGTATCCGGCCGGGCAGATGATCGGAGCGGTGGACCCGCGGGGACAGTAGTTGCCTGGAGGGCACGTCTTGCAGTCCGAGGGGTCAGTGGCACCCACGAGATCGTTATACGTGCCGGCGTCGCACCGCGACGTGGCCACGGGCACGATCGCTCCCGGCGCGTTGACAGCCGTGCCTTCCTCGCATGCATAGCCGGGGGGACACTGGTTCAACGTGTAGTCGTACGTACCGGCATCGCAGAAGTAGCCCGCCGGACAGGGGATACATGCGGCGCCGCTGATGGATCCCGAAAGGGGGTTGTGCGTGCCAGCGCCACAGGCGATCGGGTTGATGGCTCCAGGAGGACAATAGTATCCCGGCGGGCAGATGTAGTCGGGCTCCGTGCCTTGGGGCATGCCGGCCACCGGGCAAAAATAGCCTTCCACGCAGGGCTCACAGGTGGAATTGCCCAGGAACGAGTAGGTGCCCGCCAGGCACTGCTGCGGGAAGGCCGCCGCGGCACCATTGCACTGGTATCCCGCCGGACAAGGGCTACACGAGCTCGCACCGGGGAACGAGTAGGTTCTCACGGGGCATGGCAGGGAAGTCAAGCTGTCGGGACAGTACGACCCCGCCTGGCACGCAAGGCACGACGCGTTGGCACCCGGAGCGTACGTGCCCGCCGGACACGCGACCACCGGTGCTTGGTTCGTGAACGGGCATGCCATGCCTGGAGGGCACGGAGTGCAGACCGTGGCGTTGCCGAGGGAGAAGTATCCGGGATGGCACAGGTCGGCCAATGTTGGTGCGGCGGACGTCGAGGGGCACGCAGAGCCGGCCGGGCACAGGGTGCACGAGGTGGAGTTCACCAGCGAGAAGCTTCCCGGTGCGCAGGTCAGCACCAGCGCCTCCGTCGTCGAGGGACAATACGATCCCGCGGGACACTCGCTGCAGGACGTCGCGTTGGCCGTGGCGAAGCTGCCCGGGGCGCAAGTGGTGCTCCCGGCGCCCGAAGGGTCGGGACAAGCCATCCCCGCCGGGCACGACGAGCAGCTCGCCGCCCCGCCCGCGGAGAAACTTCCGTCGGGACAGGGGTAGTTCCCGGAGTCACTGTCGACCGAAGGGCAGGCCCAACCCTTCGGACAAGGTGTACAGACGGAGGCCCCTCCCGACGCCAAGGTGAACGTGCCGGGAACACAAGGGTACGCCACGGCTTGGTCGGGGTAGGGGCAGCGATGTCCCGCGGGACACGGGGAGCAAGCGGTCTGGTTCGCCAGGGCCCATGAGCCCAGGGTGCACGCGACAGGAGCGGCATCGGTCGTGGCGCACGCGAAGCCCGCGGGGCAAGGAGTGCAGTACAACGCACCTTCCAGCGCGAAGCTTCCCTCAGTGCAGGGCGCCTCCACGCCCGACTCACACGTCTTCCCCGCGGGACACACAGAGCACGACGCGTCGCCCGCAGCGGAAGTAGACCCCATGGCGCACTTCACCGGCTCGAGCTTCCCGCTCGCAGGACAGAAGTGGTCGGCGGGGCAGACGCGGCAGGAGCTCGCCCCGGCCAACGCGTACTCGCCCGGGCCACAAGGAACAGGCAGCTGGGACGGGTCGGCGCAACTGGATCCCGCGGGGCAGGGCACGCATGCCTGGCTCTCCACCTCGGAGTAGCTGCCCGGTTGGCACTGCACGGGCCCCTGTCCCGTCGACGGGCAAATCTCCCCCGCCAGGCACGGCGTGCACGTGGCCGCCCCCGCCGCGGACCACTGCCCGGCCGGACACGCCTCGGGCAGACCGGTCATGCCAGCAGGGCAAGCGAAACCGGCCGGGCACGACAGGCAACCCGCGAGCGGAGAGCCGGCAGAGGACCAGCTTCCCGCGGCGCAGGGTTGTTCCCCGTCCGCCGGGGTGCACACATGGTTGGCCGCGCACGCCACGCACCCGGAGGCCGCGGAGGCCGCCGAGGCCACCGTGCCCAAGGGGCAATCCTGGCACGCCAACGCGCCTCCAAGGGCGAAGGTGTTGCCCGTGCAGGGCACCGGTGCGACAGTGGGGTCCGCGCACGAGTGGCCAGCGGGGCATCGGGCGCACGTGGTGCTCCCGGCTACCTCGGCCGTCGTGCCCGGTGCGCAAAGGGTGCACGAGGTCGAGGCGGCCGTGGAGACGCTGCCGGCGTCACAGAGGGCCGGGGGGTCGTTCGGAGCACAGAAGGAGCCGGCAGTGCATGCAGTGCACCGCGAAGCACCCGCAGCGCTCGTCCATCCGTCCGGGCAGGGCGTGCAGCTAGAGGCCCCCGCCGCGCTGAACGTGCCGGCGCCGCACTGGCCCAGCACGCTGCTGGAGTCACAGGAGCTCCCCGCAGGACAAATGGTGCACGAGAGCTTGTCGGTGGTGTACCATCCGTTCGGGCACGCCTGGCACGCGGCGGCTCCCGCGGCCGCGAAGGATCCATCGGCGCAGGGCGTGCACTCGCTCGGGCTGGCACCCAAGCTCGCGTGCGTGCCCGCCGGGCACTCCTCCGGCGCGTCTCTCGGGAGGGGGCACTGCGTTCCGGCAGGACAAGGCCGGCACGCGGTGCTCCCCGCCTCCGGGGCGAAGGTGCCGTCCACGCACACGGAGCAGGTGGACGAGGAGTCCGCACCGACGGCGGAACTGGCAGAGCCGGCAGAGCAGGCCACGGGGGGAGAGCAGGCGCCGGGGCAGTAGTGTCCCTGCGTGCACGGGTAGCACTGCGTGACGTTCTGAGGTTGTCCCTGCACCTCGCAGCTGTCTACCGTCGTGGTTCCGCCCATGCCATCGTCTTGCTCCGTGGAGACGAGGGTGGCGTTCACCTGGCTCCAGTCGATGTTGGTCAGCACGAGGGCGTAGGAGCCGCTGGGGCACAGGGAGCACTCAGCGACGAGGGACTGACCCGCCACGGAGGGGACAAGCAGAAGCACCAGGGAGAGACAGAGGGCGAACAGCAGCGCGGCAGGGGCGAATAGCACCCGCTTCGTGCTCGCAAGCGGGGCAGCATCGTTGCCCCGCCGCCCGCGCCCAGGCGGCAGCGGCAGCGGCAGCGCCGCAGTCATGGCGACTGAGCGACGCAGCAGGGATAAACCAAACACCCTGTTGTTGTGAGGATGTGGTTCAACCAGTCCGCAGCACTCGCAGCAGTTGAGTCTTTCGCCCCGCGTTCGTTGCACCAGGCAGCAGCAGCAACGGAAGCGGCGCGGCGGCGGCGAGGGAAGGGAGCCCGGCGGCGGCAGCAGCGGTAGGGAAGGGGGACGCGCGCCTGCGAACCAATGAAAAGCACAAATCGGTCAATTACCTTTCCCACCCATTCGCTTTCACCCGCTTATGCTCGCAGTG
>Ga0256880_1000124_pt1 | contig 17333 bp, 20 predicted proteins | sample MC6MC0438MT_FD_186348 | JGI IMG/M metagenome (GOLD analysis project Ga0256880, IMG submission 186348) | Metatranscriptome of enriched soil aggregate microbial communities from Iowa State University, Ames, United States - MC6-MC0438-MT... | ecosystem: Environmental > Terrestrial > Soil >... | reverse complement strand
GGGGGGAGTGCAGAAGCAGTTGATTTGGATACTGGTATAGTTGTTAACACGAAAAGTTCAGCATTCTTATGTAAAGCCATATTTGAAATAGAGCGTAATGGGAAATCTTTTTATACGGATAAATGTAGGGAACGAGCGCAAAACAACTTTAAAAAGGAAGATCGCTTTCAAGATTATATTGAGCTATATTATGATATATTAAAATAAGAGTAATAGATGAAAAGAGAAAGGCCATATCAAATATGTACCAAAACAATAATGGATACATCGGATCCAAATATCATTTTTAATGATAAGGGGGAAAGTGATTATTATACAAATTATATTGAAAATATTTTACCAAACTGGCATACTGACGAACGTGGACTTGAGGAGTTGATGAAAATAGCTGATCGTATAAAAAAGACCAGCAAAAATAAAGATTTTGATTGTATTATTGGATTGAGCGGGGGGTTAGATAGTTCTTATGCGGCTTATGTAGCGAAGGAAATTATGGGTTTAAGGCCTTTAATATTCCATGTAGATGCAGGTTGGAATACGGATAAAGCGGTAGGTAATATTGAAAAGCTTATTAATGGACTTAACCTAGATCTTTATACCGAAGTGATCAATTGGGAAGAAATGAAAGATTTACAAGTCGCATTTTTGAAGTCCCAAATAGCAGATCAAGACTTGCCGCAAGATTATGCTTTCTTTTCGGGTTTATATAAGTTTGCCCGGAAGAATAAGATTAACTATGTTCTAACTGGAGGAAATTTTTCGACGGAATGTTGCAGAGAACCTGAAGAATGGGGTGGATTCCCAGGTATTGATGTACGATTGGTAAAGGATATCCATGGACAATTTGGTATGCGTGCTCTAAAGACATTCCCCTTAGTAGATATTTTAAAGTATAAAATTTACTATCGTTATATGTATGGCATGGAAGTTTTTAGACCACTCAATCTTATTCCATTTGTTAAGAAAGATGCCGAAAATTTGTTGTTGGAAAAATTTGGGTGGGAATCTTTCCAACATAAACATCATGAGTCACGTTTTACTCGTTTTTATGAGGATTATTGGCTGCCACGAAAATTTGGTTATGAAAAGCGGCGTGCACATTTTTCATCGCTGATCCTGACTGGTCAGATGACGAGAGAGGAGGCATTGGAAAGGATATCAAGGCCAGAGTTATCGGAAGAATTTTTAAAGAATGAATTTGAGTATATCGCAAACAAGTTGGATTTGACCAATGAAGAATTACAAGCAATCTTCGCAGGAAAAAATAAAACTTATAGAGACTATAAAAGTAAAATAGACATCATCAAATTTGGAGCAAAGGTGATGCAAAAATTGGGAATGGAAAAGCGTTTATTTAGATGATAACTTTAGTAGATTATGGTGTCGGAAATATCAATGCCTTTGTTAACGTTTACAAACGTCTTGATATACCTGTTAAAATCGCGAAAACAAGGAAGGACTTGATTGGAGCAGAGAAGTTAATCTTGCCTGGTGTTGGGCATTTTGATCATGCCATGACACGGTTGAATCAATCCGGTATGCGTGAGACTTTGGATGAATTGGTGCTTGGAAGGGATATTCCGGTGATTGGTATATGTGTCGGAATGCAAATGATGGCGAAGAGCAGCGATGAGGGTGAGATGGAAGGGTTGGGCTGGATAGATGCTCAAGTGAAGATATTTGATAGAAAAAAGATAGACTATGTAACGCAGTTGCCACATATGGGCTGGAACGATGTAAAACCAATAAAAGATTTAGCATTGTTTAATGGGCTTGAAAAAGATGCTATTTTCTATTTTTTGCACAGTTATTACTTTGAGTGTAACTGTTCGGAAGATATCTTGGCCGTCACAAACTATGGTGGAGAATTTACTTCAGCCGCTCATTATAAAAATCGATTTGGAATTCAATTTCATCCCGAAAAAAGCCATCACTACGGTGAAGTTCTATTGGGCAATTTTGCAAAGTTAAATGTAGAAGAAAATGTTACGACCAAGAATTATTCCCAGCCTGCTTATACAGGATAATGGATTAGTAAAGACTGTTAATTTTAAAAACCCAAAATATGTTGGTGATCCCATTAACGCTGTAAAGATCTTCAATGAAAAGGCTGTTGATGAGCTGGCAATTTTCGATATCGATGCTACAGTAAAAGGTTTAGAGCCAAATTACAGTTTGATAGAGCGTATCGCTAACCAGTCGCGCATGCCGTTGTGTTATGGTGGTGGAGTGAAAACCGTTGATCAAGCGCAACGAATATTTGGGCTCGGAATTGAGAAAATAGCGTTGTCTTCTGCTGCATTGCAAAATCCGAGATTGATAACCGAAATAGCGGATCGGGTTGGAGCGCAATCTGTTATTGTTGTTCTAGATGTTAAGAAGAAGCTTTTTGGTGGCTATGAAGTTTATACGCATAATGGCAAGAAGTCTACAGGGATAAACCCTTTTCAATTTATTGAACAGGCACAGCGATTGGGGGCTGGGGAAATTATCATTAACTCAATTGACCAAGATGGAATGATGAAGGGCTATGATAAAACGCTGATTGATAAGGCTCGTGAGAAAACATCGCTACCAATGACAGTTTTAGGAGGAGCAGGTTCATTGGAAGATATTCGAGATATTATCGATCGGCACAAGATTATCGGTGTAGCTGCGGGAAGCTTGTTTGTATTTAAGGGAGTTTATAAGGCAGTTTTGATTAATTATCCAACAAAGGAAGATAAAGATAGACTATATCGGCGTTAAGGCTTGTGGTAAATCATTTTAATAAACCGCATACTCATATCTTTTAGCTCTAAATGTTGTTTATTTGAGCAAAACAAAAAAAAGACTTATTTTTATCCCAATTTTAAGGGGGATTATAGATGCAATCAGGATTAAGTTTTACAGCAATAGATTTCGAAACAGCTACAGCCAATCAGAATTCGGCATGTGCAATAGGGTTAGTTGTTGTAGAACAAGGTATTATCGTTGATGAATTTTATTCACTGATTCAACCGCCGAATAATCAATATATGTGGCAGACTACGCGGGTTCATGGAATTAAACCTAAGGACACAGCTTTGGCTCCTACCTTCAAAGAATTATTCCCCCAGATCTTTCCACTGATTAATAACCGGTTAATGGTTGCTCATAATGAATTATTTGATCGTGGTGTGCTTCGGAAAACAATGAGTTATTATAATCTTTCTTATGAAAGTTTGGGCTTGAGCGAAAGGTGGGAATGTACATTTCGTATTTATCAGGGAAAGGGTTTTAAGCCCGCACGGCTAAATGCCTGTTGTGAAGTTTTGGGAATTGAACTTAACCACCACGAGGCGCTCTCAGATGCCCGTGCTTGTGCTAATTTGTATTTAAGGCATGCCGATATTCCTTCTTTGGCATGATATTTACCTTTATTCGATATAGAACGAAAGGAAGCTTTCGGTTGTTCTCATTTTAAGTTTTATATTTGATATATTAATTGAGGGATTTCCTTTATTATTTAAATTTTAATGATATTATGATAGCCATACCTGCAAAAAGTATGCGAATTGGTATTACATTCAGTGCATTTGACCTACTGCATGCCGGTCATATCAAAATGCTCGAAGATGCCAAGAGGCAGTGTGATTTTTTAATCTGTGGGCTACAGACAGATCCTACGCTGGATCGACCAGAAAAGAATAAGCCTGTACAAACTGTTGTGGAGCGTTATATTCAGCTCAAAGGTTGTAAATATGTAGACCAGATTGTACCCTATGCGACAGAGCAAGATTTGGAGGATATACTCCGATCATTTAAAATTGATGTCCGTATCGTAGGTGATGAATATCGTGAGAAAAGTTTTACAGGTAGAGTATATTGCGAAGAAACGGGTATAGAACTATATTTTAATAGCCGTGATCATCGTTTTTCAAGCTCTGGACTGCGCAAGATTGTCGCTAAAGCAAATGCTGGAGAGGAACCCCTTTTTAATGCTAATAAGTGAATAAAATGAAAATCGGAATAACATTTGGTGTATTTGATCTTTTACATGCAGGTCATATTATGATGCTTGAGGAAGCAAAGAGACATTGTGATTATTTGATTGTTGGGCTCAATACGGATCCATCTGAGGTGTTCCCGGAAAAGGCAAAGCCAACTCAAACTATCGTTGAACGTTATATTCAATTAGAAGGATGTCGCTATGTGGATGAAATCATTCCATACGAAACTGAACAAGATCTTATCGATATGATTAAGGCCTTACCGATTCAGGTTCGTATTATTGGTGAGGAATATCGGGATACTGATTTTACCGGTAGATCATATTGTGTAGAAGAAAATATTGAAATTTATTATAATAAGCGTACACATCGTTTTTCGAGCGCGGGTCTACGGAAAGTTGTAGCCGATAAAGAAGCGGGAAATAACTAAAATACTATGAGTGCTATTATCCATGTTGTATTGACTGGTGGGGTCGGGAGCCGTCTCTGGCCACTTTCGCGGAAGAGCTATCCAAAGCAATATCTTTCTTTATTCAAAGAAGGGTCATTATTTGAGATGACCATAAAACGAAATCAGTCTCTTTGTGGTCAGGTTATCGTCGTTGGGAATCGGGATAATCACAATCTGAGCCGAGAGGTGATGGAAAACAATGCTATCGAATATATTGATATTGTTGAAGCTACTCCCCGTAACACTGCTGCTGCAATAGCTTTTGCGGCCTTTGCTGCACAGCCAGACGATATCTTGATTGTAACCCCCTCGGATCATGTGATTGTGGGCGATCAGCCCTATGCAGATGCCATTAAAGCTGGTATTGAAAAAGCGAATAAGGGATATATTGTCACATTTGGTATTCAACCAAGTCGTCCCGAAACAGGGTATGGCTATATAGAATATAAAGATGATAAAGTGTTGTCCTTTCGAGAAAAGCCTAATCAGGATACTGCCGAAGACTTTATCGAGCGAGGTAACTTTCTTTGGAACTCAGGAATGTTTTGTTTCAGGGCAGATACGTTTTTATCGGAATTACAAACTTTCGAGCCTAAGGTATATGCTACAGCATTGGCGGCATGGCAACATCGTCAGCATGACGAGCTCGATCTACAGCTTTCTAAAGAGATACCTTCTATTTCGATCGATTATGCCGTTATGGAACGGTCCAAGAAGATTCGTGTTGTAGCGACAAGTTTCCAATGGTCTGACTTAGGGTCATTTGAATCGATGTACGATTATTTAAAGCTAACTGGGCATCCTGTCGATGAGAATGGCAATATGGTTATTGGTACTGATATTTACACAGCTTTTGTCGGTTTAAAAGATTGTATCCTTGTTCATACAAAAGATGCTATCCTCGTTCTTCAGAAGGAAAAATCACAGGACGTAAAAAAAATATACAATACATTGGAACGGCATCAATCCAAGTTGATTGACTAATTTAGCAAAGGAGCTTGATCGTCGCATGATCAAGCTCCTTTTTTTATGCAGCATTGTCCATGTTATTAAGTCTGTTTCTTAACAGATTACCAAATGTCCCTTATTTGTCCCTGCCGATTTAATACTGAATTAATAGTAATATCAGATATTTGGTTTTGTTTAAGAGCATCTATATGTGAAGCACTTAGTCATTTAATTTTAACCAACATAATGATATGACGACCATAGCCATACTTATTATTTTATTTTTAGGGGGCTGTTTTTTCTGGAGGAAGAAACAGCAGAAACAACGATTTAATAGAAGCGTTGGAATGACCGTTAGCTATATGTTTCAGGAACGCCCAGGACAATATAGTGGGGATAGAAATGCCCGAAGTGGGGTATTTATCTTTAAAGCTGAACGTAGTGATGATAGATTAAAGAATATTGTTATCCGAAAAGTAAGACCATTACATTCCGCTTTGGATGTAAATCTCGAACAGATTTTGGTTATTCCATTTGAACGTAAAGATGATAGGCGATCTGATGTTTCCGTTCGTTTTAAAGTCAACAGGCGGACTGCAAAGATTGAGAACCTAACGGGCGGACGGGTAAGTATTTCTGGAGTTCTAAATTTTGAAGAAAGGAGACCTGAACCATTTACGATAACTTTATCCATATCGGATTTATATCAAAAAACTGAAGCTTGACTGGGTCAAAATAACTCTTGTTTTATTTTTAAGGGTATCTCATAACAGGGTGCCCAATTTTATGTTCATTTTGGTTGATGTTCCACGTGAATTTTAATTTTTAGAAGCTGTTAATTAATTGTTTGAGCTGATTTAGGTTTAAATGTGGGTGCAGCTTCTGTTAATTAACAATTTCTTCATTTGCAGAAGTAAATGGCATTGAGTACTTTTGTTACTCATTAAAACGGTGCCAATGTTAGAATCATTGATTACATCCAAGACTCGTCTCAAATTATTAATCAAGTTTTTTGTGTCAGCAAGTAATCAAGGACATCTACGCGGATTGGCAGATGAATTTCAGGAATCAACCAATGCAATTCGAAAAGAACTGAATCAATTGTCTGAGGCCGGGTATTTAGAAAAAAGTACAGATAAGAATAAGATACTATACCGAGCCAATACCAAACATTCCTTATTTAAGCCTTTACAAAAATTAATTCACACCTATTTGGGGATAGACGATGTTGTTGAGTTTATTCTACAAAAAGCGGGAGACATTCAGGGAGTTAGCTTGGTTGGGAATTATGCCGAAGGAATAGACTCCGGAAATATAGAAATATTAATTTGGGGCAATAATATAAATCAGGCATATTTATTGCAGTTAGCGGATAAAGTTGGGAAGAAATTAAAAAAAGAAATCATTGTTAATTTCGATGAGTTTGTTGGGCATCGCATTGTTTTATTCGACAACAATAGCAAAGCCTATCCGGTAAAATGAAAGTAGATGTCTTCTACGAATGAAGATTAGGGGGTAAGGAACCATTAAAGGCAAGGTGCAAATAGCGTGTGTGCTGTGTTTTGTATGCAGGGCATTTTTTGAATAGACAATCATTGATCGTAGATTATACGTATGGATATTTTAAAATTAATTGGAAGAAATCAAGAGTTGTTCAATAATGACATTGAACAGCATGAAAAAAAACTAACAGAAATTGTTAGTTCGTCTAAATTTTTGGTGATTGGAGGAGCAGGATCAATAGGATCTGCAACGACAAAGGAGATTTTCAAAAGAAACCCTAAGAAGTTGCATGTTGTCGATATTAGCGAAAATAATATGGTGGAGCTTGTTCGTGATATTCGAAGTAGTTTTGGATATATAGATGGAGATTTTCAGACTTTTGCACTAGATATTGGTTCTACAGAATACGATGCTTTTTGGAATGCAGATGGAGATTATGATTACGTGTTGAATTTATCTGCATTGAAGCATGTGCGGAGTGAAAAAGATCCTTATACCTTGATGAGGATGATTAATGTCAATATCTTTAATACAGATAAGACAATTCAACAATCCATTGAGAAGGGTGTTAAAAAATATTTTTGTGTTTCTACCGATAAAGCTGCAAACCCAGTTAACATGATGGGAGCCTCTAAGCGAATTATGGAAATGTTTCTAATGCGTAGAAGCAAGGAAATAGATATCTCAACAGCTCGTTTTGCTAATGTCGCATTTTCTGATGGTTCTCTATTACATGGTTTTAATAAGCGTATAGAGAAGCGTCAACCTATAGTTGCTCCTAATGATATTAAAAGGTATTTTGTAATACCAAAAGAATCCGGTGAGTTATGTCTCATGTCATGTGTATTTGGTGAAAACCGTGATATCTTTTTCCCAAAATTAAGTGAAAACCTTCACCTCATTACTTTTGCTGAGATTGCTGTCCAATATTTGAAAGAAATAGGTTACGAGCCATATTTATGCGAGAACGAAGAGGAAGCTAGAGCATTGATCGATAGCCTACCTTTAGAGGGGAAATGGCCATGCCTCTTTACGAAAAGTGATACCACGGGGGAGAAGGATTTTGAAGAATTCTTTACATCGACAGAAACTTTAGATATGGAGCGTTTCGAAAATCTCGGAGTCATAAAAAACGCACTTAATGAGGATGTCGATAAGATCAATTTATTTGAGGATACAATTAATGCAATGAGAAATTCTGGGACATGGGGGAAAGAGGAAATCGTAGAGCTCTTTAATCAGATGATTCCTGATTTTGGTCATAAAGAAACAGGAAAGTATTTAGATGCAAAAATGTAAAAAATGGAAAACATAAATCAACTTATTTCATTTGTAAGGGAGCAATACAAAACTGATAAATTCATTCCATTGCATGAACCTAGATTTCGTGGAAATGAAAAAAAATATGTGTTAGATACTATTGACTCTACATTTGTATCTTCGGTAGGTGCTTATGTAGATCAGTTTGAGCAGATGATGCAAACATTTACCCAAACAAATAAAGCGGTTGCGGTTGTTAATGGGACTTCCTCTTTGCAAGTTGCGTTAAGGTTGGCTGGTGTCAAAGCAGGTGACGAAGTTATTACCCAAGCATTGACTTTTATTGCTACGGCCAATGCTATTATGTACAATCAAGCAGTGCCAGTTTTTATTGACGTTGACTTAGATACGATGGGACTGTCTCCTAAAGCCGTAGAAGCATTCTTAGAACAATACGGAGAAATTCGTGAGGACGGTTGTTATAACAAATCCACGGGAAAGAGAATTGCAGCATGTATGCCTATGCATACGTTTGGCTTTCCTGTACATCTTGATGAACTGCTCTCTGTTTGCGAGAAGTGGCGGATTCCCTTAGTTGAAGATGCTGCGGAATCTCTAGGAAGTTATTACAAAGGAAAACATACGGGCTCTATGGGACTTATTAGCGGTTTTTCTTTCAATGGAAATAAGACCGTTACTTCTGGAGGGGGAGGAGTAATCGTAACGAATGATGCTGAGTTGGGAAAACATGCAAAATATTTAACCACAACCGCGAAGAGACCGCATCCATATGAGTTTTTTCATGATGAATTAGGGTATAACTTTAGAATGCCAAACTTAAATGCGGCATTAGCTTGTGCCCAATTAGAAGAATTAGACGGTTTTTTGGCAGATAAAAGAGATTTAGCAGTAGGGTATGCTAATTTATTTCGGGGTTTGGGTATAAAATTCAGGGAAGAATTGCCAGAAGCAAAAGCTAATTACTGGTTGATGTGTGTTGAATTGGAGAATAAAGTAGAAAGGGAGCATTTTCTTAAATATACAAACGAAGCGGGAATTATGACACGTCCAATCTGGAATTTAATGCATCGATTACCTATGTATTTGAATTTTCAGCGTGATGAACAAAAAAATGCTGAATTTTTAGAAGAACGGATAGTCAATGTCCCTAGTAGTGTTAGATAATAAAATGGATAGAATTGCAATTATAGGATATTCTGGACATTCTTATGTCGTATTGGATGCTTGTTTGAAAAACGACTTACGAGTTCAATTCTATAGTGATTTGTTTGAAAAAGACGAGAATCCTTTTGATTTGCAATATATCGGTAACGAATCGGGTGCGATATTCGATTGGAATCTTGCTGATAGCTATATTTTGGGAATAGGAGATAATAATATTCGAGAAAAGATTTCGTCTAGAATTATAGCCAATGGGAAAAAGATCCTGAATGTTATTCATCCTACTTCTACTGTTGCAAATTTTGTACAATTAGGGCACGGTATTTATATAGGGCCGCAAACTATTGTAAATGCTCTGGTGCAGATGGGTGATTGTTGCATTATTAACTCAGGAGCTATTGTGGAACATGAATGTCGGATCGGCAATAATGTCCATTTAGCGCCAGGATCCGTACTAACGGGGCAGGTAACAATTGGAAAAAATACATTCATTGGTGCAAATGCAGTTATTAAACAAGGGATAACCATCGGTGATAATGTGATCATTGGTGCAGGAAGTGTGGTTTTGAATAATATACCAACTGGTGAAGTTTGGGTCGGGAATCCCGCAAAAAAATTAAGATAATGAAGAATAATAGAGTTATAATTATTGCGGAAGCGGGAGTTAATCACAATGGAAGTTTAGAAAATGCTTTCAGATTAGTAGATGCCGCTGTCGATGCAGGTGTTGACTATGTGAAATTTCAAACCTTTAAAGCTGATAAGCTAGTAGCGAAGTCTGCTAAAAAAGCGGATTATCAAATCCAGAATACAAAGGATGAAAAGGATTCGCAATTGGATATGTTGAAAAAATTAGAGCTTTCGTATGATGATCATGAACAGCTTATTAGGTATTGTAATCAAAAGAATATCAATTTCTTTTCTACAGCATTTGATCTGGACTCTTTACAATATTTAAAAGATATAGGTTTAGGTTTAGTGAAAGTACCATCAGGGGAAATTACAAACTTACCCTATCTTCGTATGGTAGCAAAGTTGTTTGATAAAGTAATTCTATCTACTGGAATGAGCACTTTGGAAGATATTCGTTTAGCTATTGATGTTTTTACAAAAGAAGGTGTTAATAAAGAAGATATTACAATCTTGCATTGTAATACAGAGTACCCGACTCCAATGCAAGATGTTAACATGAAAGCGATGTTGCATATTGGAAGCACGTTCGATACTGAAATAGGTTATTCCGATCACACTCTGGGTATAGAAGTACCTATTGCAGCTGTCGCTTTAGGTGCCCGCGTTATAGAAAAGCATTTTACTTTAGACAAGCATATGGAAGGACCTGACCATGCTGCTTCGTTGGAACCGAGTGAGTTGAAAGCTATGGTTTTAGCAATAAGAAATATAGAGCAGGCTATTTCCGGATCCGGATTGAAAGAACCTAGTGAATCGGAGAAGAAAAATATTGCAATCGCACGAAAAAGTATTGTGGCAAAAGTTGCGATAAAGAAAGGTGAAGTTTTTTCTGAAGAGAACCTTACTGTAAAACGCCCTGGATCTGGTATTTCACCCATGTGTTGGGATGAGGTTGTTGGAAAGATTGCTGAACAAAACTTTGAAGAGGATGATTTAATTTGTCTGTGATGAAGAAAATTTGTGTAATAACAGCAACGCGAGCGGAATATGGTTTATTAAGGCCATTAATGATAAAACTTCGTGAAAGCGAAGAGTTTCAACTACAAATTTTGGCAACAGGAGCTCACTTGTCTCCAGAATTTGGCTTAACCTACAGGTTTCTTGAGGAGGATGGATTTAAAATTGATGAGAAGGTAGAAATGCTATTATCGTCAGATACTGCGATCGGTATTGTGAAATCGATGGGGCTGGGTATGATAGGATATTCCGAAGCTTTTGCCCGATTGGCTCCGGAGGCCATTATAATATTGGGCGATCGATATGAAATGCTATCTGTCGCATCAACGGCTGCAATTTTTAATATTCCGGTCATTCATTTGCATGGAGGGGAAATAACAGAAGGGGCTTATGATGATGCGATCAGGCATGCCATTACTAAACTAAGTGCATTACATTTCACCTCTACTGAAGATTATAGACAACGCGTAATTCAAATGGGAGAACGCCCTGAAAATGTGCATAATGTCGGAGCTATTGGTCTAGATAATATTGTCGACTTGCAATTGTTAACCAGAGAGCAACTCGAAGAGAATCTTGGTATTTATTTAAAAAAATACAATTATCAGGTAACATTTCATCCCGAAACATTATCACATTTTTCGTCGAAAGATCAATTCCAAGTACTGTTAAATGCTATTGAGAAGCAGCAAGATAGTTATTTTGTTTTTACAAAAGCAAATGCAGATACGGATGGACGTATCATCAATCAAATGATAGATGAGTTTGTTTATAAAAATCCCGATAAGGCTTCTGCTTACATTTCTCTTGGCAGCTTACGCTTTTTATCTGTTGTTAATATTTGTGATGCTATTGTCGGAAACAGTTCTAGTGGAATCATTGAAGCCCCTTCTCTCGGTACGGCAACCATAAATATTGGGGATAGGCAAAGGGGGCGTACACAGGCAGATACTGTTTTAAATTGTGCTATTGAGGAAGAGGATATTCTACATTGTTTTCAGCAGATCAAAATTGCGAAGGATCAGAAACTAAGAGCTAATGCCGTCAATCCATACGGAATTGGAGGAACATCAGATAAAATTATGAATATCTTATACGCTGTTGATTTCAAAAAATTACATGTTAAAGAATTTTACAATATAAACCATAGCTAATGAATATTGTTAAAAAGCATACTATTCTGCAAACAGAAACTGTTCGGGATGCACTAATTAAGTTAGATCAATTGGCTTCTGATGCGATTTTATTTGTGGTTGATAGCCAAAATAGATTATTGGGGTCCATGACGGATGGTGATTTACGACGGGGATTTATTAAAGGGCTTGATTTTGATCATAAATTGATAGACTTTATTCAACCCTCACCTAAATTTATACTGGAAAAGGAGTATAGTTTAGATAAGTTGGAATCATTTAGGGCCAGCCATTTCAAAGTTGTACCTATTCTAAACGACCAGAACATTATCGTTGACATATTAAACTTTAGAACTAGATCGACTTTAATCCCTGCTGATGCCGTTTTAATGGCAGGTGGGGAGGGAAAACGCTTAAGACCACTTACAGAGACCACGCCTAAGCCCCTTTTGAAGGTGGGGGAAAAGCCAATTATTGAATATAATATTGATCGTCTGCAGAAAGTTGGAATTAAGAACGTTAATTTAAGTATTAATTATCTGGGCGATCAGCTCGTAGATTACTTTGGAAATGGTTCTGAAAGGAATCTGAATATTCGTTATGTTAGGGAAGAAAAGCCGCTTGGAACGATTGGATCGATTCTCTTAGTTGAACATTTTGAGCACGACGATATTATTGTAATGAATAGTGATCTATTGACAAATATAGATTATGCTGATTTTTTTAGGACTTATAAAGATTCTGGTGCAGACATGGCGGTCGCCGCTACCTCATATCATGTGGATGTGCCTTATGCCGTTTTGGAAGTTAATGAAACAAATACAGTAAGGTCGCTAAAAGAAAAGCCACGGTACACCTACTATTCCAATGCTGGAATATATATCTTAAAAAAGGATATATTAAAAATGATTCCAGAAGATCAATTTTTTGATATCACTGATTTGATGGATCGCATTATTGAAATGAATCTTAAACTTATTACGTATCCGATAAATGGTTATTGGTTAGATATTGGTAAGCACGAAGATTTTAAGAAGGCCCAAGAAGATATTAAACATATAAAACTATGAATTACCTTATAAGTTCTAATATATTTTGTGATATCGATGAGGAGCAATTGATAGGAGTTCTTTTAAAAAGATTGGCAAACTTTTTTTTTCTGACTAAAGATGAAGAAGATTTAATTAGAAAATATCATGTTGATGTTTTAAAAAAAATTGAGTATTGTTTTCAAAATGTAGATAATAAATACTTTTCTGCTGACGGGAGAGTATTCTTTGCGTCTTATCATTCAGGACAATATCTTATTTATTTATACTTTTATAGCCAAATTTTTGCGGGGCTAAAACATCAGTTGAAAGATAAATTTTATTATTTAAATAAAATATTGCATTCGGTTGATATTTATGCTGAGGTTGAGTTGCCTGCTGTCTTCTTTTTTGAACACCCTTTGGGATTAGTGCTTGGTCGGGCGAAATATGGAAACAATTTTTTTGCAATGCAAGGTTGTACTATAGGAGGGAACAAGGGCGTTTATCCTATAATCGGTGATAATGTAAAAATGTACTCCAATTCGAAGATACTTGGAAAATCAAGGATTGGAAACAATGTTTGGATATCTGCAAATACATATATTAAGGACGAAGACGTCCCATCTGATACAATTGTATTTGGACAATCTCCAAATCTAATTTTTAAAGATATTAAGAAGCAATGAAAATTTTAATTAGTCTTTGTGCACGTGGTGGGTCCAAAGGAATTCCTCGGAAAAATATAAAAGAATTAAATGGACGTCCATTAATTGATTACAGCATACAATTTGCGAAACAAATAGAACAAAGCTATAAATATAAAGAAGTAATAATAGAGCTTTCCACGGACGATGAAGAAATAAAGAATATGGCCGAACAGTTAGGTCTACCAACAGAATACACGAGACCTGCGGATTTAGCTTCTGATAACGCAGGGAAGGTTGATGCTATACGTGATCTTTTATCTTATTCTGAGAAAAGGCATCAAAACAAATTTGAATATGTCCTGGACTTAGATATAAGTTCTCCCTTGAGAACTCTTTCGGACGTCGAAGAGGCCTTTTCAATTATGGAGCGAGAAAGCGATGCACTGACTTTATTCTCTGTGAATACGGCCCATAAAAACCCATATTTTAATATGGTGGAAAGAAATGAATCAGGGTATTACCAGACATCAAAAAAAAGAAATATTACGACTTTATCAAGACAAACTGCTCCTGACGTATATGAATTAAATGCGTCCTTTTATATTTATCGACGTGCATTTTTTGACTCCGGGGAGAAAGGAGTTATAACAGAGAAATCATTAATATATAATATGGATCATATATGTTTTGATTTGGATACACCCATCGATTTTGAGTTTATGGATTATCTTCTATCAAATAACAAGTTACCATTCCAGTTAATATGAAAATACTGTTTGTAGGCTTAGGGGCAATAGCAAGGAAACACATTAAGGCGATTCGACAAATTGCGCCAGATGCTGTAATCTATGCATTGCGCCGAAATAGATTATTAACAATAGAAGAGGGGGTAGTGAATGTCTTTGATTTGGGAGAAGTCTCCGAAATTGATTTTGTGATAATTTCAAATCCTACATCGGAACATGAGTCAACTATTCGTACTTTATTACATCTAAATGTACCTTTGTTTATAGAAAAACCTTTGTTTCATAATTTAAATCAAGATAAACTCGTCCAATCCGTCGTAGACAAAGGAATCTCTACATATGTTGCCTGTAATCTTCGTTTTCTGGATAGCCTTGTATTTGTCCATGAATTTATCAAAGGAAAGCGAGTAAATGAGGTAAATGTTTATTGTGGATCATATTTGCCGAATTGGCGGCCAAATGTGGATTTTCGAAAGGTATATAGTGCGAACAAGGAAATGGGAGGGGGAGTACATATAGATTTAATACATGAAATTGACTATCTCGTATGGTTATTCGGCTTTCCGAAATTGACGAAGAAAGAATTTTCAAATGTTTCATCACTCAATATTTCTGCATATGACTATGCTAATTATTTAATGTTATATGATGATTTCGCTGCAAATATTGTTCTAAATTATTATAGGAGATCTCCAAAGCGAAGCTTGGAGATCATCTGTGAGGAGGGAGAATGTACTGTTGATTTGTTGAAAAATGAAGTGAGATGGAATGGCGAACTTATTTTTTCCTCGAAACAAACAATAGTAGATACTTACCAGCCACAGATGGAATTTTTTATTCAAAATGTGATGCAACGATCAAAAGAAAAGGGGTTTAATGATATAGTTGAAGCCTATAATATTTTAAAGATATGTCTGGAAGATTAGAAAACAAAGTTATTATAGTAACAGGCGGAGCCGGCCTTATAGGTAAGCATATAGTTAGTTATTGCCGAGATGAAGGTGCTGTCGTGGTAGATGTGGATATTAACAATAATGTTGATCTTTCGAAAGGAGTTTATGCTTGCGATTTAACAGATGAATCTCAGATTATTAAGCTTGTCGATGATGTAAAAAAATTTTATGGGAGAATTGACGGTTTAGTGAATAACGCTTATCCGAGAACAAAGGATTGGGGACTTCAGTTTGAAAAGATCCCATATGAGTCTTGGCAATCTAATATTGATATGCAATTGAACGCGGTATTTTTACTTTCTCAGACGGTTTTAGTAGTAATGAAAGAGCAAAAATCGGGTTCAATCGTAAATATTGGTTCTATTTACGGAGTAGTTGGTAACGATTTTACCATTTACGAAGGTTATGGGGGGACATCTCCGGCAGCATATGCTGCCATAAAAGGCGGGGTAATAAACTTAACTAGATATTTGGCGTCTTATTTTGGGAAGGATGGAATAAGGGTTAACTGTGTCTCACCAGGGGGGATTATAGATAAACAGCACCCTTCTTTTATTGAACGCTATGAGATGAAATCTCCATTAAAAAGAATGGGAAGAGCGGAGGAAATGGCTCCCCCTGTGGCATTTCTGTTGTCAGAAGAAGCTTCGTTTATTACAGGGCATAATTTAATGGTTGACGGTGGTTGGACAGCGATTTAACAAAAGAATCTTTAAATATGAATTTGATAATCTTAGAACATGAGCCATTTACGGAAAGGAAAGTAAAACATTACTATATTTCCGAGTTTATCGAGCGGGGTTTTTTTGTTGAGTATTGGGATTTGAGTAATATTTTACCATATTTAAAAAATACTACAATCGACCTTAAGAAAGACAGGGAAAATGTTAGACGATTTGAAGACTATCGTATTTTTCTTAAAGACCTATCTGAGCTTTCGATAGATAATACTGTTTTAATAGTTGAAGTATTGTTTCATTTTAAGGTTATAGATATGTTTAAAATGCTTAGGGATAGGCAATTTAAATGGGTAAGGATAAATTATTATCATAATCCTACAAACTATTTTAATCCATCAATTTCTATTATTGATAAGGTCAAAAATAATCTTAAAGCTGAAAGTATTATTAACTATTTGAATCGTTGTAAGCTGAAGAGATATAAATCACTTTCTAAACCGACTCTATATTTTGTTACAGGTTCGGAATCGATTGATACAGAGGTTGAAACTGTTTCTTTGGATTATTTTGATATATCTGAATATAATCGGATAGTTTCTTCAAGTGAGCCGCCAGTTATACAAGGGAAATATATTGTTTTTCTAGATATTATGCTCCCAAATCATCCTGATTTAAAAAGGTATAATATTAAATCAATCGACGAAGTATCCTACTACAGAAAGCTAAATATTTTCTTTGATGCTATTGAAAAAAAATATAATAAGCAAGTGGTAATTGCGAGTCATCCAAAAGCTAACTATTCTAACGAATTTGGCAGTAGACTGATTATCGCAAATCAGACAGCTAATTTAGTTGTCTATTCTGATCTAGTAATAACTCATGGAAGTCTTTCCATAAGCTATGCACTGTTATCAAAGAAGAAATTAACATACATCTTTTTTGATAAAATGAAGGATAACACCATATTAAGATTTTTATATAACCGAATGTTAAAGGCTTCAAATGAACTCGGTGCAGGCTTAATTAATATAGATGACTCTTCAAGTTATACTTCGTTATAGAAAGAAGTTGAACAAATGAAATATGACGATATATTGAGAAAACTATACTTGAAGTCCAGTAAAAGCAACGAAAACAATTTTGAGACAATATTTAATAATATTAAACTGATATTAAAT
>Ga0256880_1000110_pt1 | contig 18119 bp, 12 predicted proteins | sample MC6MC0438MT_FD_186348 | JGI IMG/M metagenome (GOLD analysis project Ga0256880, IMG submission 186348) | Metatranscriptome of enriched soil aggregate microbial communities from Iowa State University, Ames, United States - MC6-MC0438-MT... | ecosystem: Environmental > Terrestrial > Soil >... | reverse complement strand
TCAGGCTTGATGCGCCAGGTCAGCGGCATGACCGAAACGGAAGGGTCTTCGGCCGCGCACCGCCTGACAATGTCGCTGATTGAGGAAGCGATGCAGGTCGGTCCTCGCTTCGGTTTCGAGGTGTCAAAGGCACTGGCAGATTGGTATCTGATTGGCTGGCCGAGCCGCGTCGATCTACTCATGAAGGGGATGGCCCGGCGAAGCCCTGACTTCGTCTTACCTTGCGCTACCGTCTGGTGCGGGCTCTGCCTACCGTTCTACATGGAACCGCACTACCGGGATCCGTACCACGTGGGCGACTTCATCGACGTCGCCGCCGACGCTGCAGGCCCCGACCAGATTGAGCCGCTCACGCTGATGCTATTGGGAGCGATCGAGGTAGTAAGCAGAGCGCATGAGAGGGTCGGGCTGCTCCAGCGCCTTCGCACCGCGGCTGGAAGACACGGGTTCTCGTCCACGGAGCTTGAAGCCGCTATAGGCCGATGGATGTCAGAAGCGCCGGGCCCTCGACACTCTTCTACGCCCAGCAAGTACGACTCTGCGGCTACTCTCGAGGAGCTTGAACTCGAGTTTGAAGCGGATGGCGACGAACTGAACTACAACGCCCCGTACCGATTCAGAGATCTGGCCGAGAAGGCCCCGCTTCATCCAGTGCGGAGGATGTTTGAGCGTTGGCAAGTCTTGCGGGACGACGCGCGCTGTCGCTTCCTGATGGTGAAGCGGTTGGCTGCGGCGGGTGAGACTGAGTACGCCAAGAAGCTGATTCAGGACTATGAGACAAGCAAGGACCCCTGGCGCGCCTGGAGCCAATGGATGGGCGGCGGCAAGTTCCTCTACTTTGAGGCGAAGAAGCTCTTGGACGGGCCATCTACGTCTGCTGTCGCCTTTGAGAATATCGTCGATTCGGTGACGGCGGGCGAGGAGAATATCCAGTCGCTGCTGACAGAGCTGGATTCGATATTGCCGGTAATTAGCACGACACCTGACTGGCCGGCCATATGGTCGCTGCTTGAGGAGCAGATGGCCTGCACTCGCGAATTCCAACTGGGACGGTCATTCCAGCCGAGCGAGCAACCACTCAGCGAGACGGATCTTCTGGAGGACTTGCTGCACTTTGCCTATCAGTTGCCCGTTGCCGAGGTTCAGCGACACGCACGCAACTGCACTCTGCGCTTGGCAGGCCAAGCAGGACATGGTCAAGCTTTATTCAAGTCTCTTATGCGGCGACTTCTGACCGGCGATTTTGATGCCCCCCTGCGCGCGCTCGGAACGCTGCTGGCTGTTGACAGCGCGGGCCTCATATCCGAGCTGGGCACTGCCGTGGCTGCGTTGGTCAATCACCGCGATGTATGTGTAGCAGAGTCAGCCGCGATCTTGTCACATCGGTGGGGGGAGACAGTCTCAATGGACGCGAAGCCACTGCCGCTCTTCTATAGCCTCGAACTGAAGTTCCCCTCGGAGGGCGACAATGCCTTCAAGGACGAGAGAACTGGTGCAATGCGAGTCGAGTCGTCGCTTGGCTGGACCGAGATGCTGCGCTCCACAGCAAGGCACCTTGCGCAGGCGACAGGTATCGACGAGATGACAATCCGCCAGCGCGCGGCGATGTTCATCCAAGATTGGGGCGGACTTGAGGCATTCGGGCCTTCTGGTGTCAAAAGGCTAGAGGCTCAGCTTCGCGCCCTCGAAATGCAGATCACATACCTGAAGCCTCATGCCTATATTGCGATTGCCGCCCTTCGCCACGTTGCGGGAGAACTGCGGCTGGCGGGCAGGCTAAACGGCCGCGACAGGCCGACGCTGTTGGAGCGTTTGGGTTGCCCCCTGCCGCCTCGGCCTCTGACGTTCCCGCAAGCGCGCCCCGAATGGATCCGCATGCCGCTGCTCGACCGACACGCCGGTTGGTCCGAGCGAGAGAAGAAGTGGGTTGACGAGGTCGACAGCGACGTTGCGTCCTTCCCGGCACACCAGGACGGCCAAGTCGTGGCGGAGGTGTCGCGTATCAAAATCTTCAAGCCGCGCTTGTCAGAGCATCGTCTCTATCGATTTCGAGCACCATCGGCACATACTGACGGGGAAGACTTCGACCAGTGCTATGAAACGTTGCCCCTCGCGGTCTGGCTGGGCCAGCACGTCGCCCTCGACGATGAGCTGGCTCCAACGCTGGTAAGACGAATTGTTTGTTCCGTGGACATGGGCTTTGATGTAGCGGCCTATCCGTTCGCGTTGTGCCCGAACTGGGTGATGAGGCTTCGTTGGCGCATGCACAACGAAGAGCCGAGCGTCTTCCTCAACGCGGGCGGGGAGGTCGTCGCAAAGCTCTATTGGTGGCGTGACGCCGGCCCGGTTGACATCGATGCGGAGGCTATGTGGGGCGAAGGTTGCTACCTAGTTCTGACGCCACCAGGCCTCGAACAGCTCGCAGCTACGCGCGGGAAGCTGGACCTCGCCATCAACGTATTTGCAAGCAGGCAGATCAATCAGCCCAGCCACTACGGGAAATCTCTCCTAAAGACGGCGAAGAACAGCTATTCGGTTTAGGCTGTCCTCATACAGCTGCGATGTCAGACGAGAGAGCCCAGGCCGACGATGGCCTATCGCACTCATACTGGGTTACCCGAAAGGGCCCCTAGCGTCCTGATTGCGCGACCGTGGCCAGCTGCTGAGTGGTGATCTGCCCGATGATCTGGCAATCCACTCATTGTTGGCGGTTTTGAATTCAGACGGTCAGTGCAAAGGTTTTGCGCGGCGGGGGAGGGGGCGACCTGGCTTGGATACGCTACGCCGATTCATTGGATTTGGTTCGAAGCCCACACTTATCTGCGAATATGTTAGCTCGCGTTGGATCGTCGGATGTGACGAAGTGGAGTACGCGTATAGTGCTCTGCTTGCCATCGGAGTGATAGGTGTACGGCCTTGAACCTGATGTCTGGCCACAGAAGCACTTCAGAACAAAGGCTCTTCATTTGGCTTTTGGGAACAATAGTTGGAGTTTGGTACAGACGATGAAAACGAGTACTCAGCTTCGCGTAGACAATCACTACGTGCCCCAACTCTATCTGAAGCAATGGGCGAAGAACGGGAAGATCCCCACCTATCGGCTCTTAGTGCCGAAAAACGAGGCTCCTCTATGGAAGGACCATTCCCTTCGAGGCATAGCCTATCATCAGCACTTGTACACATACGTGGCCGGTCAAGAAGAGACAGATGAGCTTGAGCATTGGCTGAGCAAGCAGTTCGAGGATCCAGCACAAGAAGCTATTCGCCTTGTGGTCAATGACGAACGAATGTCTCCAGAGCATTGGAGGAGATTGATTCGATTTGCGGTTGCGCAAGATGTCCGCACGCCAGCGAGCCTGCGCGCTTTTCTTGCTAGACACCGCGACTCGATGCAAGGGCTTTTGAATCAGACGGTGGAGTCGTCCGTCAAATACCTGGAAGCCGCAGTCAAAGCCGGAATCAAGTTGCCGGAGCGGGCACCAGATTGGGAGCCTACGGAGTCCTTCCCGGTCAAAATCTCAGTGGTTCGAAACCCGGAAGGAGATGGCACTATCGAAACGAGGACTATCCTAGGGCGGCGTTTGTGGCTGTGGAGTGTGCGGCATGTGTTGACGGAAACCATCACAAAGATCACCAATCAACGATGGACGATTGTGCATGCCCCCGCGGGCGTATCGTGGCCGACCTCAGATAACCCTCTAATTAGACTCAACTACAGTGGTCCGGCCAGTTATAGCTTTGGCGGAGGGTGGGGTGTCGACAACGTCGATATCCTGATGCCCATCAGCCCGACACACCTGCTCCATAATTGCATAGGCCGGAGAAGCTGGCCGAGAGGTACGGTGCTCGACCAGGCGACCGCACAGTTTCTACGAAAGGTCATCATTGAGCATGCAGACCGCTATGTGTTCGACATAAGCAAGAGTGACGTCCAGAAGATTCGCCGGAGAACTGTTAATTTGGCGGCCTACAACGAGGAGCGGGCTATTTGGCAAAACTGGGGTAAGGAACAAGGTGCAGCTGAGGCAGAGCTATTCTAGTTTTGCTGCCTGGCGGCCGCCTTTTGGACGCGTGGGCGACCAGTGCTGCGATCTCAGTCGCGCGGCCGTTGGACGACGATTGCTTTAGCCGAAATTCTAGTTAGGTTGTGATTCTTCAAGAGAGACTGAATACAACAAAGTGGCCGCATGTGCAACCGACGAAACGACGACTTGTCCGGACCACGTTATGAGATCGTTGTAGAGTTCGCTTCACGGGAGAGGATTGAGTGTCGTCGCCCTTGAGCCTACTGTATTCATAGAGCGTTCCGTCATGTGTACCACGTCATGCCGTCCGCACAACCTCTCGGCTGTTGGTCTCAGAGAGACGCGCAGTCGCTTGGCGCGTGAGACCTTCCTGACCTTCCCCCGCAAATTGGACAGTTCAAAGCCGGGGAGTAGCTGGCTATGAGCCGGCGGACGTTTAGAACGTCTACGACACCAGGTAGGCACTCAGCAGATCTGGCGGGACGTTTGGCAGCAATGCCTCAATGGGAGAAAGTTTGTAGGTATAGGAATCGGGGTTATGGCCATTCACCGAAAACCCTGATGCCCGTATCCCGGCCCAAAACAACGCAAGATTCTTGTCTCCCGTGCACAACATGATCTGCTCCTGCGGAAAAAGGGCATACAAATTGATTAGCAACTCCAGAGCTCGAAAGTCAGCCAGAGCGTTGTAGGCATCCTGCTTGGAGTATTTTGCGGACGGTTTGATGATGCGTTTGGCTGGGCCTGCCCCATTTTTCACGCAGACAATGCTCAGCGCCGCAAGCACCACCAGCGTGTTCCGCTGCAGACCGCAGGTCTGAGCGATATCAAGCACCTGCTGCAAAACCTCGGAGCGTCGGGTAGCGCTGATTGGCGATTGCAGGATGGGAGCCAGTTGACGCAGGAACTGCATCTTGCGCTCAGTGCTCTCGCGCAGTTCATCCAGAATGCCAATCAAGCCCACAACCGCGGCGTCCGGGGTGAGTTGGGCTTGCGGCAGCGCAGTGCGGATCTTCCGGCAGGCTTCGGCCCATTGCTCCTCGACCTCGCAGGGCGCGGGAAGTTGTCGGCAATTTCCCTCTAAGGCGAACAACCCGGGATTGATCCGAACGGGCTTGTCTTGGAAAAGGTCGAGAAAGTCATCCCCGGCACGGATTTTCTGACCATCTTGGTAGCGTGAGGCGAGATCGCTGATGGTGCAGCGATCAGGCATGACAACCATGTTTGAGCGTAAGGCTAGGCCGGATGGCAGCCAGCCACCACGGACCAGGCCAATCGACTTGTTCGTGTAGGGACTGCTAAGTGTTGTCTGAATGCTTGCGGCGGCTTCTACCGACAGTTCTGGGATGTTGCTTGCAACGATGCGGGCGTTGGACAAGTTCAACGGAATGCTGATCGGGCCATCGAGCTTCATACCATCAAGGTCCGAATACCGGAGCGGCGTCAGATCAACGCCGGCAAAGGAGGCCTCTCGCCCCGTATACGCACCGTCGGCGTCCTGCTCCTTGAAAGTCCAGCAGCCGGTTGCTTGGGACTCAAGGTGATTGGCCATGGCTATTGCGCATCCTGAGGTGGTTGAAAGTCGTGCTGGCAGAACTCATTGCAGAGGGCCTCTACCGAGGCCCTTCCACCGCAGTAGCCTTCTTCATCGGGTGAACGTATTATGACTCTCTGCTTTGGCCGCTGATCGAAGGAGGTGGCGGAATATGGGCGGCCCCACCACCGGGTGCTTCGCCGTTGTTTATCCAGCCCAGGCCAGTGGCTGGACGGTGCCCCATGAGCTTGTAGCGATTCGAACGCGAGAAAAATTCGAGAGTCGAGGTAGACGTTTTGGGAGCGTTGACCGCAATCCATTGTTTGGTGCCAAGGCTCCAACGACTGTCGATGGAAAACAAATTCGCGTGTGTCTCTTCCGCGCTCAGCCCCAATAGATTCTTGAACTCGCATTGATGGCCGATGCGCAGGTTGCCCGGCGAGTGGTCGTACATTCCAACCTCGATAATCCATGCGTCGCCCGCTGACAGAAAAGCGAGATTGCGCAGCTTGGTTGTGTACGCGTCCACGTCAATTTTCCAATAGGTCCGTGCAGCCAGAATGACCGTCAATTCGCCTTTATGCTCGCCGATGAATTGAACACCGGGGAGCATTCCCACCATCAGCATTTCTTCCAGGACGTGAATGATGCGAGTGTCATGGTCGTCATCCCATATCACCGCGAAATCATGCACATGAGGGAGTACCGTGGGTTGTTGTTCCACATCACGCGCATCTACGGCGCGGAAGACCGAGTAGTGGAAGTGACCGTTGCGGGCGGCCAGCTGTTCATCGTATCGACATTGAAACAGGGTCGAATACTGGGGGAGAGAGTCGGACATAGAATTACTCCAATTTTCGTTGGATAAAAGTGGATTCCTCCACTGGACCGAGGCAGCTTTCGGCCACTTCGGGGATCATGGTAAGCGTAGCACGTGGACCAGTTTCCAGGCCGTACAACCGGAGCCGAGACGCCACAATGTGCGGGCGATGTCAGTCAGGTGGCGCCGGGCGCCCTTTGCCCCCCTGTGCGCGCTGCGTCGTTTCAAGATTCATGCCTTGATGATTAGGCTGGTTTCAAGCAGCGCCAGCGCCAGGCTGCCGGCGATATCCGCCCGGATGAGTCGTTTACGCGCCTGTGCTCCGGTCTCTCGCGCCAGCAGGCGGCGGCGCATAGCTGTGCAGGCTTGACGAGCAAAAGCATCACGGGCAGAGGCCCAGGGGATTCGACAGGGATGCCGCCATTGAGGCGGCCATCCTTGTTTTCGGTGGATTTGTAGCTCGCAACATAATAGTTGGCTACAAATCAATCGGATATCATCCCGCCATCAGGAGAACAGGAGGGATTCGAAGTGCCGCACCAGGTTGCACCATGGCCCGAGATTGCCGAACAGTACCACCGTGGCACGATTCTGCTAGGTAACGGAGCGAGCATTGCCGTGTCGCGCCGCTTTGCTTATGGCTCATTGCTCGAATACGCAAAGAAAAACGACCTGCTGACCGAAGATGTGGGTCTTCTCTTCGATTTTTTCAAAACGGAAGACTTCGAGCTGATCCTGCGATTGGTTTGGCAGGCCACAAACGTCAACAAGTCGTTGCGGATTTCCGACGAGCGTACGCGGGGAGCTTACCTGCACGTTCGAGACTGTTTGATTGAGGCCGTTCGAGCGGTCCATCCCGAGCACGGCGAGGTGCAAGCCTTTCTTCCGCTCATGTACCAGTTCCTCAAGTCGTTCGATACGGTCCTGTCGCTCAATTACGATCTTCTGGTCTACTGGACGATGACCTATGGGCTTAACGTTGAGGATCATCATCGCTTCAAAGATTGCTTCCTCGGAAACCGAAGATTCGATGATGACTGGGAGAGGTACCGGCAACTCTACACTGAGAGAGCTAACACGCTGGTGTTCTATCCTCATGGCAGTCTTGCACTTTGCCGCGATGCCGTGGAGCAGGAGTTCAAGATCCATGCCGGCGGAGGCGGTCTGCTGGAGGCGATCCTGGACGAGTGGCGAAGCGAACGCGTTGTCCCGCTGTTTGTCAGCGAGGGGACGAAGTCGCAGAAGGTTTCATCAATCCAGAGCAGCTATTACCTCTCGACGGTGTATCGGGAGGTGCTGACGTCGCGACGGCAGGCATTGACCCTATTCGGTTGGGGTATTGGCGAGCATGACCGGCATTTGCTCCAGCGCATGTGCGACACCGGCATTCAGCGGGTTGCGGTATCGGTGTTTCGCAAGGATCAGGCCTACTGCAATTACGCCTACCAGACGATTCGAGATGACCTGGGGCCGGTCCAGGTAGATTTCTTCGACTGCGAAAGCCCTGGTTGCTGGATTCACCCGATGCCAGAGCAAGATTGAAGAACGTGGGCTGCGACGCTCTGGCCAAGTTTGGCAGAAGGGCCGTCCCACAAGCCGAACGGATCCAGACTTGGAAAGCACATCTTACGGTCTGGCACTACGCGTACCGGCGGCCGACCGTCGGTGCTGTCTGCACCATCCATGGTCGACGAACGCTGATTTCGGCCCATTCCCCCGCTTTGACCGTCGATGCAACCCGGCCAATCAGCTTTTTCAAGTTGTCGAAGGTCACTGACTCAATGGCCGAGCGCTTGCGCAGACCAGGCATGGTGCGGTCAAGGCGTGGTAGCAGCTCCGGGGTTTCGCGCTACCGTTCATCTTGAGCAAAGCCCGGATCAAAGCATGCTTGGTCGGGTCCCTGTGTCAGTCTGGCACTCGCTGGCCGCTGTTGCCTAGGTTGACCGCTACGATGTTGTACTCGCTGGTCAAGCGGGTGGGGCGCTTCTGCTTGCGATGGGCGCGGGGATTGGTGTCCTTGGCCAGCAGGGGCGCGAGGTCCGTCCCGCAGGGAGAGTTCCGAGTAGACGCCTAGCGACATCCGCTTTTGATTGCCGTGTTACTAGTAGCGGAAATGCTAGGATTTGGCCCCACCTGGCGCTACAGCCAGTGCGAGTTCATTTTCGGAGCCGTTCTCGTGAACAAGGTCCGGGCACGGGTTGCCGGCGGTCGGATGATGCCCGTGGGCGTCCTGACGCTAGTTTGGATCGATCGATGCAAGCCGCAAAGAATTCCAAGCTCAATGAATTTTTTACCGGAAAATTCCAGACTCAATGACTCACCGGTTCCACTCTCAATGGTGGAAGTTTTCTAAGTCATTGTTTTTAATGACGCGTCATTTCAAACTCAGTGGGCTTCGACATCGGGGACGCACCCCCCTGTCGAAATTCATCTAACTCGGGATTTACGTCATCCAGTTTGGGAATCGATAATTTTCGATATACAAGCGCTGGCACGGCCTCCAGCCCGATTTCACCCCTGAAGGTCCGATTTCCTGAGTCACCACAGTAGGGCGATCTGCCGTTCTCCCCGGTATGGTGCCTTTGCCTGCGGCTAGCACTGCGACGTGTCAAACGACGCCCGCCAGGACCTGCTTTGGCCGTGTACGCCAAATACCGCTGCCAAACCACGGTAGCTCTCTATCTGGTCTGCTATTGGACGACGGGCCGCTTCCGACCCAAAGCGGTCAGTTGCAAAAAAAGAAAAGCGGACGGTCAGATGGGATTAACGCTTGAGTAAATGGCTGGAATCCGCACGACGGGCCGACTTCAGCATGAAAAAATATTCATACGCTCAACTGGACAACAAGATCTGCGAGATCTTCGGCCGGAATGGTATCCAGATCCATGAGGTCGTATAGTGCAAGACCAATACCCTGCACTCTCGCCATACCGGGATTTACATCGGTAATTCCCAAGGTGTGCTGCCCTTCAAAAATTATTATTCCGTCCTTATCCAAGGAATAAGCTTCTTGAACAACCACGACCTGTTTGAATGTTCGTTGGCTATCTCTGAAGTTGTTCGTCCGAAGCTGATACTTATCTTTGTTTCGAAAAATGCTTAGAAGGCATAGCTGACTGTACGTCAGGCCATTGGCAATGCTGATAAGCCTATTTGCCTGATGCTTATCGACCTCAGTGGTGAAGCTGATGTTCGCAAATAAATTTCCTAAGTAGATTGCCTTTTTTTCCTCGTGTGAATTCTTTGAGGCAAGTAGGCATCCCTCGAATATCTCCTCTGCTTCGCTCCTCTCCCCATCGAAGAAGCCATCCGCCCTCGCCTTTCGGCCTGCCTGTTGCAGAGCTTCAATCTTGAGGATGGCGCTCTGAGCCGCGGCACCGATGCGAGTTTGCTCACGCTCGGACAATACCCTGCTCGCAACTTCAGACAAGGTATGATCGATTACCACGCCCAAGGCGCCAGCGGCTGCTGCAGCTCCTGGCCCTCCGGCAAGAAAGCCCACGGCGGCGCCTACAGATGCCCCTGTTATCCCGGCACCTTTTTTTACTACGTCTAAAATCTTCCGCTTATCCATTGCACGTATAGCTTCACAATTAGGGTGAAAAAATTCTGCCTATCCTTGCGGATTGCGTGCATAACTTGGGTGCATGAATGCTCTGAAGCCCGCGCCAATGCTGGAATCGCGCATAAACTACCAAGATTAGGCGGCAAATAATAATCCGTGAAAGGTAGACAGTTTCAACGACGCACGAGTGTATGGCCAAGTTTGCAACTACGCAAAGGACTTTCGGCTGCCTCGTCCATTGAAGGTCCGCTTTGGGCTCTGCTCGTGAATTGCTACTTCTAGCCGCGAGCAGTCGTTCGTGAGCGGCCGCTTCCTACCGATTCTGTTGAAAAACTCGATGTCAGCGCTCCTCGCGCCGAGATCGAAAATTCGACCTCGCAGATCGACCCAGGATCAACGATCTCATCCGGGGCAAGGGGTGAAGCACCCTCAAGAACATGGGCGAACGACATATGGAGGAGTTTTTCAACAGAATCTACCCATAGGGGACATTCACTACGCGGTCGCGTTACACGTCGTTCTGAGTAGTTGTCACTTTTCTGTCTAGCGGTAATCTCGAAGCAGCGATTCGTCCGTCAACGAGCAAGGCTCGGTTTGCGGCGATTAACTCGGGGGAGCGGAGGCTAGGTTCTACGCGCTCTCCATTCACAACTGCCAACTGAACCGCGAAGGCGTGAGGGTTGACCGTTGCACGGTCGAACGCTTGATGCGCGCCCAGGGCCTGCAAGGCGTGCGGCGTGCCAAGCGGTTGCGCACCACCGTCCCCGACGATGCTGCCGTGCGGTCGCTGGATCGCGTCAACCGGCAGTTCTGGCCGGAGAGGCCAAATCAGCTCTGGGTCTCGGACTACACCTACGTCTCGACTTGGCAGGGCTGGATGTATGTGGCCTTCGTCGTCGATGTCTACGCCCGACGCATCGTCGGCTGGCGCGTGAGCAGTCCATGACGACAGCCTTCGTGCTCTATGCGTTGGAGCAGGCGTTATGCGCGCCATCCCGGCAATGACGATTCTCTGACCCATCAGTCCGATAGGGGATCGCAATACGTGAGCATCCGATATAGCGAACGGCTGGCCGAGGCCAGCAGCGAGTCCTCGGTCGGCAGCCCTCGCGACAGCTACGACAACGCCTTGGCCGAGACGACCAACGGCCTGTACAAAGCCGAACTGATCCACCGTCGTGCGCCCTGGAAAAGCCGGGCGTCGCGCTGGCCACCCTGGAGTGGTTCGCCTAGTTCAACCTAAACGCCTGCACTCCTCGATCGGCTCTATTCCGCCCGCCGAGGATGAGGGAAGCTACTACATCTAACTCGCAGAACCGCCGACGAGGCCGTTTTACTTTAACCAATCAGCCTCGATACCCGGGGCGGTTCACTATGTGCCGCCGACGCCAGCGTCGGTTAACTGCTTGGTTGCTGGTCGAGCGGTAGCGCGAACGGCGTCCAATGTGGACGGATTGCACATAAAGGCCAATATCGCCCTTGGTCATATTCCGCATACGATTGCCCGGAGCTCCAATCGGAGATCGATCGTGTCCGCAGTACGAGCGTCAAGATACTACGACAGCGGTGTTTCGACCGTAGCGGCGATCAATGTCGAGCTTTGCGAAATATGGCACCGCGTCACTCGCGACGTCTAAGATCATTCCCATGAGCCATGTAGAGGCAGATGTTATGAACTACGTAGATGAGCTTAAGCGGTTAATCAGTGTGCGACGACTTACGTTTCAGAATCCCAAATTTCAAGATGCACTACTCGGCAGTACAGTATCCGTGAACCTCCAGGCCTTGGTAGTGCATCTATGTTCATTAGCCGAGATAGAAGTTAGCTCTGTGGTCCGGCCAGCACGAGGGCACCCGGAGGGACTCGCGATTGACGTGGGAAACGAGAAGGTCGCTCAGGTACTACTGCCAAGCATTGCTACTGACGCTGAAGTGAAGCGGTTGAAAGTCGATCAGATAATTTTTGATGCTCGGGAAGTAAGCAGAGATAACGACCCCAATCTCTGGAACTACAATGGTGGCCGCAAAGCAGCCTACAAAGAGGCCGACTTGAAGAATCACCGAAATCATATCCACTTCGCCGTAATGTCATCGTTCTCATAAGGCGATTTTCTGCATTTTGGTTAATTTTCTTGGCAGCCCAGCTTTCAAAGTCCCTCGCTGCTAGGATTGGGCGCATCGCTAAATTCACTTCGATGGTCACATGGTTAGCCGACCGACGAGAAAAGATAGGTGAGGAGGTGGTCATGCGTGCAATTTACTGGGTAGCGCTTACTGCCGTATTGAACTGCTCATTCGCTGAAGCTGTACAGCCGGATTATGGAGCATGGCGAAAAGCTAATCCCTCTGGCGACTGGACTCGCGAGGCCGAATCCGCAGTCGCGGCTGTTGGTCTGCCCGCAATGCAGCCATCTGACGTCAGAGATTTCTGTCCTAATTACGACAACGCAAACGAGATCGAGCGGACCCGCTTTTGGGCGGGACTGCTATCTATCATGGCGGCGCGGGAAAGCAACTTTAATCCCGGTGCGACATATGTGGAGGACATTTATGACATGGCAGGCGCGAAGGTCGTTAGCCGCGGCTTATTGCAAATTTCGCAGGAGAGCGCAAATTCAAAGGCTTATTCGTGCGACATTGCGCATGCCCAGGATCTACACGAGCCCTCTGTAAACCTGCGCTGCGGTGCGAAAATTATGGCGCATTGGGTTAGCCACGATGGCCGTATCGCGGCACATTCAGAGCCGCCCCGTGGTGGCGCTCGGTACTGGTCCGTACTGCGAGGCTGGCGCAACCACCTGCCTCAGATTGTCAAGTTCACGTCAGTACTGCCTGGATGTAAAGCCGACGACCACTGAGAACAAAGAGAGTTCTGGAGCCGTTCGAGGCCGTTTGGCAACGGGTTTAAGACGTCACTTAGCTTCGTCGCTCAAACCAGAAATCACGGGCCTTCCGACTTTGACACACATTTGCAATTGGGACTCGCCCGCCCCTTTTTCTAATGCCCGGCCCCGTGCTTTATTGAAATCTCTTGTCGCTTCTTAAATACTTTTCCCGCCTGCCGGCACGGCGACGCTGCACCGATCAAACAACCAAACGAGGGTACGTATGCGGAACTGGCAAGGGGTGATAGCAGGGATGGTGGGAATCACGCTGGCCGGCTGCTCCAGCCTGCCGCAGCAGGCCTACCCGGTCTTCGACGTGTCGGGTAGCGACGGTTTCTCGGCCGCCGACATTCATGCGGCGTTCGACATGACCGGGGCCTCGGACATGGAGAAAACCAAGGTTCTGCTCGGCAAGCAGCGCAGCATCTATTGGTATAAGGCCTCGAACGCCCGTACCGGGCTGCTGAACCTGCGCACCACCACCTCGGTCGGCGTGGTCGCGGGCGCCGTGGGCGCCATCATCAGCAACGTGGCCACGGCCGCCTCGGGCGCCGCGCTCGCCCTGGGCTCAACGCTGCTCAGCGACCAGTATTCGCTGGCCGCCCAGGATCCGATCTACAGCGCCGCGGCCACCAGCGTGGGTTGCCTCATCGCCGCGCTCAACGTCAACGGCGCGCCGAGCGCGGACAACATCCTGGTGCCGGCTGCCCAGGATGCGTCCAATCAAGTTCTTGGCAAAGTCCAGTCGGGTCTGGCCAACTTGAAGCCGGCCGCGCCGAACGTGTCCGACCTGATCAACGCCGTCACGCAATGGAAGAACGCCTCGGGAATCGTGGCGGACGCGGCCGGCGTACCCGTCGAAGCGCGCGGTGAGCAGACCGCCCTCACCCAGGCCCAGATCAACATCGTTCTGGCAAACCTCACCAGCTGCGTCGAAACGGGCAAGCTGGCGAGTGCGGCGGCCAGCGGCAAATAGCATGGCGCGGCAGGATTTCCTCGCAGCGCCATGCTACCTTCGTGGATCATGATTTCGGACAGCTTGATGACCGCATAGATTGGGCTGTGATATTTGCCCACCTCTGCAAAATATTATCCAAGCGGGCGAATGTATGCTGCGCCGAGCTGAGAATTCTCATCGAGCCGCCTGCACGGGCTCACCAATCGCGCGGTAAAGCCCAAAGCGAGCGGCCACCGACACGTCCCGGAAAGTGAAGCAAAGGGATCTTGTTCTCGGGCGTCAACGCGAGGCGATGAGGGCCGTTCTAGTTCTCAGTGTTCTTCAACTCGACATACAAGCGGCTGGTGCACCGTTTGGCGATTTGGATGATGTCCGCTCCTGGCCGCTGGCAGACGTTCGTCAACCGCGTCTAGCTCACAGCCGTTGTAGGGTAGGGCAGGCGCACTGGCATGGGAGCTTCGAGATGTGATGGTCCCAATCATCACCCAAGTTCAATGAACTTTCTGGGGAAGAATGCGATGTTCAATGAACCACTGCGGCCAAAGTGAATGAACCAAATTTCGCTAAGTCCATGATTTACAACATGCCGAGTTTCCACCTTCAATGAACTTCGACATGGAGGTCCAATTCGTGTGTCACGCTTGGGGTGATGTCGCTTTAAACCGGCCGTCATCGATGTAGCGCTTGAACACCTGCCACGGGTTCAAGGCATGCGAGAGCCAAAAGTTGCACAACCTTTCGACAACCGGGAAAATCGACCGCTTGGCTCACCCTATCCGTGGCCGCAGACTATTCAGGAGTGAAGGACGTGCGCAACCCCGTTCTCGCGGCAATACCGACCGGCATCATCGAAGGCCGGTGCCGGCAAAGCGCTCAAGGCAAACACGCGATCCTGCATGCTGTAATTTGCGCGGTCCTCGCCAGCGCTCCTTTCCTGCAGATCGGCGCCGCCTATGCCGCCGGCTTCGACTGCAAGGCCGCGAAAACCCATGTCGAACATCTCATCTGCGCCGAACCATCGTTGTCCAAGCTGGACGATCAGGTGAAGGAGCTTTACGACAAGATTCAGGCCGAAACCGCTGGCCGTGACGGTGAAAGCGGTGAATGGCGCGATCCTGTAGCGAAAGAGCAGACGCAATGGCGCACCACCGTGCGCGACCGTTGCCCCGACGCCGCCTGCCTGAAGTCCGCCTACGTGGACCGCATTGCTGCCATGAAAAAGAATTGGGCAGAGGCGCTCGGCCCCGCAGGCAAGTAATACGCGAAGCCCTCCGGGGTGGTCGAATTTTGCTATTTAAAAGCATCCTGTCGGGGCCGAAGTAAAAGCGAGCCGCCATGTGTCCGATCGCCGGTTCGATGGCGCTGCAATCGCAAACTCCCAAGCTAAGTGACGCTTTCACAGCAAAATCTCAACTTAGGTGATCACCCAATCCCAATGCCCGAGATTGAAGGCTTCTAGCCCGTTGAATTCGCTGCCATCCGGGTTTCATTTTTCGCGCGGTTCGACACCAGAAACGCTTCCACCCCGGACGCCATGCTGGTGCCGCACGAAATCCGGGGGGCTGATCAGGCTTGTTTTGTTCAGTACTGATACCGCATCGTCAGCATGACGCTGCGCGGCTGGCCATAGTAGTTCTGGCGCGAGCCGCCGCCGAGTTTCTCGTAGTAGACGCGGTCGAAGACGTTGTCGACGGTGAGGGTGCCCTCGAAGTGCTTGTTGTAGCGGTAGCCGACCTGGGCTGAGAGCGTGGTGTAGCTGCCCTGGTCCCAGCGGACGTTGCCGGTTTGCTGGTAGAAGCCGCTGTTGTAGCGCACGCCCGCGCCGACCGAGAAGCCTTGCAGCTCGGGTTGGCTGAAGTGGTAGCGGGTCCAGAGGTTGATGGCATGGCGCGGGGTGATCTGGCTGTATGCCATGCCCTTGGTGGCTGCGGGGGCCTCAAGGTACTTGGTGTTGGTGTAAGCGTAGCCGGCGGTGATTTCCCAGCCCGGCAGCGGGGAGCCGCTGACTTCGGTTTCGAAGCCCTGGCTGCGCACTTTGCCCGCGGCGATGGAGAAGAGCGGGTTGTCCGGGTCGGTCATGGCGCGGTTGCGGTCCACGATCTGGAACAAGGCGGCGTGGGTGTTCAGGCGGCCGTCGAGCAATTCGCCTTTAAGGCCAGTTTCCACCTGACGGCCGGTGCGCGGCTGGAGGGTGGAGCCTTGGGCGTTGGTGGCCGTCTGGGGCTGGAAGATGTCGGTGTAGCTGACGTAGGCCGACCATTGGGGGGTCAGATCGAAGATGAGGCCGGCGTAGGGCGAGGTGCGGGCGTCGATGCGGTCGACATTCTGGCTGAAGTCGCCGAAGTACACGTTGTCGCTGCGGGCGTCGTTTTTCCACCAAGCCAGGCGCGCGCCGACGACGAGCTTGAGCGGGTCGGCCAGCTGCAGGTTGGCGCGCGTGTAAAGGCCGAATTCGCTGACGCGCCCGTCGCTGCCGTTGACCTGCTCCATGTCCGGCTTGGGCATGTTGGTGATGGGCTGATAGATGTTGGTCGGGAAGATCGAGCCACCCCCATAGGTGAAATCCTTGTGGGTATAGCTGTAATCGGCGCCGATCAGCAGCGAGTGTTCGCGCCCGAAGGCCTGGAAGGGCTGGTTCAGGTTGAGGTCGGCGCCGGTCGTTTTCCAGTGGTTGCGGTACGACCAGGCGATCAGGTTGGTGTTGCCGGTGGCGGGGTCGACCGCGCGGTTGGGCCAGGTGAAGTCGCGCACGGGGGTGTCGGTGTCGCGATGAAAGACGCCGGCCTTCACGCGGCCGCCGCCATCCAGGCGATGCTCGAGGTCGGCGAAGAGTTCGGTGGTTTCTTCTTCGATGCGGTTCCAGTCGGCGCTCAGGTTGGTGGAACGCCGCACGTCGAGCAGGCCGCCGTCGGCGTAGGCCGGCAGGCCGAAGGCGGGCGTGGCGCGCAAGCGCTGGTGGGTGATGCCGGCGGCAACCGTGGTGCGGGACGTCAGGTCGGCTTCGACGATGCCGTAGAGAGTCGGGCGCTGCGACTCGACGCGGTCGACGAAGGAACCGCGGTCTTCATAGGCGGCGATGAAGCGGCCGCGCACCTTGCCTTCGCTGTCGAATGGGGTGCTCAGGTCGGCGACGGCGCGGTAGTAGTCCCAGGACCCGACGCTGGCTTGGGCGCTGAAGGCGAAATCTTGCAGGGGCCGCTTGCGCACCAGGTTGATCGAGCCGCCGGGTTCGCCGGTGCCTTGGTAGATGCCAGCGGGGCCGCGCAGGACTTCGATGCGGTCGTAGATGGCCAAGTCGAAGCCCGGCGACAGGTTGCCGGCGCCAGCCGGAGTGGACAGGCCATCGACCTGGAGCTTGTCCAACGAGTAGCCGCGCGAGATGAAGCCCGACATGCCGCCGCCGGAGCTGAGCGTCTCGACCGTCACGCCGGTGACGTTGCGCATGGCGTCGCCCAGGCTGTTGAGGTTCTGGTCGTCAAGCTGCTGGCGCGTGATCACGGACACCGATTGCGGGATGTCTTTCAGGCGCTGCAAGCCCTTGCCGATCGTGACGGCTTCGGTGGTGTAGGAGCCGGTTCCTTCGCTGGTGGCGCGCTCCGCCATGCCGGTGACGGTCACCGGAGCGAGTTCGGTGACGTTGGACTCGCGCTGCAGGGCATAGCCCCCGGCGCCATCGGACACCACACGAAAACCACTGCCGGCCAGCAGGCGATCGAAGCCTTCCTGCACACCGTAGTTGCCGCTCAGTCCGGGGCTTTGGCGGCCGGCAAGCTGGGCCTGGTCGAACACCAGTTGCACGCCCGCGGCCGCTGCGTAGCTGGCGAGTACCGAGCTCAAGGGGCCGGCGGCAATGGCGACCGGGCGGGCCTGTGCGATGGCCGGCAGGGCCACGGCGCCGGCCACCAGGGCGCCGCACAGCGCCGACAACATCCAAAGCTTGCGCGGGCCCAACCCGGCGTGATTGCGTGCAGTCACTCTTTCGTCCTTTCTGTCATCTGGGGAAATTCGCCCGCCGAAGCGGTGTCATATCCCTAGCCGCACGAGAAGGAAAAAGTGCTCATGTCCGACAAACTTTTTTTCACCGGGGGCCGACCGTTACCCAATAGGCGCTGACGCGCCGCACCTTGACCGGCAGGCGGGCGGCCAGCGCGCGCAGGGCTGCGTCGGTGTCGCGGACCGATAGCGCGCCCGACAGGCGCAGGCCGGCGGCCTCGGGGTCGCAACGCAGCACCCCCGGACGGTAGCGGCCGAGCTCGGCCACCACATCGGCCAGACGCTCGTCGCGCACCACCAGCATGCCTTGCTCCCAGGCGGTGTCGTCGGCAGTGGCGG
>Ga0256880_1000081_pt1 | contig 19903 bp, 19 predicted proteins | sample MC6MC0438MT_FD_186348 | JGI IMG/M metagenome (GOLD analysis project Ga0256880, IMG submission 186348) | Metatranscriptome of enriched soil aggregate microbial communities from Iowa State University, Ames, United States - MC6-MC0438-MT... | ecosystem: Environmental > Terrestrial > Soil >... | reverse complement strand
GTTGCGCAGCGAGCTGTACACCACTTTGGTGTTGGCCAGCGCCAGGCGGCGCAGGTCGCGAGGGGTCAGGATCAGCGCCCAGTCGAAGGTGTCGGGCGCGTCTTGCAACGGCAGGACTTCAATCTGGCCGGTCTTGCCGAAGTACGTGGGGGTTTCGCTGATGGGCGCGTGGTTGGTGTTGCGCACGGCGGCAGCGGCGACGGACCGCAGCAAGGCTTCGCGCTGATCGAAGAACAACTGCGCTTCGTAAGCCGCGGCATTCATATGGCGGCGATACGTGGAGACGACGTTGCTGAAGGTCCAGTACAGATAGAAGGTCGCGCCCGCCGCAATGCAGACGAGCAGCGCCACTGCAAGAAAGTGCAGCAGCAAAGAGGCGGCGCGCGGCGCGGCCTGAGGTTCTAGGGCGAGTGCGCCACGGTCTTCTACCAGCATTTGACGCATGGTAGAAACACCTGCTTACCCAGAGAATAAGAAGAATCTCAAAGTGGGTGAGGTGTTGATGCCGCGCCTGGCTAGGTCGAAATTGCGGGGGGATTAAGAATCTTCTTGTTCATTCTGCGGGCGGCGTTAGGCACCATTCCCAAGATATCGGACTCCGCCACGATCCAGCTGCGCACCGGGCTCAGGCGCCGCGCCGCCACTGCCTACGGCGGGTATACGTTAATCGAGAACTGAATGAAATTGTCCCGGACCCGACCTTCCGCGCATCGCCACGCCCGGGTGACGCCATGAGAGACGACGCTCGATTCTGGTCTCGTTGCAGCGAATCTGTGTTGTTGCGTTTTCAGCCCGTGTTCACCGCGCAAGGGCAGGTCTACGAATATGCCGTGCTGGGGCGCAGCCGCCCATCTCCCTGGAGCGGATTGAATCCCTCCGGCTTGGGAGCAGGCCTTCAGGCTGGCGCGGCCTTCTTCAAGAAGTTCAGCGCCCCAATCGACATCTCGTTCGAACATCCGCTTGATGTCACGGGCACAGGCGATCTTGCCGAACGCTTGTGCGCGGAACTGGGCATAGGCCTGGAAGGCGATCGCATCTGGATCAACAAGACGGCCCACCACGATGACGCCTTGCCCTTGATGCTGGCGAGCAAGCGGCTCATGTTCACGTTGCCGCTGACCGAACGGCTGTCAGAGCGCGCGGACGTGCTGGCGCGCTATCCCGAATTTCAGGCTCGTCTACGTGCGCGTCTGGTGCCTGCCAGCATCAATGGCAGGGTTCTGGAATATGGCACATTGCGCCCCGACGGTTTGCAAGTGCAAATTCCCTTGGGCTTGTCCGAAAACCGTTCCTTGCAGGGCCGCTTCTTCACGCTGATGGAGCGCGCCTGGAACGCCAAGCTGCACGTCGTGGCGGGTGGCGTCGATGATATCCGCGACTTTGCCTGGATGCGCCTGCACAGCGATCTGCTGTTCCGCGGCCACGCGCTGTCTGCGCCGCTTAGCGCCGAATGCATGGATTCCTGGCTGCAAGCCGACAGCAGCGCGTGGCGCAGCTTCAACGCCTGCACCACGCGCTATGCCGGCGCAGACGGGTTGTAAGCCGCTGAACCCGTCCGCCCCAGCCCGCCCGCCGCCAGCCTTAGCCCGCTTGCAGGCGGCCGAGGATGAAGCCGTCCACCGAACTCGTACGGCCGCGCCACAGCGTAGGCTGACCGGCGATGGGTGAACCGTCTGCCGAGAAGAACAGCGCGTCGGCCAGGTGGATGTAATTGGGCAGCGGGTCCACGGGCTGCGGCACGCGGAAGACATCGCCCAATTCAGCCAGCGACGTGCGCACACCATTACGCGTATCCGCATCCAGCGTGTCCAGCGATTCGGTAAAGCTGGCGGCGAAGCGGTCAAAGTAATCGGCGCCCGACACAATCGACCCCGACACCAGCATGCCGCCCATCTGCAACGTCACGCCGATGCTCTCGAGCTGGCTGCCGTTATTCACCAGGTTGACCAGAAACTGAAGAAAGGCGTCCGCGCTGGGCGCAGCGTTCGAATTGGCGCTGGAGGCGGCGATGGGGGAGTCGATGCTCATGGATGACGTCTCTGAAAATGGGTCGGGAAAGAGCGACAAGATACTCGATTACCAGCCCCAGCAGGTGCCTGTGGCGGGTTTGCCGCAAGCGCGGTAGTTGACGGCGAACCACAGCTTGCCGGCGTTGCGCGGCGAGCCATCGGTCTTGCGGTCCACGCGGGGCAGCTCTTCCAGCGCATCGCGAGAATCCTTCACCGAGACGCCATTGGCCACGTTGGCGGTCAACGGGATGCCGCCCAGGCTTGCGGCGGTACGGTCATCGAACACGACGTCCGTCGGGGCCAGGGCGCCCATCTTCAATGCAGCGTCGCGCACGGCAGCGGCGTAGCTGTCGTTGGCGCCGCCGGGCACCAGCGTGGCATTCATCGTGCTGACCGCCAGAATCTGCGCGGGCGTTGCGGGCGCCACCATCTTGTACTGGTCCAACGCGGGCAGTTGGCTGCTGGCCACCTGACGCCGCAGCCAGTCGCCCCACAGGAATTCCGCGAACTCCGGCAGGCTGCCGTTTTTGTAGGCGACGTCGCGCGTGAAATACACCAGCGAGCGGTAGCGGTCTTCCTGCATGCCGCCGGCTTCGTCCGTGCTGGCCAGACCCAGGCGGCTGGGCAGTTGGTCGACGGTGATCGGCTGGTTCTGGCCGTCGCGCAGCCAGGCGCGGCGCTCGTCGACCATGCGTTGCCAGAACGCGGCGGCGGTGGTGAGGTCGCTGTAATTCGCGTCTACCTTGACCCAGACTGGCAGCTTCGGGCCGCCATCGAAAATTTCCCGCAGCGACGAGAACGTGTGATGGCCGTCCGTCAGGTACAGATTGCCATCCCACCCGACCACGACCGTCTTCAGGTTTTCGGTATGCGTGCCGGGCGCGTCCTTGCAGGCGAAGGTGGCGGGTTGGTCCAGGCGGGCGGCGCGGGCGGCGGCGATGTCAGCGAATTTTTGCGCCCGTTCGGTGCCGCCCATGTCTTCGCAGTAGTCGTCGAATTTCTTGCCGACGGTGCGGTCCAGATAGTCCAGCTGCATGGCGGCGTCGGCCGACCAGGTTGGGCGGTTGAAGTCGCCTTGCCAGCGGCCCAGCTTGTAATAGATCTGGTCGTAGCCGATGGCGGCTTGCGTGGGGTGCAGTTCTTCGATGCGCACCTGAATGACGTCGCCCGGCTTCGCGCTCAGATAGGCGGTGTTGCGCGACGGCGTTTCGGGTTGGGGCTCCGGTTCCGGTGCCGGGTCCACGACCGCGGGCGGCGGTGTGACGATGGGGGAGTCTTTATCGTCATCGCCGCCACCGCCATTGCACGCGGCAAGCGCCAGGGGCAGCAGGGCGGCGGCCAGCAAGCGCACCAGCGGGGACACCAGCGGAGACACGCAGGAGCGAGGCGTTAGGGCGGGCTTCGGAGGGTGGAATTCAGGAGTCATGGGCCGTGTGGGTCTGCGTTCGAAAGGTATCCAATCATGACTGCCGCGTGTTTCCCCTGTATTGCACGGGCAAGACAGCGCGGCGATTTCCCATTACTGACAGGCTTGTCCATAATCATCGGTCGATTCAGTCAGGAGGATACCGGCTATGGCGATCATCAAATTCTGGCGGGCGTGTTTTGTGTTGGCGGTCAGTGCGCTGGGGGCAGGCGCCGAGGCGGCAGTAGACCCGGCCGCGCAATTGCGCGATGCCGCCGCGCAAGGGGAAACAGCGCGGGTGCGCGAATTGCTGGCGCAAGGTGTGCCGTTGGAAGGGCGAGACGTGCAGGGCAATACGGCTTTGCTGCGGGCGACGCAAGCGAATCAGGTGGACGCCGCGCGTGCGCTGATCGAAGCCGGCGCCGATGTGAATGCGCAGAACCGGATGCAGGACAGCGCCTATCTGCTAGCGGGAGCCGAAGGCTATCGCGAGATCCTGGACCTGGCCTTGCGGCATGGCGCTGACTTGAAAAGCACCAACCGCTATGGTGGCACGGCGCTGATCCCAGCGTGCGAACGCGGGCATGTGGAAGTGGTGAAGACGCTGCTGCAAGCGGGCGTCGATCCCGATCACGTGAACCGGTTGGGGTGGACGGGCTTGCTGGAAGCCATCATCCTGAGCGACGGCGGGCCACGGCATCAGGCAATTGTTGCGCTGCTGATTGCGGGGGGCGCCGATGTGAACCTGGCCGACCGCGATGGCCGGACTCCGCTTCAGCATGCCCGGCAACGCGGGCAGGCTGAAATCGTGCAAATGCTTGAGCGCGCGCAAGCGCGCTAAATGGAAACGGGGCCCGCCATGCCGGCGGGTCCCGTTTCGTTATCCGCTTAGAACTGGTGGCGGATGCCCAGGCCTGCGGCGGTGCTCTTCAAGCCGTCGATGAACGCGTAGTCCGTACCGTACGAACCGTAGGCGTACAGGTTGGTGCGCTTGGACAGGTCGTAGGTGTAGCCCACGCTGTACACGTTCATGTTGGCGTCGCCGCCCGTCAGCTTGTCGTTGGACGGGGCCACGTGCTGCCACGAGGCGAACACGCTGCTGGCGCCGCCAACCGGCAAGGTCGCGCCCAGCATGTACGAGTTGGCCTTGAAGCCGTCCACGAAACGGTTGGTGCCGAACTCGTCGCTGAACGGGGTGCCGGCGGGCAGGTCCTGGCCGACGAACCAGCCGTCAGTGGTGCGGCCATAGGCGGCGGCCAGCTTCACGACTTCCAGGTCATACGACACGCCCAACGCGTACTGGCGCGGCGTGGCATTGCTGTCGATCGTGGTGCTGCGGTTGGCGCCGTTCAATTGGTCGTACGTCAGCGCAACGTTCAGCGGGCCTTGCACATAGCGCAGGCCGGCGGTGATGCCGCGCGTGTTGTCGGCGGTGCGGAAGCCCGTTTGGTCAGCGGTCGTGTCGTCGGCGTTGAACGAGTAGCCGATGCCGAATTCAAAACCGTTCACCGAAGGGGTGCGGTACATGACCATGTTGTCCCAGCGCATGGTGTTGGCCGCGCTGAAACCCAGGCCCAGGTTGGATTGGGTGTAGCTGGTGTAGAAGGGATCGATGTCGGCCAGGTAGTTCGAGCCGATCGTGGCTTGGCGGCCGAAGTCCAGCTGGCCCCAGGCGTCGTTGGCCAGGCCGATGGTGGCTTGGCGGCCGAACAGGCGGCCCGATTGTCCGCGCTGGCCGTTGGCGGAGTCGAACCCGCTTTCCAGCTTGAAGACGGCGCGCAGGCCGTCGCCCAGATCTTCGGAACCACGCACGCCCCAGCGGGAGCCGGCCTGGATGCCGTTGATCATGCCGAGCTTGCTACCACTGTAGCCATCGCCCTTGATCTTGTTGTAGCCGAGGCCGGTGTCGATGACACCATAGAGGGTGACTGACGGTTCTGCCTGAGCAATGCCTGTAAAAGCGGTCAGCATCGCAGCGGCGAGCAGCGTCTTTTTCATCCGGGGATCTCCTGGGAATTTGGGTTGGAAAAAACAAAGGGAACAGCACATCCGGCAGTGAGCCGAACGGTGTTCCCGGCCGGAAGTATAAAACAATTACGTTATTTTCTGCGTCATTTGCTGTTTATTGCCTGGGATGTTCCGTCTATTTCGTCTAATTCTTGGCGCCTGGGTCCCGGCCTGATGGTGTGTCTTAGGGCCTGTCTGACGGGTGTCATTTGACGGCTGCACGCCATAGTGGCATCTTGCCCCGAACCCGCATTCATGGAACCCGCCCGTGGACTATCCACTGCCTCTTGTCACTGTCGACGCCGTCTTGCTCACCTTGCGGGCAGGCGCTCTGGAAATTGCCCTGCATCAGCGCGACCGTGCGCCGTTTAAGGGCGCGATGGCCTTGCCAGGCGGCGTGGTGCATGCGGACGAAGACGACGACACCGAAGCCAGCATTCGCCGTGTGCTGCGGGAAAAGACCGGCTTTGAACCCCGCTATCTGGAACAGTTGCAGGTGTTCTCCGGCAAAGACCGCGACCCGCGCCAGTGGTCGTTGTCGGTGTCGTACGTGGCGCTGGTGCCGGCCGCCGAACTGGAAGCCGCAAGCCAAGCCGGTTTCCGTTTCGTCAGCGTGGACGCGCTGCCGCCCCTGGCGTTTGACCACGCCAACATCGTCACCGCAGCCGTCGCCCGGCTGCGCAACAAGTCCAGCTATTCCACCTTGCCGTTCTTTCTGCTGCCCGAACGCTTCACGCTGACGGAACTGCAACACACCTACGAAGCGATCTTGCAGACGCGGCTCGAGAAATCGAACTTCCGCCGCAAGATGGACGCCTGGGGTGTGCTGGAAGATACCGGCGAGCAAGTCGGGGGCGCGCAACGGCCCGCGCGCCTGTACCGCCTGAAGGACTTCACCTTGTTCGACCGCAGCGTCGGATAGCACCGGGCGACGTCCATTTACTACTTAGTTGCAAAAAAACAATAAGTAGGTTTATACTCGCTTCACTTAGTTTTGAAATGCCACTAAGGGCTGATCATGTTCACCATCACTGCGGTAGTAGAAGGACAACGCCTCACCGGCTCGCCGGCCGCGTTTGTATTTCCCGGCGGCGAAAGCCAGGTTACGGTGCCGGCAAATCTGCGGGACCAAGCCGATGCCGCCAGCGCGTTCCGCATTCACGCCTTGCTGAAGTCGGCCAACGACGTCATGCAATTGCTGATGCTGACGGACGCGCTGCGCCGCCTGAACCCGGGCGTGCCGGTTCACCTGGACATGCCTTACGTGCCGTACGCGCGCCAAGACCGCGTTTGCAATCCCGGCGAAGCTTTGGGCGCCGCCGTGTTCTGCAAGCTGATCAATGACCAGCAGTACGCCACCGTGACGGTGGTGGAACCGCACAGCGACGTGACCCCGGCGTTGCTGCAACGTCTGCGCGTGGTGGACGCCGCAGCCTTTCTGAAGAACGCGCTGGCCGCTCCCGCCTTTGCCAAAGGCGTCACGTTGATGGCGCCTGACGCCGGCGCCCGCAAGCGCGTGCAAGCGCTGGCCAAGACGCTGGGCGTGGCGGACGTGCGCTACGCCGAAAAGGTGCGCGACACGCAAACCGGCCGCATTACTGAAACGCGCGTGCCGGACGATATCCCCGATCAGCCCGTGTTGGTGGTCGACGACATCTGCGACGGCGGCCGCACCTTCCTGGAACTGGCCGCCGCCTTAAGCGACAAGACCCGCCAGCCGCTCTACCTGTATGTCACGCACGGCATCTTCAGCAAGGGACTGGCCGAACTGACCGCCCGCTACGCCGGCATCTTCACCGCCTATGACTGGACGGACGCGACAGGCGCGAATGCGCCCGTGCTCGTCAATATTGAAAACTGAACGCCAAGAAGGAACCTGCACCATGAATGCCCCCGATCGCCTCACCGTCAAGAACGGCATCAATCCCTTCCTGCAAGCCGATTTCTACAAGACGGGCCACCCGTTCCAGTACCCCAGGGGCACCAACAAGATCCTGGCCAACTTCACGCCGCGCTCGGCTCGCCTGGCGCCGGTGCTGCCCGAACTGTTCGACGACAAGATCGTCTGGTTCGGCCTGCAAGGCTTTATCAAGGAAATCCTGATCGATCTCTTCGACCGTGAATTCTTTGGCAAGCCGGCAGGCGCAGCGGTGCGCCAATATCAGCGCCGTGTGGATAACGCGTTGGGCAAGGGCGCGGTCACCGTGGACCACTTGCAGGCCTTGTATGAGCTGGGCTATCTGCCGCTGGAAATCCGTTCCGTGCCGGAAGGCGCGCGTGTGGATATCCGTGTGCCGCCTGTCACCTTCATCAACACGCATCCCGACTTCGCGTGGCTGGTGACCTACATCGAAACCCTGTTCAGCTGCGAATCGTGGAAACCGTCGACGGTGGCGACCATCGCCTTCGAATACCGCAAGCTCTTGACCTACTTCGCACGCCTGACGGGCAGCCCGATGGACTTCGTGAACTGGCAGGGCCACGACTTTTCCATGCGCGGCATGTCGGGCCTGTATGACGCCCGCAAGAGCGGTGCGGGCCACTTGCTGTCGTTCACCGGCACCGACACCATTCCCGCCATCGATTATCTGGAAGACATCTACGGCGCCGACTCCGACCGCGAGTTGATCGGCGGCTCCGTGCCCGCGACCGAACACTCGGTGATGTGCCTGGGCAGCAAGGAAGGTGAAATCGAAACGATCCGCCGTTTGGTCACGCAGGTTTACCCGGCGGGCATCGTGTCGGTGGTGTCGGACACCTGGGACTTCTGGCAAGTGGTGACGGATTTTGCGTCAGCGTTGAAGGGCGAAATCCTGGCGCGTCAGCCGGATGCGTTCGGCAACGCCAAGGTGGTGTTTCGCCCCGACTCCGGCGACCCCGTGAAGATTCTGACCGGCTATTTCTGCACCGACGTGTCCCGCGTGGAAGACGTGGCCGCCCTGGCCACCGCCCGCCGCGAGGGTTACGAAGCGGTGCGCGATGCGGCAACCGGCACGTACTGGCTGCTGGATGAAAACGGCCGCGCTGTCCAAACCCTGCGCGAGCCCGAAGTGAAGGGCGCCGTGCAATGCCTGTGGGATATTTTCGGCGGCGTCGTCACTGACCGCGGCTACAAGCTGCTGGACCCGCACGTGGGCCTGATCTACGGCGACTCCATCACGTTGACGCGCGGCCGCGATATTCTGGTCCGGCTGGAAAAGAAGGGCTTCGCCTCGGGCAACGTGGTGCTGGGCATTGGCTCCTACACCTACCAATACCTGACGCGCGACACGTTCGGCTGGGCGTTAAAGGCCACCTACGCGGAAGTCAACGGCGAACCGCAGGAACTGGTGAAAGACCCGGTGACGGATTCTGGCGTCAAGCGTTCGGCCAAGGGCTTGTTGCGGGTGGATGCGACCGCCACGGGCTATGTGCTGCACGATCAGCAGACGGCGGATGCGGCCGAAGGCGGCGCGCTGGTGCCGGTGTTTCGCAACGGCGAGTTGCTGGTTGAGCAAAGCCTGGCGCAAATCCGTGAACGGCTGCAAGGCTCGTGGACGTGCCCCGAGCCCGGCAGCATTCACTGGCCTGTTTAAGCTTTGCCCCGTGCGCGCTTTTCTTCGCGCACGAAAATCACCACGCCGACGACGATCATCAGCGCCAGCGCATACCAGGTGATGGCATAGACCAGGTGGTTGTTCGGGAAGGTCAGCACCGTCAGGCCGCCGACTGGGTCGCGGGCCGGGTCCCGGCTGGGGCTGGACGCGGCGTCGGCGTCGATGAAGTACGGCGCCACGTCCGTCAGCCCGCGCGCCGTGGCAATGGCCGGCAGGTCTCGCGAATACCAAAGGTTTGACGCGGGATCGTTGTTGCGCAAAAAGCCGCTGCCCGGTTCTCCCATGCGAAGCAGCCCGGTCACGCTGCCTTCGGCGGGCGGTTGCGCGGTGTTGGCCTGGCGCTTGCGCCATTCCGGCAGCACGAAGCCGCGGTTGACCAGCACCGTGCCGCCCTCGGGCATTTGCAGCGGCGTCATGACCCAGTAGCCGCTGCCCAGTTCGGTGGCGGCCTGCACCAGCGTCTGCTGGTCGTACAAGTACTTGCCCGTGGCCGACACATGGCGGTATTCGGCGTTGTTGAAACTCAGCGCGCGCCAGTCACGCTTGCCGGGGGCTGGCGTCGTCGCTGCGTGCGCCCGCTGGTTGACTTGCGCAATCAGGTCACGCTTCCAGGCCAGACGGTGCACCTGCCAGGTGCCCAGGGCGCACAGGCCCGCGAACAGCGCAACAGCAACCACCCCCAGAATGACCAGGGTGGTTTTGCTGCGCGGACTACGGGGGGTGTCGCCGGGGTGTTGTTGAGTGTTTTTTACTGCAGCCATCAGGGCATTTTCCGCATGTCGTGTGTGGACATGGGCATCATATTGGAGTTCAAGTGATACATGATCCAGATTGACCCGCTGAGCGTGATTACGACCAGCACCAGCGTGAATATTAACGCCAACATATTCCAGCCGCTTTCGGACTTGGCGTCCATGTGCAGGAAGTAGACGATGTGGACCACGATCTGCACCACGGCAAACGCCAGGATCACCAACGCTGTCGTACGCGAGTTGGCGAAGACGCGGTCCATCACCAGCCAAAACGGAATGGCCGTCAGAATGGCCGCCAGCACGAAGCCGGTGACGTAGCTTTTCAGGGTGCCGTGGCCGGCACCGTCGTCATGGCCGTCATGACCATGGCCATGACCATGGCCGTGGCCATGGCCGTGGCCGCCGCCATGGCCGCCGTGTCCGCCGTGTCCGCGATCCGCCAGGTTATCCATGTGCGAGCTCATGGCAGCACTCCCATCAGATACACGAAGGTGAACACGCCCACCCAGATCAGGTCCAGGAAGTGCCAGAACATCGACAGGCACATCAGGCGGCGGCGGTTTTCAGGGATCAGGCCGTGCATCTGCACCTGGATCATCATCGTCACCAGCCAGACGATGCCGAAGGTGACGTGCAGGCCGTGCGTGCCAACCAGCGTGAAGAACGACGACAGAAAGGCGCTGCGTTGCGGGCCTGCGCCCTGGTGGATCAGGTGCGCAAATTCATACAGTTCCAGCGACAGAAAGCCCAGGCCCAGGATGCCGGTAACCGCCAGCCACAGCTGGGTCGCGCCGATCCGGTTGCGCCGCATCTCCAGCATGGCGAAGCCATACGTGATGGATGACAGCAGCAGCAGCGACGTGTTCACCGCCACCAGCGGCAGGTCGAACAGGTCGGCGCCCGACGGCCCCGCTGCATAGCTGCGGCCCAGCACGCCGTAGGTGGCGAACAGGCACGCGAAGATGAGGCAGTCGCTCATCAGGTAGACCCAGAACCCGAGCAGGGTGCCGTTCTGGGGATGGTGTTCGCCCGCAACGTAGAATACGGGCTCCGGGGGCGGCGCCGTGCCGCCGGGCAGGGTGGGGGCCAAGGTATCAGACATGTTTCGCTAACAACCTCGTGCGGGCGTCTTCTACGCTAACGACCTCAGCGGCCGGCACGTAGTAGTCGCGCTTGTAGTTGAAGGTATGGATGATGGACACCAGGATCAGCGCAGCGAACGACAGCACGGCCAGCGGCCACATGTGCCAGATCAGCGCAAACCCCATCACCACGCTGATCGCCGCCAGCACGACGCCGGCCCAGGTGTTCTTCGGCATGTGGATGGGAATGAAGCCCTGCTGCGGCCGTTCGTAGCCGTGCTGCTTCATCTGCCACCAGGCGTCCAGGTCATGCACGCGCGGCGTGAAGGCGAAGTTGTAGTTGGGCGGGGGCGACGACGTCGACCATTCCAGCGTGCGGCCATCCCAGGGGTCGCCGGAATCGTCGCGCAGCTGGTCGCGGCGGCGGTAGCTGACCACCAGCTGGATGATGAAGCTGGCGATGCCGCAGGCAATCAGCAAGGCGCCAAACGCCGCTATCTGGAACCAGATTTGCAGCGACATGTCTTCGAAGTGATTCACGCGGCGCGTGACGCCCATCAGGCCCAGCACGTACAGCGGCATGAAGGCCACATAGAAGCCCACCAGCCAGAACCAGAACGAGCACTTGCCCCAGAAGGGATCAAGCTTGTAGCCAAAGGCCTTGGGGAACCAGTAGGTGATGCCGGCCATCAGCCCGAACAGCACGCCGCCGATGATCACGTTGTGAAAGTGGGCGATCAGGAACAGGCTGTTATGCAAAGCGAAGTCGGCGGGCGGCACCGCCAGCAGCACACCCGTCATACCGCCAATCACAAAGGTGACCATGAAGCCCAGCGTCCACAGCATGGGAACTTCAAAGCGGATGCGGCCGCGGTACATGGTGAACAGCCAGTTGAAGATCTTCGCCCCGGTCGGGATCGAGATGATCATGGTTGTGATCCCGAAGAACGAGTTCACACTGGCGCCCGACCCCATGGTGAAGAAGTGATGCAGCCAGACCAGATACGACAGCACCGTGATCACGACGGTGGCGTACACCATGGACGCGTAGCCGAACAAACGCTTGCGGCAGAACGTGGACACCACTTCCGAAAAGATGCCGAAGGCGGGCAGGATCAGGATGTAGACCTCGGGGTGGCCCCAGATCCAGATCAGGTTCACGTACATCATGGCGTTGCCGCCGAAGTCCGCGGTGAAGAAGTTGGTGCCCACGTAGCGGTCCATCGACAAGAGCGCCAGCACGGCCGTCAGCACGGGGAAGGCCGCCACGATCAGCACGTTGGTGCAAAGCGCCGTCCACGTGAAGATGGGCATGCGCATCATCGTCATGCCGGGCGCGCGCATCTTCACGATGGTGACCAGCAAATTCACGCCGGATAGCAGGGTTCCCACCCCCGCTATCTGCAAGGCCCACATGTAGTAATCCACCCCCACATCCGGGCTTTGCATGATGCCTGATAACGGTGGATACGCCAGCCAGCCGGTGCGCGCGAATTCGCCCACGAAGAGCGACATCATCACCAGCACGACGCCACCTGTCGTCATCCAGAAGCTGAAGTTGTTCAGGAAGGGAAACGCCACGTCGCGCGCGCCGATCTGTAGCGGCACGATGTAGTTCATCAAGCCCGTGACCAGCGGCATGGCCACAAAGAAAATCATGATCACGCCATGCGCGGTGAAGATCTGGTCGTAATGGTGCGGCGGCAAATAGCCCGTTGAATCCCCAAAGGCCACCGCCTGCTGCAAGCGCATCATGATGGCGTCCGCAAAGCCGCGTAGCAGCATCACGATGCCCAGAATCACATACATGATCCCGATCTTCTTGTGGTCGATGCTGGTGAACCATTCGTGCCACAGATAGCCCCACTTCTTGTAGTACGTGATGGAGCCCAGCACCACGATGCCGCCCACCGCCACCATGAAGAAGGTGGCGAGCAGGATCGGTTCGTGAAAGGGGATGGCGTCCCAGGTCAGGCGGCCAAAGAACAGCTTGATGAGGTCTGGTTGATCAGGCATCTCGATTCCAGCGTAAAGACCACAATTTCATGTCGCCCCTGCGTCATCCCTTGCGGGCCGCCGACGCGCGGCGCTACAACACCAGACCCTCGGTAGAGGTGCACATGGCGCCCACGTACTTGCGCGGCGGCGTACCGGTCAAGCCCAGACGCTCGCGCGTTTCCGGGTCCAGCGTGGTGATGTTGAGTGCGCCCGGGATGCCCATGCCGCCTTGCGAATCGATGGCCATCGCGTCTTTCATGCACATGCGGTTGCCTTCGACGCAGCGGTTCACGATGGCGTCGAACAGCCCTGGCGCAACGGAGGCGTAGCGCTGGACCGGGTTGCGTTCGCTAGGCTGCTCAAGCTTCAGATAGACGTCGCGGCTAAGCGTGGCGCTGGACGCGCGGGCGTCGGCCACCCACTTGTCAAAGCCTTGCTGGTCCAGTCCGTGGAACTTGAAGCGCATGCCCGAGAAGCCCGCGCCGCTGTAGTTGGCGGACAGGCCTTCGTATTCACCGGGGTGGTTGATCACCGCGTGCAGCGTGGTCTGCATGCCGGGCATGGCGTAGATCTGGCCAGCCAGCGCGGGGACGAAGAAAGAATTCATCACGGTCGACGACGTGATCTTGAACTGGATGGGGCGGTCAACCGGCGCGGCCAATTCGTTCACGGTGGCCACCCCTTGCTCGGGGTACAGGAACAGCCATTTCCAATCCAGCGCCACCACTTCCACCACCAGCGGCTTGGTGCCCGCAGGCACTTCGCGGCCTTCGGACAAACGGGCAAGCGGGCGGTAGGGATCAAGCTGATGGGTGCTGACCCAGGTCAGCGCGCCCAACGCGATGATGATCAGCAGCGGGGCGGCCCAGATCAGCAGCTCCAGCATCGTGGAGTGGTTCCATTCCGGATCGTAGTGCGCTTCTTTATTGCTGGCCCGATAGCGCCACGCAAACAGAAAGGTCAGGAAGATCACCGGCACGATGATCAACAACATCAAGCCGGTTGAAATGATGATCAGATTCCGCTGCTGAAGCGCCACATCGCCCGATGGCGACAGCAGCACCGCATTGCATCCTGCCAGCAATGGCAGAGCGGCAATCAGGATCAATCCGCGGAACCTGGTGATGGACAACATGGCCATACCTCGAAACGTAACCGTGGGAGGTAAACGCAACACTACGCTGGAAGCCGCGAAAAATCTAGGGTAAAAAGAACAAAAGTCTGCAAGGCAGTGGCGTATTTCGGACCTCCTATAGTGAGCAAACCCATGTCGACCACCACGCGGTACCCCGGTCATGCCCCCTCCGTTCCCGGCCCGGGGGCGACGGCCGGAGGCGCGAGTCATGCCAAGGTGGCCCCCGGTGAAATCGCCGTCGGTGTGGTCGTCGGACGAGCCTCTGAATACTTCGACTTTTTCGTCTTCGGCATCGCTTGCGTGCTGGTTTTTCCGAAGGTGTTCTTCCCCTTCGAAGCCCCGCTGGAAGGCACGCTCTGGGCCTTCGTCATCTTCTCTTTTGCCTTCATCATGCGGCCCATCGGCACGGCGTTGTCGATGGCGATTCAGCGGCGTTGGGGCCGCGCCACAAAGCTCACGGTGGCGTTGTTCGTGCTTGGCACGGCGACGGTCGGCATGGCGTTTCTGCCCAGCTATGAATCCATTGGCGTGCACGCGATTACATTGTTGGCGGTTTTCCGTTGTTTGCAGGGCCTGGCGTTTGGCGGGTCATGGGACGGCCTGCCGTCGTTGCTGGCATTGAACGCGCCGCCCAACCGGCGCGGCTGGTATTCGATGATGGGGCAGTTGGGCGCGCCGGTCGGCTTCCTGGTGGCCAGCGCCTTGTTCCTGTACTTGCACGTCACGCTGACGCAGGCCGACTTCCTGGAATGGGGCTGGCGCTATCCGTTCTTCGTCGCCTTCGCCATCAACGTGGTGGCGCTGTTCGCGCGGCTGCGTCTGGTGGTCACCGAGGAATACACGCAACTGCTCGAAGAAGGCGAACTCGAACCCATCAGCATTGTCGAGATGGTGCGTTCACAAGGCTACAACCTGTTCATCGGCGCGTTCGCCGCGCTGGCGAGCTACGCGCTGTTCCACCTGGTCACGGTGTTTCCGTTGTCGTGGATCGCCATCAGCGCCACGCAGCAAATCACCGATGTGCTCATCGTGCAGATCTTTGGCGCGATGTTGGGCATCGTAGGCACGGTGGCCTCGGGCTGGCTGGCCGACCGTATCGGCCGGCGCACCACGCTGGGCTTGCTGGCCGTGCTGATCGGCATCTTCGCGCTGTTCACGCCGTGGCTGTTGGGCGGCGGGCCGGTGGCGCAAGACGCTTTCATTCTGGTGGGCTTTGCGCTGCTGGGCTTGTCGTATGGGCAAGCCTCCGGCACCGTCACCGCCAACTTCACGCGGCGTTTCCGTTACACGGGCGCGGCGTTGACGTCCGACATGGCCTGGCTGATCGGCGCGGCCTTTGCCCCGGTGGTAGCGCTGGGCTTGTCGGCACGCTTCGGGCTGGTGGCCGTCAGCATCTACCTGCTGTCCGGCGCCGCCTGCACCTTGATTGCGCTGCGCATCAACAAAGTGCTGGAAACGCGGGATTGAGTCGTTGTTGACACTGGAGGCGTTGGCCGCGTCAGCCGCCGTGGCCTTCCAGCACGTTCGCCACATTGATGCCCACATCCGCCACGGCATAGCCGCCTTCCATCGTGAACACCGTGGGCAGGCCCAGGCTGGCCAGCGCGCGGCCGACTTCAAGATAATCCACGCTTTTCAGCTTGAACTTCGAGATGGGGTCGCCTTCATACGTGTCCACGCCCAGCGCGATGACGACGGCGTCGGCCTTGAAGGCCTGGATGGCGGCCAAGCCTTGTTGCAGCGCTTGCGTCCACGTCGCGAAGTCGGTGCCGGCGGGCAGCGGCAGGTTCAAATTCGCACCCAGACCCGCACCTTCGCCGTGCTCGTCGGCGTAGCCCAGGAAGAACGGATATTCGGTGGTGGGGTCGCCATGGATCGACACCGTCAACACGTCGCCGCGTTCGTAGAAGATGCTTTGCGTGCCGTTGCCATGGTGATAGTCGACATCAAGAATCGCCACGCGCGCAGCGCCCGCATCGCGCAGCGCTTGCGCGGCCAGCGCGGCGTTGTTCAGGAAGCAGTAGCCGCCAAAGAAGTCTGCGCCGGCGTGGTGGCCGGGCGGACGCGTCAGCGCCATGGCCGCGCGCGGGCCGCCTGCGGTGGTGACGGCGCGCGCCGCATCAATCGCGCAGGCCGCGCCAGCGGTTGCCGCTTCCCACGTGCCGGCCGTTAGCGGGCAGCCGCTATCAAACGAAAACAGGCCGACGCGCGCGGCGAAGTTGGTGGGTTCGATGTCGTGACGAAAGCCGCGCACGGGCCAGACGGACGGCAGGATGTCGATGTCTGCGTTCGCCGGGTCCAGCGCCACCCAGTCTTGCCAGGCGCTGGCCAGAAAATCCACATAGCGCGGCGTGTGTACGCGCTTGATCACATCCATGTCCGGCGCCGCCGGCGTGCGCAGTTCGCCGATGCCGCGCTGGCGCAACGCGTCCAGCACATACTCCAGACGCGCCGGCGTTTCGTGGCAAGGCACCAGCTTGCCGCGGAACATTTCCTGGCGGCCAGCATGTTTGTCATGGACGGGGTTGTGAAAGATCTGCACGGCGTCGGGTCCTGAGGCGGTTGGCAATGAAGGGTATCGGGCGTCACTATAGCGGCCGCAAGCCGTACCACGCTACGGCGGGCAGCTCGCGAAACGTGGAATACAGGTCGCGCCATTCAAAAAATTTCGGGTAGCCGCCGCTGACGTCTGGCACGCCGTGCCGGCGCAACGCCAGTACGGTGCGCGGCACATGAAAGTACTGCGTGACGGCCAGCGCGCTGACGTAGCCGTGCTCGCGCATGTAAGCGCTGGCGTGGCGGGCGGTGGACCAGGAATCCACGCCTGCGCTGTCGGTCACGATGCGGTCGGCTGGCACGCCGCGCGCCAGCAGATAGTCGCGCATCACAGCGGCTTCGTCGGCGCCGGCCGGGTCCACGCCGCCGCTGACGAACAGGATGCGGCATTGCAAGGCGGCAAAGCAGTCATACGCCCGGTCAAGGCGCGCGGCCAAGCGCGGCGAGGGCTGGCCGCTGGGCAGCACGGTGTTGCCCAAGACGATAGCCACGTCGGCGGGCCGGGCGCGGGTGAGCAGGCCGGTTGCGGCCAAGGCGATGGCGGCCAGCAAGATCAGCACGATCACGGCGGCCAGGGCACGCCGCAGGCGGGTTCGAAGGGAGCGTGAAGCAGAGGTCACAAGCGGGGCTCGGAGCAGGGGTTGGCCGGCATTCTGCACGAACTTAGCCATGGCGTTGGCGAGTTGTGTTTGTAGTAATGAGAATCATGATCGATAATGCCCGCCTTCTTCCGTGTTGTCTTGTTCGCCTGCCCATGTCCCGCCGCCCGCCCTCCGACAAAGGTTGGCTCGCCCATTATCGCGAGCTGATCGGGGCGTGGACGCGCCGCGGCGCCAGCCGGCACGATGCCGAGGATGCGGCGCAGGATGTGGTGGCGAACATGCTGCGCAACGGGGACGCGGCGGTGCTGGACCCTAAGGCGTATCTCTACGGCGCCAGCCAGAACCGCCTGAATGGCGAGATTCGCCGCCAATCGCGGCGCGAGCAGGTCAGCCTGGACGAATTGCCAGACGCCGAACATCCGGTACAGTCCGATCCCGAGTCCGCGATTCGTGCATCGCAATTGGCGGACGCATTGAAGGCGGCGCTGGCCGAGTTGCCGCTGAAGTGCCAGCAAGTTTTTTTGTGGAACAAGCTTGAGGGGTATACGCAGGCCGAGATCGCGCAGAAACTCGGACTGACGCAAAGCACGGTGGAAAAGCACATGAGACGCGCATTGGCGCACATCCACGACCGGTTGCAAGATCATGCCCCGCACTAAGCCGGACAAGACCCCGCACCACGCATCGCCTCGCGACCAGGCGGTGGTTTGGTATACGCGAGAGCGCCTCGGTACGCTGGATGCCGATGCACGGCAGGCGCGCGATGCCTGGCTGGCCGCCGATCCGGACCATGCGCGGCAATACGAGTCGGTGCAGGCCGTGTGGCGCGTGGCGGATACGGTGCCCGACGCCGACCTGCGCGACATGCTGGCGCAAACCGAAACCCAATCTGAATCCCGTTCCGCATTCCGCCTCGCCCATGCCGGCCGCCGCCGGTTTGCGCTGGGGCTGTCGGCCGCCTGTGCGTTGCTGGTGACGGCAGGCGTGCTGGGCCCCCGGCTGTGGGCGCCCGAGGCGGACTACACGCAAACGCTGGCCACCGCCAAGGGCGAACGCCATCGCATCGTGCTGCCCGATGGTTCGCTGCTGGAATTGAATACCGACACGCGGGCCAAGGTGGCGCTGTACGCGGACCGCCGTGAAGTGGAACTGCTGGCCGGCGAGATCCTGTTTACCGTGAGCCCGGACGCAGCCCGTCCTTTTACCGTTCACACCGGCCAGTCGCAGGTGCGCGTCACCGGCACGCGCTTCAACGTGCGGCGCGATGGCGATGCCGTGGCCTTGGCCGTGGAAGAGGGCAGCGTGGCCTTCACGGCCGGCGCATGGTGGAACCGCAGTACGCGCAACCTGACGGCGGGCTACGTGCTGCGTCTGGCGCCAGGCCAAGCCCTGGCGGCGCCGCATCAGGAGAACGTGGCGGCGATCACTGCCTGGCAGCGAGGCAGGCTGGTGTTCCGCGACACACCCTTGTCGCAGGTGGTGGCCGAACTGAACCGCTACCTGCAAGACCCGCTGCGCATCGATGACAAGCGCCTCGCGCAATTGCGCGTGGCCGGCACGCTACCCATCGACGACCCTGAATCCGTGCTGGCCGTGCTGCCCCGGATTGCGCCGGTGATGGTGCTGTATCCCGCGGATGGGAGCAGGGTGCTGGCGCCGCGTTAAGGGCCGGATTTCGTTCCCGAGGCCTGCGTCGATAAGGATCGTCTGCCCCCTGCTGCGCGGTAGATCCTTGGCGGGAAGCACGCTGTTGCGCCAGGGCATCGTTCTTGTCGCCGCCACACTGCTACGGCAAAATGCTTTTCTTCCCGTGCCGCCGTGCGTGGCGTTGCCCCCCTCCATGACCGACTCCGTGCTCCTCTTCGAGCGTCACCGTCCTCGCCTGTACGCGATTGCTTACCGCATGCTCGGCGCCGTCGCCGAGGCGGAAGACGTTGTGCAGGAAGCCTGGTTGCGCTGGGATGGGACGGACCGTGCGGCGGTGCGGAACGCCGAAGCGTGGCTGGTCACCGCCACCACGCGCTTGTCTGTTGACCGCCTGCGTGCGGCCAAGGCCGAACGGGAGCATTACGTGGGGGCCTGGCTGCCCGAGCCGATGCTGATGGCCGCGCCCGCCACGCCCGAACAGCTCCATGAGCAAGCCGACGACGTGTCGGTGGCTTTTCTGTACATGCTGGAGCGCTTGTCGCCGGACGGCCGCGCGGCTTTCCTGATGCGGGAAGTCTTTGACGCCGACTATGAAGACATCGCGCAGACGCTGGACAAGAGCCAGCCTGCCGTTCGTCAACTCGTGCGGCGGGCCAAGCAGCAGTTAAGCCAGGGCGCTCCTCGTCAGGCGGTGCCGCGTGCGACATTGCAACGCCTGCTGCACGCTTTTGCCGACGCGATGCAGCGCAGCGATTTCCATGGCCTGCATGCGCTATTGAGCGACGACGCCGAACTGATTGGCGACGGTGGCGGCAAGATACCCAGCTTTGCCAGTCTGGTGGGCGGCAAGCGCCTGGCGCAGCTGTTCTACGCTGGCAAGCGCCGCTTCCGCGATGGCCTGCGCGCCGAGGTCGTTCAGGTAAATGGCCAATGGACCCTGTTGCGTTTCATCGATGGTCACCTTGAGTCGGTGCTGGCGTTCGAAACCGATGGTGAGCGTCTGACGCGAGTCTTGGCGCAGCGCAATCCGGACAAGCTCGCGCGGATTTCGGCTGCGCTTGCGCAAGGCTGATACCGGCATTCTGCGCGGGCGGTGGTGCATGCGCGGCAACAT
>Ga0256880_1000064_pt1 | contig 21732 bp, 18 predicted proteins | sample MC6MC0438MT_FD_186348 | JGI IMG/M metagenome (GOLD analysis project Ga0256880, IMG submission 186348) | Metatranscriptome of enriched soil aggregate microbial communities from Iowa State University, Ames, United States - MC6-MC0438-MT... | ecosystem: Environmental > Terrestrial > Soil >... | reverse complement strand
GCTGCTGGGTCTGGGCAGCGGCGCCGTGCTGCTATTGCTGCTGGCGGGCGCCAAGCGCGTGGCCTTGTTGCCGCCCCGCGAGTCGTGGCCCGGCATCATCGTGGGCGGCATCCTTGCCGTCGCGGTATTCAACCTGGCGGTGGCGTGGGCGCAGCTCAGCACGAGCACGTCGCGCGCGGCGGTGCTGACGTTCACCATGCCCATGATGTCGGCGTTGCTGGCCTGGGCCGTGCTGGGCGAGCGTCTGGACCGGCGGCGCGCGCTGGCGTTGCTGCTGGGTGCGATGGGCGTGGCGATTCTGGCGTGGCCGGTGTTGCAAGCGGTCTTTGGTGAACATGATCCAGCGGCCGCCAAGGGCCTGGTGTTTCCGCTGGTGGCGGCATTTGGGTGGGCGGCTGGCACCGTCTATCTGAAGCGCTGGCCGGTGGCGGGCAACCGCATCGTCATCACGGCATGGCAACTGGCCGTGGGCGCCACCTGCGCGCTGGCGGGCATGCTGATCGCGGGCGAATCGTTTCCCACGCAGGGCTGGAATGGCCGGGTCGTGGCGGCGCTGGCGTTCCACATCATCTTGGGAACGGCGGTGGCCTATTGGCTGTGGTTCGTGCTGAGCGAACGCGTCAGTGCGACGGTTGCCGCGTTGACGACGCTGATGGTGCCGGTGGTGGGCGTGCTGGGTGCGATGGCCTTGGTAGGCGACCGGCCCGGCGCAGCGGATTGGTGGGGGTTTGCGCTGGTGTTGGCGGGCGCGGCGTTGATTGTGTTGAACCTTGGGCCGGTGCAAAAACGCGCCTGACCAGGGGCCTGACTTGGGGCCTGACTCCGCGTCTGCCTCGGGCCTGAAGCAAGCCCGAGGGATACCCGCTTCACCGCCTGCGCAGCTTCTCGCGCAGCAAGCCCGCGCCGCTGACCAGCGTGATCCCCGCCAGCACCATCACCGCGCCCAGCACGAAATGGCGGTCGAGCGGCTCGTCCAGAATCAGTACGCCAAAACTCACGCCAAACAGCGGCGTCATGAACGACAGGATCGACAGCCGCGAAGCCAGATACCGGCGCAGCAGCCAGAACCACGCCAGATAGCTCGACAGCGCCACCACCACGGCTTGAAACACCACGCTGAGCACGGCGGCCTGCGTATAACGGATGCCGTGCTGGCCCGTCAGGGCGGCGTACGCCAGCAGGACGACCGAGGCCACCGCCATTTGATAGAACAAGGTCTTAGACGGTGCCGCTTCCGACAACGAGGTCTTGCGGATGGCCACCGTGGTTGCGCCCCACAGCAAGCCCGCCGCCAAGCCCATGGCGTCGCCCAGCAGCATGTTTGTGCCGGCTGCCGCACTGCCGCTCGCCGCATCACTGCCGCCACCCAGGAACGCCACCCCAATTCCCCCGAACGCCACCGCTACGCCCAGCCATTGCAGCGGCTGCATGCGTTCTTCGGGCAGCAGCCAATGCAGCCCCAGCGCCGCGAAGATGGGCGCGGTGTACAAGAACACCGACATGTGCGAGGCCGTCGTGTACAGCAAGCCTTGCGCCACAAACAGGAATTCGCCCGCGAACAGCAGGCCGACGATCAGGCCGGGCAGGGCGGTGCCGTCACGAAACGCGCGTCCGCCTTCCGCGCGGCCCACCACCACCGCCAGCACCAGCGCGGCGAAGGTCGAGCGCAGGCCGATCTGCATGATGGGCGCGATGTCGCCAGCGACCAGCTTGATGGCGATCTGTTGAAAGCCCCAGCACACGCACAGCGCCAGCATGCCGGCGGTGGCCAGCGTGTCCAGCGGCAGACGCAGCGGTTTGGAGGAGGGGGCTAAGACCGGCGCGCTCACGGCAGTTCGGCGGGGTAGCTGTCCAGCGCCAGGCCGATCTGCTGCCGAAGATCCCATTCGGCAAGCGTCGATTGCACCGGACCAAAGAATGCGCCGTCGCGCGTGACGAACATGGCGGGCAGGTGGAAGACTTCGTAGCGTTCCACCAGGCCGCGGTTGTCGCCCGCGTCGACCCAGCAAACGCGTTCGACTGGCAATTCCAGCGCGGGCAATTGCTCACGCGCGATGCGGCAGGTGCCGCAGGTACGGCTGTGAAAGACCAGCAGCGTCAGGCCGGGGGCGTCCAGCAGGTAGCGGTCGGCGGTGCTGTCGTTGAGTTCTATCTGTTCCATGGGCGACAAGAATACGTGCGGTGGGCGCCGGGCGAACCCGGCGCAAGGCGTCCATTATGGCAGCGCACCGCCTGCCGCCCGGCGATAACCGCAGCGGCGGCAGGGGGGCTGCCGATATCGGGGCTGCCAAAGCCGGTCTGCCAGCAACAAGCCGGCCTCAGCCGCCGCGCAGCACGCGGTCCAGTTCCAGCACCGACTGATACAGCACGCGCGTGCCGTCCAGCAACTGCACCGGCTCAATCCACTCTTCCGGGCAATGGCTGCGGCCGTTCAGGCAGGGGATGAAGATCATGCCGATGGGGCCGGTGGGCGCCATGTACACGGCGTCGTGGCCCGCGCCGCTGGGCAGGCGCATGGACGCGTAACCCAACTGGTCGGCGGCGGCCTTCACCGCGTCCATCACCAGCGGCGAACAGTCGGTGGGTTGGGCGCGGCTCAGCTGCGAGAAGTGGGCCGTCAGGCGCAGCGCCTTCAGGTCATCGGCCACGCCCGCCATCAGCGTTTCAGGAAAGGCGTCCAGCACGGCGTTGCTGTCGCTGCGCATTTCAAGCGTGAGCTCGACACGGCCCGGCACCGCGTTGGCGGCGTTGGGCGTCATCGACAAGCGGCCTACCGTGGCCACCACGTAATGCGGGTTGCCGCTGGCCGCACTGGCCTGGCGGCTGGCTGCATCAATAATGCGCGCCGCGCCTACCAGCGCATCCCGCCGGATATCCATGGGCGTGGTGCCCGCGTGGTCGGGCTGGCCTTCCACCACAATCAGCACGCGGCGAATGCCGACGATGTTGGTGACCACACCAATCGGCAGCCCGCGGCTTTCCAGCACGGGGCCTTGTTCGATATGCAGTTCAACGAACGCCGCCGTGTCGCCCGCGTGGCGCAGCGGCGCACCCAGCGCGGCCGGGTCGCCGCCGATGCGGGCGATTCCTTGCGCCAGCGTTTCGCCTTCCGGGTTGCGGGCCGCCAGCATGTCGGCCGAGAGCTGGCCGCACAGCGCGCGGCTGCCCACGCACGAGATTCCGTAGTCGCTGGGCTCCTCGGAAAGGAAGTCGATGACCTCAAACGGATGGTCCAGTTCGATGCCGTGTTCCTGCATCGTGTGCGCCACTTCAATACCCGCCAGCACGCCGATGATGCCGTCAAAGCGGCCGCCGGCCATGACAGTGTCGCAGTGCGAGCCGGTGGCGATGGGTTTCTTGCCCGGGTTGCGGCCCGCGCGGGTGCCAACCAGGTTCCCGCCCGCATCCAGGCGCGTAGTCAGGCCCGCCGCTTCAAACTCGCTGCGCAGCCAGGCGCGCGCGTCGTTGAACAGCGGCGAAAACGCGCGGCGCGTCCAGGGGACGTCAGGCAGGGTGAAGCGGGACAGGGTTTCAACGCGGGACCAGAGGCGTTCGGCATTGAGAGGGGGAAAAGCGGGGGAGGGGTGCGGCATGAGAATTCCTGAACGATGCGCCAAGGATTATGTCATGACGGACTTCCGGCCTGGGTTGCGTTGCGGAGGTCACGGTATCCCACGTGCCAACGGCGCATGACCTCACGCTTCGGCCGGCAGTTGGCGTTATCTCGGGGCCTAACCTGACTCTGCGGCTGACACATCACGATCCAACAGGCAGTCGATAAACGCGCTCAGCGCTGGCTGCAAATGACGCCGATTCGAGTAGTAAAGGAACAGCCCTGGCCGCGTGATGGACCAATCGGCCAGGACTTGCACCAACCGCTCTTGGGCAAGATGCTCATCGACGCGCCCGCGGTCAAAGGCGTAGGCAATGCCCAGTCCCTGCAGTGCCGCTTCGACGCCGATGTCCGAGTTGTTGGTGACCAAGGGGCCTTGCGCGGCGATGTCGAGCCGCTTGCCCTTCTTTTCGAACTCCCAGCGATACGCGCTGCCGTCCACCTGAAGGCGCCAGTTGATGCAGGCGTGGCTGTGCAGGTCGGCAGGGGAACGCGGCGTGCCGCGATGCGCCAGGTAGTCCGGCGAAGCGACCACGATCATCTTCACGTCCGGCGACAGGCGCACGGCGATCATGTCCTTCTCCAGCCGCCCGCCCACACGGATGCCTGCGTCGAAGCGGCCCGCAACGATATCGCTGAGTCCGTCGTCAACCACGATGTCCAGCACCACGTCGGGATGTGCACGATGAAATCGGCCAAGCCGAGGCGCGATGATCTGCCGGGCCGCCATTCCCAGCGTATTGATGCGCAGCGTTCCGCTCGTCTGACCGGCAGTGGCACTCGCCTCAGCCACGGCGTCGGCCAGCTCCCGGAACAACGGTGCGATGCGGCCGTACAGCTGATCGCCGGCGGCCGTTGGCGCCACACTGCGCGTGGTGCGGTTCAGCAACCTTGCGTTGAGCCGGGCTTCAAGCTGGCGGATGGTTTGGCTCAGCGCCGAGGGTGAAAGGCCCAAATGCTCTGCCGCGCGCGCAAAGCTTGACCGCTCGACCACGGCGGCAAAAGCCTTCAGTTCAGCAAACTCGGACCCACGCATTATGTATCCATTTCTACATAGATTATTCGCATTCTAGGGCATTCACTAAATTCTCTGGCGGTCGCATCCTAACGACTTCATCACCACGGAGTTCGTCACCATGACCGCCCTGATCCTCCCCGAACCCATCGCCGCCTACTTTGCGGCCGACCAGCAGAATCCCGACGCCGTTGTCCGATGCTTCACGGCGCAAGCCGTCGTGAAGGATGAGGGCCGCACCCATGTCGGCCTTGACGCCATCAGGGCGTGGAAGGTCGAGGCATCCCGCGCGTACACCTACACGAGTGAGCCGTTCGCGCTGGAGCAGAAGGACGGGCGCTATCTCGTCACCAGCCGAGTCGCTGGAAATTTCCCCGGCAGTCCGGTTGATCTCAGGTACGACTTCCGGCTGGAACGTGGACTGATCGCATCCTTGGAGATCACCGTATGAGCTTTGATCTTCAACTGGGCGGCCGGCGGGCGCTGGTCACCGGCGGCACCAAGGGTGTGGGCGCGGCGGTCGTGCAGGGCCTGCGCGACGCAGGTGTGCAAGTCGCGACGACGGCGCGTGCCGTGCCTGAGCATCCGGCTGAAGGCGTGCACTACATCGCGGCCGATCTCTCGACTGCCGAGGGGGCGGCCAAGGTGGCGCAGGCAGTGCTTCAGCGGTGGGGCGGCCTCGACATTCTGGTCAACGTGCTCGGCGGTTCCAGCGCACCTGGCGGCGGCTTCGCGGCATTGGACGATGCGCAATGGTTCAAGGAGTTAAACCTGAACCTGATGCCAGCCGTGCGCCTTGACCGCGCGCTGCTACCGGCCATGCTGGCTCAAGGCGCTGGCGTCATCGTTCACGTCAGCTCGATTCAGCGCATGATGCCGCTGCCGGAATCGACCACCGCCTACGCGGCTGCCAAAGCGGCTTTGTCCACCTACAGCAAAGCCTTATCAAAGGAAGTGACGCCAAAGGGCGTTCGCGTGTTGAGCGTCTCTCCGGGCTGGATCGAGACTGAGGCCGCCGTGGCGTTGGCCGAGCGCTTGGCCGCGCAGGCTGGCACGGACTACGAGGGCGGCAAGCGGATCATCATGCAATCGCTGGGGGGTATTCCGCTGGGGCGGCCAGCCAGGCCGCAGGAAGTCGCCGATCTGATTACGTTCCTCGCGTCACCGCGGGCGGGATCGATTTCAGGTTCGGAGCACCTGATAGACGGGGGCACGGTGCCCACTGTCTAGGAGACTGCTCCGCGGCAACTTCCAAGGCGCTTTTCACTTGCTTTGAACGCCGTCGGCGATCTTCCTGGCCGTCAGCGTCACGGTGAAAAACTCGTTAAGCTTATCGGCCGGAACGGCATCCAACTGGTTATTTCCATAATCAGCATGTTGCCCGTTCTTGAATCGAGGGTAATACCCTTTCCAGAAATAGCGCGCCTGTGTACCGCCCGCGAGCACTGTTTTCGCAGGCAGCCCGGCCACGAATCGCGTATCGGCAATGTCTGCTCGCGCCCGCAAAGCGACGCGGGCCTCTGTCAATTCCCAATGGCATACCCCGCGCCCGTAATAGTCCTCATCGAGCAGCATGTCGGCATACACGGTGCCCACGTACTCGGTGGCGGATATACGGGAAAGGGGGAGCGGTTCGTGGCTGGACAATGTCGGCACGTGGCCGGACAGGGCGTTGGATTTTCCACAGCGGGCGCCGTTGCTGGCGTCGAACTGCACAGTGCCCTCTACTACCGTAAACGGCGATTTGCCGTCGGCTGCGCTTGAGAGCTCGGACACATTAGCAAGTGTGAACCGTATCTCGTAGGCGTGTGTCGGGTTGGGGTTCAGCTTGCGCAGAGGAGGAGCGGGCGCGTTGGATCTGGCGTCAAGCTGGGTGGGGCTAGCGGCGTGGCTCGGATCGCAGATGGCTGCGGTCAAAAGCGCCAACATCGGCAACGCCCGGCGAAAAGTCGCCGCTAAAGGCTCTCGAGGGGCAAGCAACAAGGTCGATGATTCCTATGCGGGCTATTAGGAGTTTGTTCAGCGACAGGCCAACGATTCGTCGGTAATCGCTGCGCCGCGGGCGAAATTATTGCATGGCCGGGATGGATGCGCGGAGCCGGGTCACTCACGACTCGAAGCGGACCGCGAGGCCAACGAAAGGAGGTCACGCTCGTCGCACAAACTCTACGAAAGCCGCTGAGCTCAACGGGCGGCTGACCAGATAACCCTGGAGGGCGTCGCAGCCCGCGTCCTTTAACTCATCGGCCTGATGTTGGTGCTCGACCCCTTCGGCGATTGTTTTCATGCCCAGTGAACGAGCAAGACCGACGATGCCTCGAATTACCGCCGAGGCCTTCTCTGACGCCGCCAGCCCGCGGACAAAGGACTTGTCGATCTTGAGCGTGTCCACAGGCAGCCGGACCAGATAGCTCAAACTTGAGTATCCCGCACCGAAGTCATCGAGCGACGTGGATAGTCCGGCTTGTTTCAGCGTGGCGAGAACTGAAGTCGCCATGTCGATATCGCTTACCAGGCAGTCTTCCGTGATTTCCACATCGAGCATGGCGGCGGAGATGCCATGTTTCCTGACGGCATGTTGAATTCGATCTGCCAGCCCCATATCGAGTAGTTGCCGAGCCGAAAGATTCAGGCTGATTCGCGGTACGGCGACGCCCATCCGTTGCCATGCGGCGATATGCAGGCAAACCGCATTGAGCAGCCAATCGACAAGTACGCCCTCGTAGGGGGACTCAAGCAGCAGCGCCAGGAACGCGTCAGGTGTCAGCAAGCCCCGGTCGGGATGACGCCAGCGAAGAAGCGCCTCTGCGCCGATCAGGGTGGAGTCCGCGAGTGATATCTGGGGCTGGAAATGCAGCTCGAACTGGTTCAGCGCAAATGCTGCACGGAGATCGGAGCGCAACGCGACCCGGTTGCGCACGCCCCGGTCCAGTATCACGTCGTACGTGCGTACTTGAAGCCCGCCAGCCGACTTGGCTGCGTACATGGCTGTATCGGCCTGGCTCAGCAACGTCTCGGCGGTTTCAGGGTCTTTTCCCATTAGCGCGATACCTATGCTGGCGGACAGAGAGAGAGCTCGACCGCCTATTTCGAATGGCATCGCAAGCGCGTTGAGCACCGCAAAGGCGCACGCTTCTGCCGCGCTTTTCGTGGTGTTGCGCAACAGTAAAACAAACTCGTCGCCGCCTACGCGCGCAGCAAAAAAAGCAGGGCCGAGATTTTCGGTAAGCCTTACCGAGAAATTACGCAGTAGTTCGTCGCCGGCAGCATGGCCGAACGCGTCGTTGACTTCTTTCAGATGGTCCAAGTCGATAAACAGCACCGCCACAGAGACGCCATTCGGCGTGCTTGGCAATGCAGCGCCAGCGACTGCGCGAGACAGTGCTTCCATGCAACTGCGTCGATTCGCCAACCCCGTCAGATAATCGTGACTCGCTTCAAACTCCAGTTGGGCAGCGTGCTCGTGTTCGCGCGTGACGTCGCGAAAAAGCACCGTAATACCCTCGTCATGGCGAAATGAGCGCGCTTCAAACCAAGTGCGGAGCGGGGCGTAATAGCCAGTGTGACAGCCGGGGCGTCCTGTCGCCGCTGTGTGCCGGTAGATTCGGTAGTAGCCGGAGTTCACCAAGTCCGGGTAACACTGCCAGATTTCGCGTCCGAGGAGGTTTTGCCGCGCCTGCTGCAAATATCGCTCGGCGGTATTGTTGAGATACGTGAAGCGCCAAGACTTGTCTATCGACATGAATCCGTCGCTAAGGCTATCAAGCATTTCCGCCAGGTGAGCCGGTGCAGGCTGATGGACCCCAGCAGCCGGCGGTTGGTGCGTATGTCGTGCCATTTTTCGGACCTATGTTCGCGTGGAACTTAAGAGCCATTGTTAGTCCGCAAACTGTGCGTCCGTGCATTTTAACGGCCCTGGTGCAGCGCAAAAATGGCGGTTCACCCCAGCCAGTCGCTGCTAATCGCTCCGGCCGATGACCGGCAAATCCGTCTTGGCGCATCGTCAAAAGGCCAGCCGCTTCACGACACCCCGCTCAAGACACTACCCGCCACGACGGCTCCCGCTTTTCCAGAAACGCCGCGACCCCTTCGCGGGCCTCATCCGTGCTGCGGCAAGCCGCGATGCGTTCGACCGTGTCGTTGATGAGCGCGGCGTTGATGGGTTGCCCTGCAAAGTCTCGCACCAGCCGTTTGCTGGCTTGGACCGCGTCGGGGCCGTTGGCGCATAACGTGCGGCAGATGGCGTCGGCGGTGGCGTGCAACTGTTCCGCCGGCGCCACTTCGTGCAGCAGGCCCAGGCGCAGCGCGGTGGCGGCGTCGAAGCGCTCGGCCGTCAGGAAGTATCGGTTGGCCGCGCGCTCGCCCATGGCGCGGATCACATAGGGGCTGATCGTGGCGGGTGTCAGGCCCAGCCGGGTTTCGGACAAGCAGAAGTGCGCGCTGTCTGCCGCCACCGCGATGTCGCAGGCTGACAGCAAGCCCATGCCGCCCGCGTAGGCGTCGCCGTTTACGCAGGCGACGACGGGCTTGGGGCATGACCACAGGGTGTGCAGCATGCCGGCCAGCCGGGTGGCGTCGGCACGGTTGTCGGCGTCGGAGTAGGTGGCCATCTTGCGCATCCAGTTCAAGTCGCCGCCCGCGCAGAACGCCTTGCCCGCGCCCGTCAGCAGCAGCACGCGCACGCGGGGGTCTTCGCCCGCCTGCTTGACTGCGGCGGTCAGCGCGGCGATCAAGGTTTCGTCGAACGCGTTGCGCATGTCGGGGCGGTTCAGCGTCAGGCGGACGATGGCGCCATCGTGGGCGATGTCGAGCGGGGCAGACAGCGGGGCAGACAGCGGCGTGGGCTCGGTCATGCGAAAGCTCCTGATCTTTTGAATTTGGCTCAATAACGTTGGATCATAAAGCCGATGATTCCACCCGTAAATCGGATCGCGCAGGATGACACCCCTAAAAATATTGAGTTATCCTCAAAAAAATAACGGAGCGAGACATGAATCCACTTTCGGACGGCCAGGCCGCCCATTCGCGTACTGATTCCCCCGCCAAGCCCCACGCAGATTCACGCTACGCGTCGGTTTTCCGGCCCGGTTTGTTTGACGGCAAGACCGTCGTCGTCACGGGCGGCGGCAGCGGGTTGGGACGCTGCACGGCGCACGAACTGGCGGCGCTTGGCGCCCGCCTGGCGCTGTTGGGCCGCAAGCAAGACAAGCTGGACGCCGCCTGCGCCGAGCTTGCGCGCATCTACCCGGAAGCCGGGAATCGCATCAGCCTGCACGTCTGCGATATTCGCGATGAAGCCGGCGTGCGCGCCACGGTGTCTGACGTGCTGACCCGCCATGGCGCTATCGATGGGCTGTTCAATTGCGCGGGCGGGCAGTTTCCCGCGCCGCTGGACCGCATCAGTTTCAACGGCTGGAATGCTGTGGTGCAGAACAATCTGCACGGCACCTTCCTGATGGCGCGCGAGGTCTATACGCAGCACATGCGCCAGCACGGCGGGGCCATCGTCAACATGTTGGCCGACATCTGGGGCGGCATGCCGGGCATGGGGCATTCGGGGGCGGCGCGCGCGGGCGTTTGGAACCTGACGGAAACCGCCGCCTGCGAATGGGCGCATGCCGGGGTGCGGGTCAACGCGGTGGCGCCGGGATGGATCGCGTCCAGCGGCATGGACAGCTACGACGACCACTACCGTGCGGTGCTGCGCGAGCTGAAAACGAAGGTGCCGCTACAGCGCTTCGGCACCGAGGCCGAGCTGGCGGCGGCGGTGGTGTTCCTGCTGTCGCCGGCGGCGGCGTTCATCAACGGCAGTGTCATCCGGGTTGATGGCGGGGTGCCCAATGCGCGCCATTCCTGGACGTTGCAGCCCGCCGAACGCGGCGAGGTCTACAACGGCTTTCCTCAGTACGTGGCGCCGTCCTTGTTTGCAGAACCGGTGCCGGGTACGTCTGATTCGTCCGACGCTTCGGACGCCTGAAGCCGATGCAGCGCGTCGCGCACTTCGCCGCGGAACCGGGCCAGCGCCAGCGTGTCCTGGCGCGGCGGCTGCAAGGCCTGCCACAGAAAGCCGACCAGCTGGTCGGCGGTGGCGGCTACGTCCACGCGCGCGCCGCGCAGGATGGCGTCCCACAGTACGTGCTCCATCGGGCCGTACACGGTGGACCGCAGCAATCGCAACGGCATGTCGCGCCGGATGTCGCCATCCGCCTGGCCCTGCGCCAGAATCCGCATCAGCGGCGCGGTGTAGCGGCGTTGAAGTCCGGCGTAGACCTCGCCGAAATCATCGTTGCGCGCGCGCCCTTCAGACAAAATGAACGCGCACAGTCCCGGCCCCTCGGCCAGCAGATGCCGCAAATGCGCATGCACCAGATAGTGCAATTGCGCGCGCGCACCCTGCACATGGGGCAGGCTGTCTTCCACCTTGGCGATGATTTCGTCATACCAATCGCTGATCACCCGCACGCACAGTTCCCGCTTGCCGCCGAAGTACGTAAAGATGGTGGCTTCGGACACGCCCAGCCGCTGGGCGATGTCGGTGGTCGTGGCGGCCTGGAAGCCGGCCTCGGAAAAGACCTGGCGGGCCATGTGCAGGATGTCGCGTATCCGCTGCTCGGACTTGGCGCTGGCAGGCGGACGGCGTATCGGTACGGCGGGGGTTTTTTCCATGCGGACGGCGGTGGGGCGGGTAGGCGGAGCTTATTATTGAGCCAGGGTCAAGCCGGTAGAGCAAGCCCCTGGATGAATCCATAACAACATCAGAGACAAAATCATGCTGTCCCGAGCCGGATCTTATAAGCAGCTTGTGTCCGAATTCCAATGGCAGGTGCCGGCGGCGTTCAACATCGGCGTTGACGCCTGCGACAAATGGGCCGACGGCAGCGGCCGCCTGGCCCTGATCTTCGAAAAGAGCGACGGCGCGCAAACGCGCTATTCGTTTGACGACATCAAGGAACAGTCCAACCGCCTGGCGCACAGCCTGGCGCGACACGGCGTACGGCGCGGCGACCGCGTGGCGGTGTATTTGCCGCAGGCGCCTGAAACGGCCATGACCCATATCGCCGTCTATAAGATGGGCGCGGTGGCGGTGCCGCTCTTTACGCTGTTTGGCGTGGACGCCATTCAGTTCCGGCTGGCCAACAGTGGCGCGGCCGCGCTGGTGACGGACACCGAAGGCTGCCGCAAGCTGCGCGAGATTCGTGCGAGCCTGCCGGATTTGAAAGTCATTTATTGCATCGACGGCGATGGCGACGGCGATGCCGTGCCGTTTCACCCGGCGCTGGCCGCCGAATCCCCCGACTACACCCCGGTGCAAACGGCGGCCGACGACCCGGCCGTGATCATCTACACATCAGGCACCACCGGCAAGCCCAAGGGCGCGCTGCACGCGCATCGCGTGTTGCTGGGCCACTTGCCGGGCGTGGAGATGTCGCACGAATTTTTCCCCGAGAACGCCGCCCTGATGTGGACGCCGGCCGACTGGGCCTGGATTGGCGGGCTGCTGGATGTGTTGCTGCCCGCCTGGCACCACGGCGTGCCGGTGCTGGCGCGCCGCTTCGAGAAGTTCGACGGCGCGTCCGCGCTGGAGCTGATGGCGCGCCACGGCGTGACCCACACCTTTCTGCCGCCCACCGCGCTGAAGATGATGCGCGGGTCCGCCTACCCGGAAGGCGCGGGGCCGCTGGCGCTGCGCTCGGTGGCAAGCGGCGGGGAATCGCTGGGGTCTGAACTCATCGACTGGGGCCGCCGCGTGCTGGGCGTGACCATCAACGAGTTCTATGGCCAGACCGAATGCAATATGTTGGTCTCGTCGTGCTCGTCGTTGTTTGACCCGGAAATCGGGTCGATCGGCCGCGCGGCGCCCGGCCATCGGGTGCTTATTGTGGATGACCAAGGCGTTGAAGTGGCCGATGGACAAGAGGGCAACATCGGCGTATTGCGGCCGGACCCGGTCATGTTCCTGGGCTACTGGAACAACCCCGAGGCCACCGCCGAGAAATTCGTGGGCGACGTCCTGCTGACGGGCGACCAGGGCGTGCGCGACGCCCAAGGCTTCATCCGATTCGTGGGCCGCAACGACGACGTCATCACCAGCGCGGGCTACCGGATCGGCCCGGCCCCCATCGAAGACTGCCTGATCGGGCACCCCGCCGTGCGCATGGCGGCGGTGGTGGGCGTGCCGGATGCGCAGCGCACCGAAATCGTCATGGCCTATGTGGTGCTGAATGAGGGCGTCGAGGGCAATGACGAGCTCGTCAAAGCCTTGCAGGCGCATGTCCGCACGCGTCTGGCTGCCCATGAATACCCGCGCGCCATCCGGTTTGTAACCAGTTTGCCAACCACCGCCACCGGCAAGATCATCCGCAGGGAGCTGCGTGACGGCACCTATTCCTGAACCGTCTCAACCCGTGACAATCTCGTCCATGTGGATGGGTTGACGGGTTGCCCAGCGCTGCAAGTATGATGGCGCAAATTGCATACGGCCCCACACAATTGGGGCCGTATCACCATTAGTCAAAGCATGGAGATAGCCCCAATGAATAAGCCATTGGATGGGGGTTTGGCCGCGTTGAACGTGCCAGCCTACGTCAAGCATCGCGGCCTGATCGACTGGGTAGCCAGTTTTGTTGCCCTGGCCAAGCCGGATCGCGTCGTGTGGTGCGACGGCTCGCAAGAAGAATATGACCGCCTGTGCGAACAGATGGTCCAAGCCGGCACCATGCGCCGGCTCAACCCCGCCAAGCGGCCCAATTCTTTCCTGGCGTGCTCGGACCCGTCCGACGTGGCGCGCGTGGAAGACCGCACCTTCATCTGTTCCGACCGGCCGGAAGACGCCGGCCCCACGAACAACTGGGCCGACCCGGCCGAGATGCGCGACACCTTGAACGGCCTGTTCGATGGCGCCATGCGCGGCCGCACGCTGTACGTGGTGCCGTTTTCGATGGGCCCGCTGGGTTCCGACATCGCCCACATCGGCGTCGAACTGTCCGATAGCCCGTACGTGGCCGTCAACATGCGCATCATGACGCGCATGGGCAAGCAGGTGTATGACGTGCTGGGCGCCGATGGCGACTTCGTGCCGTGCGTGCATTCCGTGGGCAAGCCCCTGGCCGACGGCGAAGCCGACGTGGCCTGGCCGTGCAACCCCACCAAGTACATCGTGCATTTCCCCAAGAGCCGCGAAATCTGGAGCTTCGGTTCCGGCTACGGCGGCAACGCGCTGCTGGGCAAGAAGTGCTTCGCGCTGCGCATCGCGTCCACCATGGGCCGCGACCAAGGCTGGCTGGCCGAACACATGCTGATTTTGGGCGTGACCTCGCCCAAGGGCCGCAAGTACCACGTGGCCGCGGCGTTCCCGTCGGCCTGCGGCAAGACCAACTTCGCCATGCTGATCCCGCCGCAAGGCATGGACGGCTGGAAGGTCACGACCATTGGCGATGACATCGCCTGGATCAAACCCGGCCCCGACGGCCGCCTGCACGCCATCAACCCGGAAGCCGGCTATTTCGGCGTGGCCCCGGGCACCAGCGAGCAGACCAACTTCAACGCCATGGCCACGCTGAAGGCCAACGTCATCTTCACCAACGTGGCGCTGACCGATGACGGCGACGTCTGGTGGGAAGGCATGACCGACACGCCGCCCGCGCACCTGATCGACTGGCAAGGCCAGGACTGGACGCCCGCCATTGCGCGCGAAACCGGCCGCAAGGCCGCGCACCCGAACGCGCGCTTCACCGCGCCCGCCGCGCAATGCCCGTCCATCGACCCTGAATGGGAAAACCCGAAGGGCGTCGTCATCGACGCGTTCATCTTCGGCGGCCGCCGCTCCACCACCGTGCCGCTGGTGACCGAAGCGCGCAACTGGGTCGAAGGCGTGTACATGGCCGCCACCATGGGCTCGGAAACCACCGCCGCCGCCGCCGGGCAGCAAGGCGTGGTGCGCCGCGACCCGTTCGCCATGCTGCCGTTCTGCGGCTACAACATGAGCGACTACTTCAACCACTGGCTGAAGCTGGGCAAGCAACTCGAAGCCACCGGCGCCACCTTGCCGCGTATCTACTGCGTCAACTGGTTCCGCAAGGGTCCGGATGGCAAGTTCGTGTGGCCGGGCTTTGGCGAAAACATGCGCGTGCTGCGCTGGATGCTGGGCCGCATCGACGGCCAGTCCAAGGGCGTGGACCAGGTGTTTGGCGTGTCGCCCAGCTACCAGGACATCGACTGGACCGGGCTGGAGTTCACGCCCGACAAATTCGAGCAAGTCATGTCGGTGGACGCTGGCGCGTGGCGCGACGAACTCGCGCTGCACGACGAGCTGTTCAGCCAACTGGCGGCGGGCTTGCCTGAAGACCTGCCGACCACCAAGACGAAGATCGAAGGACGGCTGGCGGCCTGATCTGCCACGGTCTGAACCGTAGTCTGATCTGCCCGCGCGCCCCATCGGCGCGCGGGCTTTTTATTGTCCGCTTGGCGGCCAGCACAACCGCGTTGCGGATCACAAGGCACAATGCGTTCATGAAACTCGATCCGGAAGACCTGGCCAAGATCTCCTCATTGACCTTGGCGCATTACGAAGAGAACGCGGTGTCGTTTGAAGCGGGCACGCGCGACCACGACGTCAGCCAGAATATCGCGGCCTTGCTTCGGCATATATCGGGCGCGCCGCCCTACGACATCCTGGACCTGGGCTGCGGCCCCGGCCGCGATCTCAAGACCTTTGCCGCCTTGGGGCATCGGCCAGTGGGGCTGGATGGCACGCCCAGTTTTGTCAGCATGGCGCAGGCGGCCAGCGGGTGCGAGGTCTGGCAGCAAGACTTTCTGCAACTGGCGCTGCCTGCCGAGCGCTTTGACGGCATCTACGCCAACGCGGTGCTGTTCCATGTGCCGGGTCAGGAATTGCCGCGTGTGCTGCGCGAATTGTGGGCGGCGCTGCGGCCAGGCGGCGTGCTGTTCAGTTCCAACCCGCGCGGCGGCAACCAGGAAGGGTGGAATCGCGGGCGCTATGGCGCGTATCACGACCTGGACGGCTGGCGCGCATTGATGACAAACGCAGGCTTCGAAGAGCTGGAACACTATTACCGGCCGGATGGCTTGCCGCGCGAGCAGCAGCCCTGGCTGGCCAGCGTGTGGCGGCGGGTGGGGTAGAGGGGTACCGCGCCCTTGCAGAAATCGGACAGGCGCCGCTAATTTCGGCCAGGTCCGTCGACATCCATCAGCCTTTCATCGAATAGCCGCAGTCCGCGGATAGCCGCCGCCGGATCTGGCTACCGGGGCGGCCGCCGGCCGCGCCAGTATTCACCTCATCCAATCAGCACTGCGATGAGGTGATGCGATGAAAGGTCTGGAAAACAAAGTCGCCATTGTGACGGGCGGCGCCACGCTGATCGGCGCGGGCGTCGTGCACGCGTTGCGCGCCAAGGGCGTGCGCGTGGCGCTCTTCGATATCGACGCCGCCAACGGCGAACGCGTGGCCGCGGCAGACAAGACCGGCACGCGCTTCTGGCCGGTAGACATCACCGACGACGCACAACTGGCGCGCGGCGTGGCGGATGTAGCCGCGCACTTCGGGCGCATCGATTATCTGGTCAACCTGGCCGCCACCTATCTGGACGATGGCGCCGCCTCCGGCCGCGCTGACTGGCTGCGCGCGCTGGACATCAACGTCGTCAGCGCCGTGATGGCCGCGCGTGCCGTCCACCCGCATCTGGCTGCCGCAGGCGGCGGCGCCATCGTCAACTTCACCAGCATCTCGTCGCGCGTGGCGCAGACGGGCCGATGGCTTTATCCCGTGTCCAAGGCCGCGCTGCTGCAAGTGACCCGCAGCCTGGCGATGGATTACGCCGCCGACCGCATCCGCGTGAATTCCGTGTCGCCCGGTTGGACATGGTCGCGCGTGATGGACGAGCTGACCCAAGGCGACCGCGCCAAGACCGACCGCGTTGCCGCCGACTACCACCTGCTGGGCCGCGCGGGTGACCCGGCGGAAGTGGCCGAGGTCGTGGCGTTTTTGCTGTCGGATCACGCCAGTTTCGTGACCGGCGCCGACTACGCGGTGGACGGCGGCTACTCCGCGATGGGGCCGGAGCAGGCGCGTCCCGCCATTCCGCGCCTGGCCGAGTAAGCCCGGCTGCGAGCCACCACCGGCCCGCGCGCGCTGCGGCGGGCCAGGCAATTCAAAGGAGAGTAATGATGCGTCGAATCGCAATCGTGGGCGGTGGGCAGGCCGGACTGCCCCTGGCGTTGGGCCTGCTGGACAAGGGATATGCGGTGACGGTCGTCACCAACCGCGACCCCGACAACATCCGCAACGGCAAAGTGATGTCCAGCCAATGCATGTTTGATGCGTCGTTGCAGGTGGAGCGCGACCTGGGCCTGAACTTGTGGGAGGCCGATTGCCCCACCGTTGACGGCATCGGCCTGGCCGTGCCGCACCCTGAACAACCGGGCCAGAAGGTGATCGACTGGGTGGCGCGGCTGGACAAGCCCGCGCAAGCGGTGGACCAGCGCATCAAGATGCCGGCGTGGATGGAGCTGTTTGAAGCGCGCGGCGGCAAGCTGCTGATCCAGGATGGGGGCGTGGCCGAGCTGGAACTGCTGGCGGCGTCGCATGATCTCGTGCTGCTGGCCGCGGGCAAGGGCGACGTCGTCAAACTGTTCGAACGCGACGCGCAGCGCTCGCGCTTTGACCGGCCGCAACGCGCGCTGGCGCTGACGTATGTCAGCGGCATGCGCCCCGCGCCGGACTATTCCCGCGTGGCGTTCAACCTGATTCCGGGCGTGGGCGAATACTTCGTGTTCCCCGCGCTGACCACCAGCGGCCCCTGCGAAATCATGGTGTTCGAAGGCATCCCGGGCGGGCCGATGGACTGCTGGCGCGACGTCAAGTCGCCGCAGGAACATCTGGCGCAAAGCTTGAACATCTTGCGCACCTATCTGCCATGGGAAGCCGAGCGCTGCGGCGCGGTGGAACTGACCGACGCGAACGGCATTCTTGCTGGCAGCTTCGCACCCACCGTGCGCAAGCCGGTGATGACCTTGCCGTCGGGCCGGCTCGTGTTCGGGCTGGGCGACGCGGTGGTCACCAACGACCCGATCACGGGGCAGGGGTCGAATAACGCCACCAAGGCCTGCGCCGTTTACCTGGACGCGATTGTGGCGCACGGCGACGGCGCATTCACCGCCGACTGGATGCATCGCACGTTCGAACGCTTCTGGGAATATGGCGAAGCGGTTGTGGAATGGACCAACTCGATGCTGCTGCCGCCCGCGCCGCATCTGTTGAAGCTGCTGAAGGCGGCTGAAGACGCACCCGCGCTGGCCAGCGCCATCGCCAACGGCTTCAACCATCCGCCCGCATTTTTCCCGTGGTGGCGCGACGATGTCGCCTGCGACGCGTTCATTGCCGCAAAGGCGGCGCGGGCGGCGGCATGACGGCCCCGCTGGACTGGGGCAGCACGGACCTGCATCCCAAGGTCCTGCGCAGCGTGCTGGGCAGCTATCCGACGGGCGTGGCCATCGTGGCCACGCGTTGCCCGGACGGGCGCAATGTCGGGCTGACCATCAATTCGTTCGCCTCGCTCTCGCTGGACCCGCCGCTGGTGCTGTGGAGCCTGGTGAACCATTCGCCGAACCTGGCGGCGTTTCGGGACTGCCGCCACTTCACCATCAGCGTGTTGGCCTGTGGCCAGGAAGCGCTGGCGATGCGCTTTGCCAGTTCCGCCGTGACGGACAAGTTTGACGGCACGCCGCTGCACGAAGTGCCGGAAGGCGTGCCTGCCATCGCCGGGGCCGTCGCCACGTTGGTCTGCGCCAACGATCAGCAAAGCCCGGCAGGCGACCACCTGCTGCTGTTTGGCCGCGTGCTGCGCGTGGCTAGCGCAAGCAGCACCGTGGCCGCGCCACTGGTGTTCCACGCCGGGCGCTTCACCGCATTGACCGCCGCCTAGCAGCGCCTACCCCTATACACGTTGGAGCATTCATGGCGACCCCGTCAGCGGCGCAGATCATCATCGTCGGCAGTGGCATGAATTCATTGGTGTGCGCGGCGCTGCTGGCGCAGCGCGGCAAGTCAGTGCTGGTGCTGGAACGCAACGACCGGCTGGGCGGCTGCATCCGTACCGAGGAATTATTCCCCGGCTATGGGCACGACGTGCTGTCCTGCTGGTATCCGCTGTTTGTCGGCAGCCCCGCCTACGCGGCCTTGAAACCCGCGCTGCATGCGGCCGGTTTGGAATTCATGCAGGGCGATTACACGACGGGGCTGGTGCTGCCCGACGGTTCCGGCCTGGCGCTCAAGCAAGACATCGACGACACCGCGCGCCGGCTGGACGCCTGGGCGCCGGGCGACGGCATGGCTTTTGCGCAGATGGCGCAACGTCTGTTTGGCGAAGATGCCGCGTTGACGTTCGGCCTGTTGGGGCAGAACCCCTACGGCGCCGGCATGGTGAGGCTGTTGTTCAAGGAATGGCGCAAGCGCGGCATGGACGGCCTGGCCGCCTTCGCCGCCGATTCCATAGCGCCGTTTCGCCGCTGGGCCAAGCGCGCGTTGCAGTCCGACGCCGCGCGCGCCCTGATCGCACCGTGGGTGTTGCACACGGGCCTGGGTCCGGATGACGCCGCGTCGGCCCTGATCGGCAAGCTGACCTTCGCGGCCGTGGTGGCGGGCGGCATGCCGGTGGTGAAGGGCGGAGGCAGCGGCATCGTCGCCGCGCTGGCCAAGGTGATCGAACAGCACGGCGGCCAGTTGCTGACCGGCGCAACGGTCGAACGCATCCTGACGCGCGGCGATGGCCGCAAGCGCCGCGCGGTGGGCGTGGTGGCCAACGGCCGTGAGTACGCCGCGTCCGAGGCCGTGGTGTGCAACGTCACACCGGGCCAGCTGTATGAACAGCTGCTGCCGGATGCGCCCGCGCCCGTGCGCCAGCGCGCCGCTGCGTATCGCTACGGCCGGGGCGGCATGCAGATTCACTTCGCGCTGAATGCGCCGCCTGATTGGCTGACGCCGGAACTGCGCCACGTGCCGCTCGTGCATCTGACGGAAAGCATGGAGCAGGTGTGCCTGTCGGTCACCGAGGCCAATAACGGCCTGTTGCCCACGCGGCCCACCTTGGCCATCGGCCAGCCCGTTGCCGTGGACCCCTCGCGCGCGCCGGACGGCGGTTGGATCTTGTGGGTGCAGATGCAAGAGCTGCCGGTGCGCGTCAAGGGCGACGCGGCGGGCCAGATCGACGTGCCTGCGGACGGGCGCTGGACCGAGGCGTTGCGCGAAGCCGTTGCCGACCGCGTGCAAGCGCGTATGGAACGCGTGATGCCGGGCCTTGCCGGCCGCATCGTGGGCCGCCGCAGCTATTCACCGGCTGACCTTGAAGGCATGAACGTCAACCTGGCGGGCGGCGATCCGTATTCGGGCGTGTGCTCGCCCGACCAGTTCTTCTGGCTGCGGCCCTTTGCCGGCAGCCAAGGCGCGCGCGGGCATCGCACGCCGCTGCGCAACCTTTTTCATATCGGCGCTTCTACCCATCCCGGCCCCGGCCTGGGCGGCGGCTCCGGCTATCTCGTCGCGCAACAACTGGCGCCCCGTGCGGGCAGGAGCGGAACATGAGCACACACTTTGAACCCCGGCGGCTGGCTTGTGCCGTGGCGTTGGCGCTGGCCAGCGGGGCGGCGTCGGCCACCGAAGGGGGCGGGCTGGGCATCTATCCCGATGGCCTGGAAAACTTCATGTCGGGCGCGCTGCCGCCGCCCGGCGTGCACATGCTGGTCTATGGCGGCGGAGCGCGCTACGACACGCTGCGCGGCAACGATGGCGAACGTGTGCCGGTGCCGGGCTTCAAGGTCGACGTCAACGTGCTGGCGCCGCGGTTGATCTGGGTGACCGAGCAGCAGGTGATGGGCGGGCAACTGGCTTTTCACGCCATCGCGCCCTTGCTGGACGTGACCTTCAAGGCGGCCGGCGAACGCTATCGCAGCACGGGCCTGGGCGACATGACGCTGGGCATGGCGCTGGGTTATCACGTGTCGCCGTCGCTGCATTATGTGGTCGGGCTGGACATGTACGCGCCCACGGGCGAGTACCACCGCAACGACCCGTCCAGCCTGGGCAAGAACTACTGGACGGCGCAACCCGTGTTCGCGCTAAGCCGCATCAGCCCCGATGGTTTCAACGCCGACCTGAAACTGATGTACGACTTCAACTTCACGAACTCGGCCACGAACACCCGCTCCGGCCAGGCCATCCACGCCGACTACGCGCTGGGTTGGGGTGTGGGCAAGGGCTGGGTGCTGGGCGTGGGCGGCCACGCCTTCCAGCAGGTAACGGACGACAGCGGGCCGAACAGCGCCGCGGGCCGCGCGCGCGCGTTTGGGGTCGGGCCGTCGGTGCGATACCTGAACGATAAGGGCTGGCTGTTCACGGCCAAGTGGCAGCAGGAATTCAAGGTGAAGAACCGGCCCGAAGGGTCGCAGCTGTATGTGAAGCTGGCCATTCCGTTCTGAATGCCGGGCGGCCAGGGTTTGCCCGCCGCCGCGCCCGCGTGATACAAGACGGCCTCTTCAGCTGTCTGCCTTGGCTTCATGTACACCGCTTCGACGCTTGGATTGTTCCTGGCAGGGGTCGCCGTTATTCTGGCGATGCCCGGCCCCACCAATACCTTGTTGGCCGCGGCAGGCTTGCGCCAAGGCTTCCTGAGGTCAGCACGCTTGACCGGCGCAGAACTGGCCGGCTACCTGATCAGCATCACGGTCTGGGGCCGCTTCCTGGAACAGGCGGCGCAGGCGTTCCCGTGGCTGCCGGCCGTGGTGCGCGTGGCGGCCAGCGTGTATATCGCCTATTTGTCCATCCGCATGTGGCGGGCGGCGCAAACCGTGCCATCGGCCGCGCAACAAGTGATTGGCATGCGCACGCTGTTTGTGGCGACGCTGCTCAATCCCAAAGGCATCCTGTTCGCCAGCGCCATCTTTCCGCCTGCGGCTTTTTTGACCGTGTCCACGTACCTGATCTTCATGGCGATGTTCGCGGCGCTGCTGGTGCCGATCGGACTGATGTGGGTAGCGTTTGGCGCGTCGCTAGGCAGCCAGAAAATCAAGTGGATCAGTCCGGCGCAAGTGCAGC
>Ga0256880_1000062_pt1 | contig 21767 bp, 3 predicted proteins | sample MC6MC0438MT_FD_186348 | JGI IMG/M metagenome (GOLD analysis project Ga0256880, IMG submission 186348) | Metatranscriptome of enriched soil aggregate microbial communities from Iowa State University, Ames, United States - MC6-MC0438-MT... | ecosystem: Environmental > Terrestrial > Soil >... | reverse complement strand
CGCGTGGGACATAGCTGACACTCGCCTGTGGCGGTCTGCGATCGATAACCGGTCTCACACAGCGAGCAAATCGGACCTGTTCGATGGCCAACGCAGGCGGCGGTACCGGAGGCGCAGTGGGTCGGAAGCAGGCAGCGCTGGTACTCGAGCGACTGATTGCCAGAGCGCCAGTAGCCTTCCACAGATTGCATAGTTTCCACAGTCAAACCGGCGCGATCACACAAGGCTCCTCGAGGGCAAGGCAGACAAGAAAGGGTCTGGATGCCGCTGACGTTAACAGTGGCGCCATAGAGACCTTTAGAGCAAATACACTTGGTGCGATCATCGCTAGAGTAGGCTCCATCAGGACATGGTAAGCACGTCTCCATCCCTGGATCAGGGGCCGCACCACGCAAGTCGCATCGAGTGCACTCCAGAGCGCCAGCAGCTGAATATCGACCAGGGAAGCAGATCTTGCAAACTGAAAGCTTGGGAGTATCAGAGTAGTAGCCCGGGTCACAGCTGCGGCAAATATCACTTCCGTTACCCGCTTTGCCGGCCTCACAGACCAGACACGCCGAAGCACCCTCACCAGGAGAATAGGATCCAGCCTCGCAAGGCAAACACGCAATACTGCCATCCAAAGACTGGAATGTACCCTGAGGACAGTCACGACATGTCTGTGTGAAGTTGGTCGGGGAGAATTGGCCAGCACGACAACGTTCGCAGAAAGATTTGCCTCGGGTGTTTTGGAAATAGCCGGGATCACAACCGATGCAGATAGACTGGCCAGGAAGTGACTGGAAAGAGCCAGGATCACATTGCGTACAGGATTGCAGACCGTCGCTAAAGGTACCGACCTCACACGTCTGGCAGAAACTCTGCCCCTCAGTAATAGAATACGATCCCACCTCACACCTGATGCAGACACTTTGGCCTGGAAGGGCTTGGAAAGTACCCGAAGCGCAGTTGTCGCAAATGGCAGAGCCGTTATGAGCGGCGATCTTGCCTTCGCTGCACGAAATACATCGATCGGCGCCTGGGTTCGTCTGGAACTGACCAACTCCGCATTCGAGACAGGAAGAACCACGGCGGCTGTTCTGATATTTACCGGCTTCACACAAAGTACACGGGATGGCTCCACTGCTCCAGGTACCCGCTGCGCACAGGTCACAAATCGTGGCGCCAGTAGCCTCCGCATAAGTTCCGTTCTCACATTGCATACAGTGGGTTTGGGCCAGCGAGTTTTGGAAGAAACCTTCACTACAAGCCGTACAAAGGCTCGACCCATTCATGGGAGCCATATAACCTGCTGTACAGGGAGTACATAGAGTGGCACGACTACCACCTTGAGCATATCCCGGCTGACATGGGAGACAATCAGACTGACCAGGGGCAGGTTGATAGTGACCAGTGGTGCAATCGGCACATGGCACTGAGCCGTTGCTGTACTGGCCAGGAGCACAATTAGCACAAGCCGTCGAGCCACCGGAGACGGAATAAGTACCAGCAGTGCAATCGAGGCAGTGGGATGAAGCAGTCGAGATCTGGAACTTGCCAGGTTGGCAAGGGATACAGGCGGTGTTCGCAGAGGTGTTGGTATACTTACCAGATTCACAGTTGGCGCAAGCGGTCGAGCGCGACTTGCTCTGGTACTGGGTCGGAGGACAGGCGTCGCACGCGGATGCGCCTTGGCTACCCTGATAGAAACCCGAAGGGCATTCTGTGCACTGGCTGCTCCGTCGAACGCCAGCAAAGCGGCCCGCGTCACACGCGACACAGATAATGGAGCGAGGAGACGCGGAGATGTAACCCACGGTGCAGTTGTTGCAGAAACTTCGACCACCATCGACTTGGAAGGTACCGGTAGGACAATCAACGGGATACTCGGAAGAGGGAGTTGCAGTGTAGCTACCAGGCTGAACATCGATACATTCAGTTTGGCCACGTCTGCCCTGATACTTGCCTGCAGGACACGACAGACAAGAAGTGGAACGAACACCAGGCTGGTAAGTGCCTGGCGGACAGGTCACACATTCAGGATGCCCAGTGGTATTGGCATAACGACCAATCGAGCACTGGGTACAGCTGGATGCACCGTTGTTGGGATTGGCGGTGCCTGCGTCACATTTGAGACAGATCGACTGACCAGTTTTGAACTGATATTCACCTTGCGAACAAGCACGGCAGACTTTCTCGCCAGGGGCATCAATGAAGAAGCCGACACCGCACGAGACACAAGATACGGCAGCCGAATTGGGAGCGACGTGACCAAGCTCACAGGCAGCGCAGTTGGTGATGCCGTTGGGAGAATATTCAGAATACGAGCCGGGAGAGCAGAGATTGCAGCTATTGCTGTTGTTAAGTGGCTGGAAGCGACCAGCAGGACAGGCAGTGCACGAGACAGAAGAAGCAGACTCAGTGAACTTGCCGGCCTCGCACACGCGACAAGCACTCGCGCCCGGCGAAGGCTGATACTTACCAGGCTCACATTGAATGCACACCTGGCTGCCCCTTGCAGGAGCATACCGGCCAGCTTCACAAGGGGTGCACTTCTCTTGCTTTTGCGTTCGGGTGAAGTAGCCAGGATCACATAGCGCGCAAATACTTAGACCCTGGGTGATGGCAAAAGTACCCAGAGGACACGGGTTGCACGAGTTGGAACCAGTTTCGTTCTGATAGGTGCCGACATCGCACCGGAAGCATGAAGAGGCCTTGCTGCCAGCAACATACTGACCCACTGGGCAAGGATCACATTTCTGCTTGTTGGGACTGCTCTGGTAGTGACCCGAAGTGCATCCAATGCAAGCTTGCGAGCCGTCGGTGTTCGTGTACGAGCCAGCGGAACAGGAAGGACAGCTAGCCGAAGAATACAAGTTGGTCGCCGAACCTGCCAAGCAGTCCAAGCAAGCGGTGGCTCCGGAATTGAGTGCGTTGTACTTACCCGGAACACAGTTCTCGCAAGCAATTGCCTTGGTGGTGTTGACGAAAGTACCGGTTAAGCAAGGAGAACACGACTTGGTAGCAGGAGTCGCCGCAATGAAACCAGGTTGACACTCGACGCAGTCCGAGGCACCACTGGCGGGTTGCTCATGTCCCGCCGCACAGTCGGTGCAAGTTGTGGATGAATCGGCGCCAGAATAGCGACCAGCTTCGCACTTCAAGCATTCGGCTGCCTTCTGGAGCGAGTAGGTACCGGCAGGGCAACTCTCGCATTGGCTCATGCCGTTCGTGCGGGCGAACTTACCAGCCACACAGTTCAAACAGAGCGTGGAGTTATAGGCAGGGGAGTATGTGCCACTCACGCAACTGAGACAGCGATCCATGGCAGTGAGCTGAGAATACTGACCGGGAGGGCAAGCGAGACAAGCCGTCGAATTGGAGGCGGAGTTGTAGAAGCCAGCAGGACAGCGCGTGCAAGCAACAGAGTTGGGCGATGATGAAAACTCGCCAATGGGACATTCGTCGCAACGAGCTTGGGAGATAGAAGACTGGAAACTGCCAATAGGGCACACCAAACAGGATGAGGAGCCAAAGGAAGGCTGGTACTGGCCACGAGGACAGGGAGTGCACGAGAAAGCCGCGTCGCTTGATGAATACGATCCAGGAGAGCACTGCTCACATCGCATAGAGCCTCTGCCCAGCGTATAAAAACCAGGAGAGCACTCGGAGCAGATCGATTGGCCTGAAATATTGGCAAACTTGCCCATCTCACACTCCTGACACTGGTTGGCACTCGGGTCCTTGCTAAAGCGACCAGGCGCACACTCGCTGCACGAGCTCTGTGCATCGGCCGGATTGTAAGTACCGGGAAGGCACGGCACGCACGATGTCGAGTTCGAAGCTTCGTTGCTTCGGGTACCAGCGTGACACTTGACACAGGTGTTAGAGCCTGTAGTGGCAGCAATGTAGCCACCGGGACAGGCTTGGCAAGTGGGCTGCTGTTGCGTTGAAATGAAACCCACTGCGCAGTCAACGCAAATGGTGGCACCAGGATCGGGCTGATATTCACCAGCCAGACAGGAGTTGCATTCTGACGCACCGTCAACGTTTGAATACGAACCAGCAGCACAGTCCAGACAGGTAACTGCACCGGGTGCATTGCTAAACTTGCCAGCTTTGCAGATGTGGCACTCAGACAGACCCACGACTTGAGCACTGCGACCCACAGGGCATGGATCGCAGAAAGACTTGCCTGATTCACGCTGAAAGCGACCCGCGGGGCACTCGAAACAAAAGTCTTGATTCTCAAGAGTCGAGTAATTGCCGGGCGCACAGGGTTCGCATCCTAAGCCTTGCACATAAGTGCCCAGGGGACACTGCTCGTAAGAAATGACAGCTGAAGTGGCAGAAGGCTGGCCTTGATCTTGGAACAAAAGTACCGAACGACGAAGACCGACACCTTCGGGAGCGTTACATACCAGAACACGGTGCGGCAATGAGGCATTATGCACGACGGAAGTGCAAGGCACACCCGCAACCACGACTTTGGCACCAGAAGAGCCGAAGTTCATACCATGAATCGTGATCGAATGACCAAGACGATCGCAGTTAGTGGTCCAAGGCGAGACAGTCGAACAGCCAGTGGTGCTGGTAATCGAAGGCGGTGCATAGGAAACGTACGGCAGAGGACGAGAGAAATAACCACCTTGCTTGACGGTGACAGGCTGCTCGAGACCAATACCCGGAGGCAACTCACAAGTGAGGACAGTGACTTGACTGCTCACCAAAGTGCAGACACGACCGCCAACAGTAATGGTGGGGAATTTCGCAAAACCCTTGCCGCTCAGCGTTAAAATCACAGGGGCACTGGGCCTGGAGCCCTCCGTGGGGCAAAGGGAAGTCGCGGTAGTGGTGTTGGCAGCGCATCCGGACACAGTGTAGAGTTCAGGAGACCCAGGATAGCTGTAGGTGGCATTGGGGGTGATCACATAGGCACTCGCGCCCTTGCCAACCGAAATCCTGAAAGCAAGATTCTCACCCACACCAGGGCTCGTCTTGCACAATACTGTCTGATCGGTTACAGTATAAACAGAGCAGCTCCACACACCGTAGGATACTGAGATTTGAGAAGGATCGGTGCCGAAGTTGGTTCCGTTGAACATAATCAACTCACCAGCAGAAGAAGTCGCAAACAGCGTATTGCCTGCAGCATAGTCAAATTCGACCTGCCAGAACGAGTACTCGTCGATGGTCGGAACGGGATACGAGAAGTGGTCCGCGCTAACAGGCGACCGAACACCATCGATATGAACTTGGAACTTCAGCTCTTTGCCGACACCGGAGCTAACGGCGCATTGGATACTGGTGTCCGTCACCCAGGCCGCATTGGAGATGATGCATTCATACTGAGTGAGGTTATAAGACGGCCCATAAAAGACACGAACGTCGGAGGGCTGATTGTCCATGACAAAATTGACACCACCGAATTGCACCAAAAGGCCGCCGCTGGTGCTCAGCCCGACGACAGAAGCAACGCCATTGGAAATCTGAGGAGCCTCACCGACTTGAGTCAGAGTTCCAGCAGTGATCAGCGGGCCTCTGTAAGAAAAGGTCGAGGTGGCAAAGCGCTGGATGCCACGAGAAAGGACCAACGCGAGGTTATAGCCATAGCCGGCAGGAATGGTACACTTCAGAACCGAATGAAGAGTGGTAAACTCAGGATTGGTGCATTCTGCGCCATCAATGGTGACCGTCAATCGCGCACCAGATCCGGGAGTTTGCAACTCCGGACCAAAGTTGGTACCCGTCAACGTAAGAGACTGATTGCCTCGATAGTTGACGTTGCTGATGACCAAACCCGAAGCAAGGGCTCCATCAGCACTAACAGCAGTCACGACAGGGGCAGCATAGGTAAACGAAAAGGAGGTTGAGCCACTTGTCGTTATCAACGAGCCGAACTGAGAGCCTGAACCTGGGCTAGGTAAGCAGACAATCTTGTCATGATCGCGGATCTGAATCGCACAACTCAAGAAAGCTCCGAGAGAAATGGAAGCGACGCCAAAATGAGCCGCCTCGGCACCAAAGTTCGAGCCATGGATGGTCAGAGCGGTTGAGCCATCCGTGCTCATTTGAGTCGCCATCTGGGCCATGTCGGGAACGGTTGACGTGATCGAAGGAGGCTGATAGGCAAAGGAAATGGAGCTTGTCTGGTTCGAAGATTGGAGAACGACGGTTTGAGGACCACAACCAGCAGGCAGAGTGAAGACACACGAGGTCTGCTCTCGAGTGGTGAACTGACTCACGTCCTGCGTGCCAACCTTGACCGTATACGTAAGGCCAAAGTTCGAACCAGTGAGCGTGATGGGAACATTGCCAGCGGTCGGGCCATTACGAGGTGAGATGGAAGAGATGCTCGGAGGAGAATAGGATATGCTAAACCATTGACTGGCAATGTCGTCGGAACGAGTGAGCTGGAAGAAACCCTGGCCATTCAGCGGTGCTTGATTCGGAGCGGTAATACAGACCACTTGGGTATCAGACCACGACGAAAACGATGCGCACAAATTCTCCAACGAAGAACCAGAATTGTTGAGCATGATCGTGCCGGTGCCACGCGAGGCGCCAAACGAGAACCCGCTGATGGTCACAGATTGACCACCAGAACTAGAGAGCAGGGTAGGGCCAGAGCGACCAGTGATGGTTGGGTCAAGACAGGCTGGGCCACGGAAAGGGGAATTACAAACACAGGTATTGTCGTTGGTGTAGCCAAAACGACAAGTGCCCCGCGTGGAGCCACCACAAGCCGTGCTACTCGTCGCGCCGCCGGGACAAGACACACATGCCGAGGTGCTGTAGTAGGCGTTGCACTCATTGCACGCTGTGCCCCTGAAGTTGCCACTGCAAACACATGAGCCTTGAGTGTTACACTCACCATTGCCGCTGCAGGTCGTAGAGCTCAGGCAGTACTTGCACGTGGGGTAGTTGTAGTAGTTTGCCGAACAAGAACCGCACAAAGTGCCGTTGAAGCCAGTTTGGCAGATGCAATCGCCTGAAGCAGGATCACAAGTGCCGCGAGAACTGCACAGGGTACTTGTGCAAAATTTGCAAGTGGGGCCATAGTGGTCAGCAGCACATCGGTCACAGCTGGCTCCGCCCCATCCCGGGTGACAAGTGCATGATCCGGTGCTGGAGACCGTACCGCGTCCACTGCAAGTAATCTCATCAGAATATTGGCAAAGTGACCCAGCAAAGCCCGAGGGACATGAGCATCGGCCGTTACCGCTGATGCCATCATTGCACGTACCGCCGTTTTGACAGACAGGGCACACATTACATCCAGAACCATAGGAACCAGGCTTGCATTGGTTGCAAGAAGTACCAGCAAAATTGCCCGAGCAAAGACACGAGCCATCACTTTGGCAACTACCTTTACCATTGCAGCTCGTTGTCGAAAGGCAGTACACGCAATCGGGGTAGCCATAAAAGTTGCTTCTGCAGCGATTGCACCATTGGCCATCGTATCCCTCACTGCAAGTACAGGTGCCCGAAGCTGAGCAGGAGCCGTGATCAGTGCAAGTGGCTGCATCACAATAAACGTTGCAGTTGGGGTAGGTAAAGTAGTTCGCAGCACATTTATTGCACGAAGCGCCCGTGAACGTCGACCGGCAAATACAAGTGCCATCGGGTTGGGCTTCACCATTATTATTGCACGTATCGACATGGGAATACTCGCATGCGGTACCCACGAAGCCAGGATTGCATTGACATTGGCCAGTCTCGGAGCAAGAACCGCGTCCGTTGCAAATGGACGTCACTTCTCCTTTGTTGTTTAACCTTGTGCCAGGGCAAACTCCAGTGCACCAAGGATCATCTTGCGAGAGGGGAAAACGGCCGCCTCTACACGAGGTGCATTGATTGTAGCCATCCCTGCAATCCGTACGGTAGCAGGTTCGGTCTCGGCCCCAATTGAACCAGCCACACCCTGAGTAGCTCTCTTCTTTATAGTTGCGAGGACAACTCTTGTCACAGCCAGGCTTACATGTGCACCTTGTACTGACAGTCGGGCACCCATTACACGAATTTGGACAGCTATTACTCTCAGTGTCGACACAGTCACAGCTGCATTGGGAGTGGACAAACACGAAGATCGACAACAACACGACGAGCCAAAGCCAGCGTCGCGTCGTCATTTGCATCGAGGCCCGACTTGGCCGCTTGGTCTCAGTAGGCAAATCGCCAAGCTCCCAGGCCTTTCGAAAACCGTAAAAACTCGTTTGCCAACTGAGAGCAGGTGTTGAATTTCCAAGGTTTTTTTTTGAACGCCAGTCAATTGCCGAAACCTCTTCTCTTTTCTTCCCTGGACGAGGCGTGAGCTTTGTGGCTTTTTTAAAAAGCATTTGGTGGGAAGAGGCCCAAAAAACAAACCATGGCCGAGCGAGGCTCGAGTTTTCCTCGAATCCTGCTGTTCGTCTTCTTCCTCTTCTTCTTCGTGTCTCACGCCGCCGCCAGTGCCAACTGCACCTGTGATCTCGACAATTGCACTTCAACCTGCTCCGATAATTGCCTCGAGTGTGTTTCGTTCAGCTCGTCATGTAACTGCACCACTGCTTGCGATGTCGAGCCATCTTGCTTGTTCAACTACACGGAATTGGCAAATTCGACATGTGATCCATCTGAAGGTTTTCAGCTGATTTGTGGGCAATCCTGCGAAGGCATGACGTGCTCGGTTTGTAAGCCTGGTTATTTCGGACCCGCCTCTGGCTGCGTTGACGTGTGTCCGGGTGGCGTGGAGTCGCCATGTGGTGGTGTGGGTATTGGCAGTTGTGATGCGGTTACGGGTGCTTGTTCCTGTGAGAGCGGCTTGGATGCCAGCACCAATTGTTCTACCTGCTTGCCGGATCGCTATCAGTATCCCGACTGCATTTATTGTGATGCCAATGTAACTTGTCACGACCGTGGCTCGTGTGGCTCCAGCGGCACTTGCATCTGTGATACCGCCTTTACCGGCGAGGCCTGTGATGCATGTGCACCCAATCACTTCGACTACCCGAATTGCGCCTACTGCCAAGCAAATGATACTTGCAGCAATCATGGTTCATGTACTGACAATGGCTCTTGCCTGTGTGATTCGCCCTTTACCGGTGCTGCCTGTGACACTTGTGAGCCTGATCACTACAACTACCCTCAATGCGCTCATTGCACTGCAAACGGCACCTGCAACGACCATGGTTCATGTGATTCCAACAACGGCACTTGCGTCTGCGATACCGCTTTTGGCGGCGAGGCTTGTGATGGTTGTGCGCCCGATCACTATGGCTACCCAACCTGTGCCTACTGCAAAGCTAATGAAACTTGCAGCGACCGCGGTTCCTGCACTGCCACCGGCTCCTGCCAATGCGACGTGCCTTTCGCTGGTGCTGCTTGCGATTCCTGTCTGCCGGACCACTACAATTATCCCGCCTGCACCTATTGTCGAGCCAACGAGACCTGTAATAGTCACGGCTCATGCAACTCCACTGGCGCGTGCGTCTGCGATTCAATCTACGCCGGTGTTGCTTGCGACAAATGTGCCGCTGGATTGCTCAATTACCCCATCTGCGCAGACTGCATCCGTGCGGTCACGTGTTCCGATCGCGGCAACTGCGTGGCCGGGGGCGGTTGCTCGTGTGATGCGGGTTATACAGGCGCCAATTGTGGCCAGTGTGCTGCGGGCTATTTTGGCTATCCCAACTGCCGAGAATGCCCTGGTGGCGCTAACAACGCATGCGGAGGTCCTGACATCGGCGTCTGCAGTGCGGCCACGGGTGTCTGTACCTGTCTCAGTTCGACGATTGATGCCATGTCCAACTGTACTACCTGCTCTACTAACCACTATCAGTACCCCAACTGCACTTATTGCTTGGCCAGTGTGACGTGCAATAGTCATGGTTCTTGCGACTCCACCGGCTCTTGCGTCTGTGACTCCAAGTACGTTGGCGATGCTTGTAACGCCTGCGATGCGAATCGACACAACTACCCGACCTGCACATATTGTCTGGAGTCGGACACTTGCAATGACCACGGCTCTTGCTCCTCGACCGGTTCTTGCGTGTGCGATGCCACGTTTGCTGGAGCGAACTGCGGCCAATGTGACGTCAACTACTATATGTACCCGAACTGCACATATTGCTTGGCTCTTGACACTTGCTCGAGTCACGGCTCGTGTAATGAGGACGCCACCTGCGCGTGTGATGCGGGATTCAATGGCACGGCGTGTGATGTCTGTGCGGAGGATCACTACAGCTATCCGACGTGCACATACTGTTTGGCTTCGGACACTTGCTCGGGGCACGGTGTATGTAACGCCCAAGGAACTTGTGATTGCGATACCGGCATTACAGGAGCCAGATGCGATAAGTGCGACAAGAGTTACTACAACTACCCGAATTGCACATTCTGCGAAGCTCGTACGAACTGCTCCAGTCATGGTAGTTGCGATGCATTTGGTGACTGTGTCTGTGAGTCCAACTTCGATGGCGAAACATGCAGCACATGCGCCCCCGACCATTATGACTACCCGGCCTGTACTTATTGCGTGGCCAATGAGACCTGCTCTTCTCACGGTGTGTGCTCGAGCAAGGGCACATGCGATTGCGATTTTAACTTCAAGGGTGCCGACTGCTCTGTTTGTGCCGACAATTACTATCCTGCGGGCATCTGCGATGTTTTCTGTGACATGACGATCACCTGTTTCGGTTATGGTGGTTGCCAGCCCGATGGATCATGCGGTTGTGCTGAGAACATTGCGGGTGACAACTGTGACGTGTGCGCCGACAAGCACTTCAATTACCCCCAGTGCGTCTACTGCGACACCGACGACACTTGTGCCGGTCACGGTGTGTGTTCGAATGCCGGATCGTGTGTTTGCAATACTGGCTATACTGGTAACTGCGATCGATGTGCTCTGAACTACTACGACTATCCCAACTGTGTTTATTGTGATACCACTGCCACCTGCAACAATCACGGCACCTGCGGCGACGATGGCCTGTGCAACTGCAACGGCAACTACAATGGGACCAACTGCAATCAATGCAAGGAAGGATTCTTCGGCACGCAGTGTTCTGCCTGTCCTCGAGTGGACGACATGGTGTGCTCGGGCAATGGTGACTGTTTGGACGGCATCCGCGGTTCTGGTGTCTGTATCTGCGAGTCAGGATGGAAGGGCCCCATTTGCCAATATTCCGACGACACGACTTGCAATGGTCACGGCATGGTGGATGAAGCTGGCAGTTGCTTCTGTCGTCAAGGCTATGCCGGTCCCACCTGCTCGATGTGTGCTCCCAACCATTTTGTGTACCCCAACTGCACATATTGCTTGGCTTCTGACACTTGCTCGGGCCACGGCACTTGCTCCTCCACTGGTGACTGCGTTTGTGAGTCGAACTATGCTCAAGGCGAGGTCGCTCCTTTCTGCAGAGACTGCGCTCCCGATCATTACGTCCCGAACCGATGTGTCTACTGCAATGCCAACGTCACCTGTAGTGGTCATGGCACCTGTAGTACTTCGACTGGTGCCTGTGTCTGCGATGCCCACCATCTCGGCGATGCATGCAACGTCTGTGAATTCAATCACTTCGGCCCTGACTGTCAGCCTTGCCTTCCCACCGCTGCTACGGCTTGCAACAGTCGTGGCACTTGCGATGCTGGCTTTACTGGCTCCGGTAACTGCATTTGCGAGTCGCCATCCGAAGGACCGACGTGCTTCGATCCCGTGATTAGTACCTTGACTCCTGCAAGCATTTCCACTGATGCTGGTCAGCGTTTGACTATCTCGGGCCAGCTGTTTGGCACTTCTATTGGACAGGTGGTTGCGCAAGGAGTCAGTCTTTGCAGTGGTTACGCGTCTTGGGTGGACAATCGCATTGTCTGCACGACCAACGGAGTGCAGCCTCCCCTCAATGGCATCACCGCCCTGCATATCGTCCGTAATGTCGACAGTGTCGCCAGTCGTCCCAAGACACTGTATTTCAACCCTCCCGTCATCACCGCCGTATCTCCACTTCGCGCTCCCGTGCTTTCGGCTGACCTAAACCTGGATATTACGATCACCGGCACGAGCTTTGGCCTCGAGCCTGTGGTCACACTCAACGGCACGGCCATGACCACTAAGTCCAGGACGCACACTCGCATCGTGGCCGGCCTTCTTAATGGCATGGGAACCAACGTGCCCATTGTGGTGACTGTCGCTGGGGTCTCCAGTGCTCCCAATGTCGCGTTTTCCTATAACGTCCCTTCCTTTACGTCTGTGATTCCCGCTACCTTGAGTACTCTGGGTGGTGAAGCTGTGGCCATTTCAGGTGCCAACTTTGGTACTCCTGCACTTGGTTCTGCCTCTGTTTCTATCGGCGGCCGACCATGCGACATCTATTCACGAGCTGATAACATGCTCAGCTGTACTTCACCACCAGGCCACGGCGTCTCGAACGTACTGACGATTACGACCCAAGGCAATCAGAACGTAAGTTCAACGGTGGGTTACCAACCCCCCAGCATCACCTCAGTGAGCGGATGCACTGACAATGGTCTCAAGACTGAATCGTGTCCTCCTCTTGGCAATGTTGTCATCTCCATCTTCGGTAATAACTTTGGCGTGGACAGTCAGCAGCTCCTGGTCGATATTGGCGGTGCTCAGTGTCCCATCTGTGACACGCCCACTGCTCAGTGTCCAGACCCGCCTTCGCCCGCTTTCAACCACACTTTCATTGCCTGTAAGCTCCCGCCCGGTGTGGGATACAATGTTGCCGTGACGGTCATTCGTTATCCTCAATCAGCGACGGCTAGCATCCTTTCGTACAAGGCTCCTATCATCACTTCTGGAACCCTGCAAACGGTGCCTGGTTCCATTCAAATGGAGGGCGGCGTGGCTGTAGTGAAGGATGTTGATCTGGATGGCGGCGTTACCATCTCCTTCCAAGGTGAGAACATGTACTCGCCCACCGGCGACATTCGTGTGCTGTACGGACCCACCGAATCGGACTCGGCTTATTCCTGTGTCGATGTGGAGGCGAGCGCGGACGGCAAGAACATTACGTGCAAGGTTACCGCTGGTATTGGCGGCAATCTTCGTTTCCGTGTGGAAGTCGACAACGTCTTGTCCAGTGCGGGTATCGACACTCTGTCCTACGCCAAGCCAGTTATTACCCCAGGCACCATTCGCGCCTACCCTGTTGGAACTCTATCGGACACCTTCCAAAGTAACACGACGGCTGGTGACATGATTGCTTTCGATGGTCTCAATTTCGGTCAAAACGCCGATGTCACTGGCGTTCCCTTTGACCTTACTGCTATCACTGTCACCTTTGGCACCAACCCCGTTCGCTCCTGCATGGTGACAGAAATGACGACCCATTCGACCATTGTGTGTCAGACTGAGGCCGGTTCGGGTTCCAATCTCGTGTTCACTGTGACTGTGGGTGTGGCTTCTGCAGCTCAGTCCACTACGGGTACCGACCATTACCACTACGATACCCCGCCTACCATCACCTCTGTTACGGGTTGCGGAGGGCCTCCTTCAAACGTTCCCGACGCCATCGGAACCACTGAATGCCCCACCGATGCCTTGGGTAATTTCGGCTTGCCTCGCGTGCTCACCATTACCGGCACTTTGTTCTCCGGTGGCATTACCTCCGTGACGGTCGGCAACGAGCAGTGCACCAACATTCTGATTGTGGATTCAGCGACCCAGATCACTTGCCATCTGCCTGCTGGTGCTGGCTTGAATAAGCTCGTTGTGGTGGATCGTGGTAGTTCTTTCTCAAACGGTTTGCCTTTGGTGAGCTATTCCACTGCGGTGCTCGACTCGATTGAAGGTTGTCCTCTTTCGGGCGCCGGCACTGCATCGGATTGCGATCGTAATGGAGCCACCATCCTCACTATCAAGGGGCGTCACTTCGGTCTATCTGGCGCGTCTGTTCTCATCGGCGGTGCGTACTGCTCCGATTTGGTGCATGATGTAAACTCTCCAACGACCACCGTGACTTGCAAGCTTCCCGCTGGCACTGGCTTGAGTAGCACTGTGACTCTGTTTCAGAATCGCGGTGAGCCGTCTAGCAACTCTCTTGTGCTCAACTATGCTCAATGTCAGGCTGGATCCCACATCAATGGCCTTGAATGCCCTGCTTGTCAGCCCGGTTCGTACAACCAGTTTGTTGCTCAAGAGTATTGCCTTGAATGCCCTGCTGGTTCCTATCAATCTGAAGGAAACGCCACCATTTGCATTGATTGTGACCGTGGCAAGTTTTCTTCGGATGAGGGCTCAGTTATTTGCGAAAGTTGCGAGGCTGGCAAGTATGCGTCGAATGCCGGTTCTCTGATTTGCCTGGCTTGCCCTCAAGGCCGCTTTGCTCCTCAAGGTGGCGCTTTTGAGTGTCCGTTCTGCTCCGCCGGAGAGTATCAGCCGGGTTCTGGCCAATCATCCTGCATCAAATGCCCGCCCGGAAGTTCCACCCAATTTGTGGGCAAGCTCTCTTGTGACATTTGCCCTGGTGGTTCGTTCAATGCCTTGTCTGGCGCCTCTTCGTGTGTGCTTTGTCATCCTGGTTACTACAGCGAAAAGTCGCAAAATTCCACCACCTGTCTCGCTTGCCCGCCTGGCAAGTTTGCTTCGAGCAGTGGCGAGGTCCAGTGTACGGACTGTCCCACTGGCCGTCATTCTTTACTCCCTGGTGCTGAAGTGTGTGACCCGTGCGAGGAAGGCACGTTTTCAAATACCACTGGTTTGCAAAATTGCTATGATTGCCAGCCTGGTTTTGCTGCTGCCACTCCCGGTTTGTCGTCTTGCGACCCCTGTCCTTCTGGCTACTTTACGAACAAGACAGGAAGTGTCTTCTGCCAAGCTTGTCCTTCTGGCTCTGTTATGCTGCCAACTTCGTCGGTCGCAACGACCTGCACCCCTTGCCAGGCTGGATATTCACAGAAGTCTGACGGTCAGGTCAATTGCGATGCTTGTCCTATCGGCACGTACAGCGGGACAAATGGCGCCACCCAGTGCTTCCTTTGCGACCGTGGCAATTACTCCACCAATGCCGGTGCTGCCAGCAAGTGCTTACAATGCCAACCTGGTAAGTTTGCTGCTGTGCCTGGCATGGCCGTTTGCGACGACTGTCCGGCTGGCCAAAGCGTCAATGTCAGCGGTACGACTGCTTGCTCAACCTGTATCGCAGGCAAGTTTTCCTCCTCTACTGGCGCGTCGGTCTGCTCGAATTGCCCCAAAGGGAAATACTCTCTGGGTGCCAATGAATGCTCTGATTGTGCTGCGGGCCGATATGCTGATATTGAAGGTATGAGTGCCTGCACCGCTTGCCCGGAAGGCAAGTATCAGGCCATGACCGGTCAATTCCAGTGTGTTAACTGCACTGCCGGATCGTATTTGGCCCGAACCGAGAAAACTGTTTGTGACCTTTGTGCCTCAGGCAAGTTTACCTCCCAGGCGGGCCAATCTATGTGCCGCGACTGTGCCGTTGGGCATTTCAGTGGAAGTGCTGGCGCTTCTGTTTGCTCCTCCTGCTCTGTGGGGTTGTACACGGCTGTCAACGGTAGTGTCGCCTGCGTCGGCTGCCCTGGTGGATCCTTCACAAATGTGACTGGTTTGTCATACTGCCATTCCTGTCCTGCTGGTCGTGTGCAGCCGGATAGTGGTCGCAGCACTTGTAATCTGTGCAGTGTTGGCTCCTACAGCAACATTCCCGGCCAACTTCAGTGCAGTGATTGCGAGCCCGGTGTTTTCGGCAATCGCGAGGGTTTATCTGTTTGCGAGTCTTGCGAGGCCGGTCGCCACTCGCGTTTCGAAAAGGCCACCGTGTGCGCAAGCTGTGAGCCCGGTATGTTTGCTCCCGTACGCTCGTCGACCTGCTTCCAATGTTCGGCTGGTCAGTACGCGCTGGGCGCTGCCGCCTCATGCGATTTGTGTGCCGCTGGTAGTTTCCAAGTCAATGTCGGTGCTTCCTTTTGCAACTTGGCAATTGTTGGTCGATATGTAGCGACTCAGGGAGCATCCTCCTCTTATGAATGCTCCGTGGGCTATTTTGCGGAAGCGACCAATATGACCACTTGCTACCCTTGCTCGCCGGGTAAGTTCGCTGACCGAACGGAGTTATCAACTTGTACCAACTGTTCTGCTGGTTTCTATATCGGCTCGGAGGGTCAGCAAGCGTGTATGCAATGCCAGTCTGGTCTATATCAAAACAACACTGGTCAAACGTCTTGTGAGGAGTGCTCTCTGGGTTTCTACTCGGCCACTGAAGGTACTCGTTCGTGTCAACCCTGTATCCCCGGCTACTACGCCCAGGCTTCCCGCTCCACGCAATGCCACCCGTGTTCCATCGGAACCTTTGTGAAGACGACGGCTGCTGCAGGCTGCAGTATTTGCCCATCCGGTCAATACCAATCCAGTACTGGCCAATCGGAGTGTTTGTTGTGTGGCACAGGTCGCTATCATGATGGCTCTCAGGCAGTTTCCATTTGCTCTGAATGCATCCCTGGCTCATACTCTAACAGCTCTGGAGCCACTGCATGTATCAACTGCGAGCAGGGCTTCTCGCAAGGTCTGCCTGGTTCTGCGACATGCACACCTTGTCCCGTCGGTAGATTTTCTGCTTCGACTTCGGGAGCCACCGAGTGCACGCTCTGTCCTGCCGGTCAGTTTTCCAACGAGACCAGCTCAACTTCCTGCAACTTCTGTCCTGCAGGATCATCACAAGAACAGAGCGGCGCCTCCAAGTGCCAAGCGTGCCATCCAGGCACTGCCAATGATCGCCCAGGTGCAGCCCAGTGCACATCGTGCGATGCTGGTCATTATGCCGTGAATCCTGCCTCCTTCTTCTGTACCGCTTGTACTGCTGGAACTCACCAAGAGCATCCGAAACAGGATGTTTGCGTGGAGTGCCCTGTCGGCACTTTTGCTCCTTCCCAGGGTGCTACGGAATGCATCCGCTGCGCCGCTGGTAAATTCAGTGATCAAACTAGAGCGAAGGAGTGCTTTGATTGTGAGCCTGGTTTTGCTCAGGCTGTGACTGGCTCGACTCATTGCGATTTTTGCAAGACTGGTGAGTATACCTCGCAAGGTGGTGCTAGTTCCTGCACTTTTTGCGTTCCTGGTCGCTATAACAATCGGAATGAATCAAGGGAGTGTTTACCGTGCGACGAAGGCTACTACCAGTCTCAAAATGGCGCCTCGAATTGCCTAATTTGTGACGAGGGTACGTACGCAACGAGGCAGTCATCTGAGCAATGCGACCAGTGCCCCACTGGCCGTTTCTCCGACAAGAAGGGCGCTTTCGACTGCATTCAATGCCTTGCTGGTTACTATCAAAATCAACCGGGTCAAACATTCTGTGAGGCATGTGCTCCAGGCAGGGCCTCCGCCATTGCTGGTGTTCGTGAATGCAATGCTTGCATTGCTGGCCGTTTTGCGAGCAATGCTTCGTTGACTATCTGTACCGAATGCCCCCAGGGCATGTATCAGTATGAGCCAGGTCAGAGCAAGTGCGAGTTTTGCCCGAGGGGAAGACACGCCAATGCTACTGGTTCTCCCGAGTGCACTCGTTGCCCCGTTGGCAGGTATGCACCAGTGACAGCGTCGCTGACATGTCTCGATTGCCCTGCCGGCAAGTATCAGAGTTTGACCGGCCAGGATGTTTGCGAGGTTTGCCCTCAAGGTCGTTACGCCACTGACCCGGGATCCCCTTCTTGTCTCCGTTGTCCTCCCGGCTTCTTTGCCGCTCACAATGAATCGGTGCGTTGTGATTCCTGTGAACGTGGTTTCTATCAACCCAACGATGGTCAAAGTCAATGTATTGTTTGCCCGCCTGGCAAGTTTTCCAGCGGTGTGGCTTCGCCCTCGTGTACCTCCTGTGATCCTGGCCGCTATTCGGCCGTTTCTAATTCCACAGGTTGCTACGACTGCTTGGGTGGTTATTTCCAAGCAGTGAGCGATCGAAGTTACTGTGACACCTGTGTCAAGGGCAAGTTCTCGCCGAATAAGGCGTCGACGTGTAGTCAGTGCGCTGCCTTCAGCATCCAGCCGTTCGAAGCGTCCGACTCTTGTTTGGAATGCTCGGGCAATTCTCAGTCCGATGAAGAGCGCTTGACTTGCCAGTGCTTGGCTGGTTATTATGCCGTCTTTCCCGATGATAACGTCACCCAAGCTGCCGTGAATGCTCTCACCGATACTGACAAACGCGTTGACATGCAGTGTATTCCTTGCCCTGCGGGCGCCAAGTGCACAGTGCCTGGTCAGATTCGAAACAACTTGGTTACTTCCGAAGGCTGGTGGCGTCCCAGCAATGAGACTCTGCAATGGTTCTCATGTCTGCGCCCCGACCATTGCATTGACTCGGCGGAGTTTCTGTACAATTCTACCCAGGCACAGGAGCTAGTTTGCCCTGGTGGTTTCGAGGTCGGCATGTGCGCCAATCATCGTTGTGGCCCCATTTGCGCTTTGTGCGTCGAAGGTTATCGCGGCAAGTCTTCTGAGGCTGAGTGTACCAAGTGCCCTAACGCCGGTTCATCTCTTGGTCTATCCTTCCTCTTCGCGCTGATTTTCATTGCGGCGCTGAGTATTCTCTACATCTTTGTGTGGCGTTCGTCGGGTGAGGCTGCCCAGAAGGGTCGCCGCTTGCACGAGCCCTCTGATATCTTGGGTATCAGAAACTCCAAATCCAGACACAATCTGCTGGATGCCATTTATGCCGAACAAGCCTACAGTCCTCGTCCTGAGCCTCGCAAGCGCAATTCGACCATCAATAGCAAGTCACTGGCCAAGGCGGCGAATCGTTCCACCACACTCTCCAATCTGCACACGCGTTCTGTCTCCATGTCCAATCTCGACATCGATGAGAAAGAGCTGGAGGCTCTGCATGATGAGCAACAACATCAAGACCGCACGCCAAGTGTTTCTGCGCACAAGAGCAGCTCTGTCAGTGGCACTGGCTCATCGGGTGCTGAAACGTTTGGTGGACATGATCTGCTTTCTCGCTTGGATCTGGATAACTTGACCGAAGCTGAAATTGCGATGTTGGAGCGAGAGCTGACCCTGGCCGAAGAGCAACAGGAAGTAATGGCGAAGTATAATCACAACCACGTCCATACTCGAGAAGATCTGTTGGCTCCCAACTTCACGTTCAACATCAAGATTGTGGTGTCGTTCATGCAAATTCTGACCAGTGCCTCCGCCATGTCTGAAACTCCCTGGCCTTCTGGCTTCCAGAGTTTCATGGAGTTCATGAACTTTGTCAACTTCGACTTTGTGCCGTGGCAAAACGTCGGCTGTGTCACCACCATCGGCTTCTTCGCCCGTCTTACCACCATTGTCTTCCTGCCGCTGGTGGTGGTGCCTTTGCTGTTCCTCATCATCTCGCTGGTGCTGTGGCTGATGGATCTGCGCGACTTCTCCGACGACGACTACCACCGCCGCCGTCGTGCAGAATGGAAGCAGAAGACGGTGCGCCTGGTGCTCTTCACGGTGTTCTTGCTGTACACTGGTGTGTCGAGCACGGTTATTTCCACATTCGTCTGTCAGCGTGTCAACGGTGTCAACTATTTGTTGGCTGACTTCTCGGTTCAGTGTGGTTCCAGTGAATGGAACAACTTCCTGGGCATTGCCATTTTCGGCCTGATCATGTACCCGCTGGGCATTCCTTTGCTGTTCTTGTTCGTTCTGTGGCGCAAGAAGTCGGTGTTGCACGAGCAAGGAACTCTCACTGCGCTTGGTTTCCTCTATGAAGCTTACAATGCCGACGTGTGGTGGTTCGAAATGGTGGATATGTTCGACAAGCTGTTCCTGACGTCGTTGCTCATCTTTTTCGAAAAGGAGTGGCGTATGCGCATGGGTGCCATTGTGGCCATGCTGTATCTCATTCTCGTGCTGCTTAAACGTCCCTATGCTCGACGTTTGGATGAGCGTATGCACCTGTTTGCGCATCTCGAGGTCATGTGTTTCTTCTTCACCGGTATGTTGCTGCAAGAGATTGGCAACCCCGGCCCGGGCTCGTTTACCGATGTGGTGGTCAGCATCATGCTCATTCTGATGGTGTGTCTGGTGGCCATTGTCTTCATCTACCACGCCTTGCTGTATGCCAACAACGGCATGGATTTGACTTGGTCTCGCGTGCGCCATCTGCTGTTCCCCAACCACAAGAAGGCTGCTCCGCGTCTCACGTCGAGCAATGCCGAGAAGGTGTTGCAGCAGATTGATAGCCCCAGCGCCGTCGTGTCTGTCGACGATGCCAGCGATGACTCCGTGCCTCCTCCCCCTCCTCCTGAGGAAGACGACGTGCCTCTGCCTCCCGATTATGAGCCCGGTATGGAGCTGGAGATGACCTCGCTGTCTCCCAGCTCGAGCCTTGCTTCCAACCCAGCACCCACGCCCACGGCGGCTCGAACCATGGTGGGTCGTCGCGGTGGCAAGATCGAAGAGGTGTTGGAGGCTGATGACAAGCAGCCGGTCATGGGTGGCCAGTACATCCACGCCAGCAGCCCCAGTCTTGACGGGGAGGCCACGCCTCGTGCTGCTTCGAATGTGCTCAGCTGGCTCAAGTCGTCAAATCTGGGTAAGAGCACACGCGATCTTTCTGAGGAGCCTCTCGGCTGGAATGCTCGCCTGCAGCGACGCCGCTTGGAGGATGCTGAGCTCGATGGCATGGAGATCGATTTGGACGATCTCGAAGAGAACAGCCGTCTGGGCAGTCAGATTCGTGCCGGTGAGTATGCTCGTTCGAGCGCCAACGACGACGATGTCTCCTCGTCGGAGGATGAAGAGGAAGAGGAGCGAGCGGAGGCCAAGGAGTCGGCCTCTCCTCCTCGGCGTGGCTTCCACCACCGAGTGATGTCGATGGGCTTCATGGGCCGTAGCAAGCCTTCCCCTGCTCCTGTTTCCATTCCGGCGCGTTCTGATACCCCCTCCTCCTCTTCTTCTCCCCCTGTCTCGCCTAAAGAGACTGAGTCTATCACTCCCACACCGCCCTCGCCAGCTCCTAGCGCATCGACTTCGTCGGCAAAGAATTCTCCCGTCTCTGGTCCAGTCAAGACCCCTTCGCCGGTCTTGGCCCCGATCCCTCTTCCTGCGTTAGCCAAGCCTGACGCTTCGACGCCTTCTGCATCTCCAGTGTTTGAACCATCGCCAACACCAGAACCGACTCCCGCAGCTGTTTCTGACTCTATCGCTGCTCCTGTCTCTCCTGTTGTTGCTCCTGTCTCTGCCCCTGAGGCTGCCTCCGATGCTTCCTCCTCTTCCTCTTCGCCTGCCTCAGCCGCCGTCCCTCCCGTGCTGAAGAAGAAGAAGTCTCTGAAGCGTCAACCCAGCAGCAAGGCCAAATCACCCGAAGGCGGTCCTCGTCGTGTGGTTGCTGAGGCTCGTGCTCCTGTGCTCTCATTGGCGGAAAGCCTCAAGTCGTTCACTTCTCAAGGCGGCAAGCTGCAGCTCAAGAAAACACAGCCGCTCGCCAAGCCTGAAGCCAAGGCTCAGGAGGAGCCCGGCAAGCACGATTTTGGAGTGACTCTGCGTCCTGTTTCAGGCTCGGTTTCAGGTGCTCCTGCCTCGGCCTCTTCTGCCTCCTCTGCCTCTTCCTCGTCTTCATCTTCATCTTCGTCCTCGTCGTCTTCGTCTGTTGATTCTGATTCCAATAAATAAACCCCTCCTTCATCCGTCATCAGATTGTATTATCCTGTGAGTAATCATGGTTTGCCTTGCTTTGTCGTTTCTTTTTCTTGTTTTATGTTTATTAACGATATCCTTCTCTCTCAAATGTTCGTGATTCCTTTCTTCTTCTACTTTTTGTACTTTTTATGTCTTTTTTTTTTTTTTTTTT
>Ga0256880_1000041_pt1 | contig 24854 bp, 17 predicted proteins | sample MC6MC0438MT_FD_186348 | JGI IMG/M metagenome (GOLD analysis project Ga0256880, IMG submission 186348) | Metatranscriptome of enriched soil aggregate microbial communities from Iowa State University, Ames, United States - MC6-MC0438-MT... | ecosystem: Environmental > Terrestrial > Soil >... | reverse complement strand
GGGGTATATCGCCGGGGAAACCGCACTGGTGGAGCATTTGAAGTTTCTGGCCCCGAGTTTTTTGTATAGCGTCGGGATGCCGCCTAGTGTGGCAGCGTCGGCGCTGGCAGCGCTGCGGCGGATGAAGGAATTGCCTGAGCGCGTGGCAACGTTGCAAGCGCGCGGAAAGTTCTTTCTGGAACAGGCGAAGGCGGCGGGGATTGATACTGGGACGAGCACCGGGTTGGCGGTGGTGCCGGCGATTACGGGGAGTTCGTTGAAGGCGACGCGAATGTCAGCGGCGTTGTTTAAGCACGGGATTAATGTGCAGCCGATTCTGTATCCGGCGGTGCCGGAGAAATCGGCTAGGTTGAGGTTTTTTATTTCTTGTATGCATACGGAGGAAGAAATTCGGAAGACACTTGAAATATTGGCCGGCGCTCTGCGCTGAGCTCGCGCAAACATGTCTTTCGTCACCTTCTCACGCAAGCTCTCTTCTCTGCCCTATCTGGAAGAGTTCCTCGGTCATCGCGTTAATCATCTGCATCTTGGCCAACTTCTCCGACTCCGCCAAACATCGGCCGTGTACGGCTGGGGATACCGGCCGTCGACGACGCTTCCCCGGGGTTTGTCTGAGCGCCTGGGCATACCCTTCATCAATCTTGAGGATGGCTTCCTTCGTTCTTACGCGCCGGGAAGAGCTTTTCCGACGGTCTCGTTGGTCATCGATCGTCAAGGTATCTATTACGCCGGGGATCGGCCGTCCGCCCTGGAATCGTTGCTTTCATCGGATATCGACGTCCTAAGCGGCGCGGGAAGCGATTACGCGTTGGCTCGGGAACGAATTCTGGCCGAGGGCCTGAGTAAGTACAACGACGCCCCCGACATTACCGCCCTGCCCGAACGCGGACAGAGTCCACGAGTACTTGTCGTGGATCAGACGGTTGGCGACGCAAGCGTGACCCATGGCTTGGCCAACGCTTCGACCTTCACTGAAATGGTCGCGGCGGCTCGTCGGGACAATCCCCATTCCACGATTTATATCAAGACCCACCCCGAAGTCAGCAGTGGCGCTAAGCGCGGATATCTTTCTGATTTTCCGATCGATGACAGCATGGTCATGCTGCGCGACAAGGTTTCCCCGTCAAGCCTGCTGCAACAGGTAGACAAGGTGTACACCGTCACTTCCCATCTGGGTTTTGAGGCACTGCTTCGCGGACTTCCGGTCCATTGCTTTGGCTTGCCTTGGTATTCCGGCTGGGGCAACACCCATGACGTCATCACTTGCGCACGGCGAACACGGCAGCGGAGCATCGACGAGCTGTTCGCGGCGGCGTATTTGCACTATTCCCGCTACCTCGACCCAGAAACTGGCAAGGCAGGGACGATATTCAACGCGATAGACTGGCTTTGTCGCCAGCGCGATGCACGCTACAACCCACCGGGGCGCACTATTGCGATCGGCTACCGCCGCTGGAAGGCTGACAATGTGCGCCCATTTCTCCGATCCGTAGGCGCGGAAAGCCCGCACTTCGTGCGGGACGCCGCAGCCGCAGTCGAACTCAAGCCGACGCCGAAAGACCGTTTGATTGTGTGGGGAACAGACGTGCCAGCCTCGGTGGAGTCGCTGGCAAGCAGCACTGGCGCGAAACTGGTGCGAATGGAAGACGGCTTCATTCGTTCCGTGGGACTGGGATCCGATTTCATCCCTCCTTGCGCACTGGTGCTTGATCACCAGGGTCTGTACTTCGACCCGCGGCAACCTAGCGATCTGGAACATCTGCTGAACACCCGGACCTTCACGCAAGAAGACCTTACACGGGCGGCCAAAGTCCGGGACATGATCGTGTCGAACGGACTGACAAAATACAATGTCGAGCCGAACGTCGCGCCCGATTGGAAAAGCCCAGGTCGGCACACGATTTTGGTGCCAGGCCAAGTGGAAGACGATGCATCCGTGCGCTACGGCGGCCTGGATGTCCGCAGCAACATGCAATTGCTTCGTGCTACCCGCGCGCACGCCCCTACCGCCTTCATCGTTTACAAGCCTCATCCCGATGTCATGGCCAATAATCGCATTGGCCATCTGCATCGCAAGGAAGCGCTGGAATTTGCCGACGCAATAGAGAGCCATGCGTCGATCGTCAGTTGTATCGACGCGTCGGATGAAGTTCACACCATGACTTCACTTAGCGGGTTTGATGCACTGCTACGCGGCAAGTCCGTGACCACCTATGGAACGCCGTTCTATGCAGGGTGGGGATTGACAAGCGACCGCAACCCGCCTTTGCGAAGAAATCGACGTCTTTCCCTGGACGAGCTTATCGCGGGAGCACTCCTCCACTACCCGGTCTATTTCGACGCATCGCTCAACGGTTTTACTACTTGCGAGGCTACTCTGCGCGAACTTATTCTTACCCGCAGCCTACTTCTATCCAAAGGCATGTTGTCTCCAATTCGGCAAACACATTGGCAACGCCAATGGAAGAAGGTTTCGCTTTGGGCCAAGGCTGGCTTTTTGGTACCGCGATGACATCCGCGCAGCGTTTCCTCTTCCTGCAAGGCGTCTGCTCCCCTTTCTTCCGACGACTGGGGCACGCTCTTCGAGGCGCGGGCCACTATGTTCGCAAAGTGAACTACACCGTAGGCGACCGCATCTACTGGCGAGCCGGAAATACAGTTTCCTATCGCGGTCCAATGAGTCAGCTATCGGATTTTTATCGCCAGGAGTTCGACAATCACAGCATCAGTGACATCGTTTTGTTCGGCGACTGCCGGCCGGTTCATCGGCCGGCCATCGAATTAGCGCAGCAGCGCGGTATTCGTGTGCACGTGTACGAAGAGGGGTACTTTCGCCCTTACTGGGTCACACTCGAACGGGACGGAGTCAATGCGAACTCGCGCTTGCCGCGTGACCCCGACTGGTATCGGATCGAGGCGCGTCACCTTCCCCACTTCGAGAACGGCCGATCATTCAAGACGCCTTTTTGGAAGCGCGCCGCGTATGACGTCGGCTACAACTTTTGGGCGGGTCTGAACCCCCTATTACATCGCGGCGTAAAGAGCCACGTACCTTATTCGCCATTAACGGAATACCTCGGGTATCTCCGGCGCGGCATGAGAGTAAAAGTCTTGGAAAGGCGATCCCGCCGCATTGAATCGAAATTGATCGCGGAAGCCGCTCAGCATCCGTACTTTCTTCTTCCCCTGCAATTGGATTCGGACGCTCAGATCGTGCATCACTCGCCATTCGCGAGCATGACCGATGCGATGTACCAAGTTCTGGATTCGTTCGCCAAGGCAACGCCTAGCCGATATCGGTTGGCGGTGAAGATACACCCTCTTGATCCTGGAATCGTCGACTACGAAACTCTGCTGAACCAGCGCATCCGCGAACTGGGCATCGCGGACCGAGTGTTCTTCCTGGAAAGCGGCAATCTGCCTGCACTACTGACTCACACAACCGGCGTCGTCACAGTCAACAGCACGGTCGGCAGCTCCGCCCTGATCCATGGCAGACCCACCATCGCGTTGGGCTGGGCCATATATGCTTTGGTGGGCTTGACATTTCAGGGTGAACTGGACGAGTTCTGGACCGATCACACGTTGCCGGATACAAAGCTATTTCACAATTTCCGGGATTCCGTGATCTTTCACACTCAATTGAACGGGGGCTTCTATTCCGCCCAATCCATCGAGATGGCGGTAGAAAACAGTCTGAAGCGCCTTATCGTTCATGCCGAGCCTGCTACGATTAACGATCTGTCTCCTGGCGAGATCACGATCTCGATGCAGGCCTCTGCGGCCGGCTCAAGAACTACCTAATGAAAATTGCTTACATTGCTGATGAATTAACCGCCTCGTGCCTCCAAGAGCGCTGGCATGCGATTGCCGTCACACCATTGAACTATCGATGGGTCCTACGCTTTCAAAAACCAGATTTCTTATTTGTAGAATCGGCTTGGCAAGGCAACGACAAACGCTGGAAGTACAGGATAGCTGACTATCCTGATTATCCTAAGCGGAACAACGCACTTCTGAGTACGGTGGTGGAGTATGCCCAAGATCGAGGAATACCCACGGTTTTCTGGAATAAAGAAGACGGCGCTCATTATGACCGATTCATCGCAAGCGCCAAACTATTCCAATACATATTCACGGTCGACCAAAATTGCGTACCCCGCTATATCGAAGCGACGAGTGGATTGGCCACGGTGAATACGCTTCCTTTTTCGGTAGAAAGCAACTTTCATCATTTCACTGGCTTCAATTTCAAGAACCGGAGTGCAAACTTCGTCGGAAGCTATAGCAAGCACATCCACGAACGCCGCCGGGGCTGGCAAGAAATGATGTTCCAGGTATGTGCAGACACGGGCATGCCACTTCATGTCTACGACCGCAATTCGGCGAGAAAATCCGAAAATTACCGCTACCCAGCGTTGCCAGGCCTAACCGTGAAGCCTGCAGTCCCCTACCGACACACAGGACAAATATACCGGGACCATGTCGTCTCGCTGAACGTCAATACCGTTGAAGACTCCCCTACTATGTACTCCCGCAGGCTGGTTGAAATCATCGCCTGCGGGGGTATCGCCGTAACCAATCCTACGCCATCGGTTGAAAGATACTTCTCCGATTATTGCCACATTGTAGAGAACGAGTACGAATGTCGCGACGTGATTAAGCGCCTGTTAGCACACGGCCCGTCTAAACAAGATCTGGCACGAGCCGAAGCAGGCGCCGAGTACATCAGCAAAGAGCATTCGTGGATAAAACGGATGGACTACATTCGAAGCACGCTCAATCTGTAACTGCTGCTATTCATCTCTTCATAATCAATGAAGCAGTCACCTACCAAAACTTCAGCTGCGTAACCCCACCTCCACTTCCATAATACGGCCGAGCGCAAAATCCTGGGAGGCTCGGCTGAAATGGAACGGCGCTTTTCCCCACTGGTGATCATCGGGGCAAGTAAGTAAATTACCATATTCGAGAAACTGCGAAGTCGGCAGACTTTTTCTCAGGATGTCGTACATCTTTCTCAGCATTTCATTACACCGTCCCACCCAGTTCGCACTGAACCCTTCGCCACTTTCCGTGGCAGGTTGATAGAAAACGGTATTGACCAACACCCTGCTCAAAAGGCCCCGATCTTTGAGCAGCTGTAGCAACCGCACCCAGCCATTCTCCCAGAACATCATGAACTCGGGAGAACCCGATGGAACAATCGTGGCCCCTGGATGTTCGCTCCCGCCCGCAGCAATAAGCTCCGAAGAAAGTGTGCAACGGCTCTGGTCCGGCATCACGAGCAAATTGAAGCGCTCATCTACGAGATCGACGAGGATTAAATCCGCATCGATCGTCGCGAGTACAGACGTGAGCCGCTTCTCGATATCCATTGCAACTAGGCGTGCTTGAAACGCGGACGTTAGATTCTTGCTGTAGACGTCATCAAACGGTTGCGACGAAAAGATGGATCCGATCGATGTTCGCGCAGCATAGAGCACTATATCGATCGTTTCTTTCGATTTCTCATTGAATATATCCCTAGAGACACAACTCCCCAAGATGCATACTCGCATTTTCTTCCTTTCTGGCTCGGCGAGTTCGCACAAAGCCTCAATGGCAACGAATTGAATAAATAGAAATAATCCACGGGCATTTCGAAATCGCCTCCCTAAACGAGGAAAGCCTCTTGACCCTGCGGACTCATATAAAGAGGTTCAGATAGAAGAAACCGCCGACTCTCGGTGCCCAGACCTCATTGCAATCCAGAATAGTCCGTTCGATTGACGAGTCCTGCCCGAAGGAAAAAGGACAGCAAGCCTTCCTGCATTTCTCCTTGCCGGAACTTAAAGCGGAAATAGAAGGAAAAACAATCAGATTTCGGGGCGGGGAATTCCATTGACAAAAAAAATCGCCACCCCGCTCTTACAAAGAAGCTAAAGGCCTCTCGCCGAGCGACTCTGCCACCGTAGAATCTAACAAAGCGATTTTCTAAGAATCCCCTTAAGAATATCTGCGCAAGGCTTAACGATGCTCTCCCAGTTTTTTGACTTGGCAATACTCAACCTGTCTTGTACATGTGCATCGGCATTATTTATAGCGGCTCGAATAGCCCTGACCCAATCGTGTTTCCCCTCCGCCCTATATAGACCCGGGATATCATCCTTAATCGCATCCATGGGTGTCATTACCACCGGTCGTCCCGTAGCGAGGTACTCCCACAGCTTGAGTGGATTGACGGCATGCATTGCCTCATTCACCACAAATGGAATAACAAGCACATCATATCGATTGCATGCAGCAGCACCTGCGGATCGGCTTACTCTGCCTGAAAAATGCGTATTAGGTAGCGCATGCAGACGGTCCACGAACTCCTTCATTTTTTCCAATCTATGGCGCTCTACCTGCCCATGGAAGAAAAAATCCACCTCGGGTAGTTTTTCTACGACTTCGCACATTGTCTCCCAATCGAAGAAATCGGAGAGATTTCCCAAATAACCGACTGAATGGCGAAGCCCTTCAGTATTGGGTTGACCGTCGACCCGATAGGACTCGAAAATTTCAAACGCAACGCCATTACTGCAGATACTGGACGAACGGCAATGGCGTTGCTTCCGAGATGCCAACGGTTGGGAAGTGAAAAAGACATGTTCCGCCTCATGGAGAACCAGCGGCTCCAGATCCTGCATCTTCCCTATCGAAGTTCCATCGCTGAAGTTCATCGTATATTCGTCATAGACCTCATAGACGAATCGCTCCCCTGCCGCAATATGAGTCCGCTGGTCAGGCTTATAGATCCAATGAAGAATCTCTTTGTCTTGCCCAAAAATGCCATGCACAGCAGCCTTGACCGCATCACCAAAACTCGCTGCATTCGCCAATGCAGAATGCAGCACAACATCCTTGGGAGCATTGTGCCCAAATATCAAATGCATCTTGTATATGTTCCCATACACTTGGGCAGGACGTAATTGCGTATAGCTATCGAGTGTTTCCTTGTCGCAAATGCCGCGATCGATAATGGTCTTGTAATGCGTGCCAGGCTCGATTACAAGAATATCCAAATAACTCTCGACATTCTTCGCCAGCCCCTCCAGCATCTCCCGCCGGTGAAAAATGCTCCAGCTATCTATCGAATAAACAACCAAAACACCTTTCTTACGTGATTCCGAAACCTGTATGGCATCGCTTGACTTCTGCCCGCAGACGCTCAAAACATCAAGCCATTTTTCGGTAACGACCGCAGCATCGTAGTTCTCTTGCACAAATTGGCCGGCTTGACTATTGAGCCTAGGGCGCGCATTCGACCGATTCAGGCGTGCGATCTGGCTTGCAGCGTTCTGAGCGCTATCCACCAACTCTGCGAACGGGTAGACGGAATCCGCGCCCGGCCACTTCCATACGATAGGAGTCACATTGGAACTGATGCCTTCGGCTACCGCCATGTGAAAACTCTCAGCGTCCGAAGGTGACAAGATATAGCCGATTTTCTGAAGCCACCTGTGAACGTCATTGCCAGCCGGGTCAAATATCACCTTATAGCGTAGCGAACCAGAATTAATCCGCTCGAATATATTCTCATAGTATTCGCGTTCTTTGGTTCGTGCCCATAGCCATTTATAGCTTTGAGGCGATGGACCTTTCACATGCAGGGTATATCTATCGTCTTCGGCCAGCAATAATTCCAGCGTATCAAGGGCCAAGTCGAAGCGTTTGCTTGCAGGGGCAACGCCGATCATTCCAAGATTAAACTCCGATCCACCAAACTTTTGCAGCTGGAATTTCTTGACGTCAACAAAATTCCCGATTACGCAGGTCTTTTCGCCCGGTATGGAGAACTTTTTTACACATTCTAAGCGAACATGCTCGCCGACAAAAACCATGACGTCGACGTTCTTATAGTCAATCTGCGCGGGGAAATCTGTCCTGCGCTCTTGGGCATGGAGCCTAACAACCAACCGTTGATTCGGCCGCTTGTACTGAGCCGCGAACACGGCATTACCCAATGCCCACTCGGCGATGATGATATCCGCCCATTCGATTCCCAAAAGGGTCTTCGCCGGATCGTGTTGGTGATGGCCCGCCCACTCGTCGATACGGAATTCATAGGACCCACTCTTCTCCAATTGGGCCTGGAGAGGGTGCCAGAATTTCAAATCATGACCGGTTACAAGGACTTTCTTCGCGCTGGTGTTGTTCATACGTCAATGAGATTAGAAATCTGCGCCGCGTTTCCGATCGACGCGGCGGCGGAATGATCCATGAAATTTGCGGTGTCCGACGCGAACACCTTATCAACGGCGACGAGCCTGAGGCTAGCCTGGATAAAGTCCTCTAAAGTCTGCAATGACCCTTTTAGGCGGTCTACAACAGAACGTTCGATCAAGAGACTTCCTTTCGCTAACGACTTGGAATAACTATAGCTATCTGTTGAGTCTATTGGTTTTCCGACTACATTCCCGCTGGAATAGTCGAAAGCGTTTAGCATGTCTTGAAAGTAATGTGCTCCATAGTGCGCTTTTCCATCAAGTACAGCGAGGTGCGAGGCGCTCCACTCCAGCATGCTGACGGCTATATTTTTTCTCACATTGCCGGAATTAAGAACCACCTTTACCGCGCCATCTTGGGCTAGCAATTCGGGAGAGTTCGTAATCACAACCAAACGAGTTTGAGTTCTGAGCAGCTTCTGTGCTTGCAGTACTGACCTCAATGCGACCAACTCGGCTGAGGTGTCTGCTTCCGCTATGCACAAAACACGTCTTTCAGGAAGCAGTTCATGACGTAAGCCGACCGTGTCGAGCACCTGCTGAAAGCGATGCGCGAATGTATGCTCGGCAAAGATCGCGCGGATTCCACGCAGACTGCGCCGCCGCCATTCCGCATCGTCATTCAAGAGATGTCCAATCGCCTCCTTGGCTTCGTGCTCGTTCTTTACAAGCCACACAAGCTCGTTGCCGAACATGCGGTCAATACCGACGGATGGGGTACTGACGATCGGCGTCCCGCACGCCAACAATTCGAACACGCGCCGGGAAAACATGGTGTTGGAATCGATTACCGAGTTAACGTTTAGGAATACTCGATAACTCCTATACGCCAGGTTCATTTCTGCATAAGGAAGCTTCCCGCGCACGAATGGCGAGTATCTTTCCGGGAAGCAAAAGTCCTTAGCCACAGCACCGGCATTTCTATCGAAAATATCAAAATCGAAGTTAGTCGCTGCATTCAACAGCATCAGTTGGTCGTCACGACGCTCTTTAAACCGGTTTGCATAGTAGCTACCGGCAAAGCAGACTTTCGAATTTCTATCACTCGAACCGATAGGATTGTGCAAGCTAGCTTCCGCAGCGAATGGCAGCGCATTTATCTTGGCATTGGTACGCTTCTTGTAGAGCGGAATCGCCTCTTCCGCCGTTGTGAAAATATAGTCAAATCCGCTAGCTGAGTCGATGAAATTATCAAAATGAACGGGATCTTCCTTGTTCCAAAAAACGGAGGGAATCCCCCTCTTCTTGGATTCAGCAAGCAGCGCGGCCAATTCCGTACCAGGCGGGTGCGCATATTTAGATACCCTATATTGCCAGGTCGACTTATTTCCCCGCCAAGCCGACTCGACAAAGATCAATTCCGGCTTGTCCCGTTCCAGTAACGGAATAGCATTGTCCGGTCTGGGTTCGATCAAATTCGCCTGCGGCGCAAAGCACTCCCGGCTGAACTCATCAAATATCGACATAACTCGCACCCGGCCATCATCAAGTGGCAGCGGCCAGCCCAACATCGAAACTTCATGAGTATCGACCTTGCCAAGAGCAGCCTGTGCATTCGACGGGCCATCCGTTGTTGCTCGGAGCTGAGTGCCGCATAAGACTTTCGCGCCTTCGGGTATATGGAATCCGACAAAGCCCATTACTGCTTCCACGGCGTTGCTAGGTGGCGAAAGACTGAACAGCTTGGTCTCGACACCTTTGCTATCCATAAGATAGCAATAATCGTCATACTTTTCGGATTTGCTCATACCAGGAAATGGCCCTGGAATCTTCTTACCTTCAGCATCCAAATATTCTACGAAGGCCAAGGCCTTTGGATGCTTGCCATTGTCTACATTGGAATAACTGATTTTTCCATGGAATCCGACACGCTTATTCGGCGGAAGTTTTACGCGGAAATATAAAGGCCTGGAATTATTTAGTTCGATATTATCAGTATCAACGTTAAGCAATCTTATGCTTGAAATTCGAGCATCGCACCCGGCCATATCGGCACCGTCCGAAGATGCAGCCGAAAATAATTCGGGCAACCGTTTCAGACATAACTTAACGTTTACCTTGAAGTAATCAGGGCTCAGGTCAGTCGAGAGCTTTCTAAACAGATCCAAGGCAGTTGAAAAATTGCCTCGCATATATTCATCATATGCTTGACGAGTTATTGACATATTATCGAAATCCACCCATTTTCAGTATTACATATCGACCATCATGATACTTATGATGGCACATCACCTCATGCCAGCAGCCCGACGGCATCAATGATGTTATGGCAAAGCTTGATATCGTCAACCGAAACTAGAAAAGCCGAATGCTTTACAAGAACGCAGATAACATCTGCTTGCTCCAACGCCGAACCCAGGGAGGAGAGCTTCGTTGTTCTGGAACTTAGTTTCGCAGGCAGTTCTTCGATATTTGGTTCTACAGAAAGCACTTTACATCCGAGCTGACCGAGTTGTAAGCAGATCTCGACAGCCGGGCTTTCCCTCAAATCGTCAATATCAGGTTTGAAGGCCAGGCCGAGGCATGCAACTGTTACATCGCCAATCGTACGATTTGGATTTTTCGCCAGCACATCGGCTACGGCTGCCTTGGTCTTGAGCAACACCCATTCTGGCTTGTGATCATTTACTTGACGCGCCATATGGATAAGGCGTGCTTCGTCGGGCGCCGAGTCGACGATGAACCAAGGGTCTACCGCAATGCAATGCCCGCCTACCCCGGCACCGGGTTGAAGAATATTCACGCGGGGATGCCGATTAGCCAATGCAATCAGTTCCCAGACGTTTATGTTCAACTTTCCGCAGATCATTGAAAGTTCGTTCGCGAATGCAATATTGACGTCGCGGAAGCTGTTCTCTGTCAGCTTGCACATTTCCGCGGTGCGCGCGTCCGTGATGATGCATTCGCCTTGTACAAATGTCTTATAGAGAGCGCAAGCCATTTCGCTGGCCTTGCGCGTCATACCACCGATCACACGATCGTTAACGACCAGTTCATGTACTACCTTTCCAGGGAGCACACGTTCAGGACAATGAGCGATCTGAATATCTGCGCCCTCACCCTCTTGCTGGGGGAAACTCAGGTCGGGGCGCTCGGCCGCCAGCCAGGTCGCCATCTGCTCGGTAGCACCGACGGGTGAAGTCGACTCCAGGATCACGAGGTTGCCCTTTTTCAAGACCGGGGCGATCGACTTAGCGGCTGCCTCGATATAACTGAGATCTGGCTTGAAACCATCGACGAACGGAGTTGGAACCGCTATGAGAAATGCGTCTGCAGGCTCCGGCTCCATCGTGGCGCGCAAGTACCCCTCGTGCACAGTGGCTTGCACCAAAATATCCAATTCCGGTTCGACAATGTGGATATTCCCGCTGTTTATAGTGTTTACCGCGTGCTCTGACACATCGACGCCGATGACTCTCTTCTTGCGCGAGGCAAACAGCGTAGCCGTGGGCAAGCCAATATAGCCGAGCCCGATCATGGAAATCGTATTGAACATGTTTGAATATTTTCTAGTTTTCTATAAAAATGCCGGATTCGTTAGTATGGGTTGGCGGCACGTGCAGTTATCGCCTCCAGAATCCGCATTGATGCTTTGCCATCGCCGTATGGATTAAGCGCGCGAGCCATGGCTTGGTAAGCACTATCATCGTCTAGCAAGGTCAATACGCCGGTAATGATCTTGTCGATATCAGTGCTAACCAACTTCACCGTGCCGGCTTCCACCGCCTCGGGTCGTTCTGTTGTGTCTCTCATCACCAACACAGGCTTGCCCAATGAAGGAGCCTCTTCCTGCACGCCGCCTGAATCTGTAACGATCAGGTAGGCGCGAGACATCAAGTACACAAAAGGCAAGTAATCCTGAGGCTCGATCAGGAACACGTTATTGACGCCGCCCAAAATACGGCGTACAGGTTCCTGGACTGAAGGATTGAGGTGCACAGGATAAACAATCTGTATATCACAGCGCGCGCTAAGCGTACGAAGCGCAGAGCAAATGCGCTCAAATCCTTCACCGAAGTTTTCGCGGCGATGGCCGGTGACGAGCACAAGGCGCTTGGTCGGATCCAGGAACTGGAAACGATCCGATAAACCCCTCTCCAAGTCTTTGTCAGACTTTAGCTTTTCTACCACCAATTGCAGCGCATCGATGACCGTGTTGCCCGTGACGTAAATCATATTGTCATCGACTCCCTCGCGCAGTAGGCTCTGCCGCGCACGCTCGGTCGGTGCAAAGTGCAGTGATGCCATGCGGCCGACAAGGCTACGGTTCATTTCCTCTGGCCACGGAGCATAAATATCGCCGGTACGAAGTCCGGCCTCAACGTGGCCGACGGGCACCTTCTCGTAGAAGGCAGCCAAGCTCGCCGCCATGGTGGTCGTGGTATCTCCATGGACCAGCAACAGGTCGTACTTCTTCCGCTTCAGAACGTCTCGCATGCCGAGCAGAATGTTGCTCGTGATATCAGTCAGATCCTGACCGGCTTTCATCACGTTCAGATCATGGTCGGGACGAATGCCGAACAATTCCAGCACTTGATCGAGCATCTGCCGATGTTGCGCGGTTACGCACACCTCGGCCTGAACGCCCTGTGCTTCGCCTAATACTCTGACAAGAGGAGCCATTTTTATGGCTTCGGGACGAGTACCAAAAACGGTGAGAATCTTCATGCCTTCTTCCTTAATAGCAAGCACGTTAACTGGTGCTTCTTATCCTTCGATACTTTGACCGGCGGTATTATCTGTTGGCCCACGGTCCAATAGTCTCCAGTCCAGTAATCCCAATAGTCTTGCTCCAGAATTTCTAGCTCAAATCTTGATAGCCAACGATCTATATCCGCACGGCAATAGGCATGCGTCACATATTTTGCGTTCTGCCCATAAGCAGACCCCGGCAACTTGTACACGTTGTCCACGTATCGGTTTTCGTTGTAAGGAAAGGTCACGACAAGGAGCCCGTTTCGCCCCATAAGGCCGCTCATCGACTCGACAGCCTTATCAAACTCTTCTATATGCTCAAGCACACTGATGCAAGTGACAAGATCAAATTGATCGAGAATTTCGGTCTGAGTGATATCGTCATTAATAATGTGATAGTGCCGATTAGTAATATCCTCAGCCCAATAATCTTTAATATTATCTATAGCGGTAACTAGTGGACCGCAATTTCTCATCAAATGTGGCAATGCTGTTGTGCCCGTACCAACATCCAAAATTCTCTTCGGATAATATTTTGCAATAACGGAGAACAGAAAAGAGAACTCTACCGCTCTTTCATTGAACCGAGAAAACACCTGGCTCTTGTACTCATGCTCGCACACCTCTCGCACCCAAGACGCACCGATATTCGCGATCGGAATCGTACTCCTCCTCACCCTGAAATTGGTATGGCGGAGATTTAGTTCCCCCGCACCCATCAACCTTATCCCTAGCGAAAAACTATCCGCACCAGCATTTGAAGTAAACCTTAGGAAAAACGAGCCAAAATTAGGAATCATATGGTGGGAGGCAATCCGCTTGCCATTTTTGTACTCAAAAATCCAGATTATTGGATTCTGCCCACCAGAGTTGGATATACCCCCATCGATCACGTACTCCAAATTTCCCCTCAATGGAAACTGAGCCTCCTTTGGATGCTCCAAGCTCCCTGCCGCCGAGGTGGTGAAATAAATAGGAATAACTGCCTCCGTCTTATACCGCAGCACAGTCTCAACGCGTTCAAACTCCCCTCTAGAGTCAGAATTGAAGCAACCTGAAAAGTTTTCACCATCAATTTCAACAGGGCAGGAAAATACTGCCGGAAAAGTCTTGACCACTCCCGCCGCTTCAACCGGAGTGAGGTTCGCCGCTTCAGAGTTGGACCGATCGCGAAACCTCGCTTGTAGTCTGCTCGCTTCTACCTGCAACCGCACCGGCAACAGAAGTTCCGTATCTCCCAGTCCGGCGACATCCAAAGCGGCTTCAAGATGTACAGCCGCCTTCTTAGAATCTCCAAGAAGCATGGCCGCGCGCGCCAAGGTGCTTTGCAAGCTCGCAACCGCAATGCGCGCGACTTGCTGCACTGTGCAACCCCAAACGCGGGCTTCAAGAAAAAAAGACTTTGCAGATTCGAAATTGGCAAGTTGCTGATGCGCGGCTCCGACGAGAAGGGCCAAAATGGCCCGCGTCCGCAGAGGTCTTAAGTCTTCCAAGCTCAATTGAACTAATTCTTCCCAATAGCCAAACTGCCACTGAGTCAGACACCTAGAAAATGTTGCTTCGCTCGCCAGTAACTCCTGTTGTGCTTGAGTGGTGTCATTGGATTTTAAGGACGCACGTTCGATCACCGCAGGGTCTTTCGCTCCGGCGTGAAATGATGAACGATTCTGACGATTTCTTCGCATGGCGCCGCGAACCTTCCTCAAGACTCGCGACCGCTGAGCAGCAGATCCTTGACGAAATTCATCTGTGCTTCGGCCATTAAAAGTTCCTGTCGCAGCAACTGGATTTTGTGATCGGAGTCGAGTATTTCATTTTCGAACCGTTTGATAATTTCTTTGGCTTCTCGAGAATTCTGCTTCGCCTCGTCTGCACTCTTCTGCGCTGACAAAGCCTCCGCCGACAATGACGAAACTTGCTTTTCAAGTGAAAGCTGAACTTGTTGCTGCTGCATCCTCTGATCGGACAGCCTGCCAATCTCGGCCTCCAACTGAATCTTCTCGTTAGTCAGGCCGTCGATTCGAGCCTCATATTCGACGAGCTTCTTGCTTTCCGCCTCTCGAACCACCCGCGCTACAGACTGCGCTTCGAGGCTGGAAGTCAACTCTGCATTGTTCTGACGCTGGGCGCCAAGTTCGGATGTCTGCTTGCCAATGAGTTCGTTCGCGACACTCAACTCGGCCTGCACCCCCTGTGCGGTGATCTCCAACTCACGAGCTAGGCGCCGCCAATCTCGAACAAAGAAGGCCCTTACCACGCCAGGTGTAGGCTCTTCACATTGGACCCGCTCTATAAAGCCCACCCTGCTCAGCAGCTGCCTGCACGCTTCCAGACGCATTCCCTCCACGAACGGCCCAGTCTCATCAGGCACATTCAACGCCCTTACCTCAATGACGTCGAAATCCCTAAGTTCACCCTCCGAGCCCTTAAGTATGTCCGCAGCTGGGAAGCAATCGATCGTCATCCAATTGAAGCGGCCTTGGCACCGATCTTGATGCTCTTGGATAATATCGGCGAGAGATTGTGATTCGAGCAATTCGCTGTCGCGGGCTTCCAAGTTCCGCCATAGGAAACGCAGTTGCTCAGGGGGAATGAGCGCACTCTCCTTGGCGTTCGATGCGTGATAGAAGACACCCTCTCCGGAATCGGGGGTCACGAGCACCCTTCGACAGATCCATTCCGAATTTCCATGGAGCTTCTTCTCCAGACGGGCAAAAGGCTCCTGCGAAGCCTCAATGGCCAGCAAATATGTGACATCGCTGGCAAGACACCTTTCAAGATCTGTTCCCACTCCTGCACCGACATAAATCCAGCCAACTACCGGATGCGTCATCTGCAGCTGGTCGCGAACTTGTGAGAGTTCCATGCTATTTCCCACTATCACCCCTAAAACTGATGCGATGTCCCAGCCCAAAATAAAGGCGCTTAAATTTCGAGCATATGTTTATTTTTTGGTGGCACGCGAGGCCTCGAACTCCCGAACACTTCGCCGCATAGCCGCCGGCAGACGAAACCAACCAATTGGAGATCCAATGTTCTGCAAAAATGCCTTGCCTAGGCGATACGACAAGTGCTGCTTGATCTTTTCCGCTTCCTGCGCATCACGATATTGTGAGATCGCGGGCAACTTAACATTAGCGGAAGCTCTGCGCGCTCTTTTAAAATCCCGGGCCGTTTGAATCAAGGCCGCCGGCATACAAATCCAACCGGACAATGATTTGGAAGACTCCAAAATCGTCGCACCCAGCCTATACGTCAGTTGCTGTTTAATTCGGTCAGCAGCGCCATACAAAGGCGGATTTCTAAGAATTTCTCTCTTCCTGAATTCCCGATTATCGCGATATAGCAATTCGAGCTCTTCGTGCACTATCCTGAGCTGCGCGAATAACTGCTCATATTCTGACCTGAGCTCGGCTTTGTCTTTATCTATCGCCTTCAAGCGTTCGTCGAACTGCCGCGCATTGGCGGCGGCCTCCACTTGGACATTAACCAATTGAATATTTATGCGCTCGAACGCCAATTTCTCCGTGGCTGCCGCAGCAGATCGCCGCTCTAGATCTTCTTGCACGGTCAGCAGTTGACTCAACAGTTCGTTTCGCTCTGCTAAAGCGTCACGATTCGCAACCTCTGCTTGGCCATGGGTCACATGAAGCTCGTCCTTTAGTGCCGCATTAACCAAGCTTAGGGAATTGATCTGTTCATTGAGGCCACGATTTACGCCCTCAAGCAACTCCTGCTGTTGTCTAGATGCTGCTTTTTCAGCCGCATTGTTGGCCATGTACTCCGAGAGGGCCTTTTCCTTGTCCGCTAACGATTGCTCCAGTGACCGAAAGTCCAACCAAGCGGACAGAATCGGAAGCGAAGTTTGCTCCGAACGCCGCTCCGGCAATGTGGCAACGGATTGGAGGTCCTCATAAAGCTGACCGGCCTCTGGGAACTGCGCCACTAACTGTTCAGCCAAGAAATACTTCAATGCGTCCCTTGACGTTGATGATTCGCTAGGGTTCTGCTCGTGATTCAAGTCGCCGTATCGCGCTCGCGCCCCAACAGCAGAATCGGACCTGTCCCAATGGGCCGCATTTCGCGAGAAGTAACTGGCCTGATTCTCCAGGAGATACGCGGGCGGTTCGGCCAAAGGAGCATCCAAGCGCGTGCGCAGGTGTTGAAGGTACGTCTTAACGGAAGACCTTGCTTCTTCCACATGTACGAGCACGCTGCGCTCGGGATTACGGTTGAAGAAATGCAGCATCTCCGAGTTGAAAGCGCGCCACTCCCGTAGGCATTGATCCAGCCCCTTAGGGTCGCCAATATGCGCGTCATTTTCCTCCGCAGTCAAAACCGACGCAGGCTTGGAATATATAAAGACAAACTTGATAGCTGGATCCAGCCGTTTCCAGTAGTCCAGCAAATGTACGGCATTCGAATCCGACCAACCCCAAAAATGTTGATCGATGTTGCCTAGCATCAAATCTAAAACTAGACTCTGCCAAATGGGGCCGGGTTCCAATTGATTCAACGTGCCGGGCCCTAGCGTCAATGCACCACTCGGAACGCCATGTGCCTTCAACAGGGTCGCACCCAACTCAACGGGAGTAAAACCCTCTTTCCTAGATGGCAACGCACCAGCCATGCCGCACTCACGCAGCAGCTTTTCTATATCTAGGAGGGGAGTAGATGGATGGCCAACGATAATAATTTTATTCATGATGCCTGAAAACCCGTATTGGCCGTCTCTGGATTATTATTGCTAGTCCCGGACGAATAACTTTCATTCACTGCCCGCCAATTAAACAGGAAACGCCGCGAACTTTTCCGCATTCTGCAAACCCGGTGTCCTGCCTTACGCGCATACCTTCCTGCCATGAAGATTCTGCCCCCTACAGCGACGTATAGGCGGCAATCCCCTCTTCCACATCATCGAAACGCTGGATATTGCCATTATTCAATAGCAACACCATATCGCAAAAAGATCGGACTTGGCTCATCCCGTGCGTGACTAGCAGGATGTTCGCCTTGCCGACGCGTTGCTCAAATGCTTCAGTTGCCTTTTTCTTGAAGTGCGTATCACCAACCGACATGGCTTCATCAACGAGATAATAATCGAAGTCAAAGGCGAAACTAAGGCCGAATGCGACTCGACCGCGCATGCCCGACGAGTAAGTGTTCACCGGTTGATCGAAATACTCACCAATTTCCGCAAATTCCTCTACGTAATTAACAACCTCTTTCATTCGCTCGCCCTCCGCGCCATAGACCCGGGCGACAAATTTCACATTCTGTCTTCCCGTCATCGATCCCTGGAATCCACCACTCAAACCGACGGGCCACGAAATCGTCTTTCCAGAAATAATCTTCCCGGAATCCGGAGTGTCTTGACCGCCCAACAGTCGCATCAAGGTAGATTTTCCCGCGCCATTCCGTCCAATAATCGCGACATTTCGATTCGAAGGAATTTCAAAGGACAGATCGCGAAAGATGTATTTCCGCCCATGGTTCGTGCGATATGACTTAGTAATAGAACGAAGTTCGATCATATTGCCACCAACTGCTCGCGACGAAAACGGTAAAGCACCACCCCAATGAATAGGGTGACCAAAGAGACCGCCGCAGCATACCCGATGCTTATGCCATTGACTTTTGGATACTGAAGAAACGTGGCTTCTCGAATCCCGTCGATGAGATGAAGAAAAGGATTCCACCAGATCCATTCTCTGAAATGGGGAGGTATAAACCAAATGGGAAGAACGACGCCGGAAACAAAGTAAAGCGGCATGAACAACAGCCTGATGAATCCCTTCAATTCAGGCATCGCCTCACCAATGACGCAGAATATCAGTGCCAAGCCAATGGAAAAAGCGATACCTAAAGACATCACCATAATCCACTTCAAAGGATTATGGATAGCAACGTCATACCCGCCCCACAATCCCAATGCAAAAATTATCGCCACATAGACGCAAGCCATTAATGCGCACTCCACAATCGTGCGTGCCAGAATCGTATCGATCGGCTTTATTTGCCGATAAGCGAATAGAGCTTTATTGGCCGAAATCGATTCCATGCCCTTCATGATAATGTTCCTGAAGAGCAAGTACGGAATAAGCCCTGTAATCAAGAACATGGGGAAAGGCGGACCATATTGGAATTGGCCGCGCATCAATGAGAAAATTGCAGTTAATGCAACGATGTGCGCCAACGGTTCAAATATGAACCAAAAGGCGCCAAGGCGGTCCGCGCCGAATCGCCCCCGAACCTCTCGAACAACGAGAGCGAACAGCACCGCCTTAATTATGGTTAACGAATTTCTTTTCTTCATTGCATTCAGGCAAAAATAGGCGAGACGGACGCGACACTATTGATCAAAGGTCTCAATCGTCCGCCCCAGAACCAGCACCTGAACGATGGGAGAAATAATCTTCTGCAGTTCATAAACGACCGCATTCGTCACGTAGATCGCATCTTCGGGTTGTACCAGGAACTGGCGGGCCAAGAACATAGCCGCTGGCTCTTTCATATTCAGGCGGAACACCTCTGCCATCGACTTGACCTCGCCTGTCGCCGCATCCGTCTGATCCACCAAGCGGAAGATGAAGACGCCCGCGGCATCCGCCTTGCCTTCATTCAACCCCTTGACAGTACCAAGGACCTCAAGAAGGCTCGCATTATTCGACGGTAGGTCATGCAGCCCGGGCAGACCGACCGCCCCCATAGCGACGAAGCGTTGCCGCGCCCGTTCTAGAATCACCTCCGCCCCGGGCGGTACGATTTGATTCTTCCCAGAAAGCAGGTCCTGATAGTTGAACTGGTAGGACTGCTTCCCCGTCCGAACGACAACCCGAATCAAGTGGGGTTCCAATAATGGCCCGCCCGCTCGATTAATGGCATCCAATAAAGTCAAAGGCCCTTGCAACGCCGAGAATCTACCAGGACTTTTCACCGCACCCGCTACTAGGACGGATCCAGACAAATCGCCGGTCAGGCCGACCTGTACTTGCACATCGGTCGTGATTCCTTTCAGCTTTTTCCTGATTAGAGCTTCAAGCTCGCTCAACGTCATATCAGCGACGACCTGCCGACCGACGTAAGGTAGCGATATCGTGCCCTTGCTATCCACGCGAACACTATCAAACACCGTCCCGCCCAGAGCAAGGGGCGCAAAAACCGCACCTTCAATGGCGCTATCTGCAATCATCACACGAATGACGTCTCCGGGCACCAGTTTGACTTCCGGGACGATTGGCATTGCGACTGAAACACCAGGTGCCTGCTCGCGAGGCCGCATATACGGCGCAATAGTTTGAGCGCTCAGCTCGATCAGCTTGTAATCCTGAGACTCGTCATTGCTGACTACAGCATTGCGCGAAGGGCCAGCCGCCGACAATAGGCTACCGCAACCGGTCAGTAATAACGGCACGCATAGAACTGCAAGTCGAAATGCAAATTGGGAAGTTATTGATTTCATGGATTTAAAGCGCATTTTCAATCACGGTGGTCTTCGATCGTAGCGATGACGAAGCGGGCAATACCATAGAACAAAAGCAGTCCGATGAAGAGAGTGATCAGGTTATAGATACGCTCGGGATAGATGGCCTTGTCAGGGGCGTTGGGTGAAACCACCGTAACCAGGCTGCGCAACTTCTTGCTGGCTTCAATTCTGGTGGACTCCACGGAACTGACCGCGTACTTATAAGCCTGTTCAGCGATAACCGCATCAATCGTCAAATTCCGATACTGCGCCGCCACGACATTTAGCTTGTCGCCGCCTTTTTCCGATAACAGACGATTTGATTCCGACTTCAACTGCGTTTCCAGCGCGCGTATGCGGTTCCTTTGCTGGCGAACCTGAGGCGTATTATTATCGAGCGTGGCCAGCAGACCATTTAGCGCGGTTCGCTCCTTGGTAAGGCTAGCCTCCAACTCCACGATGACACCAGCCCTGGCTTTTGCGGTGGCTTCAGCATCAAGCAGATTGCTTTCGTTTTGGAAAGTCAACATTGCGTCGCGTCTCTCTTCATACGTCTTGCGTGCGCTAGCGAGCTCGCTTTGAGCAAACGCCATCTGATCACGTGCCATCCGATGGGAGAGTTCGTTCACGAAGCGCTCGCTTTCGCCAAGCATGACTCTAAGAGTTTGCTCGGCAAACGTGGGGTCAAACGCCTGCACATTTACACTCAAAAGCCCTGTCTGCTCGTCGAATACTGTCGTCACAACGCGCCGATAAAACTTCAGCAAATCCTCTTGCGGTGAATCTGCGGGCAACCAGTAAAGCGGATCCCGCCACCGCCCCGCATAATGCTGGGACCAATTTAGTTCTCGCTCGAGCACATTCAACATGTCCTGAGAGACAACAAATTCGCGAAGATATAACGTTTCTTCCCGCGAAGTCGGATTCAAACCGGTCAGCATTACGGCCAACCCTGGGATCTGGGGCGTCTCGTTATTACCCACTTGCCGAACAGCGACCTGTGCCCCGCTAACATAGCGATCTAATGCAAAGAAACTGTAATAAACGACCGCAGTCAACATCGGAATGGCGACGAGCCATACCATAAGATGCGTGGACTTCAATTTATCGAAATTTATCATTTTACATTTTGCAATCTATGCCGAATACTGAAACTGTTACGGCATTCGTTCGACTGTCAGCTTTGTCTTTACGGGTTTATTTACTTAGGTAGCGCCGCCGCATTGTACTAGCATTGGCATAGAGATCTGTTACATTCGAAATTGAATTTAAGACAAATTATTTACATCCGTATCATCTTATAGAACGCTGCCGAAGCTCGGTGTAACACAGCAACCTACTAACGCCGAGATGTCTTTGGGTTATACAGCTGCGCGGCCGTCAAGAACGCAGTCGCAAGATCTGCAATGTCGCACGATTTCGCTGTGATATTGTTTTCCGAAGCATTAATTGCCGCCTCGGAATGCCAAAGCAGGTAATCGGAGTTTCCTGCTGGCGCGCCGAGCTTCCGATACACTCCGGGCATTATCGGCACATGATCACCATAAATACATAATGACGACGGCCGTTCGCGGCGCTTTAACGCATCTCTGAGCATGCCGAACATCACATCTGCATTTCGTAAATGCCGTGCGTAGGTCACGAGATCGTCGCAATCGTCTGGAAGCTGGCGCTGTAATAATTCTCGCCTATCGAGGTCTGAAACTGTTTCCCAATGAAGTGGCCCGTGATTTTCCATCGTGATTACATGGATATAGACGGGAGCATCGTTCTCGCGGGGCAACATCCCAGCCACTTTTTCCGCCAAAGCTCGGTCGCCGACATACGGACCGTCCCTGGTGACATCATCGAAAGCTTCAATACCAATGAATTCATCGAAGCCCATCCGCGGCAACACCACATTGCGCCGATAAAAGCTGCGATGGTACGGATGTACACAAATAGTGCGATACCCTAAACCTTTTAGATAAGAGGCGAGTGTCGGAAAGCCTTTCCGAGCAAGAAAACGATACGGATTATATTGATGCACCCCCAATGCCTTGCCGGACATTCCCGAAAGAAAGCCGAATTCCGTCCGTACTGTATTTGCGCCCCAAGCTGCAACAATCAGGCTTCCATGTTGAACTGACTCACTTTTGATCAAGTCAAAATTTTTCAGTACCTCCGGTTTTAATTCCGAATAGTAGCGTCGAGCATCAAAGAAGGACTCGCTTTGAACAACCAGCAAATCCGGTGCCAATGCAGGAAGTCCTTGCGGAGCTTCTAGCCCCGCGAACGGTGCTAGCTTGTGCAGCTCGTGGGGAGATTGGCGCTCCGCGTGTGCATAAGTCCACAGAGCAGCCACCAGTCCGAAGGAACGCAAATCATCCGAGGCTTGGTAAATTGGCCTGCAATGGCGTCCAGCGCAAGATGCCAGAAGTAGCCCGGACACGGCTAATGCCGCCGTATGTAAATAGAATGGCATCAACGGCGCGACGGGATCGAATAAATGGGCCTGCTGTGCTTGACCATACAACGCTAACCATATGCCCGCGCCCGCAGTCATGGATCCCTCCAAGGCAAGCCCAACCCACAAGGCAATGCCGTATCCGCCTCCAGCAACCAATGTGTTCAGTGCACCGAAGAATGGTAGGTACAGCCGGGGATGCCGAATTGCATCGACGAAGTATTCGAAATCTGGATAAATAAATGGCTCTCTCAACGCCCGATATTTAGCATTGCTGACCAAAATGATAAGGAGCTCGATCACAAGCACATTCGCGACGCCGAAGTATGGGCGCCGAAATAGCGCCAATTCGAAAGCGAACAGCATTGTCCAAACACCGACATGCACCCCAACAGAACCAATTGGCCGACGCCAAGGCACTACCGGCCTAGGCAAAAGTAGCCCCTCCAAAGCCAGCGAAAGAACCAGCCCAGCCAGGTAAGGCGGCAACAGGGGTATCCAATAGCCCTCAATCACCGTAGCCCATCCTCTTCAGAATCCACCCCGACACAGCCGGATGAATCACCGACAGCAGAAAGGTCCCCAGATTCAGCGGAAACGGAAAACTGATCCTTGCCCTATTCCGCTGCAATCCACGACGGATCACCCAGGCGGCCTTGTCCGCCTTCCACAAAAACGGCTTCGGGCCGGGCATGTCGAAGCACATTTGTGATTCCACATAACCCGGCATGACGACGTTGAACTTGATTCCTTCCCCGGCAAGGGCGTCGCGCATGGCCTCGCCGTAGACTTTTACCGCGGCCTTGCTGGCGCTGTAGCTGGGGGTTTCCGGCAAGCCTCTCCAGGCGGCCAACGAACTGATCAATGCGATCTGCCCGTGCCCCAGGCGGCGCATGGCGGGTAGCACGCCGTGGACGGTGGCGAAGACGGCTTTGACGTTTACGTCCAAGAGGCGATGGACGTCTTGCCAGTCCTCGCCCTGCCCGTTCGGCCCCGTGTTGATGTTGACGCCCGCATTGGCGACCACCAAGGTGGGCATTTCGGTTTCGCAGACGTGGGCCAACCATGCTATCAGGGCGTCGTGGTCGCGCACGTCAAGCTCGTGTGTGATGACCCGCGCGCCCAGCGCGCCGCAACGGTCGGCAAGTTCTTGCAGACGTGTGGCGTTGCGGCCTTGCAGGATCAGGGTTTTGGCGCCGGCGCTGGCGTATTCCAGCGCAAGCGCGCCGCCGATGCCTCCGGTTGCGCCGGTGATGAGAACGCAGCGCGGGAAACCGGGCTCTTGGCTATCGGTGGTGTGCATGCTTGGGGGACTGAGTTGGCGCGATGGCCGATGGGGGTGCGGTGAAGCCGCAGGGCACGCGAAGCCCGCGCGGCGAAGGCGCGGCTATGGGGGGCAAGGCAAGACGTAGAGCGAATGTGGGCGTTATCTGTGGCACGGATACATGGACATGGCCGCCTTGCGGCGGCCATTATCTGGGTGTTCACAAAGATGCGGCCATCTTCCCGCTAGGAAAGATGGCCAGCCATTGTAAGCGAACAAGCGCCCCTTGTTATTGCAACAAGCTACGCAGCATCCATGCATTCTTCTCATGCACATCCAAGCGCTGCGTCAACAGGTCAGCGGTCGGTTGGTCGTTGGCGGCGTCGGCCTTTTCAAAGGCGGAACGCGCGGTCTTGGCGACGGATTCGTTACCGCTGACCAGCAGGCGCACCATTTCCAGCGCTTCCGGCACCGATTCGGGTTCGGCAATCGACGACAGCTTGGCGTATTCGCGGTAGGTGCCCGGCGCGGTGTGGCCCAGGGCGCGGATGCGTTCGGCGATGCTGTCCAGCGCGGTCCACTCTTCCGTGTACTGCGTCATGAACATCTGGTGCAGCGTGTTGAACATGGGCCCCGTGACGTTCCAGTGGAAGTTGTGCGTCATCAGGTACAGCGTGTACGAGTCGGCAAGCAGCTTGGACAATTCGCCGGCGACGGCGGCGCGGTCCTTGT
>Ga0256880_1000005_pt1 | contig 41762 bp, 35 predicted proteins | sample MC6MC0438MT_FD_186348 | JGI IMG/M metagenome (GOLD analysis project Ga0256880, IMG submission 186348) | Metatranscriptome of enriched soil aggregate microbial communities from Iowa State University, Ames, United States - MC6-MC0438-MT... | ecosystem: Environmental > Terrestrial > Soil >... | reverse complement strand
TGTAACGGTTCCTTCCAGCACCAAGGCCGATCGGCTCGACAAGGTTCTGGCTGGGCTGATGCCCGACCATTCCCGCAGCCGCCTGCAAGGCTGGATTGAATCCGGCAATGTGCATGTGAACGGCGCGCCCGGCAAGATCCGCCAAACGGTAGGCCCCGGCGACGAGCTGCTGGTATGGGCTCAGCCCGCCCCCGACGCCCGCGCCTTCACGCCCGAACCCGTTGAATTCACCGTGGTGGGCGAAAGCCCCGACTGGATCGTCGTGAACAAGCCTGCCGGCCTGGTCACGCATCCGGGCGCGGGCAACTGGAGCGGCACGCTGCTCAACGGGCTGCTTTATCGGTACCCGGAATTGGCGGCCGTGGCGCGTGCCGGCATTGTTCACAGGCTGGACAAGGACACCTCGGGACTCATGGTCGTGGCCCGCAACGAAAAGGCGCAGACGCATCTGGTGCGCCAGTTGCAGGCGCGCAGCATGGGCCGTGAATACGTGGCTCTGGCTCATGGCTGGGTCGCAAACGGCGGCCGTGTCGATCGCGCTATTGGCCGCGATGCCCGCGTGCCCATCCGCATGAGTGTCGAGCGCCCCGTGGCGCCCAAACCCGCCATCACCAATTACGCACCGGTCCGCCGCGGCCAGGTTGACCCTGGCGGCCGCGTCACCGAAGTGGTGTGCCGTCTGGAAACGGGGCGCACCCACCAGATTCGCGTGCACATGGCCAGCCTGGGCCACCCGCTGCTGGCCGACACCATCTATGGCGGCAAGAATATCGCGGGGGCGCAGCGCCAGATGCTGCACGCCCGCGCCCTGCATTTCGATGATCCGGGCGGCAACGGTGAAGTCCAATTCGCCGCTGCGGTGCCGGCCGACATGACCCTGGTTCAGGAAAGCATTGCATGGAACGCGTGATCGCCAGCCTGCCTGTCGTCACCGGTCCCCAGTGGGCCGGCGTGAATTATTTCTGCACGACACGCGCGGGCGGCGTGGGCGTGGCCCCGCATGACACCCTGAACCTGGGGCGCCGCGCGGGCGACAACCCTGACACCGTGGCCGAGAACCGCCGCCGCGTGCGCGCCGCCGTGCCGGCCGAGCCGCTGTGGTTGCGCCAGGTGCACGGCAGCGAGGTCGTGGACGCGGACGCGATGGATGCGGCAGGCGAACCTGCGGCAGGCGAACCTGCGGCAGGCGAACCTGCCGTGGACGCCAGTGTCACCACGCAGCCGGGCCGCGTGCTGGCCGTCATGGTGGCGGATTGCCTGCCCGTCGTGATCACCGATTCCAAAGGCCTGGTGCTGGGCGCGGCGCACGCCGGCTGGCGCGGCCTGTCGGGCGGCGTGCTGGAGAACACATTGGCCGCCATGCGGGCCAAGGCGCCGCAGGCCGAAGGCTGGCGCGCCTGGGTGGGCCCTGGCATCGGCCCGCAACATTTCGAAGTCGGCCAAGACGTGCTGGATGCGTTCACCGCCGATGATCCCGCCACGGCGCGTTACTTCACGCCGCGCCCGGGGCTATCGGGAAAGTGGCTGGCCGACCTCGCCGGATTGGCCGATTTCCGCCTGCGCCGCGCCGGGGTACAAGAGGTGGCGTTGAGCGGCTTGTGTACCGTGTCGGCCTCGGATCGCTTCTTCTCTTATCGGCGCGACGGCGAAACCGGACGCATGGCATTGCTGGCCTGGCTCGACCCGGTTTGATCTTGCGCAAGGCCGGCGGGCGGGCTTGAGACCTACCCTGATTGCCTCCTTGTATACCCGCATTGACAGTCCTGGACCCGGAATGCAACATCAATCGAGCAGTGTCGATAACAAGGTGTCGAAGTGAACGCCAATCTCTCCGCAGGACCCATTCCGGTGAGCGTGGCACCGGAAATCCTGGCCGACATTCAGGCCGAATTCTCTCGCGAGTGGCAGCGCCTTTGCGACGATGCCCGACGCGGCTCGCTTGCGCCCCTGGCTGACCGCCGCTTCGCTGGCGACGCCTGGTCCGCCAATAGTTCGCATCTGCTGATGGCGCACACGTATCTGCTGTCGGCGCGCGCCATGCAGCGCATGGTGGACGCCGCCCAGGTCAGCGAACCCATGCGCGACCGCCTGCGCTTTTCCATCATGCAATGGGTGGATGCGCTGTCGCCGTCGAACTTCCTGGCGCTGAACCCGGACGCCCAGCAATCCATCGTCGAAAGCGCGGGCCGCGCGTTAAACGAAGGGCTGGCGAATCTGTTGGGCGACGTCAAGAAAGGCCGCATCACGCAAACCGACGAATCGCAGTTCGAGATCGGCCGCAACGTGGCGGTGACGCCCGGTGAAGTGGTCTATGAGAACACGCTGTTCCAGCTGATCCAGTACGCGCCTTCGACCGCCACGGTGCACGAACGCCCGCTGGTGATCGTGCCGCCGAACATCAACAAGTTCTACATCCTGGATCTGCAGCCCGAGAATTCCTTCGTGCGTCACGCGGTGGAGCAGGGCTTTACGGTGTTCCTGGTGTCGTGGCGCAACCCGGTAGCCAGCGACACCGACGGCATCGACCGCGCCACCTGGTCCGACTACCTGGACAACGCGGTGCTGCAAGCGCTGCGCGTGGCCAGCGACATCACCAAGCAACCCAAGGTCAATGCGCTGGGCTTCTGCGTGGGCGGCACGATGCTGGCTTCCGCGCTGGCGCTGGCTGAAGCGCGCGGCGAACATCCGGTGGCCTCGCTGACGCTGCTGACCTCGCTGCTGGATTTCCACGATACGGGCATCCTGAATGTCTTCGTGGACGAAGCCCACGCGTTGCTGCGCGACCATCAATTAGGCAACGGCGGGCTGATGCCCGGCCGCGACCTGGCCACCACGTTCTCGTTCCTGCGGCCCAATGAGCTGGTCTGGAACTACGTGGTCGGCAACTATCTGAAGGGCCAGAAACCGCCCCCGTTCGATCTGCTGTTCTGGAATGGCGACAGCACCAATCTGCCGGGGCCGTTCTTTTCCTGGTACTTCCGCAATACCTATCTTGAGAACAATCTGAAGGTGCCGGGCCGCGCGCAAGCCGCCGGCCTGCCGCTGGACCTGACGCGCCTGACGATGCCGGCGTACATCTTCGGGTCACGCGAAGACCATATCGTGCCGTGGGTGTCGGCCTACGCGTCCACGCAGCTGCTGCGTGGACCGCAACGCTTCGTGCTGGGGGCCTCGGGCCACATCGCGGGCGTGGTCAATCCGCCGGCCAAGAAGCGCCGCAGCTATTGGGTTGCGGACGGGCTGGGCAAGCAGGGGCACGACGACATGCCCGGCGACCCCAATGCCTGGTTCGCACAAGCGGCCGAGCACGCGGGCAGCTGGTGGCCCGATTGGGCAGACTGGCTGTCGCATCATTCGGGCAAGCAGGTCAAGGCGCGTACAAAATTAGGCAATGCCAAGCACCAGCCGATCGAGCCGGCGCCTGGCAGGTATGTGAAGGTCCGGGCAGCCTGAAACCGCCCTGCGCGGTTGGCCCAGGCCAATAAGAAAGTTAATCAACGAGGCGTCCGTCGCACACAGGAGGAAGTCCAATGAGCGGAAAACTGGCTTACGTAACAGGCGGGATGGGCGGTATCGGCACCTCTATTTGCCAGCGCTTGGCCAAGGATGGCTTTCGCGTGGTGGCAGGTTGCGGCCCCAGCCGCAATTACCAGCAATGGCTGGATGAGCAGGCAGCACAGGGCTACACGTTCCACGCATCGGTGGGCAACGTGTCGGATTGGGAATCCACGGTAAAGGCTTTCGAGAAAGTCACTGGGGAACTCGGTCCGGTCGATGTGCTGGTCAACAACGCGGGTATCACCCGCGATGGGCTGTTCCGCAAAATGAGCGCCGATGATTGGCGCGCGGTGATCGACACCAACCTGAACAGCCTCTTCAACGTGACCAAGCAGGTCATTGAAGGCATGGTTGAACGGCAGTGGGGCCGCATCATCAACATCAGCTCGGTGAACGGTCAGAAGGGCCAATTCGGCCAGACCAACTACTCCACCGCGAAGGCTGGCATCCATGGTTTCACCATGGCGCTGGCGCAGGAAGTGGCCAGCAAGGGCGTGACCGTCAATACGATCTCGCCGGGCTACATCGGCACGGACATGGTTCGCGCCATCCGTCCCGAAGTGCTGGAAAAGATCGTGGCCACCATTCCGGTGCGCCGCTTGGGCACGCCCGAGGAAATCGCTTCCATGACATCGTGGCTGGCTTCTGATGAGTCGGGTTTTTCGACGGGCGCAGACTTCTCGCTCAACGGCGGCCTGCACATGGGCTGATGCTGGCAAGCGGGGCCGCCGTGGGCGGCCTCAGGCGCCGGAAGGCCTCGGGGAGAGGGCCTTCCGGCATTACACTCCACCTTATTCGAAGTCTAAGAGATCGCCCGATCCGGGGACACACATGACGCAAGCACAAACCGGCGCCAGCCTGCGCCTGATTAAAAAGTACCCCAACCGTCGCCTATACGACACCCGGACCAGCACCTACATCACTCTGGCAGATGTCAAGCAACTGGTTCTGGCCAATGAAGAATTCCAAGTCGTCGACGCCAAGAGCGGCGAAGACCTGACCCGCAGCATTCTCTTGCAGATCATTCTGGAAGAGGAAAGCGGCGGCATGCCCATGTTCTCGTCGAACATGCTGTCGCAAATCATCCGTTTCTATGGTCATGCCATGCAGGGCATCATGGGTTCTTATCTTGAGAAGAACATCCAGGCCTTCATGGAAATCCAGACGCGCATGGCCGAGCAGTCCAAGGGCCTGTACGGCAGCCAATTCGGGCCCGAGGCCTGGACGCAGTTCATGAATGTGCAGACCCCCATGCTGCAGAACATGATGAACAACTACATCGATCAGAGCAAAAACCTGTTCGTGCAGATGCAGGATCAAATGCAGGACCAAACGCGCGCGATGTTCTCGACGTTCCCGTTCACGCCCGGCAGTACGCCGGGCACGGGTACGGGTACGGGCCGCAAGTAAAGCCCAACGTCCGTTCGTTCAAAAGCCGGTGTGGCAACAGCCCCGCCGGCTTTTTTGTGGCCTGCCGCCGCTTGAGCAAACGCAATAATCCGCCCCTTTTGGGGTCCCATAGTTCAGGGATATGTCAGTTTTTTTCGTTACATTAATGAAAACGGTTCTTGTTTAGCTTCTTGGAACCGCCATTCATTTGTGTCTCAAGGATTATGCACATGATCAAGAAAGCCTTGGCGCTGGCCATCGTCGCTCTGAGCGTGTCTGCCGCCAACGCGGCCGAATACCCCATCGGCAAGCCGGTAGAGAAGGGCGGCATGGAAATTGGCGCGGTGTATCTGCAGCCGATCGAAATGGACCCGCCCGGAATGATGCGCGCCGCCAAGGATTCCGATGTGCACCTTGAGGCCGACATCCACGCCACCGCCGGCAACAAAACGGGTTTTCCGGAAGGCGAATGGGTGCCGTACCTGGTGGTGAACTTCGAGATCCAGAAGGTCGGCAGCCAGAACGTGCAAAAGGGCACCTTCATGCCCATGGTCGCTAACGACGGTCCGCACTATGGCGACAACGTCAAGCTGGAAGGCCCGGGCAAGTACAAGTTGAAGTACACGATCCTGCCGCCGTCCGAAAACAAAATGGCCCACTTCGGCCGCCACATCGACAAGGAAACCGGTGTGGGTCCGTGGTTCGAGCCGTTCGAACTGGAATATGAATTCGTCTACGCCGGCACCGGCAAGAAGGGCGGTTACTGATCGTGCGCCGCCTGCTTAACGGAGTTGCCGCGCTGCTGATCGGCCTGGCCGGTGTTGCCGGCATGGCGCCTGCGCAGGCGGATGAATTGCCGACGTTCACACTCAGGTTCAAGCCGGACGGCACGTTCGAGCCGGCCACGCTCGAAGTGCCCGCCGGACGTTTCAAGATTGAACTCATCAACGAAAGCAACGAGCCGGTGGAATTCGAAAGCATTCCGCTGCGCAAGGAAAAAGTCCTGGGACCAGGGGTGAAATCCTTTGTGGTGATCACCATCTCGCGTCCCGGCGAGTATCCCTTCTTTGATGACTTTCACCAAAGCGTGAAAGGCACCCTGGTCGTCAAGCCCAAGGAATAAGCGGTAGCTATACATGGAACAGGTCCTCTTTATCGTCTGGCGTGAAAGCGTCGAAGCCTTGCTCGTGGTGGGTATTTTGTACACCTGGCTGCGTTCTACGCCCGAAGGCAAGCGGGGGCTGAACTATCTGTGGGGCGGCGTTGCGGCGGGTCTGGCGCTGGCCGTGGCCTTGGCGCTGGTGCTGCTGGGCGTGTCGTCCTGGCTCAGCGACGAAGGGCAGGAATGGTTCCAGGCCATCATGTCGCTGGCCGCATGCGCCTTGGTCGTGCAGATGGTTGTATGGATGAAGAAGCACGGGCGCACGCTGAAAGGCGAGCTTGAAAGCGGGGCGCGCAGTTCGGTTGCCAATGACAACTGGTGGGGCCTGTTCGTGCTGGTCGCCATTGCGGTTGCCCGCGAAGGCAGCGAAACCGTGGTGTTCCTGTATGGCACCGTGTCGGCGGGTGAAGGCGGCAGCGACATGCTGAAGCTGGCGCTGGCCGGCGTGGCGGGCTTTGCCGTCGCGCTGCTGACGTTCTGGCTGCTGCAACTGGGCGGCAAGCTGATTACGTGGCGCCGGTTCTTCCGCGTGACCGAAATTCTGCTGTTGCTGCTGGCCGGCTCGCTGCTCGTGGGCGGCCTGGACCATCTGATTTCGCTGGATGTCCTGCCCACTCTCATCGACCCCGTTTGGGACAGCTCGTGGCTCTTGAGCGACAGCACCGGCGTGGGCAAGGTCCTGGCCGACTTCGCCGGCTACCGCGCATTGCCCGCCCTGATCTCGGTGTTGTTGTGGGTGGCTTACTGGATTGTGGTCTGGGCGCTGTTGCGCTGGGTGGGCAACAAGCCCGCCCGCGCGCCGGCCGCTGCGCGGAGCGCATCCTGATTCCGGTGTGATGCCGGACTGAACAATGAAGGTTTGACCATGGCTGCTGTACTCGGGAGGGTGACCTCCCGGATCGCCGACTTTCTCCGTGACCATGCCCCGCTGTTGCGCAAGCTGCAGTGGGGCATTGTCGCGATGTACGCGTTCCTGTTGATCGTGCCTGTGCTTCTGCCGTTGCCGGACAACACGGCATCGGTGTTCAACAATCTGACGATCGTTGCGCAGTTCGCCTTTTGGGGCGTGTGGTGGCCGTTCGTGCTGATCTCCATGCCCATTCTTGGCCGCGCCTGGTGCGGCTGGCTATGTCCCGAAGGCATGCTGACGGAATGGGCCAGCGAGCGCGGGCAGGGCCACGCCATTCCCAAATGGATGCGGTGGGGCGGCTGGCCGTTCGTGGCCTTTGCGCTGACTACGGTCTATGGCCAGCTGGTCAGCGTCTACCAATATCCGCTGGCCGTGCTGGCGGTGCTGGGCGGCTCGACCGTCGCCGCCATGATCGTCGGCTGGCGTTATGGCCGCAGCAAGCGCGTGTGGTGCAAGTACCTGTGCCCGGTCAACGGCGTGTTCAATCTGCTGGCCAAGCTGGCGCCCTGGCACTTCAAGGTTGACGAAGAAAAGTGGCGTCACCCGGTCATTCGCATTGAACCCATCAACTGTGCGCCGCTGGTGCCCCTTCGTCACATGAAGGGCGCTGGCGACTGCCACATGTGCGGGCGTTGCAGCGGCTATCGCGGCGCCATCGAACTGACCGCGCGTTCGCCCGAAGAAGAAATCGTGAACGTGGCCGACGGCGATGGCTGGCAGACCGCCTTGCTGTGCTTCGGCCTGATGGGCATTGCCATCGGCGCCTTCCTCTGGAGCGCCAGCCCCTGGTTCGTGACGGCCAAGCAATGGGCTGCGACCTGGCTGGTCGAGCACGACATCATGTGGCCGTTGATGGACAACGCGCCCTGGTTCATCCTGACCCACTACCCGGACGTGAACGACAGCTTCTCGTGGCTGGACGGCGCGGGCATTCTGATGTTCGTCGTTGGCGCAACCATCGTCGTGGGCGGCTCAAGCTTCCTGTCGCTGTGGCTCGCCGACCGCCTGGCGCCCGCCGCAATTCAAGCCGACGCGCGGGCTACCGGCTGGATTCGTCCCGGCGTGCACAAGCTTGCGCAGGCGCTGATTCCGTCGGCCGGCATTGGCGTGTTCCTGGGCTTGTCGGCCACTACCGTCAACCTGCTCAAGCACGAAGGGGTGCAAGCCGCGTGGGCCGGTCCCGTGCGTTTCACCTTGCTGACGCTTGCCGTGTTGTGGACCTTGCGTCTCTTCGCGCGCCTGCTGGCGCAGCGCCAAACCCGTGGCTGGCGCAAGGCTGCGGCCTGGCTGGTGCTGGTGGCGGGCCTGGCGCCGTTCTGCATGGCCTGGGTGTTTTTCTTTGCAATCTGGTAAGAACCGCTTGATAGCCTGAGGCCGGGCGCTGCGATACAGTGGAAGGCTGCGCCGGACTGGCCGGCGGCCTTTTCTCTTTACGCCTCTTCATGACTTCTTACGCGTTTCGCCTGCTCAACGTTTTCGCGTCTACCCCCTTCAGCGGCAACCAGCTGTGCGTGTTCGAAGACGCGCGCGGCATGGACGACGCCACCATGTTGAATCTGGCTGCCCAGTTCAACCTTTCCGAAACCACCTTCATCCTGCCGTCCGAACAGGCGGATGCGCACGTGCGCATCTTCACGCCCGGCTACGAAATGAAGTTCGCGGGCCACCCCACCATCGGCACCTCGCAAGTCGTGCGCGATCTGCGCCAAACCGGCGATGCACTGACGCTGGAATTCAAGGCCGGCGTCGTGCCCGTGCAAGCCCGTGGCGACACCTGGACCTTCACCGCACCATGCCCCGGTGGCGTGCGCACCGCGCCGCCGGAAATGGACCGCGCCGAGATCGCTGGCCTGATTGGCCTGAACGCCGATGACCTGCTGGGCGATCCGATCTGGGTCGATACCGGCGCTGACCAGTTGCTGGTGCCACTGGCCAACGTTGACGCCGTGCGCCGCGCCGCGCCTGACTCATCCAAGCTGAACCGTTGGCAAGTCAGCAGCCTGGGCCGCAAGACGTTGTATGTGTTCGCCTTCGACGAAGGCAATGTGCAGGACGAACGCCAGGTCGTCGTGGCGCGCTACTTCTTCGCCAAGGCGGGCGGCGGCGTGGACGAAGATGCCGGCACCGGTTCGGCCTGCGCAAATCTGGGTGGCTGGCTGATTCACCAGAAGCGTGCTTTGCCCGCCCGCATCCTGGTCGAGCAGGGCGATCAAATGGGCCGGCCCTGCCGCTTGCTGCTTGATGTGCTGGCTGATGGCCGCATCCAGGTCGGCGGCCGCGCATTGGAAATCGGGCGGGGCACCGTTACCCTCTAAGCCCATCCGAGATTCCAGGCAGCCAAAAAAAACGGCGCCCGTGTCAGACACGGGCGCCGTTTGGCTCTCTAGGCCTCAGTATGGAATGCGGCCTTGCTTACTTCTTGTTCTTGGCCGGGTCGACCTTGATGTTGTTCATCACTTGCTTGACGCCTTCCACGCCGCGGGCAACGGTTGCCGCGTGATCGGCTTCGGCGGCGGTGCCGACGGTGCCGGTCAGGGTGGCCACGCCGTTATTGGTTTCCACGGCGATTTCCAAAGCGCTCAATTGCTTGTCGGCAACAAACGCAGCCTTGACCTTCGTCGTGACCGTGGCGTCCGAGGCGTATTCGCCCACGGACTGCTTCGGCTTGCCGTCATCGGCCGCAAATGCCATGGAAGTGAAAACAGCGCCCGTACCCAGTGCGGCGGCGGCGATCAGCTTACGAATTTCCATAGTCGTGCTCCTTATTCATTATTCATGTGGTCTGGCGCGGCGACGCGTCGTGCGCCAGACGTTCAATCTGCTTGTGGGGTATGCGTGCTATCGGCGTGTTCTATTTCTTTCGAAGGGCGCCGCTCAAGATGGACAAGAGCGCCAGCACCAGGAAGACAAAGAACAGGATCTTGGCGATACCCGCGGCTCCGGCGGCAATACCGCCAAAGCCGAGAACCGCCGCGATGATCGCGATGACGAAGAAAACTACGGCGTAATGCAACATGTCAGCTTCTCCAGAAGTTTCGACCGATCAAGGCGGGGCAGGAATCAGGGATTGCGGTCGAAGAAATCCCGGACTTCCTTCTGAGCTTGTTCCTTGGTCTTGCCATAACGCTCCTGGATCAAGCCAGCCAGGCGTTCGGCGTTGCCTTCCGTACGGGTCAACTCGTCGTCGGTGAGTTCACCCCAGGCCGCCTTGGCCTTGCCGGTCAGTTGCTTCCACTTGCCGGCGATGATGTCGTTATTCATGGTGACCTCTCTTTGTCTGCTGCGACACAAGGCTTATGGCCTATAAGTCCTGCAATCGCGGTTGAGTTGGACGCTGATCAGCTAGCCCCTACCGTACGAGTGGGCCAGGGGGGCTGTCAAACCTGGCTGTCGGCAAATGTAACAGCCGAATTGGCCCTCGGCAGCCCGGGTTTTCGACGGAAATCGGTATCTGGGGAATGCCGTTCAAGAGTTACATTCCCGCAATGTTTTGTCCCCTTTTGAGCGGGGCTAGTAACGGGAGATACGAGGTTTCTGGGTGGTTTTCGCCCTGGCCGATAGGGGAGCGCCCCGGTATAGTCGTGACGGAACCCGTCGAGGTTCATCAACAGGAAAGGGAGAAGGCACGCATGACGCAACGACTTTGCAGCGCAATCTTGCTGGCGCTGGCCGCCATGGCGGCAGTAGGGTGCACGCACGTGACGGATCGGTATCAGGCCACGGCGCCCGCCGTGGTGACGCCCAGCACGTAGGATGCAGCCAGTAGGTGTGCTGCCAGGTAGGGGCTGAAAGATAGAGCCAATCATGCAAACGGGGCGCCTGAGCGCCCCGTTTGCATTGCAGCGATCGCGGCGCGGGGCCGCGGCCGCTGGTTCAGGCTTGCGCGATACGCTGCGCAATGTGCGCCAGCGCCTCTTCCACCTGGTCAACCAGGATCAGGCACAGATCGCCGGCGGACAGGCGCGCAAGCGCGGTGTCGATGGCCAGGAACTCGCCATGGATTTCTTCGATGTGCGTCGTGCGCGGCGCACCGACCAGGCCTTCTTGCAGCAACGCCAGCACTTCGCCATCGGCGCGGCCACGTTGGCATTGGTCCTGATACAACAGCACGTCGTCAAAGGCCGCGCCCAGGATTTCGGTCTGCATGCGGATGTCTTCATCGCGGCGGTCGCCCGCCCCGCTGATGACCACCGACCGGCGCTTGGCCGGCATGGCGTCCACGGCGCGTACCAAAGCCAGGATCGCGTCGGGGTTGTGGCCGTAGTCCGCAATGACCGTGGCGCCGCGGTAGTCGAACACGTTGAAGCGGCCAGGGGCCGTCTGCGCGTCGTTGACGAAGGTGGCCAGGCCTCGACGGACGATGTCCCAATCCAGGTTCAACGCCCACGCCGCGGCAATCGAGGCCATGGCGTTTTCGACCTGGAACGTGATCGTGCCGTTGCGCGTCAGCGGAATCTCGGCCAGCGGGAAGCGGGTTTCTTCCGCGCCTTGGGCCGCCACGATGGCGTCACCATCGCGATACACCGAACGCAGGCCCTGCGCGCGATGCGTCGCCAGCACCGGGTGGTTGCGGTCTTCGGCGAAGTAGGTGATCGACCCCGGGCAGCTGGACGCCATCTCGGCCACGATCGGGTCGGCGGCATTCAACACCGCCGTGCCCGACGGATGCACATGCTGGACGATGACGCGCTTGACGACAGCCAGGTCTTCCACCGTGCTGATATAGCCCAGGCCCAGGTGGTCGCCCATGCCGATGTTGGTGACGATGGCCACGTTGCAGCGGTCAAACGCCAAGCCTTCACGCAGGATGCCGCCGCGCGCCGTTTCGAACACGGCGGCGTCGACGTCGGGGTGCATGAGCACGCTGCGGGCGCTGCGCGGGCCGCTGCAATCGCCCGTGTCGATACGCAGGTTGTCTACGTAGACGCCGTCGGAATTCGTCATGCCGACACGGTTGCCGGCCGTGCCCAGAATGTGGGCGGTCAGGCGCACCGTGGTGGTCTTGCCATTGGTGCCGGCCACGGCCACAACCGGAATGCGGCCGTCGTCGCCGTCGGCGTACATGTTGGCGATGATGGCTTCGCCCACCGCGCGGCCCTTGCCGAACGAGGGGTTCAAGTGCATGCGCAGGCCGGGCGCGGCATTGACTTCCACCACGCCGCCGTGCTGCTCTTCAAGCGGGTAGTGCACGCTTTCCGCCACCACGTCCACGCCGCAGATGTCCAGCCCGATCATGCGGGCGGCCGACACGGCGCGCGCGGCCATCTCGGGGTGCACTTCGTCGGTGACGTCGGTGGCCGAGCCGCCCGTGCTCAGGTTGGCGTTATTGCGCAGGAAGATCAGCGTGCCGGGAGGCGGCACGGAATCGGCGTCGAAGCCCTGCTTTTTCAGCGTGGCCAACGCAATGTCGTCAAAGCGGATCTTGGTCAGTGACGTAGCGTGGCCATCGCCGCGCAAAGGGTCGGCGTTGACCTGGTCCACCAGTTGGCGGATGGTCTGCTGGCCGTCGCCCGTGACTTGCGGCGGGTCGCGGCGCGATGCCGCCACCAGCGCGCCGCCCACCACCAGCAAGCGGAAATCGTGGCCGGGAATGTAGCGTTCAACGATCACTTCCGAGCTGATCTCTTCGGCCACTTCAAAGGCCTGGATCACGCGCTCGCGCGTTTCGATGTTGACCGCCACGCCGCGCCCCTGGCTGCCGTCGCGCGGCTTGACGACCACGGGGCCGTTCAATTCCTGCGCGGCTTCCCAGGCTTCTTCAGCCGTGGTCACCGAACGGCCCATCGGCACTGGCACGCCCGCGGCGTCCAGCAGCATCTTGGTCAGGTCTTTGTCTTGCGCGATCGATTCCGAGATGGCGCTGGTCAGGTCGGTTTCGGCAGCCTGAATGCGGCGCTGCTTGCTGCCCCAGCCGAACTGCACCATGCTGCCTTGCGTCAGGCGGCGGTACGGAATATTGCGCACGACGGCCGCGTTCACGATGGACCCGGTGCTGGGTCCCAGGCGCACATCTTCGTCCAGTTCGCGCAGGCGCTTGAGCGCGTCGGCCAGGTCAAACGGCGTGTCATCCAACGCGGCGCGCACGAGCTGCTGCGCCAGTTCCATCGCCAACAGGCCGACTTCTTCTTCGCTGTATTCGACAACGACCTGGAACACGCCGGGCTCGATAGTCGAGTGCGTGCGGCCAAAGGTGACGGGGCAGCCGGCATGCGCCTGCATCGTCAACGCCACGATCTGCAACACGTGGGCAATCGACACGGCGTCTTGATGGCCTTCCGGGCGCATCAGTCCCATCTGCGGCAGGCGTGCGCGCAGGCGGGCTTCGAATTCGGGCAGGTTATCGATGGAGCACTCGGCGTCGGCGCACGAAACAATGGCCTCGATCGCGGTGTTCTTGCTCCACAGATTGGGGCCGCGCAGGGCCCGGATACGGGAAACTTCCATGGCAGGTATTCCTGTCAGTATTGTTGAATCCAGCGGCGCACCAGATCGATGGTGGGGCCAGAGAAGGCTTCGTCGGATTGCAGCAGCGCGAAGTCGCCCGCCGCGATGCCGTTCAGCACGCTCTCGATGGCTTTGCCATGGTCCGGCTCGTCCTGGATGTCTTTCACGCGGCTGCCTTGCGACAAGCCCTGGCGCAGCAGCGCGCGGGCCTCGCCGTCGGGGCGCTTGCTCTTGACCGTCTTGTCGTCATAGAGCACGACGCGGTCAAAGGCGTCGCCCAGCAGGCGGCCCTGTTCGATCAGATCCGCATCGCGGCGGTCGGCGCCGGCCGAGTAAACCGCGGCGCGGGTTGTCGACGGGAACTGGTCGATGGCGGCGATCAGCGGGCGCAGCGCGGACGCGTTGTGCACATCGTCCACCACCACGGTGCTGCCATTGCGTTCAAACAGCGTGAACTGCCACGGCGCGTCGGCCTGGTCGATATCGAAGGTTTCGATACCGGCGCGGATCAGTTCCACGGGGATGTCCAGCGCCCAGGCGGAGCCCACGGCGGCCAGCACGTTTTCCACCTGGAAGGCCACGCGTCCGCCATGCGTCAGCGGAATCGCGGCGACGTCAGCCAGCCGTTCTTCGCGGGCGCCTTGCGCCAGGATGATGCTGCCGTCGCGAACAAACACGGCGCGGCCATCTTGTTGCAGATGCGCGGCGATGGCGGGCAGGGCGGGGTCGATGCCGAAGAAGATCACGGCGCCGTCGCACAGCTCGGCCATTTCCACGACACGCGGGTCGCGGGCGTTGAGCACGGCGGCGCCGGTCGGCAGCACCACGTCAACCTGCGTGCGGAACACATTGAACATGCGCTCCGTTTCGTTGATGTCGAAGTCGCCCAGATGGTCGGCGTCGTCGATGTTGGTGACGACGCCAACCTGGCAGCGGTCGTAAGCCAGGCCTTGGCCCAGGATGACGCCGCTGTCGTTTTCGATGACGGCGGCATCCACGTTGCGGTTCATCAGCAGGCGGGTGCCCGACGCGAAGTCGGCGCGGTCGCCCTTTTGCACCAGGCGGCGGTCCAGGTAAAGGCCTTCGCTGCAAGCCAGGCCCGTGCGCTTGCCCGACAGATGCAGCAGGCGGGCAACCAGCCGCGCGACGACGGTCTTGCCGTTGGTGCCGGTGACGCCCACGATGGGAATGCGGCCCGCATCGCCTTCGGGGAACAGGTGGTCGACGATGGCGCGGCCCACCGGGCGCGGCGTGCCGTCAGCGGGCTTCAGGTGCATCAGCAGGCCGGGGCCGGCGTTGACTTCCACGATGGCGCCGCGCTGCTCAGCCAGCGGCCGGGTGATGTCTTCAGCCACCAGGTCCACGCCCGCGATATCCAGGCCCACCACGCGGGCGGCCAGCGTCACGGTGGCGGCAATGCTTGGATGCACGCGGTCAGTCACGTCAAAGGCGACGTTGCCGCTGCGCTGCACCAACACGCGCTGGCCGTCGGCCGGCACGCTGTCTTCCGACATGCCCTGGCGCGCAATTTCCAGCCGGGCGGCGGAATCCAGGCGCACAAAGTTCAGCGGATGGTTTTCGGTGCGGCCACGGCGGGGGTCAACGTTGATCTGGCTGTCGATCAGTTCGGTGATGGTTGACTTGCCGTCGCCCGTTACCCAGGCCGGTTCGCCGGCGGCCGCGGCCACCATGCGGTTGCCCACCACCAGCAAACGGTGTTCGTTGCCCAACACGAAGCGCTCGACGATCACGCCGCTGCCTTCGTCCACCGCCACGCGGTAGGCGGACACCACTTCTTCGCGGGTCGTCAGGTTGGTGAACACGCCACGGCCGTGGTTGCCGTCGTACGGCTTGACCACAACAGGCAAGCCGATGTCTTCGGCTGCTTCCCAGGCGTCGTCTTCGCTGCGCACCAGACGGCCTTCCGGCACCGGCACGCCGCAGGTCGACAGCAGTTCCTTGGTCAGGTCCTTGTCGCGCGAAATGCCTTCGGCGATGGCGCTGGTGCGGTCGGTTTCGGCCGTCCAGATGCGGCGCTGGGCCGATCCGTAGCCGAACTGCACAAGGTTGCCCTCGAACAGGCGAATGTAGGGAATGTCGCGGTCATCGGCCGCGTCCACGATGCAGGCGGTGCTGGGGCCCAGGCAGTGCCGGTCCACCAGCGAGCGCAGCTTGGCAATCGTGGCGGGCACGTCGAACGGGCGGTCTTCAATGGCCGCCATGACCAGGTCGCGCGCTTCGTTCAGCGCCGTGCGGGTGACCTGTTCCTGCCAGGCGCGCACCACCACTTTGTAGACGCCGCGGGTCGACGTTTCGCGGGCCTTGCCGAAGCCGCCGCGCAAGCCGGCCAGGTTCTGCAATTCCAGCGTGACATGTTCAAGAATGTGGCCAGGCCAGGTGCCTTCTTTCAGGCGGGCCAGGAAGCCGCCGCGCACGCCGGGGCTGCAACGGTGCTCGATCAGCGACGGCAACCATTCAGACAGGCGCTCGTAAAACCCGGGAATGGTGTTGGACGGATAGTCCTCCAACTCACCAATATCCACCCACGCTTCAAGGACCGGGCGATACGTCCAAATGTTCGGGCCGCGCAAAGCCACGACATCGAGAAATTCAATGTCTTTCTTTTTCATGTTTTAATTTACTTGAGAAGCAGGTTGGCACGCGCGGACGCCCCTATGTAAGACCGCGAATTTACTGGCAAATTTATGGGGTTGCGCTTTAAGAATAATGCCAACGAGTGGGGGATCCCAGATATTCCTAATTAGAAAAATCGGCTGCTACTATACGACGCCTTCAAGGCGTGAACTCGTTGTGTTGTAAGGAAGGGACACGTTTGCCGCCGTTGGTGGTAAACCGGTTGCCGCCTAGTAGGGCAGAGTCCTGGCCCGGTATGCGTTCCAATGAAAAAACCACACCTGCTTTCTGGCCTTGCCGATGCCTTTCCTGCCGCCTGGCGGGATGAAATCCGCGCTGAATTAGCGGACGGCGAAACCTTGCTGGCCTGGGTTGAAATAGACCTGGACCAGCGGCTGAAGTTCCAGCCTGGGCTGATTGCCGCGACTGACCGTCGCCTATTGGCGCGTAACGCTGCCGATAACGGCTGGGAATCGTGGGTCTACGGCCCGCAATTAACGCTAAATCTTACCGATCACGCCGGCGCCGCCGTGCTGGAATTGCACGACGATACTGCGCGTCTGGCCATCTGGCGTTTCACGCTGGCCCGCAATCCGGCCGCGCTGCGGCTGTTGTCGCATTTCGAGTCGCAGCAGGCGATCCGCCTGTCGGGCCATCAGGAAGAGGCCCCGCAGGAACGCAACTGCACCATCTGTAATAACGTTATTCCCGCGGGCGAGGAAGAATGCCCCACCTGCAATCAAGAGCAGGCGGCGCCGTCTTCCACCTGGGCGCTGCTGCGCCTATGGCGTTTTGCCCGGCCGTATCGCGGCGCGTTGCTGGCTGGTTTCGTGCTGACGTTGCTGGGCACGGCCGCGACGCTGGTGCCGCCGTACCTGACGATGCCGCTGATGGACGACGTGCTGATTCCGTTCCAGAACGGCGCACCCATTGATTACAGCAAGGTCCGCCTCTACCTGAGCGGCCTGCTGGCATCCGCCATCCTGGCCTGGGGGCTGGGCTGGGCGCGCACCTACATTCTGGCGTGGGTCAGCGAGCGGATCGGCGCCGACTTGCGCACCACCACCTATGAACACCTGCAGCAGTTATCGCTGGAGTATTTCGGCGGCAAGCGTACGGGCGATCTGATTTCCCGTATCGGTAGCGAGACCGACCGCATTTGCGTGTTCCTGTCTTTGCATCTGCTGGACTTCGCCACCGACATCCTGATGATCGTCATGACGGCGGTGATTCTGGTGTCCATCAACCCCTGGCTGGCGCTGGTCACGCTGGTGCCGCTGCCGTTCATTATCTGGATGATTCACGCGGTGCGCGACCGGCTGCGCCACGGCTTTGAAAAGGTCGACCGCATCTGGTCCGAGATCACCAACGTGCTGGCGGACACCATTCCGGGCATCCGCGTGGTCAAGGCGTTTGCTCAGGAAAAACGCGAAGTGGCGCGCTTTCGCGAAGCCAATAACCGCAACCTGGAAGTGAACGACCGCGTGAACACGACGTGGTCGCTGTTCTCGCCCACGGTCACGTTGCTGACGGAAGTGGGCCTGCTGGTGGTGTGGATTTTCGGTATCTGGCAGGTGTCGCAGAAGCAGATTACGGTGGGCGTGCTGGCCGCGTTCCTGGCGTATATCGGACGCTTTTATTTGCGCCTGGATTCGATGAGCCGCATCGTTTCGGTCACGCAGAAAGCGGCCGCGGGCGCCAAGCGCATCTTCGATATTCTTGACCACGTCTCCAGCGTTCCCGAACCGCAGAACCCGGCCAAGCTGCCGCACATCAACGGCCGCATCGAACTGCGCGACGTGGGCTTTCGTTACGGTAATCGCCAAGTCATTCGCGGGCTGGACCTGACCATCGCCCCGGGCGAGATGATCGGCTTGGTGGGCCATAGCGGGTCAGGCAAGAGCACGCTGATCAACCTGATCTGCCGCTTCTACGACGTGTCCGAAGGCGCGGTGCTGGTGGATGGCGCCGACATCCGTTCGGTGCGCGTGGCCGATTACCGCCGCAATATTGGTTTGGTGCTGCAAGAGCCTTTCCTGTTCTTCGGCACCATTGCCGAGAACATCGCCTACGGCAAGCCCGACGCCACGCGCGATGAAATCGTGGCCGCCGCCCGCGCGGCGCATGCGCACGAGTTCATTCTGCGCTTGCCGCATGGCTACGATTCGCTGGTGGGTGAGCGCGGCCAGGCCTTGTCCGGCGGCGAACGCCAGCGTATTTCGATTGCGCGCGCGTTGCTGATCGACCCGCGCATCCTGATCCTGGACGAAGCCACGTCGTCGGTGGACACCACCACGGAAAAGGAAATCCAGAAGGCGCTGGACAATCTGGTGCGCGGCCGCACCACCATCGCCATCGCGCACCGCCTGAGCACGCTGCGCAAGGCAGATCGTCTGGTGGTGCTGGATCGTGGCCAGATCGTGGAGCAAGGGCCGCACGAAGAATTGATGGCCCGCGAGGGCGCCTACTATCGTCTCTACCAGGCGCAGGCGCGTCAGGCGGAAGCCGACGCCCAAGCGTCGGACGGCGAAAACATCGCCGCCGTGGCCTGACGGGGACCCAGGATTATCGTCATGACGTTGCCGACCTTTCAATTGCGCCGCAATGCCTTCGGGCGCCTGGAATATCAATCCGCCGACGGCGAAACGCACGAAGGCGTGATTCCCGTGCGCGCCTTTCCGATCAGTGAAGCGGGCCGCGGCCTGTCGCTGGTCACCAGCGACGGCCACGAGCTGGTGTGGATCGAGCACCTGTCCGACGTTCCGGCTGAGCCACGCGCGCTGATCGAAGAAGAATTGGCGGGCCGGGAATTCATGCCCGAAATCCGCAAGCTGGCCAGCGTGTCCACCTACGCCACGCCCAGCACCTGGAAGGTGGAAACCGATCGCGGCCCGACGTCGTTCACGCTGCGCGGCGAAGAAGACATCCGCCGGCTCAGCCCGCAGACGCTGCTGATCGCCGACAGCCACGGCATCTTCTATCTGGTGCGCGACATCCTGTCGCTGGACAAGCACAGCCGCAAACTGCTGGACCGGTTCCTGTAAACGTGTCGCCTACGCGCTGCCTTTGAACGGCGTGTGTGCTTCCAGCTCGCCCAAATAGTCCGTCACCGCCGAGGTCTCTTCGTCCAGGAAGTTCTGGATCGCCTCGGCGAAACCGGGGTGGGCGACCCAATGCGCTGACCATGTCGGCGTGGGCAAGAGGCCGCGCGCCATTTTGTGTTCACCCTGCGCGCCGCCTTCGAAACGGGCGATGCCGTGCGCGATGCAATACGCGATGGACTGCATGTAGCACGTCTCGAAATGCAGCCCCGGCACGTATTCCGTCGCGCCCCAATAGCGCCCGTAAAGCGCATCGCCGCCCGCCAGATTCAACGCCGCCGCCACGGGCTCGCCATCACGCTCGGCCATGATCAGCACAAAGGCATCGGGTTGTTCACGGTAGGCGCGCAGAAAGAAATCGCGATTCAGATAGGGCGGGTTGCCGTGCTGAAAATACGTGCGGCAATAGCAGTCATAGAAGAAGGCCAGATCGGTCTCTTGGATATCGCCGCCGCGCAGCCATCGGAACGCCAGCCCGGCGGCGGCCACCTTCTTTCTGTCTTGCCGGATTTTCTTGCGCTTGTCGTGACTCATTCGCGCCAGGAACGCGTCAAAGTCCGCAAAGCCGTCGTTGGTCCAATGAAACTGCACGCTCTCGCGAATCATGAAACCGGCGTCGCGCAGCACCCGCATGTCGGCGTCAGACGGAAACAGCAGATGCAGCGACGACACCTTGACCTCTTCAGCAAAGGCCACCAAACCGCGCACGAGCGTGGCGCGGTCTTCATCGTTAGATGCCAGCAGGCGCGGACCCGTCACCGGCGTGAAGGGAATGGCCGACAGCAGCTTGGGGTAGTAGCGCATGCCATGGCGCTGGAAGGCGTCGGCCCAGGCGTAGTCGAACACGTACTCGCCACGAGAGTGGGATTTCAGATAGAGCGGGGTGGCTGCAATCAGCCCGCCGTCGCGCCACAGCGCCAGATAATGCGGCGCCCAACCCGTCTCGGGTGCGGCGCAGCCCGTTTCATGCAGCGCGCACAAAAATGCGTGCCGCAGAAAGGGCTGGTCCCCGGCCAATGCGTCCCAGGCTTGGGCGTCGATGCGGGACAGGTCGGTTTCAATGGTCAAGCGCAGGGAGTCCATTCGTGAATGATAAAGTCTTCGTCAACGCACGGTCTTGAAACCGTTAGTTTTTTCAGGTTTTGCAGCGGCTTCGCGCCGCTTGGGATTCGCAAACATCATGGATAGCAACACGACCCCTTCTGCCAAAGAAGGGTCAGGCCAGCACTGCCTTCGCGGCCAGGCCCTCGCAGCGCTTGCCGCGCGTGAGTGGCCCGAGAAAATGGCGGCAGTACGCGCCATCAGCGATACCGCCGTCATGGACTGCCAGCGCGAATTCTCTGCGCCGCTTGGCTTGCCCGGCCGGCCCGCGCGGCCAGAATTGGTGGCGCCCGGCTTGGTCAAGCATCGCTCCATGGCCACGCTGGAAGGGCGCGCGGCGTTGCTGCACGCGCTGGCCCATATTGAATTCAACGCGGTCAATCTGGCGCTGGACATCCTCTGGCGCTTCGCTGGGATGCCTGATGCGTTCTACCGGGATTGGCTGCGCGTCGCCCGCGAAGAGGCCTATCACTTCGACCTGCTGCGCCAGCGGCTGGACACCTTGGGCTATGCCTATGGGGATTTTCCGGCGCACAACGGCTTGTGGGACATGGCCGAACGCACGCGCGGCGACCTGCTGGCCCGGCTGGCGCTGGTGCCCCGCACGCTGGAGGCGCGCGGCCTGGATGCGTCGCCGATGATCCGCAACAAGCTGGCTGGGGCGGGGGATGCCGACAGCGCCGCCATTGTGGACATCATCCTGCGCGATGAGATCGGCCACGTCGCCATCGGCAACCACTGGTTCAAACTGCTGTGCTCGCAAGCGGGCCAGGAACCCGTGGCCTGCTACGCCGATCTGGCGCAGCGCTATGATGCGCCGCGCTTACGCGGCCCCTTCAACCTGGAGGCCCGCCGTGCGGCCGGCTTCGACGACGCCGAACTCGCCGCGCTGCAAGCGGGTTGATTCAATCCCCAAAGGAACGCTACGCATGACCCCCCGATTGGCCTCCGTGCTACCCCGTGCCGCCTTGACCTTGGCGGGGGCGCTTTGCATTGCGACCGCCCACGCCGCTGACCCGTTCGCCACGTGCCTCGCGCAATTGCGCGGCCCTGCGCTGAAAGCAGGCGTGTCCGGCGCCACCTTCGACACGCACACCGCCGGCCTGACGCCCGACATGGCGGTGATTGACCTGCTGGACGCCCAGCCCGAATTCAAGACGCCCATCTGGGATTACATGGCCGGACTGGTCGATGACGAGCGCGTGGCGGACGGCAAGGCGGGCATGACGCGCTGGCAGTCCGACCTGGACCGCGCCGCCTCGCGCTATGGCGTAGACCCGGCCACCATTGCGGCGGTGTGGGGCGTGGAAAGCAATTTCGGGCGCACGCTGGGCGGCCGGCCGCTGCTGACGTCGCTATCGACGCTGTCGTGCTTCGGCCGCCGCCAGGCGTACTTCCGGGGCGAGTTTTTCTCGACGCTGAAGATCATCCAGGACGAGCACATCGCGCCCGACCGGCTGGTGGGCTCCTGGGCGGGCGCGTTCGGCCAGACGCAGTTCATGCCGTCCACCTACTTGCGCCTGGCCGTGGATTTTGATGGCGATGGCCGCCGCGATCTGGTCGACAGCGTGCCCGATGCGCTGGCGTCCACCGCCAATTTCTTGAAGCGCGCGGGCTGGAATCCGTCGCTGGCCTGGGGCTACGAGGTCAAACTGCCCGCTGGCTTGGACACGGCGGGGGCGGGGCGCAAGAACAAGCGTCCGATGTCGTCGTGGGCCAAGCAAGGGGTGACGCGCGTGGACGGGCAAGCCTTGCCCGCCGGCGACACCCCCGCCGGCCTGTTGCTGCCCGCCGGCCGTAACGGCCCGGCCTTCCTGGTCACGCGCAACTTCGATGCGCTGTATTCCTACAACGCCGCGGAAAGCTATGCGCTGGCCATCGCGCATCTTTCGGATCGGCTGCGTGGCGGCGGGCCGCTCGTTCAAGCCTGGCCGACCGATGACCCCGGCCTGTCGCGCGAGGAACGGCGCGAGCTGCAACGGCTGCTGATTGCCAAAGGCTATGACGTCGGCGAACCCGATGGCATGATCGGCGCCCGGACGCGCCAGGCCTTGCAGGCTGCCCAGCGGGAACTGGGTTTGCCCCCGGACGGCCGCGCGGGGCAGAAGGCGCTGAAGGCCCTGAAAGCCTCTGCCGCGGGCAAGCGTCCCGGTTAAAGCCCGCCAGATTTACAAGTTTTGCAAAGATCCGGCCCCCGGTAACGGGGCTGACATGCGTTCGGCCAGCCACCGCCCTATACTGGTTTTCCGATTTTTCAGGAGCACGGTGATGAGTCTGTTGGATACCTTGGCCTCGATGGCCGGTGGCGGTCAGCAAGGGGGCTCCGCGTCATTGCTGCCTGCCCTGATCGAACAATTGAACAAGTACCCGGGTGGGCTGAGCGGCCTGATCGCCAGCTTCCAGAAGGGCGGTTTAAGCGAAATCGTGGCGTCCTGGGTCGGCACGGGCCAGAACCTGCCGGTCAGCCCCGACCAGCTTGGCGCGGTGCTTGACCCCGGCGTCGTTAATGAGCTGGCCGCTAAAACCGGCCAGGACACGGATTCCGTCCTGGGTTCGCTGTCGTCCTTGCTGCCGCAACTGGTCGACAAGGCCACGCCGCAAGGCGAGGTGCAGCCCGGCCAGCCCTTCAACCCGACCGACCTGCTGGCCTCGCTGGGCGGCTTGTTCGGTAACCGCGGTTAAAGACGGGACGGGATCTTCTCCTGACACGCCGTCTGCTTGCATCCCCCACCCGCCGGCGCCTGTTTCAGGCGCTGGCGCTTGGCGCCTTGGCCCCGCTGGCCGCCTGCGCGCCGCCCCTGTCCTTGAACGCCACGTTTCTGCAACTGTGGCGCAGCCACCTGGATCTGAAGCCTGAAGACTGGCGCGTGCGTCTGTCGGCCTATCGCCGGCTGGGCTGCCGCGAGATCTTCCTGCAATGGGTGGGCCTGGAAGGCGGCCGTCCGGACGACTGGATGGCGCCCGACGCCGTGCTGCGCATGATCTTCGACGAAGCCGAACACCAGGGGCTGGGCGTGCACGTGGGCCTGCCCTATGACCAACGCTGGTGGGATGTGCTTGCAGGCAAGGACAAGGCGGCGTTTACCGCTTATCTGGATCAGACGCGCGCCCGGGGCGTGGCGTATATGGAATCCGCCCCCTGGCCCAAGCGCCGCGCGTTTCGCGGCTGGTACCTGCCCTACGAACTTGAGCAATACAACTGGGCATCCGAAGCCCGGCAGGCCCAGCTGATTCCCTGGCTGGACGCGTTTTCGCGCACGGCGCAGGCAACCAGCCGGGGCGTGCCGTGCATTTCCACGTATCACAGCCGCCTGCCCACCGAGGGCTCGTTGATGAAGCTGTGGAGCGGCATTCTGGATCGGGTGCGCATCCATCCGATGATTCAGGACGGCGTGGGCGTGGCGGGCCTGGCGAACTATCAGGCGCTGGCGCCGCTGCACGACATGCTGCTGGCGCGCCATGCCTCGTTTGACCTGATCCTGGAACTGTTCGAAGAGCTGCCTTCGGGCAGCACTGATGGGTCTACCTTCAAGGCGCGTTCGGCCGAATTTGATCGGGTGAAACAGCAGTGGGAAGTGGCTCGCGGCTACGGCGCCAAGCGCGTCGTGGCGTTCGCCATGGAACCTTGGGTGATCGACAACACGCCCGAGGCGCGCGCGCTGATGCGTGCGTGGCTGGCGGCGCGCGTCTAAGCGCGCCGGCCCGGGTCAGTTGAAGCTGCGGCCGATGATTTCCAGCATGACTTCACTGGTGCCGCCAAAGATGCGCAACGCGCGCGCGTCCACCCACGCGCGGCCGATACCGTACTCCGCCATATACCCATAGCCGCCGTACATTTGCAGCAGGTCGTCCAACACGCGCCCCTGGATCTCGGTGGCGTTCAGTTTGGCGATGGCGGCGATGGTGGGGTCCAGTTCGCCTTCCATCTGGCGCGCCAGGCAATCGTCCAGAAACACGCGCAGCATCGTCGTTTGCGCACGCGCGTTGGCCAGTTTGAAGCGGGTGTTCTGGTAGTCGATGACGCGGCGGCTGAAAACCTTGCGGTCGCGCGTGTATTGCGCGGCTTCATCCAGCATGCCTTCGACCGAGGCCGCCGCCCGCAAGGCGATGGCCAGCCGTTCGCGGGCGAGTTCACGCGTCATATATTCGAAGGCGGCGTTCTCCAGGCCCAGCAGGCAATCCGCTGGCACGCGGACATCGTCAAAGTACAGCTCGCAGGTGTCCTGGCTGTGCTGGCCAATCTTGTTCAACGCTGCGCCCTTGGTGTAGCCGGGCAGATTTTCTTCAACGCAGAATAGCGACAAGCCCCGCGCACCCAGGTCAGGGTCGGTGCTGGCCAGCACGATCGCCAGGCCGGCGTTCACGCCATTGGTGATGAACGTTTTCTGGCCGCTCAGCACGTAGTCGTTACCATCGCGTCGCGCGCGCGTGCGGATGGCTTTGAGATCGCTGCCCGCGCCGGGTTCGGTCAGCGCGATGGCGCCGATGATGTCACCTTGCGTCATGGCGGGCAGCCAGCGGTCTTTCTGGGCATCGGTGCCGAAGTTCAGCAGATAGGGCGACACCATGTCCGAGTGAATGGAAAAGCCGATGCCCAGGAAATTGGCATGCGCCAGTTCTTCGATCACGACGGCGGAATGGCCGAAGTCACCGCCCAGTCCGTAAGGATCGGGCAGGGCGCAGTTGAGCAGGCCTTCGTCGCCGGCCCGCTTCCACAGCGCGCGCGGCGTGACGCCGGCCTTTTCCCATTCGGCGTAGTGGGGCGCGATTTCGCTGGCGACAAAGCGCCGGACTTGGTCGCGGAACAGTTCGTGGTCATCCCGGAATACGCGTCGCATGATGCCTCCTTAGCGGCTGTACGGGTCCGTGGCGCTGACCTGCCCGCGTAAGACGGGCGCGGCGGCGGTGCCGGTCAGGAACAGGCTGTAGTGGTCGCCGGGTTGCAGCGCGGGCAGCGGTTGCGGGGGCGAGACCGCTGCGCCGCAGCCCGTGGCCAAGGTGGCGCTGACCGGGTTGATGGCGCGGGCGGCGGCGGCGCCGGGTTTGACGTCCTGGAACAGCACGGGGCCGGACGGGCTCACGCTCAATTGCCCTGCCGCGCAATCGGCCGCCAGGTTATAGAAGCGCAGTTCCGCCTTCAGCGCGTCCTGCGCGCCGTTGCTGTCGTCGATAACGGCGAACGTCAGCGAGCCGCCGTCGCGCTTGGGAATCAGCGTGCTGAAGGTGTCAGGCGCGACCTGCAATGTGGCGGCCGGCTTGCCATCGACCTGCACGGTGAAGGGCTGATTGCCTTTAACGATGGCGTAGGTGGTGGCAGGCTTGGCCGCGCCGGGTTCCTGCGCCGGGCCGTTGGCGATCTGCACGCGCAACGGCGTTGCGTCAGGATTCACGATGCGCACGAATGACGAACCGGCGGGCGGACGGGCGGCGTACAACTGCGCGAACGCGCCTTCGGCCGCCGCGTTGCCGGCCAGTGCGGTCAGCGCAACGGCCACCGCCAAGCGGGAAGGGATGAACATGATTCAAGGCTCCGGTTTTTTGCTGAGGCGGGCGTCCAGGTACAGGCGCGCCAGCTGTTTGCGATCCGCCTTGTCTGTGCTGGTCGTCGGGAAACGATGGCAGGCGACAAGCTCTGACGGGATCATGTAGGGCGGCAGACGCCGGCCCAGCACGGCTTTCCACTCGTGCAGGTCTGGCGGCAGCGGCTGCACGCCGTCAGGCCCCGCGACCGCCGGTTCAACAAAGCCGATCAGCCGCACAATGGCGCCGTCCGGGCGGCGCAGCGCAACGGTGGCGCCTGCGCGCACGCCGGGCAGCGTGGCGATGGCGGCATCAATCTCGGCGAGTTCGATGCGATAGCCGTGCAGCTTGATCTGGTCATCAATGCGGCCACGGAAGGTGACCAGGCCCTGATCATCGATCTCGCCTAAATCCCCGCTGCGGTAGCCGCGTTTGCCGTTGCGCGTGAACATGCGGGTGGCGTTCAGGTCGGGGCGGTTCAAGTAGCCGCGCATGACGTGGTCGCCCGCGATGCTGATTTCTCCGTTCTCGATGAACACGTCGGCATAGGGTTTGGCGCGGCCGATGGGAAACGGGTTCGGCGCGGCGGCGCGCAGGGCAGCGTCGATTTCGACCCACGTCGTTGAGCAGGTGGCTTCGGTCGGCCCGTAGGAATTGATGATGCGCACGTCCGGAAAGCGCTGCCACAATTCTTCCGCCATCGGCGGCGTCAGCGATTCGGCGCCGAAGACGAAGACGCGCAAGTCGGGCAGGTGGACGTGATTGAAATCAGGGTTGAACAATTGTTGGCGCACGAACGACGGCGTGGATGCCCAGACGTTGATGCGCGTGTCCGCCAAATACTTGATGAACGCGTCGCGCTCGGCGATGACCTCGCGCGGGCACAGCACGCAGGCGCCGCCCAGCGCCAGCGCACCCACCCAGTTGAACAGCGAGAAATCGAAGCTGAACAGCATCTGGTCCATGAACGCGGGGGCCGTGCCCAGGTTCAGGCAATCTTGAATCCAGCCGGCAAACAGCGTGACGCTTTCGCGGCCGATCTGCACGCCTTTCGGGTCGCCCGTGCTGCCCGACGTGAACATGATGTAGGCCAGGTCTTTCTCGGCCAGCGGCGCAGGCGCGTCGCTGGCGGGTAGAAAGGTGTCGGCTTGCGCGTCATAGCGCAGCCCAGCGTTGACCAGTTGGCCGATGCGCGCAATGCGCTCGGGCGGGTTGATCACGTCCACCGGCACGAACGGCACGCCCAGGCGCAGGCATCCCAATATCGCCACCAGAAACGCCGCTTCCTTGTGGCCGGATATTGCCAGCGGCGCGGCGTCGTGGCCGCCCACCAAGCCAGCCTGGCCCGCCGCCAGTATCCAGGCGTTGGTGGCGGCTTTCAATTCGCTCCACGTCATGGCGCCTTGCGCGTCCACCACCGCCACGGCGTCGGCGTTTGTGGTGAGGTCGGTGAAGTCGTAGGTGCTGAAATCGAAACGCATCGGCCGTTCTCCTGACTGCGTGCGGGCGCCTTCAGGCGCGGCCATTCTCCGCGATGAAGGCGGCAAGGGTGTGCACCGATTCCAGATGCACGTCGATTTCCGTCGGCGGAATCTTGCAGCCGAATTCACGCTCGACGGCCAGCGCCAAGTCGACGGCGGCCAACGAATCCACCAGACCGGAATCGATCAGCAGGGTGTCGGGGTCGACCTTGGTCAGGATGATGCCTTCGATAATATCGGCAACCTTGGTTTCGATGGTCTTGATGTCCATTGCATGCTCCGGGACCGCGCAGCGGTCAGAATTGAAAATAGAGGAAACGGGTTTCCTTGTGCAGGTTTACCAGGCAAAGAAACAGCAGCGCCAGCATGGCGACAAGCCACGCGGTGTTGGGGCGCCAACGCATGAACGCGCGCGGCGCTTCCTGCGGCTTGAATAGCGCCGGTGAATAGCGGCCCAGGATCTGGTGCGCGTTGGGCGTGAACCACGCGATGCCCAGCAGCACAATCGTGTACAGCAATTGCATGTGATGGCCCACGATCACGCGCCAGGCGTCGCCCCAGGCCAGGCCCGCCACATGCGTGGACAGGTCCAGTGATTCCATGCCGCGTGCGCCCACCATGCCCTGCATCAGCAGCATCGCGTCGCCCACGCCATGCGCGCGGAAAAACGCCTGCGCAATCAGCACGGCCACGAACGTCAGCAGGATGCAGGCGGCGCGCTTGACCACGCCCACCTGGCGCGCCGCGGCCGGCTTGCGGCCCACCACGAAAATGCGCCACGCATGGTTCACCGACAGGTACATGGCGTGCAGCAGGCCGAACACAATGAACTGAAAGCCCGCGCCGTGCCACACGCCGGCCAGCGTCATCGTGAACAGCGTGGGTACCACGATGCTGCTGGCAAACCCGCCGGGTGTGCGGATGCCTGCGGAGCCCACGGGCAGGTTGTGATCCGTGCGCCATTTCGACACCGCCATCGCTACCGGGTAGTACAGGTACGCCGTGATGTAGCGCGTTAGCGTCATGTGCCAGCGCGCCCAGAAGTCGATGATACTGCTGGCCTTGTAGGGCGAATTGAAATTCAGCGGGAAGCGGATGCCAAACATTTTGGCCAGGCCCAGCGCCATGTCCGAATAGCCCGAGAAATCAAAATACAGCTGCAAGGCGTAGCAGACGCTGGCGCCCCACGAGCCCCAGAACATCAGCTCGCCAGGTGCGGCGAAACCCGCGTCGGCATAGGGCGCAATGCCGTCGGCCAGCAGCACTTTCTTGGCCAGGCCGATCGTGAACAGCATCGCACCCACCGACAGATTTTCGGCTTTGAAGCGGTAGTTTTCCGGCTGCGCGAACTGCGGCATCATTTCTTTGTGATGCAGGATCGGGCCGGCGATCAGGTGCGGAAAGAACGTTACGAACAACACATAGCTCAGCAGGCTGCGTTCCTTCACCACGCCCGCTTTGCAGTCCAGCAGGTAGCCGATCTGCGTGAAGGTAAAGAACGAAATACCCAGCGGCAGGATGATGTCGTCCATCGTCGTGCTGGTCATGCCCAGGTCTGTCAGGAAGTTCAGCAGCGTGGCGAAGTACTTGTAGTGAAACAGCAGCACCAGGTCGGCGCCCACGCCGAACGCGACGATCATGCTCTGCCATTTCGGGCGCGCGGTGTTGTGCAGGATCAGCTGGCTGATGAGGTAGTTGAACGCGATCGACCCCGCCAGCAGCACCACGAACTGCGGGTTCCACCAGCCATAGAACACCAGTGATGTCAGGCATAGCCACAGCGCGGCCAGGCGCACGTTCAGCGGGCCCACCGCGTAGTACACGGCTAGCGTGACGGGCAGGAAGATCAGCAGGAACAGGTAGGAATTGAATAGCATTTGGGTTCGCTACGGCAGGCGGGCCAGCACGGCTTTTTCGTCCGCGGTCAGCGGCAGGGACAAGGCGTTTTCCGAGAATTCCCAGATCAGCAGCTTCAGGCTTTTGGGCCATTGCTCACGCTGCTTCAACGCCATCTGCAGCGCGCCCGAGAACTGCCCGCCGTCCAGACTCATGTTCCAGACTTCGCGGCCCAGGCCCATGCCCAGCCGTTCGGCGAACTGGCTGCGGCGGCCATTGGACGTTCCCGCCAGCAGCACCTCTACCGGCGGCGCTTCATCCAGCAGGCCGCCCGCGCGCACGGGTTCGATCTTTTGTTCCGACACCACTTCCAGCTCGGGACGCCAGCCGGGCCGCGCATGTTCCAGGCCGGACAGTACGATCAAGTCGCCCATGCGGGGCGCGGGCGGGGCGGGCGGTTCGGTCTTGAATGCTTGATTGCCGGGGCCTTGTAAAAGGGGCAAGGCCGCCTCGGCCACGCGGGCGGCGGCAGCTTGTGCGCCTTGCGCGTTCATGTGGACGTCGGTGCGGAAAAAGCGGGGGGCGGGCGCGGCTTGCAGTGCGTCGCGCAAGTCCACGAAAGGCACGCCTTGCTCGCGCAGCGCGTTCTGCCAGGCGTCCAGCGTCTGGCGCATCGGCAGCGATACCGGCAGGCCGCAAAGCCGGTCGGCTTCGACGCGCGATTTATCCGGCACCGCCACGACCAGCACCTGCACCTGCTTTTGACGCAGCTCCTGCACCCAATGCCGCATCAGCCGCAGGCGTTCATTGAAGACATGAACGCCCGGCGGCGGCCGCAGTCCGTCGCGATAGAACAGCCACTGCGGGCAACCCATGGCGACCTGATCGCCCAGGTCGCCCAGCGCGCGATACCGCAACGACGCGTTCCACGTGTCGAGCGCCGTCTGCATGGGCATGTGCAGCGCCTGGTTCAAGACGCTGCCGGCCGAGCCATCTCTCCATGCAGACGGGGCGACCTCTGCCGGGTTGATTTTGGCTTTGACCAGGCACCACGCGCCCCAGCCCATGCCCAGCGCCAGCAACACGGCGACGACGGCCGCGTGCAGCCGATGGCTGGGCGGGGCAGGCTTGATGTCGGACGGCTCCACGGCGTTATCGGGCGGCAGCGGAGCCAGCGGCTTGGCCAACGGCGGCCTTCATGCGGCTGCGCCACGTGTCGGCGCTCATGATGGACGCGTTGTCCCACAGCCCCTTGGCGTCAGGCCCTTGCGAATACGTCGGCTCAAACATCTGCCAGACCAGCACCTGCGGCTTGTTCTGCTTGAAGGCAGGCGACTCCAGATACTCCAGCAGCATGATCCAGTGGCCGACGTTGCCGGGCTTCCAATTCACCGACACGGGGCGGTCCAGCGCGTTGGACAGCTTTTGCGGAAAGCCGAAGTACGGTTGCACCATGCTGTGCCCCGTCACGTGCACGGGGGCAGGCGCATCGTCCAGGAGGCTTTGATTGTCGGCCTGGCGGCGCACGGTGAAGGTCTCGCGGCCCGCTTGTTTGCGCTGGTCCGGCGTCAGGAACAGTTCGGCCAGATCGCCATAGCGGCGTTCATTCACCACGCTGCCCAGCGGCATGCCGGTGCCGGGCTTGCCCCCCAGTGTTTTCACATCCTGCTTGATACGCTGCGCGAGCGCTTCGGCGGTGGCGTCGGCCGCAGCCTGCGTCCAGTGCTGGTCGGTGCGGTAGAACACGTCCTGTCCGCCGTCCTTCACCCGCTTGAGCACGGCTTCGTCGTCAAACGTCGACACGCCCGCCTGCTTGAGCTTGTCTTGAATGGTCTGATAGCGCTTCTTCACGTCAGCGCTCAGCGACTTTCCATCGGGCAGCTTGTCTTGGTAGAAGAGCGTCTTGTCCGGCAGCACCAGCACTTCCAGCTGGATGCCTTTGGCCGCCAGCGCATCGCGGGTTTCGCGCACCAGCTGCGTCGCGGCATCAATGCCGCGCGTATCGACTTGGGTCAGGCTGCCCCATCCTGGGAACAGCCAGTTGTCTTTGCCCTGGATCACGATGGACGAGCCCTCTTGCGCGTGCGCGGCCACGGCCAGCAGCGTGGCGGAAAACCCAAGCGCCATGCGGCGGGAAAAGGGGAAGGTGATTTTCATGAAGACAGGCTCCTTGATCGTGGCGGTGTGGCGTGTCGTCAGTACGACAACGTCAGGTTGATGAACAGGCCCCGGGCCCGGTCAGCCGCGCCGCCGCCAATGTTGAATCGGTATTGCGTAGTCAGGTCCAGATAAGACCGGGGCGCGTTGTAATGGTCTTCGCGGAACCAGTATCGGATGTTGAAGCCCGGGCCCGCGCCCATGGACCACGATGAGCCGTTGCCCAGCAGGTTGTAGGAGTCGGTGCCGTCGATGTCCAGCCCCGATATGCGGTTGCGGTTTGACAGCCAATCGGCGCCGATCACGGCATAAGGGAAGAAAACCAAACGGTCGCTGATCGCGTCCACGCGGTAGCTTCGGCCCACGCGCAATTCACCGGCGCCGAAGGCCTGGTCGCGCTTGAGCTTGCCCGATGACTTGTCGCCGTCCACACCCGTGGCGTTGTCGCGCAGCCAGAGCTTGGCATTCATGTCCTGCCACGAATAGCCGGCCTGCACATAGCCTTCCATCGTGAACCAGTCGGGGCGGTCGATGCGCAGCGTGGTGCCTTCGTACAAGCCATAGGTGACATACGCCAGCCAACCGCCGCTGCCCGCATCGGTCTGGTAGTGCGCGGTTTGGTTGTCGCGGTTCAGCGCGCAGCGCAAGCGGGACGGGTCGGGGCTGAACGTGCCACGCCGTGTGGCCGTGCCCAGGTTGAACTGGCGTTCCAGGCCAAAGGTCAGGCCCACTTCGGTGGACGGCGTGAAGCGCATGCCCAACGAGCCCACCGTGGTGGGAATGCCTGCCAGCCCCTGGTTGGTGGTTTCGTTGATGTCGATGCTGCCGCCGCAAGGATCAGACACCGTCTGGCTCGTGGTCTTGCCGCCCTTGTCGTATAGCGTGTTGGACAAGCGGCCGTACAGCTCGAAGGTCTGCGTGGACGAGTTCAAGAAGTCCGACGGGCGCCAGAAAATTTCGGCGGTACTGAACACGGCGTCACCCGGTACGGTGACGGCAGCGCCGCCCAGCCCCGACGATGCGGGCCGCGCGCCGCGATAGCCGGCCGAGAGATAGCCGCCCCATTCGCGCGACAAACCAGCGATGCCGCTGCGCGTGTCAAAGCGCTGCTGGGGCGTTAGTTCCAGTTTTCCGGCATCCGCTTCATCGATGGCTTCCTTCAGTTTGTCGACCGCGCCGCGCTTGTCGTCCACGCCAGACAACGCATAGCCCTCGTCCAGAATGACCGTGGGCGGCGCCTTGCCCGTGGCGCGCGCCGCCTGAAAATCTTGCAGCGCCAGCTTGGGCTGCTTCATGCGTTGATGCAGATAGCCGCGTTGCATCAGCAGGGTGGGGTCATCGGGTTGCGCCGCCAGCGCGTCGCTCATGCGCTGATTGGCTTCGGCCAGTTGCTGGCGGTTGCCTGCCGCCAGCGTGGTGGTCAGCAGGCGTTGCAGTTCTTTGTTGGCGGGGTCTTGGTCGGCGGCCTTGCGCGCCTGCGTGATGGCTTCTTGATAGTCTTCGCGTGCGTAGGCCGCATAGGCCAGCGCGGCAGGGCCGCCGCTGCCGGCCGCATCCGAAGGCAACAGTTCGCACGAGGTGCCGTAGGGCGTATCGCGGCAATCCTGCACGGGAGCCGGGTAGTTCGCCAGCGTCAAAGTGGCGGGTACGGCGGGTCTTGATCGTGCGCGTTTGATGCGTGCGTCGGCGGCCTCGTCCTTGGCGCCCTTGGCGCTCAAGGGCTGAACCAGGGCAAGCGCGCGCGCGTTCTCGCCCGCAGCCAACGAGGCATCGGCGGCAATCAGGCGGATGTTTCGCTTCTGGTCGTCGTCCAGCCAATCTTGTTTGAGCGCGGCGTCGAAGTCCTCGTTGGCCAGATCGGTCTTGCCCTGGCGCTGGCGCAGATAGCCGCGCATGACGAGCGCCACGGTGTTCTCGTCGTCCTGCTTCATGGCGTCGGTTGCGGCGTCTTCGGCGGCGGCAAGCTGGTTGTCCAGCATCAGCGCCGTCATCAGCAGCAAGCGGTGGCTGGCGGTGTCGGGCGCCAACGCGACGGCCTGACGCGCAAGCGGCACGGCATCGCCCGGCCGGTTGGCGATCAGCGCCTGATAGCCTTCTTCAGCCGGCTTCACCGCCATGCGCCGTTTCATCGTCTGGCGCCGCGCGGTCAGGTCGTTTTTGTTGGGCGCGCCCAGCGTAATGGCCTTGTCCGCTGCGGCCTCGGCCTCGGCGTACAGGTTCTGGGCTTCCAGTGCGTCCAGCCACAGCATGGCCCACGCGCCTTGCTTGTGGTCGATGCGAAAGGCTTGCTCGGCGCCGCGCGCCGCCGCCTTGTAGTCGGCGCGGTTGTAGTCGGCATACGCGCGGGTGGCGATGGGAAAGCCGCGTTGGTAGGCCGATGAGGTGGCGGCACCACCCGCTGCGCGTGCTGCGGGACGCGCGCTGGTTTGCGGCCGCAGGTTGGCGCGCGCCTGGCGCAGGGCCGGCGTGTCCAGACCATTGTTGATGGCGTCGGCCGCCGCCTGATCCGCCTCTTTCAGCTTGCCTTGTTTTTGCAGCGAATAAATCAGCAGCAGGCGCAGCCGTTCCACGTCGGGCCGCAACGCGATGGCGGATTCCGCCTGCTGCTGCGCCAACTCGTACTTGCCGGCGTCGTAGTTCTTGTAGCCTTCGTCGGCAAACTGCCAGGCGGCGCCTTCCAGCGGCGCTTCCGCTTTGGCTTGGGGGTTGGCTTGCGTGTTTGCTTGCGCTAGCGCGGCCACGGGCGCGGCGGTCCATACGCTGGCCAGCGCGGCGGACAACAGGAGCGTACGGGTCAGCGGAGTCATGGGGTCGCGGGTTTTTCTTCGGAATGCGGGGGCGGCGCATCGGCTTCGCCCGCTTGTTGAAAATCAATGGCTTCGTTCAATGTGCGTTCGTCCAGCCAGCCTTGTTCCATCAGAATCTTGCCCAATGGTTTTTTCTCGCGCGCTTGAATCTCAAGCGCCCGCGCCAGCGTGTCCTGATCAATGGCCTGCCAGGACAGCAGCAATTCGCCCAGCCGCTTGCGCTGCTGCGACAGCTGATCGGTGCTGGGGAAGTCATGCATGGTCTTATCCCAGGCCAGGCGCTTGCCGGTGATCAGATGCCCGATGAACAGCCGCCACGCGCGCGCCGCCGCCATCGCGTTGATGAAGTTGCCCACGATCATCCGCGGGATCGACAGCATGGCGTGTTCCCACCCATACATGTGGCCGACGAAGTACGCGCGCTGCACCACGCGCAGCAAGAGCGCGACGGCGTTGATCCACATCAGCGTCACCAGCCATCCGCCCGGCTTGAAGTAGGACGGGTAATACACCGTCCACCAGCCGAATTTATCGGCCAGGAAGAACAGAAAGAAATTGGCCAGCAACACATACGCCAGAATCGCGATGAACGACGTGACCAGGCCCTTGCGATCTCTGAACAGCAGATACTTCGTGGCAAATGATCCCGTCCAGCCCACTTGCTGCCAACCTTGCAAACCAATGCCCAAGGTCCAGCGCGCCTTCTGGCGATAGGCGGTGCGGAAGGTGTTGGGAAAATACTCACGCACGCCCAGCGGCATGCGGATGGTGGATATTTTTTCAGGCCCGAGGCCAAACCAGGAGTCTCGGCGCGTGACGTATTCCACGCGGAACTTGCCGAAGATCTGCTTCATGCCGCGCTGGGCCAGGCGCGCGCCGATGTCGTAGTCTTCGGTCAGCGTATCGGTGTTGAAGGGCTGGTTATTCGTTTCCGCGGCCAGCGATTCCAAAGCATGGCGCGAAAAGCACGTGCCTACGCCGGCCGACGGCACCATCCTGGACAGGCTTTCGCGCACCACCAGGTCTTTCGTGTGCCACTCGGCGAACTCATCCATGTAGGTGCCTGCCACCAGCTCGTACCGATGGCGCTCCAGCGACGTCACCGGCAGCTGGATGAAGTCGATGCGCGGCAGCAGGTAGTTGTAGTACTTGAGTTCCAGCGGGTGCAGCACGTCTTCGCTGTCATGCAAGATGACGCCGGCAAACGGCTCGGGCTGCTTTTGGTTTTGCGCGAAGATGGCCTGCACGATCCAGTTCAGGCAATCCGCCTTGCAGGTTGGCCCGTCGTGCGGCACTTCCACGCGCACCAGTTGGCGATAGCGCCGCCGCATCCGCTCCACTTCATCAATCGTGCGCTGGTCGTTCTGATACGTGCCCACGAAGATCATGTAGTTCTTGTATTCCAGCGTCGACACCATGGTTTCAAGCATCGACGAGATCACGTCGTACTCCAGCCATGCGGGCACCATGATGGCCAGCGGCTGTTCCGGTTTTTGACGCAGTTGCTCGGCGGTGAGCGGCGCGTAGCGGCGCTTGACCGTCAGCGAACGCTTCAGCTCGCGCAGCCAGAACCAGCCGTCGATGAACAGATCATCCAGGCTTGAGAGCAGGATGATCACGCCCACGACGGCGGTCACGACTTCCAGCCCGCGGTAGTAATCCGCGATGAAGTAGGGCCAGTAAAGCGAGGACATGGCGCTTCCGGTTTACGTGTTGCCCTTGTTCTTCCTGCGGTTCACCCGCAAGGCGACGATCAGGATCAAGATCAGCACCAGCATGCTGATGCTGATGGCCGGCACGCTCCACGAGATATAGCGGCGCCATTCAAAGAAGGCGCTTTCGCCTGCGCCGGGCGGCTGGCTGGCGTCGGGGTTGGCGCTGTCGATCCACGCCACCGGCCCCGCAGCGCCGATGATGGCGACGTTGCCGCGGTTCAGCACGAAGGGCGCATCCAGCATGCCCGGATGCTTGCCCAGCGTGTGCCACAACAAACCGTCTTGCCCGCTGCCGCGGATGACTTCCGCGGTGCTCAGATGATCCAGGCCAGAAATGTCGAGCCAGGTTGCGGCCTTGCCGTCCACCTTCAGTTGCTTGCGGTCGGTGACCTGGACCATGGGCTTGGCGCCGTCCACCGCCACTTCCATCGCCAGGAAGGGCCGGGAGGGTTTGACGGCCTGGCCTGCGGGCGTCACCGACAATTCCGCGCGCGTCGCCGACATGCCGCTGGCGGACGCGATGCCGATCACGCGCTTGATGTTGTCGGGCGCGTCGGCCAGGTAGCTGTCGGGGATGATCAGTTGCGGCGAGCCTGCCAGCAGCGGCAAGAGCCCGACGAAGGTGCCGTCGGGTTCGGCGCGCTCAGCCTTCACGTAGCTGGTCGGCAATACGTTGACGGGGTAGCCCTGGGGGATTTCATTGCAATCCACGGAAACCGGCTGACGCTGGAACGTCACGCGCACGGCGTTGGTGACGCCCAGCGCATAGCCAGGCACACGCGCCGTCAGACGTTCGGGCTTGCCGTTAGCTTCCAGCTGCTTGGCCGACAGCAGGATGCCATTCCAGAAGACCGACGCCACGGGCCGGGTCGACGAGGCGCCGGGCGCGGCGGCCAGGTCCATCACCAGCTCGCCGGGCATGCGGCCGTCGGCGGACACGGCGGCCAGCGGGAACGTCGCGTTCCAGTCACCGCGCGCGACCACATCGAAGCTGTCGGCCGAACCGCCCAGCGTGGTCAGACGCAGCCCGCCATCGGCGAAGGTCTGCGGCGGCATGGCGGTCTTTACGTTGACCTGGCGCGTGGCCAGAATGCGGCGCCAGGCAGTGTCGAAGACGCCCGCGCCTTGTGCGCCGGCATCGGCGGCAATGGCGATGACGGCCTGACGGCCCAGCGCCAGCAGCCGAATGTCTTTGGACGGCAGGTCTGCGCTGGCCAGCGGCATACGCTGCTGGCGCCACGCCTTGAACGCGTCGGCGGCATCGGCGTCGGACGCCAATTGCGCCTGCAAGGTGTCGAGTGCTTCGTTGTAGCGGGTGCGCAGCGAGGCGTCGGCGATCACGACGTCGCCACTGACGGCGGGCGCGCCTAGCACCAGCAGTGCGCCGATCTCGGCGGGGCTGGCCAGCTTGTGCTTCTCTTGGTTCGCCACTGCTGCAAACGCGGGAACCTGGTCCAGCCCCGCGGGCATTTGCAGGCCACGCGTATCGACCTCGTCGCCGACGGACGGGAATGCGCGAACCGACACGCGCTTGCCCGTGCGCTCCATGGCCACGCCGATGCGCCATGCGCTGTCGAACGCTTGCGCGTCCAGCTTTTTACTGGCGACCATCAGCACCGGCTTGCCGGGCAGCGTGCCCCACGCGTCGTCCAGGTTGCCGATCGCCGACGCGTCGTAGCGGTAACTCAGCCGGGTTTGCGGCGAAATGGTCAGCGCGTTTGCGGTGGCGCGATTGCTTTCGCAGTGACGCAGCGCAATTTCCGATTGCCAGTCCACCCCCAGACGCAAGAAGCCCGACTCGCGGCTGCGGCGTTCAACCGCCAGATTGCGCGTGACGGTGCCGTCGCCGTCGGCAATGCGCTGGGCCGACTGCGGCACACCATCCACCCACAGGACCATGCTCGTCCGGCCAGGCTCGCCCTTGGTGTATTTGGCGTCAAAGTTCAGCGTGGCGTCCGAGATGGGTACGCCCCGCGGCACGGGCAGGTAGAAGTCCTGGCGGGCGTCGCTGTTGCTGAGCACGACGGGTTCACTGATGCCCAGATCTTGCAGCGTGGTGTTGCGCGTCACCCAGTCATCGCTTTGCAGGCGGCGCAATGCGTCGCCGGCGGGGCTGGCCATCGCGGCCAACGGCAGCAGCAGGCCGGCGGCCATCAAGGCACGGCATAGGGTACGGGCAACGGGGTTGGGCAGGGCAGGGTGGGGCATGGGGGCTCCGGGCAGGAATGCGTCGCGGGGGCGTCAGGCGGAAGGGGCGGCGGCCGATCCGTAAGGATCAAACTCCGACACGGCGCGGCCGCACAGCGCGTCCACGATGCGTTGGCTGGCGCGGCCGTCGCCATAAGGGTTGATGCGTCGCGAGAACGACGCATGCAGTTCAGGGTTGTCCAGCAGGCGGGTCACCTCGGTCACGATGCGCCGTGTGCCGGTGCCGACCAACGCCACCGTTCCGGCTTGCACGGCTTCAGGGCGTTCGGTGACGTCGCGCATCACCAGCACGGGCTTGCCCAGATACGGCGCTTCTTCCTGCACCCCGCCCGAGTCGGTCAGGATGAGATAGGCGCGCTGCATGAACCAAACGAAGTCCAGGTAATCCAGGGGATCAATCAGATGCACGTGCGACAAGCCGGCCAGTTCCGTCATCACCACATTGCGTACCTGCGGATTCAGGTGCACGGGATAAACGATTTGCAGGTCGTCGCGTTGGGCGAGTTCTGCCAGCGCCGCGCAGATGTTCTTGAAGCCATCGCCAAAGCTCTCGCGCCGATGGCCCGTGACCAGCAGCAGGCGCCGCGACGGGTCGATCCAGTCGTATCGGGCTTCGAGCTGCTGCGCCAACGCGCCTTGCGGCTCGAGTTTGGCGCAGGTCATCGCCAGGGCGTCGATCACCGTGTTGCCGGTAATGGTGATTCGGCCCGCCAGGTTTTCGCGCATCAGATTGGCGCGTGACTGAGCCGTGGGGGCGAACAGCCAGTCGCCCACCGCGTCCACCACGCGCCGGTTCATTTCTTCAGGAAAGGGCATCGCCAGATTGCCCGTGCGCAAGCCGGCTTCGACGTGGCCAATGCGCACACGGCGGTGAAATGAGGCCAAGGCGCACGCGGACGCGGTGCTCGTATCCCCGTGCACCAGCACGCAGTCGGGCCGTTCGGCTTCGAGCACGCTGTCCACCCGGCTGATCAGCCGCGCGTACAGTCCGTTCAACGTTTGATTGGGCACCATGATGTCCAGGTCATGCTGGGCGCGCAGATCAAACAGCGCCAACACCTGGTCCAGCATTTCCCGGTGCTGGCCCGTCACGCAAACCACGCTCTGGATTTCCGGCTCCTGCTGAAGCGCGGTCACCAACGGCGCCATCTTGATGGCCTCGGGGCGGGTGCCGAAAATGGAAAGGACTTTCATCGCAAGAGTGACCTCACAGACGCCGGTGGCTTTTCCTTGTTTGATTATGTCTTGAAAGTATTCGTAATATGTGACGGATTATTTCGGATCTCAATGAGATTGCCGACATATTCAGTCAAGGATGACGAGACCGGCTTTATGCCTCATAGACGAAATAGGGCCAGACTGGATGACGGAGGTTTCTGAAATCCTGTTCTGGTCGCGTCGGTGTTACCGACAGTTGCGTGGGCAAATGTCGTGGTCGGGCAACAAGGGCCTAGAAGATACCTTGTTTAGGCGCCTTGTTCGGGGCATGCCGCGTCAAGGATTGCAAAGCTCCTGCGCGGGGAGGGATGGAAACTTTTCTACGCCGCGAGCAAAAAAAATGGCCAACTCCGAAGAGTTGGCCATTTGCTAAAGCACTGTGCAATAAAGCGGAATTTGGTGGAGCCGGGGGGAATTGAACCCCCGTCCGCAAGCCCTCTGCAATCAGTTCTACATGCGTAGTCGATTTATTTAGTTTTAACTTTGGACTTAGCCAACCGACAGGCCGGACCAAAGCGATTCACGTAATTTAAATCTGAGCCGTGTGACCCCAGCGCTCTTTTGCTGCTGCTGTTTGCTGGAACAAGCTGGGATCAAGAAGAAAGTTGCCTAGAGACCCGCAAACACGGAAAACAGGGAGGAGGGAATAATGACGGCTTTTCCCGAAGCAGCCACCGAGTGTTAACAGAAAGCCCTGACCCACGTCGTCTCGAAGCAGCTGGGATCCCACTGTGCTTCATGCGACACCACACGGTAGCCATGCCGATATAGCAAGTTAAACAAATCCAGCGTCAGCATCGCGTGAGCAATGCCACGCGTCCACCAATGCGTTTCAATAGCAATCTGGAACGGCGCCAACGATCTGCTCCTCGTGTCCTCCAGCATGTCGATCAGTGTTGCGTACTCTCCGCCTTCGATGTCGATCTTGAGCAGCGACACGTGTGAGTGCTTCAGCTTGGCGTCGGCAATGGAGTAATACGTCGAATACTTCACCTTTTCCAGGACAGGCTTGAACGACTGTGTGAGCCAGCCCGGTGGCGTGTGCATCATGGGGAAGATGCGCAGCTGGAGGTTCCGTCCACTGTCATTGAACTCCTCCGGTCCGAGGCAGGCGGCTTCAAAATGCATCCGTGCGATGCTGTGCGTGGGCGGGGAGGAGGTGCAATCAAACGTCCACGTCGTGCACGGAGTCGACGTCGAGACGATATCCTCGAAGCCGAACTGGTTGTTGCTACCGAGGGAGTACACGATGCAATCAGAAGAGGAGGAGGAGGAGGCGGAGGCGGATGCGGCCACCGAATCCATCGCGGGCCACCGCTCCTTCTGCTTGGCGACAAGCTCATCGTACTTGGACAAACCGCAAATCTGCTTCGCTTCCGATGCGGCCTCCCCCGCCTTGTGCAGCCGCTCGACGTGGTGCTCCCCATTGGGTCCATAGGGACAGGGCCAGGGCCGCTCCTTGTCGTAGATGATGTTGAGAATCTCTGCTCCCACGCGCGCACGGGTAAGATCATCGTAGCTGTCCTTCACCGGCTCCTCCGGGTGCACGCCAGGCGCATAGTAGAAGTTCGTCAGCATACGGTACAACGCGGAGGAGCGATGCTGCCACCATGTGGCATAATGGGCCTCGTGGGATCGCACAGACTCATCACTCACGCCCGCCAAAAATGGATTGCGCCAACAGATCGACAACGCAGGAGACAGGAGGGACACCACACCCGCAGAAGGAGAAGGCGCATCCGTTGCTACGGCAGCAGCAGCAGGAGCAGCAGCAGCAGCAGCAGCAGCAGCAGCAGCAGCAGCAGCGGCCGCAGCAGCAGCAGAGGCGACTTCCTCGCCGCCGACCCTCGTCGTTGGCGCCCGATCCGCGACGCGCGCGGACAAAAGACTTCCCACAGCAATACCGAACAGAAAGAGGAGCAAAAAGAAAAGTGCGAGTTTGGCGGTGTCCCACCATGGGCACCGCGAAACCTCCCTGTTACGGCGTCGAGGACCGCGGCTACTGCTGTTGCTGCTGCTCCCTCCCGTCAACAGAGTTTGCACTCCCATCTCTTCATCGCTGGAGGATTCCTCCTCACCTCGGCCGTGGACGCTCCCACTCCGCGCTGCTGCCACCGACGGAGATGGGCGCATGGGCGTCTGGTTCGATCAGACAATACCATCAGATGGGAGTCATCAGTCTCGTTTTCTCGTCACTCTCACACACTCGCTCTCTCTCTCTCTCTCTCTGCTCGTGCGTCCGCCGTTGTGTGAATGCGGATACGGTGGCGGCACGAAGCGCGTCGGTGAGCGAGGAGGAGGAGGAGGAGCCGGAGAAAGGCCAACGGAGCAGCGGAGGACGAAGGGGAGACGAATGAGGGCGGACAAGCGGGATTCGGAAGCGAGCGACGCTTGAGGAGGAACCAAGGGAGCAGCCTTCTTGCTGTCTGTCCCTGCTCCCGTGCCGCGCTGGTTGGTGTCCGTCACGGCGGAGGGACGGTCGGAGCGCCTTCCCTGGGCTGTGTCGCTCCCACTGCCCGCC
>Ga0256880_1000003_pt1 | contig 54378 bp, 3 predicted proteins | sample MC6MC0438MT_FD_186348 | JGI IMG/M metagenome (GOLD analysis project Ga0256880, IMG submission 186348) | Metatranscriptome of enriched soil aggregate microbial communities from Iowa State University, Ames, United States - MC6-MC0438-MT... | ecosystem: Environmental > Terrestrial > Soil >... | reverse complement strand
CGGAGATATAAAAGAAAAAAGAAAAAAGGAAATCAATTTCAAGGGAGATGCGAGCCCGCTAATAAATACATACAAGGGGGGATAGGGACTCGAAGAGCGACAGAGCAGAAGAGAGAGAAAGAGAGGAGACAAAGAGTCACCGATAGCCGCAAGAGTAGAAATGGAGACGATACTATGAGATACTTAGGCGGCAGCAGTAGTCATCGTGATGTGATGGTGGGATTATTTGTCACTGTTGACAACGCCAAAGAGTGGAGGAGGACGGCGCGTTTCCTTGGGACGGGATGCCGAACCGTCAGAAACGCCAACGGGCGTGAAGGAATCAGAAAGTGGCGGTAAGGAACCGAAGCGCGGTCGACCGCGAATATCAGGCAGTTTCGAAGCCGTCGAGATGGGTCGCGAAGCAAATGCCTGTTTTGGAGGTTGGCGCGTCATCTCAATTTGGGCACTTTGAGAGGAAGAATACTCATCGTCATCCTCATCCTCCTCGTCATCCTCGTCGTCCTCATCCTCGTTGTCGTTGCCTTTATTGCGGAGGTTAGAATTGGCTTGAAGAATAGCCAGCCTGGCCTTTTCATTGTCTTCGTTGGCGATTCGGCGATTGGTATGGTACTGATGGTAAGAGCGGCGGGCGATGACGATGACCGACCATGCAAAGACGCAGACAAACAGAACCGTAATGACAATGAGCGCCGCACTAATCATGATATCATCAATGTCAGAGAACACTTGCAGCTCCATCTCATACACCACGTGGCCTGCCAACAGCACCAAGAAGATCTCGGTCTGGGCCAGAAGGTGCAGGAAGTCATCGCTCTGGTTGAGATACGGGTTCATCAACAGCATGATAATGGTGTAGAAAACAGACACACCCATGCCCACGGACAACTGAACGCCCTTGGGGAAGAAAGCCAACACCGACGTCATGATGAGCTTGTGCACGATGTCACACATTTCAAACCACCAGCACTCAGCGCGGAAGGAAGCATAAAGGAAACCCAGCTGGGCCTTGACCAACAGAATGTGCAGACGCTGACGATTCTTGTAGAGCAGAGTGAAGAAGAACAGAGGAATGCCGATGGGATAGGCGAGAATGAGGGCGCTGGAGGCCAGAGTATAGAGGTTCCACTTGTCACTGTAGCAATGCTGACGCAAATCGGCGAGCAGGTATTGAGTACCGTCGATGTCTTTACAGATGTAGAGGCGGAGCACGGTCGACGAGACACTGGGGAAGATGAGGAAGAGAGCATAGAGCAGCAGCGCCCAGAAGTGCAACGAGGTGCGCTTGCGTTGTTGGACCGAGGTGTGCTTGAAGCACAAAAGCTCAAGGTGGCGCGGAATGATGAAGAAGACCACGGCACAGAACAGCACCACGATCGGTAACAGCACAGTGGCCAGGTACTTGGCGTAGTAATCGACACCCGAGAAACATTCGGCCGAGGTAACGTTGGCCAGGATGAAGTCGAAGTTGATCACATCGAACCATGACAAAAAGTCCTTGTATGTGCCTGGCCACTGAATCTCAAGTCCTGAAGAGATGCTCGTGATAATCTGGATGAAACTGAGGAAAATCTTGAGCTTGAAGGCAAAGTTGGTGGAGCGCGCTGGCGGGCCGTGAATGGTGAGCACATCGCGATGGGCGCTCTCGTTGTAGATGAGATCGTCCTCTTGTTTGGCCTTCTTGATCATGGAGGCAGCACGCACCGACTCCTCGGCCCCAGATTCGTCCTCCGATTCCGATTCCGATTCCGAGTCTTCGTCCTCTTCGCTGCCACTGTCGCTCTCACTCTCGCTTTCACTTGCACTGGAGCTCTCATTGCCAGAACGTGATCGAGATGAGCGGGACTGACCTTCGCTGTCTTCGTCCGCAGAGCTTGCCATCTCGTCGATCTCCTCATCTTCATCAATCGTGCTGCCACGACGATTACTCGAGGTGGACGTTTCCAGATTCTTCTGCTCACCGAACAACGCCTTTTGTACCAGATCGCGATTCGAGCGCAGCACAACATAGAACTGAAGGAGCATCAAGACGATAATAAGGATCGCAATCAGCACCACGTACACCCAGGCACCGGAAGTTTGAGGGCATTCTTCACACATGCCACGCGTGGCCTCACGATATCCCTCCAGACAGTTAGCGCACATGATACCACCGCGATTCAGAGCACACAAAGATCCACCGCTGCCATCAATACTGACATCGCTCATGGCTTCACCGCCAGTGCAGTGGCGAGACAGCAAGCAGCGGTAGAAGTTGAGTGACGAGTTGCTATTACGCCACCAGCCGGAGCGGGCCTTGAGATTTTGCCAGGTCGATCCGGGATCCGAGCAATCAGCGCCGACAGGACAAGGCGTGCACTTAAACTCGTTGCTGCCTTCTTCGTACGACGGCAGGAAGTAGTCGGAATCACACTGACAACTCACACGATAGAAATCAGGCGACGAATTAACCTCACAAGCCACACAAGTCGATGCGCCGGTGTTGGCCTGAACCTGGCCGCTGCCACATAAAGAACACTCGCTTTGAGCGTTGAGGGAGTAGAAACCAGAGGCGCAGTAATCGCAATAAGTTTGGCCATAGCGCTGCTGGAATCGGCCGGGCTGACATTGGCTACATTGGGTCATGCCGTAGGTGGTATTGTCGCCATAGAACCCAGGCAAGCAAGATTTGCACTGCCTCATGCCAGGACTGTCGGAGTACTTGGTGGGTGGACAGGACACGCAAGCTGTTTGGCCGGTGGAATCTTGGTATCGACCAATCGGGCAGTCAACGGTTGAATTCTTGCCCTTCTGTGGCTGGTAGGTACCGGCAGGAGCATCGAAACAATACTCGCGGCCAGTAAAGTCGTTGTAGGTACCAACATTACACTCCAAGCAATAGCTTTGAGCGGAGATGTTTTGGAATTGACCAACTGAACAAGGCATGCAGAAAGACGCGCCAGTGCTCGTTCCATAGAAACCGGCCATACAAGGCTTGCACTCGCGGTTACCACCTTCGGCCTCAAACCAGCCAACATCGCAAAGGACACAATCGACACTGGCTTCTTGGTTCTGGTAGCGACCTGCAGGACACCGCGAGCACTCAGACTTGCCAGTCGCATTATTGTACCTTCCTTGCGCACAATTGTCGCAAACGGAACGACTCAAGGTTGGGCCGTACGTACCCACATCGCAGTCAGAACACATACTCATGCCAGGATAGCGCTGGAATTGACCGCGAGGGCATTCCACACAAGCATTCTCGCCTTCACGATTCGTGTAGCGACCTGACGAGCACTCAATGCATTGCGCCATGCTCTTGGAATCAGCAAACTTACCCGTGGGGCATTGCAGACAGGTCGGTGCGCGTTCTTCGGGCTGATACTTACCCGTCGGGCAATCCAAACAGATCGAAGCGCCCGCGAAGTCAGCGTAATGACCAGGCTGGCAGGGCAGACATTGGACCTGATTGATACTGGTTTGGTAAGTTCCGTTGGAACAGGGAGCACAAGTTTCCTGACCCATCAGCGGCTGAGCAGAACCAGGAGCGCATGCAATACAAGCAGTGAGACCAGACACGTTCGCGTAGGTTCCGGCTTCGCATGGAACACAATCGGTTTGGCGGGGATCCTTGGAATACCGTCCAGGAACACACAGAAGACATTCACTGCTTCCAGGAGCAAATTGTTGTGAGCCTGCATTGCACTCATCGCAAGCAAGGGCGCCGGTGGCATTCATCTTGAAGCCAGGATCACAGGCCAGGCACGCGGAACGACCAGTATTCGGCTGGTAATGGCCTGTAGCACAATCAGCACAGCGGTAGCTCGACTCGAGAGGCTGAGACGTGCCAGCACGGCAGTAGAAGCAATCTGTACTGCCTTCAAGATCAGAGTAACGACCAGGGGCGCAATCCGAACACTCATGCTGGTTGCTGGCAGTACTAAACTGTCCGCGATGGCACAGCTCACAACCAGTGGCACCAGTGATATCTTGGTACTCGCCTCTGATGCAGCTCAGACAAGAAGTACTGCCAGTGGAGTTGGAGAACTTGCCTTGTTCACAAAGGGAACAAAGCTTGGCGGCGTAGCTATCCATCCAGAAGCCGCGAGTGCAAGGTAAACAGTCAGCTTGACCATTTTGAGGCTGGACTGTACCAGGCGAGCAGGCCGAACAGGATGTTGAGCCATTGAAAGTAGCATGATAACCGGCATCACAAGGTACGCATTGGGTTTGTCGAGCCTCAGAAGTGAAATAGCCTGGGTCACAAGTCAAGCAGAACTGACTTCCAAACTGATCTTGGTATTGACCAGCCGGGCAGTCTTGGCAAATCATGCGTCCTTCACGATCGTTGAAAGTACCAGGCACGCAGCGATCACAAAGCGTCAATCCCTCGCCCGTGTTATACTCACCAAACGAACATTTCATACACGAAGTCTGCTGAGGCAGGTTTTGGAAAGAGCCTGGAGCACAGCGTGCACATCGTGAGGCGCCAGTCTGATTGGAATACGAACCAGAGGTGCAGACAAGACACACAGTTTGAGAGGCAGCAGGCATGTAACGACCGACGGAGCAACCCATACACGAAGTCTGACCACTCTGGGGTTGAATTTCACCTGCAGGACAGGCCGTGCAATTGGAAGCATGCAAATTGGCATTGAAGGTACCCGGATCACAGCGAGAGCAGACAGACTGCCCAGACGCTTGGTTATACTCGCCCGTTTGGCAGCTGTCACAAGCACTCTGGCCTTTTTGGGCCTGGAAGTAACCAGTTTGACACTTTGTACACTCGACAGTTCGGAGGGCATCCGTAAAGGAACCTGCCTCGCACAGTTCGCACAAAGTGGCACCAAGACCGCGCTGGAAATGGCCCGTCTCACAAGGCTCACAGGTGCTTTGTCCACTTTGCCTCTGATAGGTACCGCTGGGGCAGTTTGTGCAGATGGTAGCGCCTGAGTTGTTCGAGAACTTACCAGCTGGGCAGAGGTCACACGTGCGACGACCAGAACTGCCAGCATAAGAACCTTCAGAGCAAAGGTCGCAAGACGACATGCCTTGTGAGGCTTGAGAATAACCAGCCGGACAGGCGACGCAAAGCTCGAGGCCGGTTTCATTCGAATAGAAGCCAGCAGAGCAGGGTTGACACAAGGTCTGTCGTGTAGACGCAGTGGCAAAACCAACAGGACATTCAAGACAAACGGCTTGGCCAGTGGCTTCAACGTGCCGGCCAGGTGCGCATTCATCACACACGATGCTACCCGTATCATTCACCGCCGAACCAGACTCGCAAGGCTCACAGATGGTTAAGCCCAGGGCATTACCAAATCGGCCACGTTCACAATCGTCACAGTAGCTGAATCCGCCGCCACTCTGATACTGGCCAGTCGGGCAGAGCGAGCACTCATCTGATCCTTCGACATCGCTGAACTTGCCAGCTTCACAGTCGTCGCAAATGCTGCGGCCAGGGACGTTCGAAAAATGACCATAGTCGCACAACCAGCACTCGGTTTGTCCAGTTTGAGATTGATACATGCCAGAAGGGCAATCATCGCATGATGTAGCAAGGCTCCAATTAGCAAATGAGCCAGCAGCACAGTCATCGCAGATAGATTTGCCTTCAGTTCGTGCAAACGTGCCAGCCACGCAAGAATCGCATCCAGCTTGCCCAGGCAAGAGCTGGGCTGTACCAGGAGAGCAAAGGTCGCAAATAGAAGCTCCAGTTTGGTTGGAATAAGATCCTGGAGAGCAGCTGGGGCACATGACTGTGGAGGGAGAAGAGCTCGCAGTGCCGATTGGGCACTGCTCACAGTGCGTCTGACCCACACGAGGCTGCTGGTATCCTGAAGTGCAAGCGGAGCAAATGGATGCACCTTCAGCATCAGAGAAAGAACCAGAGCCGCAAAGTAGGCACTCCTTTCCAGAGTAGTCGGTGATGTAGAAACCAGCTCGGCAGAGAAGACATTCCACCTGTCCACTTTGAGGTTGAACAGATCCAGGAGCGCATGGCAAGCATTGAGCCAAGCCAGTATCATTACCAAACTGTCCAGGGGCACAATCCGAGCACAGCGAACGGCCATTGGCTTCGTTAAACTGACCCTCTGGGCAAGCCTCACAAATAGATTGGCCGGGAAGCCGTTGGTGGAGTCCTGGGAGACAAGGAGAGCATTCAATTGAACCATTGCTGGGAGCAACATAGCCAGGATCACAGTCTTTGCAGACACTGGATCCAGTTTCATCGGAAAAGCTACCCTGCAAGCATTCATTACAGCTTGATTCGCCAGGAAGACGCTGATAAGAACCTGGAGCGCATCGATAACATTCAGTGAGGCCAGTGGTGTTGGCAAACGAACCGGCTGGGCAGGCAGAGCACGATGTTGCTCCTTCAGCGCCGCTAATTTGGCCCAGCGGGCATTCATCACAGAATGACTGCCCATTCTGGCTCTGGAAATGGCCTCGCGCACATGAACTACAAATGGATGTTCCATTATCGGCAGTATAAGTGCCGGAACTGCAAGGACCACACGAGGCTTGCTTGCTGGAGGACGTGGCGTGGCCAACTGAACAGGGCTCACATTCTGCTTGGCCATAGAGAGGCTGGGCATGACCAGCGGTACAGTCCGAACAAATCGAGCTACCCATGACATCCGTGGCAGTACCACGCTCACAAGGGGAGCAGGAAGTATGTTGGTATCCAGCAGCATAGTATCCTAAATCGCAAGCGTCACAAACAGTCTTGCCGTAGGAAAGCTGGAAGGCGCCGGGTTCGCATTGGTCACAGTCCGACAAGCCAGAGACATTGTTGAACTTGCCCCAAACACAGTTCTCACAGGAGGCAGCAGCAATGACAGCGCTGAACATACCAGGCTGACATGAGTCACAACTGGAAGCAGCGCTTTGAATTTGTGCTTTACCAATCTCGCAAGCAAAACAGGTCGAAGAGCCGTTGATGGGGCTATAGTAACCGGAGTCACAATCTGCGCATTCCACCGCACCTTCTACAGCACTGTGCTTACCTGCTGCACAATCCAAACAGAAGCTTTCTCCCATGTAGGGCTGATAAGAGCCTCGGGAACAGAGCAAGCAGAAAGTAACGCCAGTCTTGTTGTTCATTGAGCCGGCGTCACAGCGGGTGCAAGACGTGCGGGCTTGGACACGAGAAACGGTACCGTGATCACAAGGCAGACATTCCGTCTGGCCCGGTAAGTTCTGATAGTACCCAGCGACGCAAGCAACACAGGCCGTGCTGCCATTGACAGGAGCAAAATAGCCTGCCTCACATGAGGCACATTCAGCGAGACCGGGACTGTTGATGAACTTGCCGACAGCGCACAAGTCGCAAGACGACTGCCCTTCCAGAATTTGCGCACTGCCTTCACGGCACTGGTAACATTCGGTCAGACCAGAAGAGTTGGCAAAGCGGCCAGAGGGACATTCAGCACACGACGCCTGAGCAGAGGTAATCGAGAATGTGCCCGGTGCACAGAAATCGCACTGTTGGGCACCAAAAGCTTCCTGATGCATACCGGCTTCGCAGGACAAACAAGCCGTAAGGCCAGTCTCATTGCCATAGAAACCGGGATTACATAATTGACAGGATTGAGCGGAGGTTGCCGAGCTGAATTCACCTTGTGCACAAAGCTCACAAAAGGTAGATCCAGAGGCGTCTTGATAAGTTCCTTCCCAGCAGTTATCACAATGAGTAGCGCCAGTATCGTTCGTCATCGATCCGGGCTCGCAAAGCATGCATTCACTCTGACCCGTAATGTCCGTGAAACGTCCAGGCTCGCAATCCGAGCAAATCGTCTGACCATTCTCGAGCTGACTTGTGCCGGTAGGACATGGTTCACAAATCTCGGCTCCTGAGCTGTTGCTAAAGTAGCCAGGCTCACAAGGGCGACAAACCGTACTGCCAGGCGTATCACTGAATCGGCCAGCAGGACATAAATCACAGAACGACTGGCCACTCCCGCCTTGATAGTGAGCGATAGGACAGTCGGAGCAAATAGACTGGCCTTCTTGATCGGTGTAAGAGCCGGCAGAACATGCATCACAAGCGGACTTGCCAGTGGAATCCAAGCGCTGGCCAGCAGGGCACGGAATGCAGTGGTCGCTGTGAAGCTGGTCTTGATAAGAACCTGCGGGACAAGCAATACAAGACTCGCTGCCGGTTTCGTTCGCAAAGTGACCTTGCAAGCAGGCATCACATGAGCTGGCGCCAGGAGCAGCAGAGCTATAACCAGTGGCGCAATCTTTGCACACTGAACCGCCAAGCTCATCGAAAAACATACCAGATGGGCAAGGCAGGCACACGCTCGAACCAATGGAGGCGGCAAAGGTGCCGACATCGCAATCAACGCATGTCGAGGCACCTTCACTGTCGACATACTCGCCAGAGGGACAAGGCAGACACTCAGTAAGCGCAGGCTGTGCAGCAAAATAGCCTTCAGAGCAAGGACTGCATGCCAGTTCACCAGAAGTATTAGTGAAACGTCCTGGTGTACAGGTATCGCAACTGGAAGCACCCAATCGATTGCTGGCATAACCAGCCTCGCACTGAAGACAGAACGATTGGCCTGAATCACTCTGGTAGAATCCTTCAAGACAGTCAACGCAGAGCGTGCTGCCATTGTTGATAGAGAACTTTCCAGGAACACATAAATCACAGTCCTTCTTGCCTGTATCTTGCATGAATTCACCAGCCTCGCAGTGCAGACAAGCGGATTGGCCATTGGCAGGCTGGACTGAACCAGCTTCACACGGCAAACACTCGATCGAGCCGTTGGAGTTCGCAATGTAACCAGGGTCGCAATCAACGCAAGCAGAACGACCATCCACTCCACTAAATTGACCCGCCGGGCAAGCATCGCAGTTGGTCTGACCAGCAGCGCCCTGATAATGTCCCTGGGAACAGGCCAGGCACGAAGACAAGCCAATGCTATCAGAATAGAAACCTGGATCACAGAGAGCACATTCAGCTTGAGATTCAGCGCTCGAGTATTTTCCCTCTTCACAAGGCAAGCACAATGTTTGTCCAGTTTCATCCTGGAAGGCGCCTGAAGCACACGAATCACAAGAGGTGCGCCCGGTATCGTTGTGGCTCTTGCCCACTGAACACAGCGAGCAAGAAGGCTGGGCCTCGGTCGCGGTGAACTGACCAGCAGGACAGGGTTCGCACTCAGTAGCACCGTCTGCCATTTGGCTGGAACCGGCAGGGCATACAAGACAGACTGTCAGGCCAGACGTGTTGGCAAAGTGACCAGCAGGGCACCTCTTACACTCGCTGCTCGACTGGAGATCGCTATAGAAACCAGGAGCGCACAAATGACAAATGGACGAGCCTGGCTGGTCTTGATAATAGCCTTCCAAACATGGCGTACACTGGGTCATGCCAGGATCTGCTGCGATCGTACCAGGCGAGCAAGAAAGACAAGCCGCAGCATTGGGGTCATTCATGTACTTGCCTTCGGAACACTGTGAGCAGAAGGATTGGCCAGATAAGGATTGATAATAGCCAGGCTCACAAGACAAGCACATCGATGCTGCCGAGTCATTGGAATAAGTGCCAGATGAGCAAGAACGGCAGCCTGTTTCGCCAATGCCATCCATGTAATAACCGGCCGAACAAGCGACGCAAGCAGTAGTGCCAGACTCAGGCTGCACATAACCATAGTCACATTGTTCACAGTCAGCCGAGCCATTTGCTGAAGCGAAACTGCCAGCTGGACAATCCGAACACATACGCTGCTGCTCATCGCGATTGAACGAACCGGCAGAGCACATATCGCAGAACTCTTGGCCCGGAAGAGATTGGAACTCGCGAGCACCACAATTGAAGCAAGACGTGGCCGCAGTGGAGTTACCTCTGGTGCCCCACGGACAGTTACTGCACTGGGAAGCACCTTCGGAGGCAGAATAGGTTCCAGCTGGGCAATCCGTGCAAGTAACTTGACCCTTGAAGGGTTGGTAGGTTCCGGCTTGACAGTCCTCACAACGTGTGCTGCCATTCGAGACAGAGAAAGAGCCAAAGTCGCACTGCTTACACTTGACAGCACCAGGAACATCAGTGAACTCACCAGCCACGCAGAGCTCACAAGCGGTTTGACCTCCCAGAGCTTGGAACTTACCAGTCGCGCACCTGAGACAAATGGTGAGACCAGTGGTGTTGCTAAACATGCCGGCTTCACAGTTGCTGCATTCGGCCTTGCCTTGTAAATGCTGATAGCCACCAGGCTGGCAGTCGTCACAATAACTCTTGCCATTCTGGGATTGGTAACTACCAGCACGACAATCCAGGCAGACGACTGCTGCGGGCGTCTTGACAAAGCGACCGCTGCTACATGGCGAGCACTCCACCGTGTTTTCATTGGGAGCAAAACGACCGGCAGTGCAGTTCGCACAGGTAGAGCTGCCAGGAGTGCCTTGGGCAGAGCCACGGGGACAAGGTTGGCAACCGGAGCTTCCAGGCAGAGACGAGAAAGTGCCAGCTGCACACAACGAGCAGGAAGCTTGGCCAGGTGAACTGACAAATCGACCAGCAGAACATAAGAGACACGTGGTTTGGCCAGTCTGAGCCTGAATAGAACCTTCAGAACACATGGAACATACAGTCAATCCACTGACATTGGCAAAGCGACCTGAAGGGCAAGCACTGCATTCAGAACGACGTGGGTCAGCATTGTAACGGCCGGTGGGGCAGAATTCACACGCTGACTTGCCAGGAAGATTCTGATACTCGCCGCCCAAGCAAGAGTGACAACTGCTCATCTGCGAGACATTGCCGAAAGTTCCAGCGGAGCAATCAGAGCACAGAGCCGAACCATTGATGCTGAACGCACCAGGTGAGCAAATGTCACACACAGACTTTCCTGGCACAGAAGCAAAGGTTCCTGGGTCGCAATCCACGCAACGTGTGTTGCCTCGAGTCGCAATATATGAGCCACGTGGACATGAGCGACAAGATCGTTGTCCAGCATCAGGCATGAAGAAGCCAGCTTCACATTGGTCACAAACACTTGAACCGGATTGAGCACGCGAGGATCCTGCAGGACAGGACAGGCAGGACAAGGCTGCAGACTGGTTGCTAAAGTGGCCAGGATCACAAGGCAGGCATTTGGCCTGTCCGGACGCAGAATTCATCGATCCAGGATCACAAGCTTCACAGAGAACGGAGCCAGTTAAAGGCTGATAGTAACCTTGGATGCAAGGGTCACAAGTGTTGGTTCGAGCTGTGAGGTTACTCGCTGTTCCCGCAAGGCAGTCCAAGCAAGCCGACAAACCGTCATCATCGGCATAGGTACCAGGTTCACAGGCGTCGCACGAGCTTTGGCCAGGAGCCTTTTGAGCATGTCCCAGCGAGCAATCGTGACAGAAAGTAGCATTCGAAGCTGTGCTAAACTTGCCATAGTCACAGAGGGTACACGACGATCGCCCTCTATCATTAGAGTAGCTACCCGCAGAACATTCCAAGCAGGACGTCTGGCCTCTGAGGCTCTGAGAGGAACCAGCGGGGCAATACTCACAAACAGAGCTGCCGTTCGTAGAGATGAAGCGCCCAGATGGACAGGTGACACATCGACTTTGTCCTGTTTCTTCTGTAATGTAGCCCATCGCACAATCGAAGCATGCGGATTGTGCGGGCACATTCTGGTACTTTCCGACCGAACATGGGGCACATGCACTCGATAGACCAAGGGCATCATTGTAGCGGCCAGTAGGACAAGAAATGCACTCAGGTCTTCCTGTCGAAGGATTGTAATACCCCACGGGACACATATTGCATTGGATTTGGCCAGGCAGCGGCTGAAGGAAACCAGCAGGGCAGTCTTGGCACATGGAGACACCTGTGGCATTGGAAAAGGTACCAGAAGGACAAAGCGTACATTCACGCAAGCTGGGGACAGGCGAATAGCGACCAGCAGCACAATCAGCACACACAGTCTGACCAGACTGGCTTTGACTGGTAGTCGAAGGACAAGAGACGCAGGAGGTGGAACCGTAGGATCGAGAATATCGGCCCGGTTCACATTGAGTGCATTTGCTCTGCGAAGTAGTCGAACTGTAGAAGCCAGGGAGACACAGACTACAAGATGTTTGCTCAGGCGAGTTTTGGTAATAACCGCGAGGACAAATCAGACAGCTTGTCTGTCCAGTTTCATTTTGGAACTGACCCGACGGGCAGACCTCGCACTCCATCTTACCAGTGGTTGACAAGAAACGGCCCAGAGGACAATCAGCACACGAGTTTTGTCCATCCAGCGGCTGGTACTTGCCCGTTGTGCAGTCCTGACATTCTGTTGAGCCTTGAGCAGAGGTGAACTTTCCAGAAGGACACAACTGGCACTGGCTAAGACCAGCAACGCCAATAAATTTGCCACTATCACACAGGACGCATTGAGTTTCGGCATTTTGAGGCTGTACGGACCCCGCAGGGCAAGGCGTACACGAGATACTGCCCGAAACATTGGTGAAGTGTCCAGGATCACAGTCCTGGCACGAACGTTGTCGAGTAAAAGTTGTGGCTGAGCCAGCGAGACATGGCTCACATGTCAATCTTTGTGGCAGGTTTTGGAAGGAGCCGGCTTGACAATCAACACAAGCAGTTTGGCCTGTAATGTTGAGCGCTGTTCCCGGTTCACAAGACAGACATTGCGTGGCACCTTCTCCGGCAAAATAAGTGCCCTCTGGGCAGTCATCACATTGCATTTTGCCCCTCTGCGATTGATAACGTCCTGAAGGACAGAAGGTACACTTGGATTGTGCAGATGCGCTGAACGAGCCAGCATCGCAAAGACTGCAGGCGATCGAGCGAGGAACGCCAGAGAAACGGCCTGCATCACAATCTTGGCAGTAGGTCATACCCTTCTGGGATTGGCTTGTGCCCACCGAACATTCTGAACAGACCGTTGATCCGTTAGTTTGACTGAATGTACCAGCAGCACACAATTCGCAACTCGTCACACCACCCAACGGGTCTCGATTGAACCGACCAGAAGGACAGGCAGTGCACGTTGATTGTCCATCAAACGCTTGGAACGTGCCAACAGGGCATGGGCCACAAACAACAGATCCGGTCACATTGGTGAAGGTTCCTGGAACGCATCGAGTACAAGATGATACGCCTGGTGTTGAAGAAAACTCGCCGGGAGAACAAAACTCACACGACTGACGACCGCTCTGGGCTTGGAAAGAGCCCGTGTCGCATGACAAACAAGAGCTTGCGCCGGAGCTGTTCGTGAACTTGCCAGCTTCACATGATGCACAGCTGAGCTGATTCAAACCACTTTGGAAGGAGCCGGCTTCACATTCCAGACATTCAGACTGACCGGCACTCGGCTGATGGGTACCACGAGGGCAGGCGTCGCATTCAATGGAACCACTCGAATTGGTGAAGTATCCAGCAACACAAGGCGAGCAAGATTGGCGTCCAGGATTAAGGGTATGGTAACCAGAAGCACAGTCGTCACAGAAGGTTCGGCCAGTCGTGGATTGGTACTTGCCAGACGAACAATCAGTGCAGATCGTGGAACCATACGCTTGGACATAGCGACCAGCTTCGCAAGCTGTACATACTTGACGTTCAACAGTGTTGGAATACGAGCCAGGTTGGCAGCGCTCACACGATGTTAAACCAGGAACGTTCTGATAGGTGCCTTCGGTGCAGACATCGCAGGCTGTGAGACCAGTGCTGTTTGAGGCGCGACCCGCAGGGCAGGATTGGCACAAAGATTGTCCTGTCAAGGCTGTGTAACTGCCCGAAGGACAATCCAAACAGGCGATTTGGCCCGCCTGGTTTTGATACTCACCGAAGGAGCATTCCAGACATTCCACAGCACCTTCACTAGAGAATTTGCCCAGAGCACACAGGGCGCACTCAACACTACCAGTCCCAGCACTGAGCTTGCCAGGCTCACACAAGTCGCAAGATGATTGTCCAGCGACACTTTGAGAGGTACCCGACGAACAGTAGGCGCACTCGGTCGCTCCTGTAATATTGCTGAAGGAACCAGCTGGGCAAAGGAAACACTCACCCCGGCCCTCTACATCGGAGTATGTGCCCTCAGGACAGGCTTCGCATTCAGTAGCACCTGGGCGATCCATAAAGTGTCCTTTGGGACAGGCCAAGCAAGATAGTGCGCCATAATCATCCATGTAGTGACCTGCAGGGCAGTCCGGACAAGAAATCGTATTCCAGATCTCGGTGGCAGTGCCAGGAAGACAAGGCTCACATGTAGTCATGCCCATAGAACCCTGGAAAGTTCCAGGTTCACACATGTCACAAACGGAGGCGCCGGTTCGATTCATGTAGAAGCCGCTAGGACAGTTCAGACACGAAGCAGAGCTGGCGTCGGAAGCGAATTTGCCAACCTCGCACGCTTCGCAATCAGATTGACCGGTTTGACCTTGGAAGAAACCCGCGAGACAAGAAGAACAGTTCCACGCGCCCGAGTGGTTCTGGAACGTTCCCGCACTGCACTCAAAGCAGACCTCACGGCCCTCGGTCATCGTCGAAGTACCAGGAGCGCATTCGACACACGAAGTCTGGCCAATGTTGGGTTGGGAGTGGCCATAAGGACACTCAGCACAGACAGTCATATTGGTGCCGCTGTTGAAGCGACCCTTTGGACAGTCAGAACACAAAGGGGCGCCATCGACATTGGTGTAGGTACCTTCGCTACATGGCACACAAGTATCATTGCCCATATCCGGCTGAGAAGAACCTCGCGGACATAAGAGACACGACGCGAGGCCATACTCATCACTAAACTTACCCTGCTCGCACTCGCTACAGATAGCACTTTGCTCAAAAATGGTGTATGTACCAGGCTCACAAGGCTTGCAGGTCGTCAGACCAGGAGTATCCTGGTAGCGACCCGCGGAGCAGCCATAACATTCAGTGAGTCCGGTGCCGTTTGAGAAGTAGCCAACAGGGCAATCTGTGCAAACAGCCAATCCTTCGACATCCGCATAGGTACCCGTAGGACAATCCACGCAAAAGGTCTGACCGTCGTCGGCCTGCGCCTTGCCAATGGGGCACCAGGCGCAGATCTCAGTACCGTTCACATCACTAAAGGAGCCACTAGCACATGGGTCGCATTGGACTTTGCCAGTGGCTTGTGTGGCTTGGCCTGCAGGGCACAGTTCGCATTCGGATAGGCCTTCGCCAGGAGCCGAGGTTCCCGGTGGACAGGGATCACACTCAGCAGCAGACGAGTAGTTGACAGCGCGTCCAAGAGGGCAATCCAAGCACACAGCAAAACCATCAGTGGAGGTATAAGTACCCGGCCCACATTCAACGCAAGCCGTCGCACCAGACTCTTGCTGATAGCGTCCTGCAGGACACCCTGCGCAAGATTCTCCTCCGGTAAAGTTAGCATAGAAACCAGGTTCGCAGAAGCTACATTCAACGGCCTGAGGAATGGTAGAAGCTCGGCCGGTGGGGCAATCCTTACACTGATCTTGGCGTTCCTCATCTTGGTGACGTCCTGCGGGACAGTCGAAACAAGCAGTAACGCCCGTTGTATTGCCAAAGCGGCCGACCGGACAAGGACGACAAGCAAAATTACCCGTGGCATCGGCATACGTGGCAACAGGGCACTCAGAGCAGAAAGATTGGCCGGCAGCGGATTGATAGTGGCCCATAATGCAGTCATGGCAAACTGTCAATCCTTCGATGTCAGAAAAGCGACCAGAAGGGCAAAGGGTGCATTCAGCTTGATCGACCAAGGTGTTGTAGCGACCGTGGGGACAGTACTTACACTCCAAATCGGCGGGGTTACTTTGATACGTTCCTTCCTCACAAATGAAACATTGAGTGCCTGCGGTATCATTTCCATAGCGGCCGGCGGGACAATCAGTGCAACTCACCGCGCCGGGGAGGGAAGAGAAGCGGCCCAGAGTGCACGCATCGCAACCTTGCTGCATGGTTTCAGTTTGACTAAAACCAGCTTCGCAAGACTGACACATGGATACACCGGAAGCATTGGAATAAGAACCGCGAGCACAGGGCTCGCACTGAACAGAGCCAGACGAGAGGGAGAAAGTACCGGCAGCACAAGCGGTGCACGCTGTCGAACGAGTAGACACTGATGCATAGCCAGGAGGACAAAGCTCGCATTGCTCGGTTCCAGTTTGATTGGAAAAGCGACCAGAAGGACAGTCAACACATTGGCCTTGCCCAACCGAATCCTGATACGTGCCCGCTGAACATTGAACACAGGTCTCCAGACTAGCACTGACGGCTTGTTGACTGAAAGTACCAGCAGGGCAGTTAGAGCATTCTTCAAGCTGTGTGGTGTTGGAGAAGGAGCCGTCGGCACAAGGCAAACAGACAATTAAACCGAACGAGTTTCCACTGGTGCCAACAGGACATGCGGCACACTCGGTGGCGCCAGAGAGGTCCTGGAAGAAGCCAGGTTCACAGAACTCGCAGACCGAAGCACCGGAGACATTCTGAAAAGAGCCAGCAGGACATTTCGTGCAAGACAAGGAGCGAAGGCCGGAGGAATAAAAGCCAGGATCGCACTCGGTACATGCAGTACTGGCCGACGAACCACTAAAGAAGCCTTCCGAACAAGGCTCACAGGACGATTGCGCTGTGCCATTGGAGGCAGAACCAGCCGGGCAACCAGAGCATGTGACAGCTCCCTGATAATCGGTGTAACGACCCTCTGAGCAAGCACGGCATGAGATTTGGCCCTCGACACTTTGAAAGTATCCCGGGTCACAAAGGAAACACGAATCCGCCGCATCTTCAGGAGAAAAGCGGCCTTGTGGGCAAGATTCGCATTTGAAAGCACTACTTGAAACAGCATAGCTACCAGCAGTGCAATTTAAGCACACAGAGCGGGACACGGAAGGCGAAAATGTGCCTGGAACACAAGACTCACAAGCAGACAACCCATTCGCCGGCCCAAACATGCCTTGGCTACAGTCAACACAGGCAGCTTGGCCTTCGGATGCAACAAACTTGCCAGTCGGGCATTCCAAACACGAGGTCTGCTGATCACTGTTCTGATAACGACCAGCAGAGCACAGGAAGCAGAAGCTTCGGCCTGTTTCGTTGCTGAAACGACCCATGGGGCAAACCTTGCAAGTACCGGTACCAGTGGAATCGGTATAACGACCAGCGGAGCAATCAGAGCATTGGGCGCTGATGCTTGGGTGAGCGGCAGATCCGACGGGACAGCCAGAACAGCTGGAGGACCCCACCTCGAGATTGTACGTGCCAATCGGACACGCAGCGCATGCGAACGAGCCAGAATCGACAGCATAGCTGCCAACAGTGCAGTTCAAGCACATCGAACTTTGAGTCGCACCGGCGTACGTACCAGGGGAGCAAGCCAAACATTCTGACTGACCAGGCTCCGAAACATGGCGACCCAGGGAACAGTCCATGCAGTTAGCTTGACCTGAAGCTGGCTGATGACGGCCTGTAGAGCAAGAAGAGCACGATGAAGGACCAAGACCTCCGGTGTTTTGACTGAAGGAACCGGGAAGGCACAGCTCACAAGCACTCGAACCAGTGACATTAGTGAACGAGCCAGAAGAACATGTTGAGCACGAAAGCTGACCACGAAGGGCAGTGGCAGAACCCATTGGGCAAGACTCACAAGCGGTGCCACCAATACCGGCTTGGAACTTGCCAGCTTCACACGGATCGCAAAATTGCATACCCTCCGTTGGTGCAAAGTAGCCTGCGACACAAGAGTCGCAATTCACTGCTTGAGCATTGGGACTAGATTTGCCTCTTGCACAGGCAACACACACCGTTTTGCCTTCACCGTTGTTGAAGGTTCCAGGTTCACACACGTCGCAATCGGCAGCGGTAGTCGCATTGTTGAACGTTCCACTAGGACAGTCAGTGCAAGTAGCCTGGCCTTCACCATCATTGTACTGGCCGGGATCACACGGCGAACATTCAGTAGCGCCAGTTTGCGATTGGAAGAAGCCACGGGGGCAAGGCTCACAAACCGAGGCAGCGCTGTCTTGGGTGAAAAATCCTACACGGCAGGGTTCGCACTGGAAGGCACCATACTCGGAGGCATAATGTCCAGGAGAGCAATCGGAACACGAAGAACTACTGGCTAATGAATAGGTACCAGGAGAGCACGAAGAGCAATCAGCAGAGGCCGTCGTGTTGCTGAATCGGCCCGCTTCACACTCTGAGCAAACAAGTTGACCAACACTGGAGCCAAAGCGGCCCACAGGACATTCGTCACAAGAGGTTCGACTTTCAAAGGGTTGGTAGTACCCAGCAGGGCAGCTGGTACAAATTGTAGATCCAGGAAACTCGGCGTAGCGACCGGCAGGGCAGGCGAGACAAGAAACACTGCCAGTTGCCGAGACGAAAGAGCCTGTTGTACAGGCAACGCAAGTACTCTGACCACTTTGGCTCTGAGAGCGACCAGCAGGACAGGCAAAGCAAGCCGTGGCGTGTGTGGCATTGGAGAAGAAGCCAGATGCGCAAGAGGAGCAAATCTGAGAACCTTGAATGGAGGCGAACTTACCGGCTGTGCAGATGGTGCAATTCGACTGGGCGATCAAGATCGAGGCAGTACCAGCCAGACACAGCTGGCAAGCGGTAGCACCCAGCATGGAACTGAAACGACCAGAGGAACACGCAGAGCAAGATTCAGTGACCTGGGTATCAGAATAATAGCCAACATTGCACTGCAAACAAGCTGTTGGACCACTTGAGCTCCTGACACTGAATCGTCCTTGGCCACAGCTGACACAAGACGTCATACCAGTAGTGTTGGCAAAGTAACCAGAACCACACTCAGGACATGCTCCTTGGCCGAGAATACTTCCCGCAGTACCCAAACCACAATTCTTGCAAGCTGAAGCGCCAGTAGCATCCTGGAATTGCCCAGCTGGACACAACAAACACTCCGAGGCCGCGGCGCTGGGAGAATATCGGCCAGAAGGGCACGGTAGACAAGAAACAAGGCCTTCAATTGGAGCATAGAAACCAGCAGAACATGATGAACACGATGACGAAGCACCAGCTGACGCGGCCGTGCCCGTTGGACAAGCGAGACACGATGTCATGCCAGTGACATTGGCAAAGTTTCCGGCTGAGCAATCTAAGCAGACACCCTGGCCCGGAACATTGATGTAAGTTCCCCGAGCACAGTCGGTGCAAGCGCTCGCGCCAATGTTGTTGGTCTTGGTGCTGAAGGTACCGGCAGGGCAACGTAAGCAGCTGGTCAGGCCTGTGTCATTTGCAAACGATCCGGAATCACACTGCAGACATGCTGCCTGGGCACTGGACGCAACAGCCGATCCCACGGGACATTCAAGGCAAGTGGATGCAGAAGAAAACGCCTGGTAGTAACCCATGTCGCAAGCCGAGCAAAGACTGGAGCCGTTGTGGGAAGAGAAGCGACCGGGATCACAGGAATCGCACTCGAAAGAGCTCGGCGCAGAGGCAACATAACCAGCCGTGCAGTCGGAACAGGTGGACAGAGCTGGCTTCATGGAGGCTTTGCCAATCGGGCACGAAAGACATTGGTCGGATCCAGTCGAGTTGGAGAAATAGCCGACATCGCAACTTTTACAAGAGCTCTGAGCAACTGAATCAACATAGTAGCCTGGGTCACAGGGAGAGCACGAAGATGCACCATAGGCATTCACTCGGACGCTGTAAAAACCAGCTGAGCAAGCAGAACAGCCCGTGTTGCCAGTACCCTGAGCAAAGTATCCAGGTTCGCATTCTGTACATACATCTTGGCCAGCAGAACTGGTAAACGAGCCGGCGGCACAAGCTGCGCAAGTTGTCGAGCCAGAAACACTCGAGTAGCCTGCAGGACAGGGAACATACGAGAGGGTGAGGCTGGCAGGACTGACAAGACCCTTGTTCTGCACCAGTAGGATGGGCTTTTGCAACCCGGTTCCTTCAGGGATCACACATGCAAGTCTTGAGTGAGGAGCGGCCGCGTCATGCACAACATTGAGACAAGGTGCACCGCCGATGAGCACCAGAGCGTTTGACAGGCCGAAGTTGGAGCCGCGAAGCACAAGGGACGAGCCGCCAGAACGAGGACATTGAGTAATGCTAGTAGCAGGAACAGAGCTCGAGCATCCAGTGACAGAAGCAAGGATAGGTTCACTATAAGACAGCAAAGAGGCGGGGCGTGAAAACAGCCGACCAACGACGACAACCACGGTGCGGTACGAGCCAGCACCGGTCGGAAGAGTACATGTTAACTCCGACGAAGAAATGACTTGGGAGATCGGGCACGTGACTCCGCCAATCTGAACAGTCGTTGAAGTGGCCGAAGTGGCAAAGTTGTCACCGATAACAGTGATCAAGACATTGCCCAGAGTCGGGCACCCGATAGTCATATTGTTGGAATTGGTACATCCCATAGTTCGGTAGACAATCGGAGCCAAAGGATAGCTGTAGGTGTCGGTACCTGGGGCGGAGGGGTTGTTGAGAGCTACGACTCGGAACACATGGTCGAAACCTTCGCCAGGCGATGTTTGACATTGAATAGACGTGTCCGTACAGACAACATCCAGGCAACGATAGAGAGAGGGATTACCAGGAGGACCGTACGTGACAGTGAGAAGACTGGCATTGACTCCAAAATGCTGACCATGGAAAGCAATAGTCTGGCCTTCCGTGTTCGTACCAACAAGTCGATCGCTCAAAACACCACCTGGTGTATGGATAGTGCTCGGAGAAATGATCGGTGCTGCATAAGACAAGGTGTCGGCACCTTGAGGAGAGGTTTGCAGACCCACAACAACCTGGAAAACGAGGTCGCGGCCAACACCTTGATGAAGTTGACAACTGATTTGTTGCTCAGCAGCCAGCAACTCCACAACAGTACACTGGAACAATTTCGCATTGCCTTCGATAGGTCCATAGTACACTTGAATGGCAGCAGCACTTGAGCCAAAATGACGTCCTCGGAAAGCAAACACGGCATTGCTGTTGGTGGCAGAGACGGTGTGGTTGCCAGTTATCATGGGAGAGTCAGCAACATTACGAAGCGTGTTCGGGAAAATCTCGGGACCAGCATAGGAAAGAAGGTTCGCGACGCTGATTTGGTCGATGACAGTGACTTGGACGGGAACGTTGAAGCCACCTTCGGGCTTGGCAGGAACAACGCAGGTTAAGCTCAGATGGTCAGTGACATAAGAGACAGAAGTACACGGTTCATCGGCCACAGTAACCGAGGCAGTCGCCGTCGACAAGGATCCGAGTGATGTTCCGGTGATAGTAATGATACTACCACCACTCACAGCGCACTGACTTGTTCCAGAGCCGACATCTTCCAGACAACCACCAACAGAGGTGATGTTAGGAGCCGAATAGGCAAAATAGGCATTGCCACTGGGTTGGCTTGCAACAGTGACGCGTACAACAGCGTTGGCGCCAGCACCAGGAGGAACGGTGCATGTAAGCGATGCATGCGTCAGCGAAACCAAAGGGCAGGTGGCGCCGCCCACAGTAACCGAAGTGCTGGGCATCGAGGCTCCGAAATTATGTCCGTTGATTGTGAGAGGAATGTTACCCGAGGTCGGACCCTGAATGGGCTGCAGAGAAGTGATGCGGGGAACGTCATACTGGAAGGTTCGGGCTGGACTAGTCTGTCCACCAACAATGACGTGTACAGGAGAGTTGGACCCGGCACCAGCAGGAAGAATACATTCGACACTTGTATGACTCCAAGCCGCAGCAGACGACAAAGTGCACGTGGTACCGCCAATGGTGACTTGGCCGCTCGTTCCAAAGTTCGAACCGCTAATCAACAAAGGAGTGCCGCCTTGGGTTGGCCCATTACCAGGAGCGATGGTAGAAATCGCAGGGGGTTGATAGTTGAAATAGAAAGGAGGACTAGCTTGGGAAGCAACCACCAGAATGATTTCTCGATTCATTCCTTGACCTACTGGCAGCTGGCAGCGAATTTGCGTATTGGAATACGAGTTCGGTAGAATGGAGCAGATTTCACCACCGACTGTCACGGAGCCAGAGCTGGAAAAGCCTGATCCTTGGATGGTCAACGTTGTGCCACCACTGGTGGGGCCGGTAGCAGGAACAACCGAGCTAATGACGGGAGGATCATACGAAAAGATGGCAGGGGGGCTGATTTGCGAGGCAACCGTGACGAAAACTTGATTGGAAACACCAGAACCAGACGGCAAGGTGCAACGAATGACGCTGTGCGTCACAACACCACCAGAGCCCACGCACACCTGACCACCAATGGTCACGGAACCAGAGATACCGAAATTCTGTCCAGTCACTGCGATCATCGTGCCACCCTGAGCCGGACCCGAATTGGGCACTACGCTTGTGATAACTGGGCCATCATAATGGAAGCTCAGTGCGTTACTGCTGATGGAAGCTGATGTCACCGTCACTGACTGTGCCAATCCCTCGCCAGAGGGCAAGTCACAGACGATACGAGTGGAGGTATACGAGGTAGGATTGCAAATGGATCCTCCAATCACTACCGATCCGGAAGTTCCCAAAGAAAGACCAGTCAGTGTAATCGAGATGCCACCGGCTGTCGGACCATTGGACGGCGAAATCGAGGACAACGAAGGCCCGTTGTAAGAGAAATACAGAGAGTTGGAGACTTGGAAGCTCGAAGTGACACGCACAACACGATTCGAGCCCTCGCCGGCAGGTAAGGTGCAGTGCAATATTGTCTGCGCAACATTGATCCAGGCAACAGGACAATCCACACTGCCAATGGCCACTGAAGGAGTCAAACCGAAGTTGGAGCCGGTTAGAGTGAGGCGAATACCACCAGCAGTGTCACCCGTAGTGGGGTCGATCGTAGACAAGGAGGGAGGGTTGTAGGAGATCTGCAAAGAATTCGAAAGCTGCTCTTCCACCAACACAACCACCAACTTGCCAGAACCGGAACCAGAAGGGGAAGAGCATGTGATGGTGGACGAAGACCAGGTCACCACTGAGCAAGGTCGATTATCAATAGTCACAGAGCCAGAGGAGCCGAAGTTCGCACCAGATAACATCACGGTTTCGCCACCTCCAGTCTGAAGCATCGATGGCGAAATGGAGGAGACGGTGGGAGAAAGATAGCTGAACAAGTTGGCCGAAGAGATAGCGCCACCAACTGTTGTCACAGTTACTGCACGGTTGGCACCTTGTCCCGCAGCAAGGGTGGCGACGATTTGGGAATGTGAATAGGATGTCACAGTACATGCCACTCCATCGATGGCCACGGAACCAGAGGAATCGAAAGACGAACCGGTAATGGTGATGGGGATGTTGCCTGCAGTCGGACCGGTACTCGGCGTGACCTTCGTGATATCTGGAGCATCGTAATTGAAGCTAGTAGTCGTGGATTGACCGCTGACAGAATAACTCAACACCACCGTGCCACGACCAGACGGCAAAGTACACACCGCTTGAGAATGGGACTGTTGGCCACTGGCAATGGGACAGGGAGCGCCACCCACAGTAACAGTAGCTCCAGATGACCCCAAAGAGGAGCCAATAATGACAAGGGCGATTCCACCCGCAGTACTGGCATGCGAAGGCGATAAAGAGGTGATGCTGGGCGGGAGATAACTAAAAGCAGTCGTGGATGCGCTTTGGCCGTTGACGGTGACGACGATGGGGATATTGCGACCCTGACCAGCAGGAAGCATACACACAGCGCTCGTATGAGAAATACCGGAGCCCGTCAACACACATGCCGAGCCTCCAACAGTGATGGTGCCAGAAGTACCGAAGTTGGTGCCTGCCAGAGTAATCGCCACAAAGCCATTGGTGGGCGCGGAGGCGGGCGAAATCGACGAGATGGTCGGTGGCAGATAGGCGAAGTTGACAGAAGGAGTGACACGTGACAGAACAGTGACCGTGACTGGGTTGGTCACGCCAGAGCCGCTTGGAATCGTACAACGGATGGCGGTGTGAGATCGAGAGGTGATAACACAAGCTCCAGAGCCGACCTTGGCAGTACCAGTCAAGCCGAAGTTGCGGCCATTGATGACAATGACAGTGCCACCTTGCGTCGGGCCATTCGCTGGGTTAAGCGACGTGATCGCAGGAGCATCATACGCGAAAGTGAAAATGTTACTGGACACACTTCCAATCACCACCTGCACATCGACTTGCGAGCCCTCGCCCTCAGGTAAGGTACATATAATCCGGAAACTGGTATGCGAGGTGGCAGGACAAGAAACTCCATTGACAGTGATGTAGCCCGAAGATCCAAAGTTGTTGCCATTGATAGTCAGAGGAATTGTGCCAGCAGTGGGTCCATTGGTGGGCGAGATAGAAGAAACCGACGGTCCATTGTACGAGAAGAAGAGCAAGTTGGAGATTTGCGAGGCGACGGTTACTTGCACGGAGCGATCGCTGCCCTGACCAGGAGGACAGGTGCACGTAATGGTGTCATGAGCTGTAGAGCGGCTGTCAATGGGGCAGTCGGAATCTCCAACAGACACTTGCGACGAGGCGCCGAAGTTGGAGCCGGCCAACGTAAGCAGATAGCCACCCTCAGTGTTGCCATTGGCAGGAGAAATGGTGGAGAGGGTCGGGGCCCGGTAGTTGAATTGTGCCGAGTTACTCAGCTGCGAGTCAATAGAAACTGTGACAAGCTTGCCCACACCTTCGCCAGCAGGCAGAGTGCACAAAATGCGAACGTCTGTTTGACTGGTAATGGGGCAGTTGACGCCGCTGATAGTGACCGCAGAAGGGGCAGCAGACGAAGCAAAATTCGCGCCATTGATGGTCAATAGCCCGTCTCCAGTAGTTGAGCCACTCGTAGGATTCAGAGAGGAAATCTGTGGAGCTGAATAACTGAACAGAGAAGCACTGCTCGACTTGCCCGACACTGCCGTCACAGTCACCATTTTCGATACACCGAAACCCGCGGGAGTCTTGCACGTGATGGAAGTATGCGAATAGCTCACCATCACACAGGTGTTGCCATTGACTTGCACACTGCCGCTGGAATCAAAACTCTCACCGGCAATGGTGATGGTTGTGCCTCCTGCAGTAGGGCCGATGGCAGGAGAGACGCCGGTAATGGACGGGCTGTCGTAATTGAGGGTAATAGAATTCGAGGTGCGAGAGTCAACAGTAAAGGTAACGGGTACAGAGCCGCGTCCAGCAGGAAGCGTACACAAAATCTGCGAATGGGTTCTCGAACCAGCGCTAACAGGACAGTTCTGGCCACCAATCGAAACAGAGCCACCAGCGAGACCGAAGGAGGTACCAATCAAGGTGATGAGTACGCCACCACCAGTCGGGGTGCTGCCAGACACAGAAGTTAGAGCTGGAGGATTGTAGCTAAAAGCTGTGGAAGTGGTGCTCTGTCCGCCCACAGTCACGACCAAAGGCACATTAGCACCTTGACCCTGCGGGATTTGACATGTGATACTGGTCTGCGCAAATCCAGAACCGACCGCAGAGCAACTGGTACCACCCAAGATCACTGTGCCTGACACGCCGAAGTTGGAGCCAGAGATGACGAGGTTGCCACCACCATTCGTAGGCGAGCTGGTGGGGTTGAGGGACGAAATGACGGGAGGGTTGTAAGCAAAGTTGACAGAGTTGGTGCTTTCTTGACCGCCGGCCTGCGTCACGATGACGGCGTTGGTCGCGCCCATACCCGCAGGCAAGTAACAAACGATGGTGGTGTGGGTATGAGAAAAGTCGGTACAAGATGCTCCGCCAATGCTCACGCGACCAAAGAGACCAAAGTTCGAACCAGTAACCGTGACGCGGGTGCCACCGATGGTTGGGCCATTAGCAGGAGAGATGGTTGTAATAGTGGGAACTTGATAGTTGAGCATCCAGGTGTTACTGGCCACTTCAGACACGGTAATAACGACAGGAACATTGGCACCATCACCAGCAGGCGCGGTACACCGAACAGTGGCATCGTTAACGTATACAGGAGAAGTGCAAGCACTCGAGCCCACATTGATCAGACCGCCAGTGTGGAAGTTGACACCAGTCAGTGTGATGACTTGGCCGCCTTGCGTGAGCAAAGTCGACGGAGTGACGGAAGAAATGGACGGCGGGTCATAGTTGAAATTGACAATCTCCGATGACGACAGCGATGCCACGGCCACCTTCACCAGTTTTTGAATACCCGCACCGGAAGGGGTCTTACAGCGAATGATAGTATGCGTCTGAGAAACGATACTGCATGCACTGGAACCGACAAGCACAGACGCGGCGGTACCAAAGTTCTGGCCGGAAATGGTAATCGTAGTATCGCCAACAGTGGGTCCATTGGCCGGTGACACACTAGCAATCGAGGGCCCCATGTAACTGATAACGACGGTGTTACTGGTTTGATCAGATGGCCCGACCACGACGTACAAAGTCTGTGTACCCATTCCAGCAGGGATCTGGAGAACGATTTGAGTGTGGGACACAGACGTGACGCCAGTTGTGAAGGTCGTAGATCCAATCACATAGCGAAACTGCGAAGTGGTGCCACCAAAACTGGAACCCGAGAGAGTGATCGGAGCGCCAGAGGTGGGGATCGAAGTCGGCGAAACACTGTTGATAACAGGGTCAGTGTAGTCGAACGTAACCGACGTGGAAATACGATTTGTTGACGTGTCTCGGACGGTGACCGGGCGGCTGCGGCCCGTTCCAGCCGGAATGATGCACACGATCCTCGAGTCAGTATACGAAGTGCCAGAACCAGAAGTTGGACACGTTTTGCCGTCAACGAGAATCTGACCCGCTGAGCCAAAATACTGGCCGGTAATGGTAAGGAGACCACCACCTGTTGTGACGGAAGAAACCGGCTGCACGCTAAAAATGGTCGGCAGTTTACAAATGTTGACGAAATCTAAACAGCAGTCACCGTAGCGCTCGCAATCTTGGCCACAATAGCAACCTTGGCCTTGGCCAGGTCGACACGTTTCTGGCAAGCCGCATCTCGAGCGACAGCACGAAGGCGTGTTTCCGGTCGGGTTATATTTCGAGGCCGCAGTGCAGTAAGCGGTACAGGGGGTTTTTTGTGCATCTGCACCAGAAAATAAGCCGAGCAGAAGAAAAACCAAAAGACTCAACCACAGAATGGGCCTCATGGCACCGATTGCCTCTGTTGTCGAGCTTCCAACGGCGTCGCAACGAAGGCCTAGGAGTCGCTCGGTTTTTTGTGGCGCGTTTCAAAAATTATAGAGAAACAGGGAGCATTCAGCGGGCCCGCGCTCTTTTTTGCGTCCAACGATCTTTCTCCCTCGCTCAGCGCCCTGCTGCAGTCTAGTCTCGATCCGATTGCGTAATGCTCAGGATCTGAGCTCGAAGAGTTTTGCTTTCTTTCTAAACCATGGCATCAGTTTCGGCGCTGTCGTTGGCGCTGCTGCTCATACTTTGTGCCTTTCAATTTGGTTCCAGTCAATCTTGCTCGCCTACCACCTACCGTTCCATTAATTACCCGCTATCATGCGTTGGGAATTGCGGCGGGCAGACGTTCAATGCCCGAAAAACTTCAAATTGCTGGTGTGAAGACGCTTGCTTTTCGTATGGTGACTGTTGTCGCGATTATGCGGATCAGTGCAAAGTTCCTGAAATTTATTCTGTCAACCCTAACCATGCTTCGACTGCTGGTGGATCCACGGTTACAATCGTTGGTGGGCCATTTGGCAGCAGGCGGAATGGTTATTCACTGCGTTTTGATGGCGTCGAAGTGCGAACATTAGTCTCCTCTGCCAATTGGCAGGATTCTTCTCTTGTGTTTGCTGTGCCCGCTGGAATGGGCGGTTCTATCGCTATCATTGTTCGAAATGAATGGTGCTTGTCATCCCCAACCTTCAATGCCTTTTCATACGACGACCCTTCGATTTCGTCCGTCTCTCCGAACTCTGGGCCAACCAACGGAAATGTTCCCATCACCATCAATGGTGAAAACTTTGGCATTTCAACTCTGGGTACGGCCAGCGCGACTGTCGGCGGCACGAACTGCCCGATTACTTCTCGCACGCACACTAGAATCATCTGCACCCTTCCCGCTGGCACAGGCATCTACAATGACGTCATTGTGACTGCGGCTGGTCTTGTTTCGTCAGCCACGTTCTTCAACTACAACCCTCCTGCTATCACTGGCGTGGCGCCTCAAAACCGCCTGCCTAGCACTCCCATTACTCTTACCGGATCCAACTTCGGAGGCAGCTCTACCACCGCTTCTGTCATAGTAGCGGGTGTCGATTGTCCAATCTCAACGTGCAGCCACACTTCCATTGTTTGTGCTCTGCCTGTCGGTCAAGGCGCCAACCAAGAAGTTATCGTTACCGTCGGTGGCCAAATCTCAAACGTTTTCTACTACTCCTACCAAGTTCCTGCTATCACTGCCATCAACCCTTCCAGCGGCAGTACTCAGGGCGGTGCCCCCATTGTTCTTACCGGCACTGGTTTTGGTAACTCGGGCTCCGTCTTATTTGCTGGCACCGTGGTGACTATTACATCATATCAGCAAACCCGATTAGTCGTCACGTCTCCTGTCGGTTCTGGTACAGGGCAACGAGTTCGCTTCATCACCACAGGTCACTCCAGTAACGAGGTGACTTTCAACTATCTTCCACCGGCTATTTCCTCTGTCGATCCAAACACCGGGCCAACTGGCGGTGGCATCCCTGTCACTATTTCCGGTTCGAACTTTGGTACTATCTCGAGTATTACCATTGGTGATGCACAGTGTGTGGTGTCCAACATGACGCCTCATACCCAAATTCTCTGCAATCTTCCCTCTGGTATGGGTGGTAATCTGCCTGTTATCGTGACTGCCTCTGGTCAAGCAAGCACAGCAGCTTCCTTCAGCTATTACGCTCCCATCGTGACATCGATTTCTCCAACCAATGGCCCAACATCCGGCGGCGCCACACTCACCATCTCTGGCTCGAGTTTCGGATCGACCGGTACGGCATCCATTGGTGGCCAACCATGTGTGCCTATCTCGGGTGGATGGACTGATAATCTTATCAGATGTGTGCTCCCGCCTGTGTCTGGCATTAATGCGGCGGTTGTGGTCGTGGTTTCTGGACAATCGAGCTCGTTCACTGGTGGTTTCACTGCCGACCCTCCTTCGATAACCTCCGCTAGTCCGCTGAACGGTGCTACTGCAGGCGACATTCAACTGACTCTGACCGGCTCCAATTTCGGCATCTCGTCTTTGGTGTCTGTCGGTTCTTTGTCTTGCGTCGTCACTTTCCAATCTCACTCCCAAGTCGTGTGTACCTTGCCGCAAGGCAATGCCGTGAACCTTCCCATCTCTATCAATGTCGCCAACCAGATTGCAACTGCTTCCTCCACTTTCAGCTACAACCCTCCGTCCATCGTATCCATTTCTCCTACAACTGGTGCGACCGCTGGAACCGTGACGATGACTGTGTCCGGTGCCAGTTTTGATGCCAGTGGAACTGTTTATGTCGGCACTTCAGCTTGTACGACCGTCAGCTGGGGACATAGTCAAATCGTCTGCACTATTCCCGCCGGTCAAGGTGTTAATGTGCCGGTCAGTGTCGTTTCGTCTGCGGGTCGCACGAGTACCAACACCGCTCAGTTTTCCTATCAAGCCCCTCAGGTCACCGCTATCTCTCCATCAGAAGCTCCGACTGCTGGCGGTTCGACCCTTACCATCACTGGTACCAATTTCGGTGTCTCGCCAACTGTGACAGTTGGTTCTCTCAACTGTGTTGTGACTTCCAGAACTCATTCATCGATTCAGTGCTCGGTTCCTGAAGGCAAAGGCATCAGCAAGGCGGTCTTAGTCACTGTGGCGAGCCAGGTTTCCAACGCTCTGCTGTTCTCTTATTCCAACCCCCAGCTCGTCAGCATTAGTCCGGCCACCGCGCCGACTGTCGGTGGAGTGACGCTTATTCTTTCTGGCTCTTCGTTTGGAACGAGTGGCGGTGAAGTCTTTATTAACAGTCAGCTGTGTCCTGTTACGGACCAGACCCACTCGCAGGTTCGGTGTACGCTTCCCAGCGGCGATGGTATGCAGCTGAGCGTTCAGTTTACCTTGGATTCGACTTTCCAGTCCAACGTTCTTCAGTTTAGCTATAACGGGCCTTCGGTGGCCTCTGTGGCTCCTTCTGGCACTGTGCCCACTGTTGGCGGCGTTCGCATCACATTAACTGGTGCCAACTTTGGTGTGTCCACTCCAGTCGTTCAGGTTGCTGGTGCAGCGTGTCCAATCTTCTCCTCAACCCACACGTCCATTGTCTGCACTGCCCCCGCTGGCGAAGGTGTCAACAACCTCATTACTTTGCGTGTCAATGGTCAATCGGCCGTTTCTTCGGGTTTCGCTTTTGCTCCGCCCTCCGTATCCAGTGTCTCTGCGTCGTCAGGCAGTACTGCTGGTGGAGGCATTCTCACTATTAGTGGATCGAACTTTGGTGTTTCTGCCTCAGTGACGCTGGACAGTGTGACTTGTCCCGTTGTTGATCGCTCCCACACTCAGATCACCTGTACTATTCCTTCTGGTTCTGGTGCGAATAAGCCTGTGGTCGTCACTGTGCAAACGCAGGTCTCGAATCCGCCTGGACGCTTCAGCTACGACCTCCCCGTCTTGAACAGCATCTCACCCACGACCGGCCCCACTTCGGGATTTGTCGACGTTGTTTTAACCGGATCCAACTTTGGAACGACAGGAACCGTCACCATCGGCGGTCGAGTCTGCCAATTTGGTGGAACGGGTTGGAGCCACACTCAAATCACCTGCTCATTGCCTGCTGGTGAGGGCGTGAATCAGCCTGTCATTGTGACAACCGGTGGAGTCGCCACGACTGGTTCTGTGGTGTTTTCTTATAATCCCCCTTCGATTTCCGGCCTTATCCCTCTTAACGGCCCTACCAGTGGCAATACTGCTCTTACAATCAGTGGCAACAACTTCGGCACAGTCAGTAATGTGACTGTCGGTGGATCTGTCTGCTCAGTCACCTTTCATCAGCACGCCCAACTTGTTTGTACCACAGCAAGCGGTTCAGGACTCAATCTCGATGTGATAGTTACGGTCGGCGGTCGTTCGATCACGAGTACGTCGAAGTTCTCTTACGATGCCCCCACCCTGACTACTGTTCAGCCTTCTGTGTTTGCAACAGCTGGCGGGGATGTAATTCAGGTTCGTGGTTCAAGCTTTGGCTCTGCTACTGGGTCCGTCACGATCGGCGGCAACCCGTGTTCTGTTTTGTCTTGGTCCCATACCACTGTGACTTGTCTTTCGCCTGCCGGTGAAGGAGTTGACCGTCCAGTGGTTTTGACTTCCGCCAATAGCCTTGCGAGCAATATCATTCTGGTCGCCTACAACGCGCCTTCGATCTCTTCTCTGACGTCAAGTGAGTTGCCGATGGGTGCTTATTCGCTGACCCTGTCAGGTTCGTCGTTTGGTCTGAGTGCTGCCGTTACTGTCAACGACGTTGTCTGCTCCGTCACCAGCCAAACCCACACTAGCATCGTCTGCACCTTGCCTCCTGGGCAGGGTATCAGTTTGCCGGTCTATGTCACAGTGGCCTCCCAAGTCTCGAATCTCCACCTTTATTCGTACCCAGGCCCTGTGCTTGCCGCTGTCAGTCCCGCCGAAGGTCCCACAACTGGCGACATTTCGATCACTCTCACTGGTACTGGTTTTGGTCAGCCTGATGCAGGTTCGGCTTCAGTGACTGTCATGGGAAAGAATTGCCCCATTACCATGCGCAATCGCACGATGATTGTCTGCACTTTGCCTTCCGGTCAAGGTGCTGATAACGAAATCCAGCTCACTCTTGGCACGCAACTGAGTAACGTCATCTCCTTTTCGCGCTCTCGTCCTTCTATTGCCTCCATCAATCCACCCAATGGCCCCACGGTTGGTGGTACAGAAATCACACTGACTGGTCAGAACTTCGGTAACGAATCTGTCTCCATTACTGTCGGTGGTATGGCCTGTACTTTAGTGTCTGTCACTCACGACCTGGCGAGGTGTACTGTTCCACCGGGCAATGACGTCAACAAGCAAGTCCTTGTGATGGTATCATCTCTAACCAGCAATGTGGTGTATTTCTCATACGACCCTCCTTTCATCACGTCGGTGTCTCCTCGTACTGATGCCACGCCTGGTGGTGTTTTCGTGACCATTACTGGTGTCAACTTCCAATCGGGTTCCGTCACTATTGGCGGTCGCCCCTGTGCCGTGCAGTCGATCAGCGATTCTTCGATTTTGTGTGTTGCTCCTGCTGGCTCCGGCTCTGAGCACGTGGTCGTCACAGTCGGCTCTCAATCGTCTCCGGCGACTCAAGACACCAGCTTTACTTACAACCCGCCTCAGATTATTGCCCTGAGTCCTGGTATTGGTCCTACGCTTGGTCAGATCGTCCTGATCATCTCAGGCTCTTCGTTTGGTACCAGTGGACAGGTGACTGTCGGCAGCGAGCCTTGTGTGTCAGCAGGTGTCTACGACCACTCTTTGATCCATTGTGTGCTGCCGGAAGGAGAAGGCCTGAACATTCCTGTTGTGGTTTCTGTTTCTGGTCAATCCAGTAACGCTTGGGTGTTCAACTATCAATCCCCAACTATCACTCAGGTGACTCCTTCCAACGGCCCTACAATTGGCGGTACCGTGGTAACTATCCTTGGTGATAACTTCGGCCGCACCGGACATGTGACCATTGGTGGCCTGGTCTGTGAGCTGACTGGTATTCGCTACCGTCAGGGTCGTATCCAATGCTTATCTCCTCCCGGTCTGGATACTTCAAGCGCTGTGGTCGTGCACGCTGTCAATCAATCTAGTCCTGCCGCTTCTTTCTCATACGACGCTCCAGTCTTGGGTCGTGTCGAGCCTTCTACTGGCCCGACTACTGGCTTTGTCATTACCCTTTTCGGATCGAACTTCGGCGCCGATCATAGTGTCATTGTCATTACCGTTGGCGGGGCGTCGTGCCCCGTTGTTGCAGGATCCGCGAATCACACATCCGTTCGTTGCACTGCGCCCTCAGGTGTTGGCTCTGTGCCCATCACCGTCAAGGCTGGAAGTCAAACCAGCAGCTCGAGTGTTTCGCTTTCCTACGATGGTCCGGTTATCGATCGGGTTACTGGTTGCCCTGGAACGACAGCTACATCGACCTATGAGTGCTCTATTTCCGGGCAATCGATTACCATCCATGGTTCCAACTTTGGTGTCGATGCCGGTCTCATTTCTGTGACTGTGGATCAGAAGCCTTGTACTTCTCTGGTTTTGCAAGCCGCTCACACCCGCCTTGTTTGCCAGGCTCCTGTTGCTGCCGGGTTTGATCTCACTGTTGAAGTCAATGTTGCAGGCTTGTTTGCTTCCGGCCCGTACCTCTCGTATACTGGTCCTTCTATCGACGCCAAGTCGTTTGCCATCAGTGCTGGCATCAACGATCCTTCTGGTAACGTTGTTGCTGACAGCGTTAATGGTGGCCAAACGCTCTCCTTCACTGGTCGCTATTTCGGCAACGTCCCTGCTAACATTGCGGTTTCATTCGGCCTTTCGGGTGATTCTTATGCTCTCTACTCCTGCACCGTGCTCCCGTCTTCGACAGACTCCTCGGTTCAATGTACTTTGCCGCCTGGTGTTGGACTGTTGATGCAACTTCGAATTGCAGTATCCAACGAACTTGTTGGTGTCCAGTATTCGCTTCCCTCCAATGATACCGTTTCTTATCCATCGCCCGTCATTGTTCCTGGCACCATCAGATCACTGACAGGCTCTCCCTCGTCCAATCTCCAAGGTGTCAATTCTGAGGGGCAATACGTCGTTTTCGGTGTACTGAACTTGGTGGGACCCCTCTCGCGATTCTCTGTGCGGTTTGGTCTGAGCGGCGAGGACAAGCCTTTCATTTGCTCTGATGTCTCAGTGCCTTCGCCTGATACCATCTCATGTCGCACGGAGCCTGGATCTGGTGGCCCTTACGTGTTCGAGGTGATTGCTCTCAATGCGCGCTCCGCCGAAGGCGCTGACACATATACATATCCAGTGTCACCGGTTGTTTACAAGGTCGCGGGCTGCATGGACCAAGGCAATGCAACAAGTGAGTGCCCGACTGTTGGAGGTGTCCAACTTACCATTGATGGTGAAAATTTCGCCAGCGAGGACACTAGTGTCAAGGTTGGCGGCTCTGATTGCAGCCCGCTCGATTACGTTTCTTCCAATCGTCTCCGTTGTATTCTGGGTGCTGGTGCCGGTTACGATCTGACTGTTGTTGTCGCTGTGGCCGAGCTCTTCTCTCGTGGACAGAATCTGGTATCGTATGCCGCTCCCACGCTGTCCAGTATTCGAGGTTGCACCGATGTTTCTGCAACTGGGTCGACCATTCTCTGCCCTCGCAACGTCCCACGCACGCTTACTGTTACGGGTACCAACTTCGGAGTGAGTGATGCGATTATTCTATTCGATGGAACCCAGGTTTCTTCTGTGCAACATTCTGCCACTTCGCCGCATACTCGAGTAACCTTCCAGCTCCCAAGTGGCTTTGGCATGGACCGGTCGGTGATTTTGGTGCAAGGCAATGGTCAGCCCAGCGCAAATGATGTGCGAGTTTCTTATGTTCCCTGCCCTGCCGGTACCAGCGAATCGACTGATTCTTTGGTCTGTGCTTCGTGTCAACCTGGTCGCTTTACTGCACAGGACGGCATGGCATCCTGTGATCAGTGCGAAGCCGGCTTTTATTCCAATGTCACGGGTGCGTCAGCGTGCTCTATGTGTGCTGCAGGATCGCGTTCCTCCCTAGTGTTGGGTTCGACGTCGTGTGTGCAATGCAGTGCTGGTGAAGTGACCTCAGCTGCCGGACAGGCCCAATGCGCTCCTTGTAGTGCCGGTCGTTTTGCTTCTGCGCCAGGCCTGATGCAGTGCTCTCCTTGTCCTGAAGGTCAATTCATGTCTGCCACCGGTGCCACTGCCTGTACCAATTGCAGCTTGGGCTTTTCCACCTCGAGCACTGGCGCGCTTTCATGCTCTGGCTGCCCTGCTGGAACCTTTGCTCCTACTTCTGGCTCGTCTTCTTGCTTGTCGTGTCCGGCAGGCCAGTTCCAATCAAATTCCGGCAGCAGTCGCTGCGAGGATTGTCCGCTTGGTTCTGCTGTCGGTGTTAGCAGACAGTCCCAATGTATTACGTGCGATCCCGGTTACTTTGGCAACGTGACTGGCTTAGTGAACTGCTTCAGCTGTCGACCTGGCCATTACAGCACCAAGGGCTCGTCTTTCTGCAGCCAATGCTCGATCGGCTCCTTTATTGGCTTGTCTGCCCAGGCCACATGCTTGCTTTGTGCCAAGGGGCGGTTCGCCAACACGACTGGAAGCTCAGTTTGCGTCAATTGCCCCACCGGTTCATATGCTTCTGGGCTGGGAGCGACAAGATGCTTGGCTTGCAGTACTGGCCAGTATTCTGATGTTGTTGCTTCTGTGTCTTGCTCTGCTTGTCCCATTGGCTCTTACACTTCCAATCCGGGTGCCTCTACTTGTGCCTACTGCCCAGCCTCCACGTTCCAGAATGTCGTCGGCCAAAGTTCATGCAAGCCGTGTGAGCCTGGCTCTGCCAACATTGATTTGGGTCAGGCCAGCTGCCGCCAATGCGCTTCAGGTACGTATTCCAATGCAAGCAGCGGATATAGCGCATGCGCCAATTGCCCGATTGGTTCGTATTCACGAAGCACTGGTAATCAAGGCCCGACTTCATGTGTTCATTGTGCCATTGGCTTTTATATGCCCATGTCTGGCCAGGACCAGTGTTTGGGCTGCCCTGCTGGTTCGTATTCGGACGACATCGGCCAAAGCTCATGCAAGTCATGTGCTGCTGGGCGCTTCAATGATATTGTCGGCAGCACGGCCTGTCTTGCTTGTTCGGCTGGATACATCTCTGAAGCTGGTGCCTATTCTTGTGACACGTGTGCAAGCGGTTCTTACAATGTGGAGTCTGAGCAGACAAGTTGTATGCTTTGCGAAGCTGGTACATCTCAGCCTTCCATTGGTAGCTCTCGTTGCGAAGATTGCAGTGTGGGCCACTACTCAGCTACTCCTGGCCAGCCTTCCTGCCAGGCTTGTCCCATTGGCTCCTATTCAAACACCACCAAGTCGACCGCTTGTGTACAGTGCGAACCAGGCTTTTATCAACCATCCTCTGGCATGACTTCATGCTTACGCTGTCCAACTGGTTTTTTCACCGAGGTAAGTGGTCAAGGCAGTTGTACCGGCTGTTCTCCTGGACGCTATGCTCCGAACCAAGGTTCTTCGGTTTGTGCCAATTGTCCATCTGGCCACTTTGCTTCTTCTCCTTCGGCCGTTTCCTGTGTCTTGTGTCCTGCTGGAACCTTCTTCGCTTCCACTGGGGCTCGTGTTTGTCAGAATTGCCCAGTTGGACACTTTGCTGCGACGACGGGACATACCTCGTGCGAGCAGTGCGATCCGGGTTTCTATGCTTCGGCCACTGGATCCACTGCTTGCTTATTCTGTGCTGCTGGTACTTACAGTTCATCTGCGGGACTCCGTGTCTGCCTTGGCTGCTCTGGCGGTCGTTTCACCAATATGACTCAACAGACGTCATGTTCTGCTTGCTCGCCTGGTCGATTTTCGGCAGGCAGTTCGGCCACTGCTTGTAGCCTTTGTTTAACTGGCCGCTACTCAGGCGCTGCGGCATTGGCCTGTGATCAATGTCCTGTCGGCACATTCACTTCCCAGCAAGGCTCGTCGGTGTGCTCTTCGTGTGAACCTGGCACTTTCCAACCCTTGTCTGGTGCATCTTTCTGCTCTTCATGTGGCATCGGCTCGTATCAAGTTGCGTCTGCGCAAGCATCCTGTACCATGTGCCCTGCTGGCCGTTTTGGCAATACGACCAAATCCACTTCCTGCGAGCTTTGCGATTCTGGCACGTACAGCTCTGGAAGCACGGGCTCGGGAGCCACTGTTTGCACGGAGTGCTCTACTGGCTTTTATTCCTCCCTATCAGGCCAAGATAGCTGCACAGCTTGTCCACCTGGATCGTTTAACGAGTTTGCACGACAAACTGCCTGTGCGGCTTGTTCTGCTGGCTATTTCCAAGGCACATCTGGCAGTACTCAGTGCCGAGCCTGCTCGCCGGGTCGATATTCCGGTGTGTCCAATGCTGTTACTTGCCCTGTCTGCGATGTTGGTCAGTACCAGTCGGCTTCTGGTCAATCCGCTTGCCTTAGCTGTCCTGCTGGCTCCTATCAGTCCGGGACATCTCAGAGTAGCTGCGAGCTGTGCGCGCGTGGTTATTTTGTCGCGGCCATTGGTCAGGCTGCATGCTTGGCCTGCCCATCTGGCCGTTTTGGCGCCGTGACGAATTCTTCCTCTTGCCAAGAGTGTTCGGCAGGTTCTTACCAGAATTCTCCTGCTCAATCTTTCTGCTTTGAATGTGGAGAGGGCACCTTCACGAGCGTTCCTGGTCAGCCAGTGTGTACTGCCTGCCCCAGTGGAACATTCTCCTCGTCAACTGGTCAGTCATCCTGTGACGAGTGCTCAATTGGCCGTTTCACTGCCACCTCCATGGTTGCGCAATGTTCCGATTGCCCCCGCGGTTACTACGCACCGGACACAGGAGCCTTGGGTTGCGTTGCATGCCCTGCCGGCCGCTTCTCCTCTGAGACTGGTGTTTCGTCATGCACGGCTTGCCGTCGAGGTGAGTTCCAAGATGCGCTAGGCCGATCTTCATGTAAACTCTGCCAGGCAGGCCAATATTCTTCAGAGGAAGGTCAAGTCTATTGTATTGATTGCGCCGTTGGTTATTTCAGCTCGAGATCCAATGCGACGGCATGCGAAGCTTGTCGCGCAGGCACCCATCAGTCGACTGGTGGACAAACTGAGTGTACAGTTTGTGAGTTTGGCAAGTTCTCCAATCTCCAAGGTGCTTTGGTCTGCACATCATGTCCCGTTGGCTCTTTTGCAAGCAGCCAAAATACCTCGTCTTGCTCTTCTTGCTCTCCAGGTTTCTTTCAAGACCAGCTTGGCAAGTCCTCGTGCAAAGAGTGCCCCGCAGGCGCGTATCGTGCCGAATCTGGTCAGGCTTCTTGTACACTGTGTATGTCGGGTACCTACACGAATGTCACTGGCCAGAGCAGGTGTTCTCAATGCACAGCAGGCAGGTATAGTGTGCGCCGCGGACAGCAAGGTCCGACTGAGTGCCAACCTTGCCAACTGGGCCGCTTCAGTGCTTCGAACGGCCAAGACTTTTGCAGCGTTTGCCCGCTAGGTACCTTCCAGAATGATACTGGTTCCAGTCGTTGTACGTCTTGCCCGGTGGGTAGGTTTGCAGACCTTACTGGGCTCACCGTGTGCTCAAGCTGTGCACCGGGTACATATGCTCCTATTCCTGGCTTGGTTTCTTGCATTGCTTGTCCTGTCGGCGCGTTCTCGAACGAAACACAGGCTGTTGGCTGTCGCAACTGCGTGGCCGGTAGTTATCAAGGCGCGTCTCAGCAAACATCGTGCTTGGCCTGTCCATCTGGCCGCTTTTCTTCGCAAGATAGCCGCGATGAATGCACACTCTGTCCCATTGGCACCTACAACAATGTGAGTGGCATGTCGGTCTGTCCCAACTGCCCCAAGGGGTACTTTTCCAATGTGCTCGGCTCGCGTGAGTGTGCTGCATGTGCTCCCGGCGAGTATATGGACGCTGAACGTGCCGTGGGATGCCTTCTGTGCCCGATCGGCACTTACTCCGAAGACAATGCCACCGTCACTTGCTCTTCTTGTCCTGCTGGATACTTCCAAGACACGCCTGGCTCCACAGAATGTCAGCCTTGTCCTGTTTCCCAGTATGTGTCGGTCGAGGCCCAGTATATGTGCTTAGACTGCGGCGTTGGCTATTTCTCGAATACCACCGGTACCACGTCTTGTGCCGCTTGCCCTGCCGGCCAGTTCAACTCGGAAGCAGGACGTTCCGTCTGCAGTGAGTGCAGTGTCGGAAGATTCAGCTTGCATCCTGGTAGTGTGTCGTGCTCGCTTTGCCCACCGGGAAGCTATGGCGCTGCTGCAGGCCAACAGTCCTGTACCCGCTGTCCTGAAGGCGCTTATCAAGATGAGAGCGGTCAGTTGCAGTGCAAGAATTGTACCTCCGGCACCTTCACCGATGCGACTGGCCAAGTCAAGTGCCGCAATTGTCCTGCTGGACGATTCAACTTTGGGTCGTTGGCTTATTCGTCGTGTATGGAATGTCAAGTTGGTACCTACATGGCAAGCACAGGGGCCACTGCCTGTCTGGACTGCCCTGTCGGTACGTTCACCAGTGCCACGGGCCAGGCCCGCTGTCGTGCGTGCGAGAGCGGAAAGTACAACAATCACACTCGAGTGTCAGAGTGCTCGCTTTGTCCGATCGGCACTTATCAAAGCAACAGCAATGCAACTGCTTGTTTAGATTGCCCTGCTGGCTTCTACACCTTTTTGGATGGTCAGCGTGAGTGCGCCCAATGCCCCGCTGGTCGAGCTTCGTCTGCTACTGGTGTCACTGCCTGTGTTGATTGTGCTTCTGGGCGTTATCAAAGCATGTTGGGTCAACAAACTTGCGTCCCATGCCCCGAAGCATCGTATTCAGCAACTGGTGCGAAGGTGTGCTCGCTTTGTGGCCCTGGTACCTACAATGATGAGACTGGGCTCTCTGTCTGTAAGAATTGTCAAATCGGCCACTATATGTCGTCGAACAATGCCACTGCGTGTGCGCGCTGTTCTCCCGGCGCCTTCTCCAAGGCAAATGGTCAGCATAGCTGTTCGCCCTGCGAGCGTGGACGATTTAGTGACATATATGGCACTAGTGAATGTGTTTTGTGCTACGAAGGTTTCTATCAAGTGTCAAGTGGTGAATCCACTTGTAATGAGTGTCCCGTTGGCTTCTTTGGCATTGGTCGCGGTCTCACTGGTTGCTCTCAATGTGAGCCCGGTAAGTTTTCCAACGACACTGGTCTTCAGAATTGCCTGAATTGTCCTGCTGGAAAGTTCCAAAGTGAGTATGGCAAGTCAACTTGCTCTGACTGCCCTACAGGCGAGTACACTGCTCTTTCTGGACGAGCCCTCTGCAACTATTGTGACAAAGGTTATTTTGCTAACACGACGGGATCCACTGTTTGCGAGGCTTGTCCTGCGGCATCTTATCAGTCTCAATATGGCCAGAGCATGTGTTCTTTGTGTGGCCCAGGCTCTTTCTCCGCTCTTCCAGCTCGCGAAGCTTGTCAACTCTGCTCTCCTGGTTACTTCAGCTCGATCAATGGCTCTTCAGTTTGTTCGGGATGCGAGCGCGGCAAGCACCAGAGTTCTTATGGTCAATCGATTTGTACGGACTGTCCCAACGGTCGCTTCAACCCTAGTTCTCCTGCCAGTACCTGCCTTCTTTGTGGTGCAGGCCGCTTTGCCAACGTCACTGGTCAAACTATTTGCTCTGATTGCCCCTCGGCCCACTATCAGAATACGCAGGGTCAGTCTTTCTGTATGCAATGCAGCCCAGGTCGATATTTCTCTGGCACCGGTGCTTCTGCATGCTTGTCGTGTGAAACCGGTCGCTTCAGCCGCTTGGTTGGGTCTTTGCAATGCGACCTATGCCCGGCAGGATCCTTCCAGGATCAGTTTGGTCAGTCGAGATGTGCCGATTGTCTTGTAGGCGAGGTTTCTGTGACGGATGGTCAGCGAGCATGCTCCCCTTGCAGCTCTGGCAAATTTATGAATATTACCGGTCAGAGTATCTGCTCTGATTGCAGCCAAGGATTCTATCAGGATGCGCCGGGCCAGGAGAACTGTGACCCCTGCCCTCAAGGACGATACACTGACCTGGATGGTCAGTCAACATGTGCTCTTTGTGAACCTGGTAAGTTCTCGGATTCATTGGGTGTGATGTCTTGCGTTGATTGTCCCGCTGGTCAACACCAAGATGCCTACGGTCAGTCTTCCTGTCTCTTCTGCAGCAATGGTTCTTTCTCGCCTTCCGATGGCTACTCGGTTTGCACAGCTTGCTTGGCTGGATTCTTCATGGCTGGTGAGGGGGCCGAAGAATGTGATCAATGTCCTTCTGGCTCTTACCAATCGGTCAGAGGACAATCTTTTTGCGTTGAGTGTGAGGCTGGACGCTTTTCTGCATCACTGGGTGTCAAGTCATGCGACCTTTGCCCGAGTGGCCGTTTTGGAAATGAGACTGGCATGACCGTATGTTCTGGCTGCTTCGAAGGCTTTGCTCAGCCTCTCTCTGGACAGACTGCCTGTGCTGCCTGCGAAGTTGGACACTACAGTGATTCCGAAGCCAGAGAACAATGCAGTCCATGCAGCGCTGCCACCTTCTCTGATCAAGTGGGACAAACTGTTTGCCAGTCCTGCCCGATCGGACGTTTCCAGGATCAACAAGGCATGTCGAACTGCTCGGACTGTGACGCCGGCTACTATTCCAATACCATCCGCCAAGCAGAATGTCAGCCTTGTCAGCCTGGCTCGTTCTCTAACGACACTGGTGCTGCTGAGTGTTTGGCATGTCCAGCCGGTCGCAGCCAGAGTCAGAATGGTCAGAGTGTATGCGATGACTGCAATGTCGGTGAATTTATGCGTGATGAGAATCAGGCTGAGTGTTCACTGTGTGATCCGGGCAAGTTCATCAATGCCACAGGCTCTACTGTTTGCGAGGATTGTCATGCTGGTTTCTATCAATCGCAGTCAGGACAAAATGAGTGCGATCCTTGTCCAGTTGGCCGATTCTCTCAAACCGCAGGCGTGTCTGCTTGTGCCGTTTGCGATGCGGGATCTTACACTGACATTGAAGGCAGCTCATCCTGCTCCGACTGTGCTCGAGGACAATATCAAGATCAACCCATGGCGTCAGCCTGCGTCGACTGTCCTTATGGCCTTTTCGCTGCGATTACTGGTCAAGCCGAATGTACTCGTTGCGAAGCAGGACGCTTCAGCAATGTTAACGGCTCTTCCTCGTGCGCGCAGTGTCCTTATGGTACCGCACAGTCTCAGAATGGCCAGAGTGCTTGTATGGATTGCAACATTGGCGAGTATGCTGGTTTGCCGGGCCAAGATATGTGCGATTTGTGCGGCCAGGGTAGTTTCAGTAATGGAACTCGCTTTTCAGCTTGTCTAAGGTGCGAGCCGGGCTTTTACCAAAGTGGGCAGGGCGTGTCTGCTTGTGTGGAGTGTGCCCCTGGCACCTACATGGTTGGTTTTGGCGCCCCGATTTGTGATTTATGTGCCACTGGCACTGCGGTCAATAGCAGTGGTAATGTTGCTTGCTTGGATTGCGAGGCAGGTACGTTCCAGGAGCTTCCTGGTCAAGCTACTTGCGAACTTTGCCCTCGTGGTTACGCCACCATCAACGAACGCCAGTCTCAATGCCAACCTTGTGCCGCCGGTACCTTTGCCAACGAAACTGGCCAGTTGACATGTCTGGACTGTCCCGCTGGATCGCATCAGACGCAAACGGGTCAATCAACTTGTGAGTTATGCGAGGCAGGCAAGTTTACTAACCTGGATGCTCAAAGCGTCTGTGAAAATTGCCCTCAAGGTATGTTTGCTGCTGATCCCGGAAGCGAAGCTTGCGAGCGATGCCCTGCTGGCTCGTACCAAAATCAAGTTGGCTCAGTTGATTGTGTGCTTTGCCCAGAGGGTGAGTACACCCAAGCTACTGGTGAGCTCAAATGCGAGCTCTGCCCGCTTGGTAAGTACACTGATATCAATGGCACGATAACCTGCACCGATTGCGATTCGGGCCATTTCCAGGACACAGTAGGAAGCACATCCTGTCTCCCGTGTTTGCCTGGTGAAGCCGGCAGTGCAATGGGCCTTTCTACCTGTCCGCTCTGCAGCCCTGGATACTACGCCAATGATACTGGCTTTGAGTCATGCTTGCCTTGCCCCGAGGGTTCTGTCTCCAATGAAAATGGCCAAACAGCATGCTTTGAGTGCGAGCAAGGCAAATACATCGGCTCTGAAGGCAAGTCTGAATGTTTGCTCTGCCCTGCTTCGACCGCCAGTGCTTCCTATGGCTCCATTTCTTGCCCCAGTTGTGCTCGCGGTCGCTACCAGAACGTTCCTGGACAAAGCTCTTGTCTCGACTGTCCCACTGGCCGTATTGCTGCAGTGAATGGACTACAGGAGTGCATCGCCTGTGATGCTGGCTCCTTTGCCAACGAGACCGGTTTGTCGGCTTGTACAGCGTGCGGCAGTGGTGAATTCCAGCTATTGCCCAGCCAATCGTCGTGCGATCTGTGTATTCCCGGTGAGTACTCTCTTCTCCCTCACAGCACGGCTTGCTTGTCCTGCGATGCTGGTTCCTTTAGCAACGTCAGCGGCGCTATTTCTTGTGAACCTTGTGAGCCCGGCTTCGTCCAGCCCGAAAACGGCCAGACTGAATGTCTTCCTTGTAGCGTCGGCTTGTATATTACGATTCCATCTCAGAAGTCATGCTTAGAATGCGCCCCTGGTTATTTCTCATCGCTCAATGGCAGCTCGATTTGTTACGAATGTGAATCCGGCAAGTATCAGGATCTCACGGGACAGTCTCAGTGTTTGGACTGCCCTGTTGGCCGGGCTACGGATCAGAACCGCCAAGCTATCTGTGCCGACTGCAATCTGGGCCGATTTGCTCCTATTTCTGGTATGGCTATCTGTGATCCGTGTGCCGAAGGAACTTTCCAGAACGAGGTCGGACAGACTATCTGCAAATCTTGCGCTCCGGGCTTTGCCATTGACATCGAAGGGCAATCCGATTGCAAGCCGTGTGATGCTGGCTTTTTCACCAATGATTCTCAATCGACTGTCTGTGAGCCGTGCCCGGCCGGTCGCTATCAAGATTCCAACGGAGCCAGCTTCTGCTTGTCGTGCGAATCCGGTTATTCTAACGACAACGAAGGCCAGACCTCGTGTTCACCCTGTAGCCCTGGATATTCGACTAACCTAACTGAACAGGTTGTGTGCGAAGGCTGTGTTGCTGGTCGTTACCAAAGTCAGCCCGGAGAGACGGAATGTGATTTGTGCCCTCCCGGTCAGCACAACCCCAGCTCTTTCCAGTCTGCATGCTCAGATTGCGCCAGCGGTTACTTCTCCGATTTCTATGGAGCTGAACTGTGTGAGTCTTGCGGTCTGGGCCAGTTCCAAACTCTCTCTGGCCAGAGCTTCTGCGACGAATGCCCTTCAGGTCGTTACAGTGGCAATCCTCCAGCCTTAGTGTCGTGCTTGCTTTGTGATGCTGGTTCCTTCTCTGAAGTCAATGGATCGGTTTCCTGCTCTTTGTGCCCGGCTGGTTCCATGCAGTCGTCCAACGGCCAATCTTCGTGTGATTTCTGTGAGGTGGGCTATTTCTCTTCTGGAGAAGGTCGCACCGCCTGTACTGCTTGCCCCTCCGGACAGTATGGCAATGAAACTGGGCTGAGTTTCTGCCACCAGTGCGAATCTGGTCATTATCAGAGCACGCCTGGCCAGTCGGCTTGTGCCTCTTGTCCTTCTGGTTATGCCCAAGCTGATGCCGGACAAGACAAGTGTGTTGCCTGTGCGACTGGCCGCTTTGCAAGCGCCAATGGCAGCGTCGAGTGCACGAATTGTGTGGCTGGCTATTACCAGGATACCACCGGAGCCTCCGAGTGCTCACCTTGTGCTGCGGGTTATTTCATTGGCGTTGACGGCCAATCGTCTTGTCGATCTTGCTCTCCCGGCTACCGTGCCCAGACCTCTGGAATGTCCGCTTGTTTGGCTTGTCAAGCTGGTTCGGTCCAAAACAAAAATGCACAGACTTCCTGTGATCGTTGTGCAACGGGTCGATTCACCCAGAGTCCAGGTCAAGTGGAATGCCAGCTCTGCGGCGTCGGCAAGTTTGCCTCTTCCAACGGCTCCATTGAGTGTTCTGATTGCTTGTCTGGCTTCTACCAAGGAGCTCTTGGTCAGTCCGCGTGTCTCGAATGCCCCACTGGCCGAGCCAGTAACGCAACAGGCCGATCGGAGTGCGCTGCCTGCTCTCCTGGTTACATTTCCGATACATTGAGTCGTTTGCAGTGCTCAGCCTGTGGCTACGGCGTCTATCAAGACCAACCCGCCCAGTCCATTTGCAAAGACTGCTATGTGGGCGAAGCCAACTCTGTCCTTGGCCAGGCTCGTTGTGCCGGGTGTGCTCCAGGCTACTTCGCCAACACGACTGGTCTTACCAACTGCTTGCCATGTCCTGCAGGTTATCGCCAGAGTCTCACCAATCAAACCGCGTGTGACCCTTGTCAACCCGGTGAGTACATGTTCACGACCGCGCAACGAGTGTGTCTATTGTGTCCTGCCGGGCATTTCGCCGATGGTTACGGCGCCACAGAATGCAGTAGATGCCCTCTTGGTCGTTCTCAGCCTTTGACTGGCCAGTCGACGTGCGAGCTGTGTAGCATTGGCAAGTATGCGCCAACCCAGGGCTTGCCTCGATGCCTCGCTTGTGCCCCTGGAACATTTGCCAATGTCAACGGCTCTCAGGCTTGTCAAGATTGCCAGGCTGGTGAGTATCAGCCTCTCCAGGATCAGTCGAGTTGTTTACCTTGTAATCGTGGCGAGTACAACTCCAATCCCCGTCAAGCAGCCTGCTTCAGTTGCCCTGCTGGCCGCTTTGGTAATGAGACGGGCTTACAAACCTGCTTGGCGTGCCCCTATGGTACCGCAAACAGTATGACTGCCCAGACTGTCTGCGCCGAGTGTCAAGTTGGTCGATATGTGGACAGTGAGCTTCAGACTCAGTGCAAGCCCTGTGCTACTGGACACTTTGCCAACGTCACCGGCTCATCTGCCTGCGCCAAATGCCACCCAGGTTATTTCCAAGGCCAAGAAGGACAAAGTTCTTGCATGCTCTGCCCAGCCGGCTCCTCTTCCAATTTCACCGGCATTGCTCAGTGTGGTTCGTGCATAGCAGGTCGTTATGCCGACTTTAATGGAAGCCTGGCCTGTCTTGATTGTCCCACTGGTAAAGCACAGGCGCTTCCTGGCCAAGGCTCTTGTAACGACTGCCCCAGAGGTTCCTATGGTCCTTCGTCTGGTCAGGCTGCTTGCACTCCATGCCAGTCAGGCCGCTATGCTAATGTGAGTGGTCTAACGCAGTGCCTTGACTGCCCAACTCGCACCGCCCAGTCATTGCCTGGCCAATCGTCGTGCTTGTCATGCGCTGCCGGCCGCTATTCCAACGTTCCTGCCCTTGCCCAGTGTATTGAGTGTGCTCGCGGCTCGGCCAGCAACGCTACCGGATTCTTCTCGTGTGATCCTTGCCCTGAAGGCAACTACCAATCCCTCACCGGCCAGAGTCAGTGCCAAGCCTGCGATCTTGGTTTCTTCAATCCTACCGCCAACCAGCCCTCGTGTACGGTTTGTGGCCGTGGCACAAAGGCCAATCGCACTGGCTCCACCTCCTGCGTTGATTGCGTCCCAGGATCCTTCCAAGGTGATGTTGGTCAATCGATCTGTCTGGATTGTCCTGTCGGTAAGGCCAGCTCGCAAAGTCGCCAGTCTTCGTGTGTGGATTGTACTTCGGGCCGGTTCGCCAATGTCACGGGCATGCTGTCATGTGTCGATTGTCCGGCAGGTTATGTCCAACCCCAGAATGGCAATAGTACATGTGTCCCTTGCGGTTACGGTGAGCTAGCTGATGTGTCTGGACAGGCGCAGTGCAAACTGTGTCCTCAGGGACGCTTTAATGATCGCTTGGCGCAGACCATCTGCTCTCTGTGTCCTTCAGGTCGATACCAGAATCTCCAAGGTCAGACTGCGTGCACTGACTGTCCTGCTGGCCAGTACAGTTCTGCTGAGGGCCAGTTCAAGTGCGCCTATTGCTCTGCTGGTACGTTTACCAACTCGACAAGTCGCTCTCTGTGTGTTGACTGCCCTGTGGGGCAATTCCAATCCCAGCCTAACTCGACTTCTTGTAACAACTGCGCTACTGGTCACTATGCTGGAATCCCCGGCCTGGCCAAGTGCGATATCTGTCTCCCTGGCTACTTCACCAATGCTACCAGCTCGTCTGTCTGTGCCGAGTGCCGCCCTGGTTCAGCCCAACCGCAAAGTGGCCAGTCAAGCTGCAACGCTTGCCCTGCTGGCCAATTTGTTGCCGAACCCCACCAAAGTGAATGCAAGCTTTGCGATTCTGGTTATTATAGCGATGCAGAAGGCTTTTCTCGCTGCTCAGCGTGTCCGATTTATACCTATCAAGGATCGCCTGGCAAGTCACACTGTGAGTGGTGCGAGCCCGGTACCTTTGGCAACACCGAAGGTCTGGTTCAATGTAGCCCTTGTCCTGTCGGCCTGTTCAGCAATGTCAGCGGTGTCGGTGCATGTACCGAATGTCCCAGCGGCACCTTCCAGCCCACTGTGCAACAAACTGCCTGTCTCGACTGCTATAGAGGTACGTTCAACGGCAATTCTGGCCAAGGTTCGTGCACGCCGTGCCCGACTGGGCGCTTTTCTGATTTCAACGGCTCGACAATCTGCACCACTTGTCAGGTTGGCAAGTACCAGCCGAGCAGCCAGCAAACCGTGTGTTCTGACTGCCCTACTGGCCAGTATCTCAATGTGCGCGGTCAAGCTGAATGTCTTTCTTGTTCCACTGGCATGTTCAATAACCAAACTGGCCAAACAGGCTGTGAGGTGTGTGCTGCTGGTCTTTATCAAAACTCGCCGAACACCACTGCCTGTGTTCTTTGCCAGCCTGGCTATTTCAGCAAGCAAGAGCAAGCTTCCCAGTGCTCCATGTGCCCTCTCGGCTCCTTCAGTAACGAAACCGGTGTGACAGTGTGTCGCCAATGTGCCAGGGGCTTCTTCCAAGATGCACCTGGATCGACTGTATGTGTTCAGTGCGAGAGGGGCAAGTATGCCAGCACTGAAGGCGAATCCATTTGTGCGGGTTGCCCATCTGGGCGCTTCTCTGACGCATTGGGCCTCACTGCATGTGTTGCCTGTCCTGCTGGCTCAGTTCAGCCTCTCAATGGCCAATCCCAATGCGATCTTTGCCTGGCGGGCACGTTTATTGGTCAAGAAGGCCAAAGTCGCTGTACATTATGTCCCTCTGGCCAGATGAACGCCCAGAACGGCAGCACGTCTTGTGCTGACTGTGCCGTTGGCGCTTTCCAGAGTTCTCCTGGTCAGTCCGACTGCCCTGTGTGCTTCCAAGGTACCTACAATGCCGCTATGGGTCAGTTTGTGTGTACTGCCTGCCCTCCTGGCTTCTTTGGCAATAGCACCGGTCTTCTCGAATGTCAGCCTTGCACTGCTGGTCATTATCAGAGTTCCCCGCGTAGCACAACTTGTGACCTATGTCCTGTTGGACGATTCTCTTCTGTTGAGAAGCAAGCAGAGTGTCAGCTTTGTCCAGCAGGCAAGTTTGCCCAAACGGAAGGTTTAACTGTCTGCAGTGATTGCCCTGCGGGTCATTCACAGCCTGTCAATGGCCAGTCTTCCTGTGTGCTTTGCGCTCGAGGTAAGGCTACCAGCGCCACGGGCCAGGCAGTTTGTGCCTCCTGTGATGTCGGTACCTTTACTATTGCTGAAGGTGCGCTCAACTGCTCGGCTTGTTCCATCGGCTATTTCCAATCTGTGACAGGCCAGAGCTCCTGTGACCTGTGTCCGCAGGGCAAATTCGGTGCGCTTCCTGGACTTTCCATCTGCTCGGACTGCAGACCAGGCGCGTTTGCCAATACCAGTGGTTTGATCCAGTGCCACGCTTGTGACAAAGGTACTGCCCAAAGTCAACCTGGTCAATCGAGCTGTGCACCTTGCCTCACTGGTCGATTTAGTGATACGGATCGCCAGAGCAGTTGCATTGTCTGTCCCACTGGCCGATTCGCATCTCAAAACGGCAGCACTAGCTGTACTGATTGCTCTGCCGGCTCTAGCCAGCCGCAGACGGGCCAAACGGAATGTGTTCTCTGTATTCCCGGTCAGTATCAGCAGAATCCAGGACAGCGCCAATGTGAACCTTGCCCGGCTGGAGAGGCTTCTTCTGCACACGGTCGAACTAACTGTACGGCTTGTGCCAGGGGTTACTATCAACCGCAAAAGGGACAGCAAACTTGTGAACAGTGTCCCTCTGGCTTCTATCTGAATCAGGAGGGCCAAACGGCATGTGCTGAATGTGCGAGAGGCCGCTTTTCCAATGCAACCGGTGCACTGGACTGTGTCGGTTGCGCTTTTGGTACGTACCAATCTTTGACCGGCCAGTCTGTGTGCTCGGATTGCGCGCCTGGACGTGCCAATATTCAGACCAGTCAGTCATCCTGTGGTCTCTGTACTGCTGGCCGTTATTCCGACACGTATGGCACCTTGACATGTACTGCTTGTCCCGCTGGCACTGCTACAAGTGCGTCTGGCTCCGTTGTTTGCGCTGAATGTTCACCAGGTACCTACACTCATGTGGAATCTCAACCCAAGTGCCTGCAGTGTCCTGCTGGCAAGTTCAATGCCGTTAACGGTTCTGAGTCCTGTGAAGATTGCAGACCCGGTTATTTCCAATCCCAGTCGGGTCAATCTTTCTGCTTAGCATGCACCGAAGGATCCTTTAGTCGCGAGTGGGGCGAGGCGTTCTGCACTCAGTGCTCGCCTGGCTCGTTTGCCAACGACACCGCGCGAACTTCGGCCTGTATTTCTTGTCCGCGCGGCTCCTTCCAGTCTCAAACCGGAGGTTCTGTTTGCTTGGATTGTGAACCGGGCTTTTACAATGACGCCGAAGGTCAGACTGAATGCCCAGTCTGCTCGCCCGGTCGCTACAGCACGGGCTATGCTTCTCGTGAGTGTACTGCTTGTGTGGCTGGCTTTGCCCAAGGCCGCGACGGACAGACTTCGTGTCTGGAGTGTGAGCCTGGTTTCTATTCCGATGCCACAGCTCAAGAAGAGTGTCTGCCGTGCAGCAAAGGTTTCTATCAAACTACCAATGCATCGACGCACTGTGACGCGTGTGGCCGTGGCTCTCATCAAGATCAGCCTGGTCAAACCTACTGCAAGGATTGTGATGTCGGTTTTTCCTCGGACATAGAGGGTGCTCCTGATTGTGTCAGGTGCGAAGCAGGTACTTACGCCCCAGTCAACGGCAGTCGTGCTTGTGACCGTTGCAGTGTCGGCATGTATCAGAACCTTCCCGGCCAGAGCGAATGTTTGGATTGCCCGACTGGCCGTTCAAATTCCGCTGGTGGAGCCCCGATTTGCGCCGAATGCAGCCCTGGCTTCTTCATGAACTCGACTGGTGCTCAAACTTGCACTCGCTGCAGCCCCGGTACGTATCAAAGTCTCAGTGCCGCCTCGGTTTGCTTGGATTGTCCTGTTGGTCGAGCCAGTCCTGCCGGTGGCCAGGAATGCAGCTTGTGTGAAAGCGGCAAGTTCAGCTCGGTTGAAGGTTCTACTGTCTGTTCTCTGTGTGAGTCCGGTTACTTCCAGCCCGAACAAGGTCTGTCCTTCTGCAGAAAATGCTCGGCCGGTCAGTATTCCAGCGAGCGTGGTTCTGTCAGGTGCGCGGAATGTAGCGCAGGCTACTACAACAGCGAACTGGGCCGTTCTGTTTGTGATGAGTGCCTCGTTGGTTCGCACCAGCTCTTGGATGGCAAAACAGCCTGCGATCTCTGTGATCTTGGCAAGTATTCGGCCGGCCGCGGAGCCGTGGAATGCGACCTTTGCTCGTCTGGACAGTATAATCCCTCCCAGAACCAGACCGCGTGTCTCGCTTGCCCAGGTGGCCATTTCCAAAAGCTTACTGGTGCCAGTTTCTGCGAAGAGTGTCGTGTCGGTACCTTTAGCTCGACCAATCAGACTGTCGAATGTCAGGATTGCGAGGCTGGTCGATACTCGAACATCACTGGTCTGACCATTTGCTTCACGTGTGCTGAAGGTGAAGCTCAGCCCGATACGGGCCGCAGTCGCTGTGAGTCTTGTCAACCCGGTGGCTACAACAATGCTCCGGGTCAAGCGGAATGTCGATCGTGCGAACGTGGCAAGTATGTTAATGAGTCCCATGCTGAGGAGTGTTTGAACTGCGCTGTGGGCTATGAGCAGCCGTTTATTGGCCAAAAGATCTGCAATCCATGTACCGAGGGTACTTTCACCAACGTCAACGGCACGGAGTTTTGCCAAGCCTGCCCTGTGGGTCACTATGGCCCCATGACTGGTCTGTCTTCCTGCATCAAGTGTGGTGCTGGTCGCTATGCCGAGACCGAAGGCCAGAAAGACTGCCAACCTTGCCCTGCAGGCCGCTTCACCGACGTCACTGGCACTGCGGAGTGCTCTGACTGCCCTGTTGGTCGCTTCCAGGCTGTGGCCGGTCGAACCTTCTGTCAAGATTGCGCGCCCGGAACCTATCGCTCTAGTCGTGGTGGCGCCATTTGTGACCCGTGTGGCTTGGGCTCCTTCGGCGCTTCGTCTGGCCTGGGTATCTGTCAGCTTTGCGGCTCTGGCCAGTTCTCCAACACGACTGGTCTATCCGTTTGCTTGGATTGCCCCACCGGCCGTGCTCAGAGCTCTCTTGGTCAGTCTGCCTGTTTGCTTTGCGATGCTGGCAAGTTCTCGCGTGCTTCTGGCCAGGCTCTTTGTCTGCAGTGCGGCCAAGGACGTTTCTCCTCCTCGCCAGGCATGCAGGAATGCGCTGCCTGTCCCGAAGGTACCTTCCAAGATCTGCAGGGTGCCTCTATCTGCCAAGACTGTCCGATTACCAGCTACGGTCCCAGTGAAGGCCAGATTCAATGTCTGGATTGCAACCCCGGTCGCTTCGGTAACGAATCCAAGCTGCCGCTGTGCCACGACTGTCCAGGCGGTACCTTCAACCCGTCGCCCGGCCAAGAAACCTGCCAAGTCTGCTCCAAGGGTCGCTATTCCCAATCCCAAGCCGAACTGTGTGTCGAGTGTCCGACGTCACTGGTGGCGCCTCGTAATGGTATGGACCACTGCTTCAGCTGCTCAGTGTACTCGAGCCCCAGCATCGAACGCACCGATTGCTTGTGCTTTGCCGGATACTACATGCCCAAGTACTCATCGGATGTGAATGCGGAAGATTACCAATGCGAACCTTGCATGGAGGGTGCCGATTGTTCTGATCCCGGCAGCACCTTTGAAACTCTCAAGGCGCAAACGGGTTACTGGCGTAGTGGCAACCAATCCGAAAACTTCTATCGCTGCCTCATTCGCTCGCACTGTGCGGGTGGGCCGTCCAACACGTCGTTGGAAGCCTCGCCTTGTAAACTCAATCGTGGCGGCCTGCTGTGTTCGCACTGTCTGTCTGGCTATCACGAAGAGATGGGCGGCGCGTGTGTCCCGTGCCCTGAAGGCAACAATATCGGTTCGTGGTTCCTCATGGTGCTGGCGGGTCTGGGTATCTTGTTGCTGGTGTGGATTCAGCTGTACATCATTCTGCGTGATGAGCCTCTGCGTTCGAAACACCGCGGTATTGATGACGAAGCCGATGACTTGCACATGGAAGAGAGCTTTAGTGAAGAGGACGAGGTGCGCGACGAGCTTGGCGAAGACGGTGATACGTTTGATGACGATGATGATGATGAAGACAGCGCGTTAGCTAAGGAGGTGGCCCAAGCTCAGGCCGAGTACGAGCGAGAGCTGAGTCTCAGCAAGGACAAGGACAAGGACCAAGGCACCGACAAGACCAGCGATGCCAGCAACGAGCAAGTGTTCCAATTAGCCGGACCCGGTGAATCCACACCGAGTTTGACCTACAAGCTCAAGATCTTCCTTACCTTCCTTCAGATCATCACCAACATTTCCTCGGGCCTGGAGCTGCAATGGCCGTCGCTGTTCAAGGACTTTTTGCTGTTCTTCAACGTGGTCAACATGGACTTTATGTTGCAGAATGTCACGTCGTCGGATTGCGTGTCGGCCATCAACTACTACGTCAAGTACCTCTTCATTGTGCTGGCGCCGTTGGCGGTGTTGGTGGTGGTGATCGTGCTGTACGTCGTCCCTAATCACTTCGAGTGGCTGTGCTTCAAGCACGCTTCGGTCAAGTCGCGACAGAGGAGTCAGATGCGCTTCTGGAAATTGTTCCTGTACCTGTTGTTCTTGGTGTACCCCAGCGTGTCGTCCACCGTGCTGCGTCTCTATGTCTGCAAAGATGTGGACGGTGAGAGCTACCTGCTGACCGATCTGCGCGTCGAGTGCTACACGGACAAGTGGTACACCTACGCCTTTGTCAGCATTGCCGCCATCTTGATCTACCCCATCGGTGTGCCGATCTTCTTCTTCTCGCTGCTGCGTATCAACCGCGACCGTCTCCATTCGCCCGACCATCCCACCGTCGAGATGCAATTGGGCTTCCTGTATGCCGGCTATCGACGCGACGTGTGGTTCTTTGAGATTATCGACACCATTCACAAGCTGTTGCTGACGTCGGTTCTGGCGTTCTTCCCCAAGGAGTCGCAGCTGGCCGTGGGCATGTCGATCTGCACGGTGTACCTGATGGTGCTGCTGGTGGTCAACCCGTACCTGCGCCCCGACGACGACCGGCTGCACCTGTTTGCGCAGCTCGAGATTTTCATGCTATTGATGGCTGGTAACGTCTTCTACAACCTGCCGACCACCGCCTACGGCTCGACTGATGACATTGCGATGTCGGTGGCGCTGATCATCATGACGTGCGCCTTTGCCGTCTTCTTCTTGTACCAGTTTGGTCAGGTCATTCAGACGCTGCTGCCGGGGCTGTGGGCCCGCTTGAAGGCCGTGTTCAAGCGCAAACCCAAGCCCGCTCAACCTGCCACCACACTCGCGGCCCCCATCCTTCCCGACATTGCCATGGACGAGCTGCATCACCGACAACACGACGAAGAGGACGAAGACGTGGCGGAAGAGGAGGAATTTGAAGAGGATGTCGATCGAGAACGTGGCCAAGGCTATACCACCAACGATGTCAAGCTTCAGGACTATTATGAGGATGATGGAGCCGAGCATCCTGAGGAAGAGGATGATGGAGCCGAGCATCCTGAGGAAGAGGATGATGGTGATGGTGAGGCTGAGGCTGATGGTGATGAAGGCGAGTATGAAGAAGGCGATGAAGGTGAAGAGGAAGGTGAAGCCGTGGAAGAAGCAGAAGCAGAGGAAGGCGAAGAAGAAGAAGAGGAAGCGGAGGAGGAAGAAGAAGAGGCAAGAGACGAGACCTCTCAGAATTGATACAACCCACAAGGACAAGGTTCAGCTTACGTTTGATCCTTTCTTTCTTCTATGACATTTCGATGCGTGTTTCCTTTGAATTTTTTTCCCTGTTTGTATATATATAGTATCGATTCTAAATTTAACCTCCCTTGAATTCTATTTTTATACGTGCCATTGTGCGCTTGTGTGTGTCTTTGTTGTTTTTTTTTCTTTTCTTTTCTTTTTATTATAAATTTACTTTCATCTTTTTGTCCTATTCGTTTTGGTCTTACTTCTTGCTCTTTATGTTGCTGTCGTTGTGCGATTTCGATCATTTTTGATGTTTTCTCTCATTTATTTGCAACCATCATGACCGTTGCATCTTTTTTTTTTTCTTTTTTTTTTTCTG